>JAABUX010000947.1_pt1 | contig 46170 bp, 48 predicted proteins | sample 5561851 | NCBI WGS metagenome assembly JAABUX01 (sample SAMN10711883, study PRJNA513361) | rock metagenome | isolation source: Antarctica rocks | place: Antarctica: Victoria Land, Richard Nunatak red sandstone | collected 2016-01-03 | reverse complement strand
GCGAAATCTGGAGGGAACAGGGTTTCGTCACGTCCAGCAGAGCCGCCAACATGAAGAAACTCCGCCCAGCCCTGCGCAACGCCGTCACCTACGCGCTCTGCCGGGCCGCATGATGGCCAAAGTCGAGCTTAGTTATTGCTGTTGCGGTTTCCAAAGAGCTGCAGCAGCAGCATGAACAGGTTGATGAAGTTCAGGTACAGGCTCAGCGCGTCGAACACGCTGCGCTTGGCCGCAGCATCCGATCCCTCGGCATAGGCATACTGCATGTAGTCGCCCTTGATGCGCTGCGTGTCGTATGCGGTCAGGCCGACGAAGATCAATACGCCGACGATGCTGATGCCGAACTGCAGCGCCGAACTGAGCACGAACATGTTGACCAGCGACGCGATGATGATACCGAACAGGCCCATCATCAGGAAGCTGCCCATGCCCGTCAGGTCACGCTTCGTCGTGTAGCCCCATAGGCTCATCGCGCCAAAGGTGCCGGCGGAGATGAAGAACACCCGAGCGATGCTGCTGCCCGTGTAGATCAGGAAGATGTTGGCGAGCGACGCGCCCATCGCGGCGGCAAACGCCCAGAACAGCCCCTGCGTGGCGGTGCGTGACAACTTGTTCACGCCGAAGCTCAGCACCAGCACGAACGCCATCGGCGCGAAGATCGCCGCGTAGCCGAGGATGGTCGGCTGGACGGCGATGCCGCGAGGCGTGGCGACCTGCTGGTAGAACAACTGGATCAGGCTGGTGTTGGCGATGCCGTATGCGACGGCGCCCGTCAGCAGCAAGCCGGACGACATCCAGTTATAGACGCGCAGCATGTAGCTGCGCAGGCCGGCGTCGAGTACGGCGCCGTCCTGGGTTGCGGCCGGTACGTAAGTCCGGTCAGGGATGAAGGCCATGGTCAGGTCCTTGTTAGGGGCGAAACTGCCCGTGACGCCTATATTGGATGGAAGCTTTGCTGGATCAAGCGAAACCGCATCCCAGCCCTGCGCCGTCCCCCTCGTTAGACCACCTTATTCGTTGCGCAGGAAGGGCGCCGCCCGGGTCCGCAAGGCCGACGCCGTGCCAGCATAGCCGAACCCAAGCATCAGCGCCACGCAGCCCAGCAAGGTCGCAGCCAGCACCCCTGGCAGGAACACCCAGTCGGCGCGCATCAGGAAATGAACCACGCCCCAGCTTGCCAGCGTCCCCACCATCGCCGCGATCACCCCCGCCGCGGCACCCACCAGCCCGAACTCCACCAGCCACGCCCCCCTGATCTGCTGCCGCGTGGCGCCGAGGGTCTTCAGCACCACCGCCTCCGCCATGCGCCGCCGCTGCCCGGCTGCGACTGCGCCCACCAGCACCAGGGCGCCCGCGGCCAAGGTGATGCTGCCCGTCGCGGCCAGGGCGGCGGCGATCTTGCCGACCAGCGACGCCACCGCCCCCAGCACGTCCGCTACCCGGATGCCGGACACGTTGGGCAGCGCATCCGTCACCGCCCGCAGCACACCGGCCTCGTCCGCCGGGGCCACGCGCACGGTGGCGATGTGCGTGTGCGGCGCACGCTCCAGGAAGCCCGGCGAGGCGACCATGGTGAAGTTGATGCCCAAGCTGCGCCAGGCGATGTCGCGCAGGTTGTCGATCTTCAAGTCGAAGTCGCGGCCCAGCACGTTGACGCGGATCACGTCGCCGATCCCCACGCCCCAGCCCTTCGCCAGCCCGGCGTCGAACGACACCAGCGGCGGACCCGCGTAATCCGCCGGCCACCACTCGCCGGCCACCAGGCGCGAGCCCTCCGGCAAGGCCCGGCTGTAGGTCAGGCCGCGGTCCCCGCGCAGCGCCCATTGCGTGTCGGGCGTCGCCTTCACCTCGGCCGCCGGCACTCCCTTCACCGAGACCAGGCGTGCGCGCAGGCTGGGCACCTCCTCCACCGCGGTCACGCCGGGCTGCGCGTGGACGACGGATTGGAACTGGCCCAGTTGGTCGTTCTGGATGTCGATGAAGTAGAAGCTGGGGGCATTGGCCGGCAACTGCTCCAGGATCTGCGCGCGGATGTTGCCCTGGATCAGCGCGACGGCCGCCAGCGTGGACAGGCCCAGGCCGACCGAGACCAGCATCAGCGGCGTGGTGGCGCCGGGGCGGTACAGGTTGGCGACACCGAGCCGCGCCCAGGGTGCGGACAGCCGCGGCGCCCGCCGGGCCAAGGCCATCAGCACGCTGCCGCCGACGCGGAACAGCAGCAGCGTCGCCAGGACCCCGCCGCAGAACCACAGGGCGAAGCCGCGCTCCGGCGAGGTCAGCACCGTCAGGCCCACCAGCAGCGCGGCCAGCAGCGCGTTGACCGCCAGCACCGGGCCGCGGGCGCGCATCCGGACGGGTTGCAGGGCATCGCGGAACAGCGCCGCCCCAGGGATTTCCGCGGCACGGGCCAGCGGCCACAGCGCGAACACCCCGGCGGTCAGGAAGCCATACGCCGCCGCCAGCCCCAGGGAGCGTGGGTACAGGCCGAGCCGCGCCGGCACCGGCAGCGCGTCGCCGAACAGCGCCAGCCCGGCGGCCGGCGCCAGCGCGCCCACGGCGACGCCGATCGCCACGCCCACGGCGGACAGCACCAGGACTTGGATCAGGAACACGCCGAAGATCAGGCGGCTGCTGGCGCCCAGGCAGCGCAGGGTGGCGATGGTGCGCGCCCGCGCCTCCAGCCAGGCACGCACGCCGGTGGCGACGCCGATGCCGCCAACGAGCAGCGCCGTCAGGCCCACCAGGGTCATGAACAGGCTGGTCTGGTCGATGAAGCGCCCGACGCCGGGCGCAGCCTCGGTCTTGTTGCGGATGCGCCAGCCCTGGTCGGGGAACGCCGTGCGCAGGTCCGCTGCAACCGCCAACGGGTCGGCGCCGGGCGGCAGCACCACGCGCTCGTCATAGTCCAGCAGCGAACCCGGCTGCACCAGGCCGGTGGCGGGCAGCGCGGCGGCGGAGATCATGGCGCGCGGCCCCAGGATGGTGGGGGCGGCGACGCGGTCCGGCTCGGTCAGCAGGGCGGCGCGGACCTGGACGGTGCTTTGGCCCAGGCGCAGCAGGGCGCCGGGCTGCACCCCCAGGCGGTCCAGGATAACCTGGTCAACCACCAGGCCAGGATGCCCGTCGCGCTCGGCCAGGGCGTCCTGCAAGGGGCCGGGCGGCGCCAAGGCGGCCTCCCCGACCAGAGGGTAGGCGCCATCGACGGCCTTCAACTCGACGAGCTGCCGCTCCCCGCTGGCTGCGATCAGCATGGAGCGCATCCTCACGATGTCCGACACCTGTCCGCGACGCGCCTGCAGCCAAGGGCGCAGGGTGTCCGGCAGCGGCTGGCCACCGGATTGCACCTCCAGGTCGCCGCCCAGGATGCGGCGGCCCTCGGTGGCCAGGCCGGACTGCACGCCCTCCCGCAGGCTGCCCACGGCGGCGATGGCGGCGACGCCCAGCGCCAGGCACGCGAGCACGATCCGCAGGCCTCGAACGCCAGCGCGCAACTCCCGGGCGGCGTAGGTGAATGCAATCACGCGGTAACCCCTTGGCTATCTGCCGCGGCGACCCCTTGGTCGTCCACCGCCGTCTCCGCTAGCACGCGGCCGTCCGCAATGCGGATGCGGCGGTCGCAGCGGGCAGCGAGCGCCGGGTCATGGGTGATCAGCATGAGCGTCGTGCCCAGCTCCTCCTTCATGCCGAACAGCAGGTCCATCACGCTGCGGCCGGTCGCCACGTCCAGGTTGCCGGTGGGCTCGTCCGCCAGCAGCAGGCGCGGGCGCGGGGCGAAGGCGCGGGCCAGGGCGACGCGCTGCTGCTCCCCGCCGGACAACTGCCCCGGCAGATGTGTCAGCCGATGGCCCAGCCCGACCTTCTGCAGGCTGTCCGCCGCACGGTCCGCCGCGTCGCGCACGCCGGCCAGCTCCAGCGGCACCGACACGTTCTCCAGCGCCGTCATGGTCGGGATCAGGTGAAAGGCCTGGAACACGATGCCCACGGTGTCGCGGCGGAACCGGGCCAGCGCATCCTCCCCCATGCGGGTCAGGTCCTGCCCGGCCACCACGACGCTGCCGCCCGTCGCCTGTTCCAGCCCGGCCAACACCATCAGCAGGCTGGTCTTGCCGCTGCCGCTGGGGCCGACGATGCCGACGGCTTCCCTGGCCTGGACGTCCAGGGTCACACCAGCCAAAACAGACACCGGCCCGGCGGTGGCAGACACCGTCAGCCGAAGGTCGCGCACCTGCACCAGGGGCGTGGTTCCCTGGGTTGCAAGTGCGGGTTCAGAGGCAGGGTGCATTGCTATGTCCATGACGGCTCCATATGGCACCCGGCGCTGGCTGGCCAACGTTGCGCTCGGGGGCGCCCTCGTTTTGTTGACGATCCCGTCCTTTACGGCCCCCTCCCCAGCCCGGGCTGCCCCAGCCCGCACCCTGCGCGTGCTGATCCTGGGCGACAGCCTGGCCGCGGGCTATGGGCTGGCGCAGGCGGACGGGTTCCAGGCCGTGATGACGGCCGCCCTCCGCGCCCGGGGGCACGACGTGCAGTTCATCGACGCCGCCGTGTCGGGCGATACCACCGCGGGCGGCCGCGCCCGGCTGGACTGGGCCTTGGCGGACGGCGCGGACGCGGCACTGGTCGAGCTGGGCGGCAATGACGGGCTGCGGGCGCTGGACCCCTCCGTGATGGATGCCAACCTCCGCGCCATCCTGGACGCGCTGGCCGCCCGGCACATCCCCACCCTGCTGTCCGGCATGATGGCGCCGCCCAACCTGGGCCGGGAGTACGGCGACGCCTTCACCGCGGTGTTCACCAGGCTGGGCGCACGGCCGGGCCTGTTGTATGATCCGTTCTTCCTGCAAGGCGTCGCCGCTGACCCCGCGTTGAACCAGCCCGACCACATCCACCCCAACCCCGAAGGCGTCCACCGCGTCGTCGCCCGGCTGCTGCCGCTCATGGAGCAGCTTCTCGCCGAGGTGCCTGCCAAGGAAAAAACGTGAGGCTGTTCGTGGCCCTCGACCTGCCGCGCTCGCTGCGGGAGCGGTTGAGCTGGATGGCGGGCGGGTTGCCCGGCGCCCGTTGGGTGGCGCCGGAGAACTACCACGTCACGCTGCGCTTCATTGGGGAGCTGCCGGGCTGGCGGGCAGAGGAGGTGGATGTGGCCCTGGCCGCCCTGCGCGCGCCGGGCTTCACGTTGCAGCTTGCGGGCATCGGCACCCATGCGAAGGGGGGCAAGGTGAACGCGCTGTGGGTGGGGGTGGAGCGTACGCCGCAGCTCGATCACCTGCAGACCAAGATCGAGACGGCGCTGCATCGGGCCGGGCTGGAGCGGGAGCGGCGGCGGTTCACCCCGCATATCACCCTGGCGCGCATGGACGGCATCCCGGAGCCGAAAATCGCCGCCTGGGTCGCGGGCCACAACCTGTTCCGCAGCGACCCCGTGCAGGTGGAGCATTTTACCCTGTTCAGCTCGCTGCTGGGCAAGGAGCAGGCGGTTTACGTGCCCGAAGTCGAATACGATCTGGCGTGACTGTGAACCGCGTCATTATGAGCCGGCATCAGCGCGACAATCCAGGGGTCGCATGCGCTCGCCTTTGCAGCCCCTCCACGCCGCAAGCACGGCTCACAACGATGAATTGATTATAATGGATCGTTCATGACCCCGCCCTCCATCGTCATCCTGACCGGCGCGGGCATCAGCGCCGAAAGCGGCCTATCCACCTTCCGCGATCCGGACGGCCTATGGCAGCGCGTGCGGATCGAGGACGTGGCGACGCCGGAAGCGTTCGCCCGCGACCCGGCCCATGTCCACGCCTTCTACAACGCCCGCCGCACCCAGCTTGCGGACGTGCAGCCGAACGCCGCCCACCTCGCCCTGATGCGGCTGGAGCGCGAATGGCCCGGCGCCTTCCTGCTGGTGACGCAGAACGTGGACGACCTGCACGACCGTGCCGGCAGCCTTCCGCTGCATATGCACGGCGAACTGCGCCGGGTGCGCTGCCTGGCCTGCGGCGCACGGCATGGATGGGCGGCGGACCTGTCCATCAGCACGCCCTGCCCGTCCTGCGCCGTCTCCCGGCTGCGGCCGGACATCGTGTGGTTCGGCGAGATGCCGATGGGCATGGACCGGATCGAGGCCGCGCTGGACGGCTGCGGGCTGTTCCTGTCCATCGGCACGTCCGGCAACGTCTATCCCGCAGCAGGCTTCGTGGAGGATGCGGCGCAGGCGCACAAGGTGGAACTGAACCTGGAGCCGTCCGCCGGGTCCGAGCTGTTCGACGAGGCGCACCATGGACCCGCCACCCAGGTCGTCCCCGCCTTCGTGGACCGGCTGCTGCGCGAATGGGCGTGACGCTCGACGAGCTGGCCGCGGAGGTGCGCGCCTGCACCTTCTGCGCCAAGGTGCTGCCGCTGGGGCCGCGGCCGATCCTGCGGGTGTCCACGACGGCCACCATCCTGATCGCCAGCCAGGCGCCAGGCACCAAGGTCCACGTCAGCGGCACGCCCTGGACCGATGCGTCCGGCGTGCGGCTGCGGACCTGGCTCGGGATGACGCCGGAGGAGTTCTACGACGGCGCGCGCATCGCCATCCTGCCGATGGGCCTGTGCTACCCCGGCCGCCTGCCCCGAGGCGGCGACTGTCCGCCACGCCCGGAGTGCGCCCCGCTTTGGCGCCCACGGCTGCTGGCCGCCATGCCGCAACTGCGCCTGACGCTGCTGGTCGGCAGCTACGCCCAGGTTTATGCGCTGGGTCCGGGCAAGATGACCGACCGGGTGCGCGGCTTCCGCGACTATCTGCCGCGATACTTCCCAATGCCCCATCCAAGCTGGCGGACGGGGGTTTGGGAGACCAACAACCCGTGGTTCGTGACGGACGTGCTCCCGGCGCTCCGGGACGAGGTGCGCCGGGTGCTGTCGTCTAACGGCGGCGGCGGACCAGGGTAAGCCCGGTCAGCCCGGCGCCGAGCAGCGCCATGGACGCCGGCTCGGGCACGGCAGTGCTGCCGGGCAGGGCGAAGCTGACGTTGCCGATGGCAAAGTTGCCGTCCCCGGCGCTGCCCGCGGTGGGCACGGACGACAGCACGACCGAGGTGACCGGGGTCGTGGAGGTCGCGGCCAGGATGCCCGGCGCAACCGCGTTGTCCGCCAGCACGCTCACGCTGACGGTGCCCAGCGAGGTCGTGCCATTGAACGCCTGGGCCGACACCGTGTACGCCTGCGTGGTGTCGAAGTCGTCCACATTGAACTGGAACGCGCTGACGCCTTGGCTCAGGTTGACCGTCACGTTGCCCGGCGTCACGCAACTGAAGCTGGTGAAGCCGCACGACAGCAGCAGTTGCGTGCCGTTGGCATAGTTGCTGTCGTTGTAGCCGTTGTTCGCCTGTTCCCGCTGCAGCGCGTTCGGGCTGGTGAAGGAGGCGGTCAGTCCCGCCCCCGCCGAATAAGACGCCGGGGTGCTGGCGGCGTAGGTCGTCCCCACCGCGTCCGTCAGCGCCAATAGGTTGCCGCTGATCCCGTTCGTCTGGATGAGCGCCGCCGTTGCCGGGATAGCCGCGCTGCCCAGCAGGGCCGCCGCGCCGAGAGCCAATTCGCGTATCGTCATGCCCATGGTTCCTTAGTTCGCGGTCTGGGTGGGCCGGCCGTAGAAGTCGGCGGGGATGGTGTTGATCAGGTTCTGCGTCCGGTCTTCGGTCGTGAGGTTCAGCGCCGTGCAGCCGTTGCCGCCGTAGTGCGGCAGGCTGGCGATGGTCGTCGGGGCGATCATCGCATACGAGGCCGGCAGCGGCGGCCGCTGGCCCGCCAGGCGCAGCGGGTCGAAGGCGGACAGCAGCGCCCCGGTCGGCGCCGTCACGGCGTCATGCGGCCCCAGGAAGGTTTGCGTGAACCCGGCCGGACCCGTCTGGAATGCAGCGCCCTGCGCCCCTGCCGTCAGCGCCGCCGCCTCGTCCGGCAGGGTGGCCAGCGGCGACAGGCCGAACAGCGAGTTGACCAGCCGGATCACCGAGCTGTGGTCCCCCTCCTCGTGCGACACGACATGGGCGCGGGCATACGGCGAGATGACCAGCAGCGGGATGCGCGGCCCGCGGCTGAGCGGCAGGCCCGCCGGGTCGTAGCTCAGGATGCGCGGCGGGACATGGTCGTAGTCGCCTTCGCTCTCGTCGTAGGTGATGACGATGGCGCTCTGGCTCCAATACGGGCTGCTGGCGATGGCGTTGACCTCGTTGGCGACCAGCGCCTCGCTGATCTGGCTGTCCGAGTATGCCGGGTGGTCGTCGTCGCCCAGGAAGTTGCCGCTGATGTAGGCGGCGTCGGCGGCGCTGACCGCGTTGGCGGCGTTGGGCGCCATGCCCATGATGTTGTCGTAGCCGCCGCGGACGTAGAACACGCCGCCGGACTGCGGCAGGGCGTTGGCGCTCACGTCGGTGAAGAAGTCGCCCAGGCCATGCTGGTGCGCAGCCTGCACCGGGTTGCTGGTGACATAGCCAAAGTACTGCGGGCCGTTGTGGTGGCCGATGTAGCTGGCGTGCGGCACGGTGCTGATGCCGTTGGCGTTTGGCAGCCCGGTCTCGGCGTTGTAGCCGTTCTGGTACCAGCCCCAGGCATACGGCGCATTGCCCCGGCCGGTGATGAACGGGATGTCGTTCTGCACGTCCGGCAGGTCCGCCGCCGGGTTGGCATCGTGCGAGGCCACGTCGGCCAGCGTGCGGCCGGCCAAGGTCAGGGGCAGGCTGGCGAAGGTCAGGTTCGGCGCGACGTTGGTGGCGCCGCCGAACTCGTTCTTGCGCTGCGGCGCGCCAGTGGCGGCGCCGGTGTTGGCCGTGGCCTGGACGTTGTCGGGCTGGCTGGGCAGGCCCGAGTACTCGCTGGCCGCCGCCGGCAGCCCCGGGATCGGGTCGTTGGTGATCGGCACCGCGACCGAGCCGAAGGTGGCCGCCGAGGTCGTGTCCGGGTGCTTCACCCACTGTGTCTCGCCGGACTGCCCGGCGATCATCGCGATGGCGTTTGGCGTGGACGGCCCGATGGTGGTCTGGAAGATGTTGTCGAACAGCGCGAACTTATTGGCGTAGTTCCACAGGAACGGGACGGTGTCGCAATCGACGTAGGCCATCGCCAGCTCGCCGAACTGCTTGGACTTCAGGCTGACGGCGGCGGGCGGGGCGGCCGGGTTGATCGGGCTGCCGGCGAAGTACTTCGCCTGCTCGTTCAGCGCGAAGCGGTCCATCGCGGCGATGCCGTTGGTGACGTTCATCTTGGCGGCCATCCGCGCATGGGCGTGGTCGATGTCGTCCAGGTCAGCGGCGTTCTGCGCCGTGCCGATGCGGAAGGGCGAGATGCTGCCCGCCGTTCCGTCCGTGTTGAGAAGCACCTGCGTGTTGGAGGAGGGCACGCGCAGGGTGGTCCCGGTCGAGAACAGGCCGTTGGCGCCGCGGAAAGTGCCAAAGTAATGGTCAAACGAGCGGTTCTCCTGGAACAGGACGAACACGTATTTCACACGGTGGCGCAACAGGCTGATGACTTGCGCGTCGGTCAGCGCAGGGTCGGCGGCCGGGTCGTTGTAGTAGGCGGCTACGTCGGAATTCGGCGCGGGCTGGCCGGTCACGACGGGCGACGCGGCCGTGGCGGCGACGGCCAGGGCGGGCTGCAGCACAAGGCCGGCCGCGACTAGGGCGGAGCAGCCCTGCAACAGGAGACGCTTCATCGTGTTGGCACCCTCTCGATTCCGAGGCTGCACCATCGCACGCCAGGACTGGGCTGGTGTTAAAGCTTCGCTACAATTTTATTAAGCAATCGCAATGGGTTCGCCGCGGCTACTCGGCGCTAGCGGGCAAAACCAAGCCGCCATCCCACCACGCGGCGTCCAGCCCAACCGGCAGTCCCAGGCGGCCACCGAGATTGCGGGCAACCAGCTCGGCCAGGGTGCCGCCAGCCCGCGCCCGCGCCTGCCAGTCCGGCGCCAGGCCCAACCCGGCTCCAGGCACTGGCAACGCCTTGGCATCGGCCTGTTGCAGGGTCTGCACCGTCCAGCCGACGATGGCGGTCCAGCGCGCATCGTCGAGCCCGGTGACCGCCAGGACCGGCGACGCCGACAATGGTTCCGGCAGGATGCGAATGGGGTGGTCGGGATCGGCCGCCGCCCGCTCGGCTGCCAGCGCGGTCATGTCCAAGGCCACGGCGGGGCAGCGGCCGACGTCGAAGGCGTCCAGCATCTCCTCCTCCTCCTGCCAGCCGGAGAAGCGCAGCGGCAAGCCCCGGCTGCGGAACCAGGCGAGCAGGGTGCGCTCCGGTCCGGTGCCAGGTTCGGCGCAGACCATGGTGCCGGCGAGGTCGGCCAGATGCTGGGCCGGGTTGCCCGCCGGGACCATGACGCCGTTGGTTTGGTGGAACACCGCCGGGCCGGGCGCGACGGCGTCGAGCAGGCCGTTGCCGAGCAGTTCCGACCCGGTCAGGAAGGCGACGGCGTCCTCGCCGCGGCGCAGGCGGTCGAAGTCCTGGTTCAGGACGTAGGGGTGGAACTCGATGCGTGCCGAGTCGCCCAGCACGGCGGCGGCCAAGGCGCGGCACAGGTCCACCTCCAGCCCGGCCATGCCGTCAGGGGACGGGGCGGCCAGGCCGGCGCGGGGGACGCCGCCGCAGCGCAGGACGCCGGCTTCCCGGATGCGGTCCAGGGTGGCGGCCTGGGCGGTCGTGGCCAGCAGCAGCAGAGCAAGGGCGAGGCGCAGCATGAGGGCTCCCGGGAAGGTGCTGGCGCTGGGGTATGAAGGCCGGACGGCTTTGGCAAATGACCGTGTTGCGACAGTCAGGCCCGGCACGGCAGACAAGCCCACCTCCTCCGGAAAAGGGCCGGTGTGAGGGAGGTGGCAAGCACCTCTGCCGCCCGGGACTTGCGGGCTTTCGTCGTAAGCGGGCGGGGTTTGGCACTTGCCGCCTCCCTCACCCCGGCCCTTTCCGGAGGGAGAGGGGGCAGAAGGTAGTGGGTATACACTATTGTCCGGCGGCGTCGCGCAGTCCTTGCAGGATCGCCACCAGCTTGGCGTCGCGCGCCTGCGCCATCTCCGGGATGGTTTGGCCGCCGGCCTCGGCCACCACGCCGTCGATCAGGGTCTGCTCGAACCCTGGCGTCATGCTCGGCGTGCCCAGGTCGGGCCACAGCTTATCGACGCTGATGTGGTCCATGAGGTAACGCAGCCCGCCGGCCCCGCCCCCCAGGTGGTAGGTCATGATCGGCCCCATGATGGCCCAGCGCAGGCCCGGCCCCTGGCTGATGGCAGCGTCCACGTCGGCCACGTCCACTACGCCCTGCTCGACGAGGTGGGCCGCCTCCCGCCACACCGCCGCCTGCAGGCGGTTGCTGACGTGGCCGGGCATCTCCTTGTGCAGGCGGATCGGGTGCTTGCCGATAGCGGCGTAGAACCGCATCGCACGGTCCACCGCCTCGGGCGCGGTCTGCTTGCCGCCGGCCACCTCCACCAGGGGGATCAGGTGCGGCGGGTTGAACGGGTGGCCCAGCACCAGGCGTTCCGGGTGGCGGCAGCGGGCCTGCATGGCGCTGGGCAGCAGGGTGCTGCTGCTGCTGGCGATCAGGACCTCGGGCGGCAGCGCGGCATCGACCTGCTCGAACAGCGCGACCTTCACGTCAATGCGCTCCGGCCCGTTCTCCTGCACGAAGCCGGCGCCCTGCACGGCCGCGACGGGATCGGCGTGGAAGGTCAGGCGGGCGGGGTCGGCGCCTGCGGACAGGCCCAGCCGCTCCAGCGTCGGCCAGGCCTGCGCGATGAAGTGGCGCAGGAAGCCCTCGGCGTGCGGAGCCGGGTCGCTGGCGGCGACATCCAGGCCGCGCGCCAGGAAGTAGGCGGCCCAGCTTGCGCCGATGGTGCCGACGCCCAGGACGGCCGCACGGCTGACGCCTTCATAGGTCACTTCACGTCTCCTCGGGTTGCGGATGCTCCCGCGCCGCCTTGAACCCGGCGACGAAGCGCGCCAGCGTGTCCGAGGTTTGGCCGCGGGGCAACATCACCTCCACCAACTGGAAGCGGCCCCGCGTGGCATGGGCGCGGGCCAGCGCCTGGACCAGCTCGCGCCGGGTCCGCACCCGCACGCCGTCGCCGCCCAGCGGCCCCGCCAGCTCGGCGAACCGCCAGTCGTCGAGGTCGTTGAACCGGCTTTCCGGCTGGAACACCCGCAGCATCTCCCAGCTCGCGTTGTTGAACACCAGCACGATGGGGTCCCAGCCGTAGCGGCGGCAGTTGCCCAGCTCGAACCCGGTCATCTGGAACGCCCCATCCCCGACCAGGATCAGCGGCCGGGCGCCCGCAGCGACGCATGCCCCCAAGCCGGCCGGCACGCCGTACCCCATGCCGGCGTAGTAGCCCGGCGCCACCAGCCCAGTGTTACGGATCTCCATCGCGGTGAATAGGCAATCCCCCATGTCGGCGGCGATGGGCAACGGGCCATGCCGGTCGAACAGGTCGTTGACCGCGGCTGCGATGTCGCTGGGCGCGATGGGGGCATCGTCGGCGGGCAGGTTGCCGGGATAGCGCTCCTCCGGCGCAGGCGGCCGGGCCACGCCGTGGTGCGGCCCGGCCTGGGCGAGCAGGGCGTCCAGCAACTGATCCATGGGGATGCCGGCATAGGCGTGGTGCCCCACCTGCACCCCACGGTCGAGCGCCAGCATCGCTCGCCGCAGGTCGATCCGCCGGGTGCTGACGGCGAAGTTGGTGTCGGACAGGATGACGCCGAGCAGCAGCAGCGCGTCGGAGCCCTCCACCAGCTCGGTGATGTCAGCGCGCCCGGCGGCGCCCAGGTAGGTGCCGCAGACCGCGCCGGGATGGGCGGACAGCAGGCCGCGGCCCATGAACGTGGTGACGACGGGGATGCCCATACGCGCCGCCAGGTCGGCCACCCGCGCCTCCACGCCGTAGCGGCGGACCTCCACGTCCACCATGATGCAGGGGGTGCGGGCCTCGCGCAGGCGGCCGAGGATTTTGGCGGCGGCCTCGGCCAGGGCGCCGGGCAGGACGGGGCTGGGGGGCAGCACCGGGACAGGCGCGACCTCGGCGCCGACCATGTCGCGCGGCAGCTCCAAGTAGGCCGGCAGGGACAGCTCGCGGGCGCTGCGCAGCACGCGGGCGATGTCGGCGGGCGCGCGGGCGGGGTCGGACAGCACGGCGTGGTCGCAGGTGATCTCCTGGAAGATGCGGGTCTGGGTCTCGACCTCGCGGCTCATGTGGTGCAGGCGCCAGCCGCTGGCGCGCTCCTGCACGCCGGGGGCGCCGCTGATGACCACGACGGGCACGCGCTCGGCATAGGCGCCGGCGACGGGGTTCACCAGGTTGAACGCGCCGGCGCCCCAGGTGGCGACGGCGACCGAGATGCCGCCATGAAACCGGGCGGCGGCATCGGCGGCGAAGCCCACCGCGGGCTCGTGGCTGAGGGTGTAGAACGGCAGCGTGCCGCTCTCCTCGATGGCCTTGAAGAACGGCAGCACGAAGTCGCCGGGGATGCCGAATATCTCGTGGGCGCCGTGGGCGCGGAGGGCATCGAGCAGGGCGCGGCCGAGGGTGGGCATCGGCGGACTCCTGCTGCCGCGTTGCAGCCTAGCCGGTCAGGCCAGGCAGCACTTCTTGTATTTCTTGCCGCTGCCGCAGGGACACGGGTCGTTGCGGCCCACCTCGCGCAGGGCGTTGACGTAGGGCTGCTGCGGCTCCTCGTCAAACAGCTCGTCGCCCTCCAGGTCCTCCTCCAGGAGGGCCGGCGCCAACAGGTCGTCAACGGACAACCTGCTCCAGTTCTCCAACTCGTCGATCACATCGTGAACCGGCCCAACATCCTCGGCATCGAAGCAGGCCATCCGCTCAGGGTCGCCGAGCGTGCGCTGAAGCATATCCTGGAAACTCGCGAAACTCATCGCGTCCCGGTCCACAAACCCACGCTCGAACAGCCGTTCAGCCTGCTCGGCCATGTCAGTGTAGCCCAGAAAGGCGACAGTCGTGGTCCAGCTCACCCAAACCATGCTCTCGGCCTGCGGCTGCAAGTCTTCGAGCCAGCGTGCCAAATGGTCCCGCATCCCGGTCTCCGGCACCCGGCCGATCCCGGTCAGATAGGCCATCGCGGTCATCGCGGCGTCGCGGACCCAGTCATCCGCCACCGTGTCCTCGATCACCGCCGTCAGCTCTGGCAAGGCGCCGTCATAGGTGCTGACCAGGATGCTGTGCAGGGTTTCAGTGATGGCGTCGCCCAGAACCAGGTCCGAGGCCTCGGCATTATGCAGCAGCCGGCACAGCGAGCCGAACCCGGACGTATCGGCGATCTCGGCCTGCAGGTGCACGATGTAGAACAGGGCGCGGGCCGTCGCCTCGCTGCGGTCCTCGCCACGCGCATGGGCGCCGAGCAGGGCGGCGAAGCGCGGGCCAGCCTGGTCCCAGTGTTCAAGCGACCACTCCATCGCTGCTCGAGGAAAGTCGTTGCCAGAGTTGGAAAGGCTGGCCAGGGCGTCATCAAGGGTCATGCCGTGAAGCTATCGCACGGCAGGGCTGCATCAAGCCTGCGCTGCCGGGTTCTACCGCCGCCGCGGGTCCAGTAGCGCCTGCACCCCGTCCACCACCGCGTTGGCCAGCACGACGAAGAACGAGGCATACAGCACCGCCGCCATCACCACCGGCAGGTCCAGGTTCTGCAGGGCGTCGTAGGTCAGCTTGCCGATGCCGCGCAGGCCGAACACCACCTCGGTCAGCAGGGTGCCGCCGCCGATCAGCGCGCCGATGTCCAGGCCGAACAGCGCCAGCACCGCCACCAGCGCGTTGCGGAGCGCGTGGCGCAGCAGCACCCGGGCCTCGCTGATGCCCTTGGCGCGGGCGGTGCGGATGTAGTCCTGGCGGTAGGCGTCGATCAAGGACGCCCGCAACACCCGGCCATAGACCCCGGCATACAGCAGGGCCAGCGTCGTCCAGGGCAGCACCAGGGCGCGCAGCCAGCCGCCGGGATCGGACAGCAGCGGCACGTAGCCCAGCGGCGGCACCCAGCGGAACGCCCAGGTGTCGTGCAGGCGGGACTGGGTGAGCAGGTTCACCACCTCCCCCAGCCAGAACACCGGGACGGAGATGCCGACCAGGCCCAGCGCGGTCGCCAGCCGGTCGGCCGGGCCGCCCTCCCGCGCCGCCGCCAGCAAGCCGATGCCCAGCCCGGCGAGCAGCCACAACACCGCCGCCCCGGCCGCCAGGGACAGCGTGACCGGGGCGGCGCGCAGCACGGCGGGGACCACGAGCTGCCCGCGGTTCACGAAGGACGGCAGGTCGCGCGTGACGAACAGCCGCTGCATCAGCACCAGGTATTGCACGGGCAGCGAGCGGTCGAGGCCGTACTCGTGCCGGACGGCGGCCAGCGCCTCCTCCGATGCGCCGCGGCCGGCCAGGCGGGCGGCAGGGTCGGCGCCGGGGGTGGCGAAGAAGATCAGGAACACCAGCACGCTGATGCCGAACATGACCAGCAGCGACCGGCTGAGGCGGAGCAGCAGGATCACGCCCCGTCCCTCATGCCACGTTCCTCACACCCTGTCCCTCAAGCCCGATCGCCGCGCGGGTCCAGCCGGACGCGCAGCGCCTCGCCCAGCACGTTGAGCGCCAAGACGGTGGCGACGACGGCCAGGCCCGGCGCGACCGCGACCGCCGGGCGGGTGTAGATCATCGCCTGGCCGTCGCCGATCAGGGTGCCCCAGCTTGCCGCGGGGGCCTGCACGCCGATGCTGAGCACGGACAGCGCGGCCTCGGTCAGCAGCGCCATCGCCGCAACAACAGGGGCGAAGCCGGCCAGGGTGGGCCAGACGTGCGGCAGGACGTGCCGGGCCAGGATGTGCGGCGGGGTGCCGCCGAGGGCGATGGCGGCCTCGATGAACTCGGTGCCACGCAGGGCGATGACTTGGGCGCGGATGGGCCGGGCGACGTAGGGCACATAAACGACGCCGATGATCAGCACCGGCAGCAGCAGGCTGTCGGCGGCGATGCGGATGGGGCCGACCTGCAAATCCTGGCTGATGAGCACGATGCTGAGGGAGATCGCCAGCAGGTACACCGGGAAGGCCCACAGCAGGTCCAGCAGCCCGGCCAGCACGCCGTCCGTCCAGCCGCCGACGAAGCCCGACACCACGCCCAGCACCGCCGCCAGCGCCAGGCACAGCACGGTCGCGCCGCCCGCGATCAGCAGGGAGGTGCGCCCGCCATACAGCAGCCGCGCCGCCACGTCCCGCCCCTGCCCGTCCGCGCCCAGCAGATAGGCACCCTGCCAGGTCGGGCCCACGGGGGTGACGCCCAGGCCGAGGCCGGCGGTGTTCTCCGCCAGCACGTCGGCGGAATGGCCGTCCACAACGACGCTGCCGCCGACGTTGCTGCGGAACGGATCGGACCCGGCCACCCGCGCTGCATAGATTGGGGCCAGGGCGCAGGCCGCGACGATCAGCAACAGGACGGCAGCGGCAAGGCGGGTCATCCCGTCTCAGTATCCCGATCTCGTCATTGCGAGCCGCGTTTGCGGCGCGGCAATCCAGGGCTGCATGCAGGTGCGCCGGTTCTCGTGGCCCCTGGATCGCCGCGCCGAAGCCGGCTCGCAATGACGTTTCTCCCGCGGGCCGGCGCTACCCTCGTCACCGCACCCATGACTGCCCGATCAGCCAGCGGAACTGGTTGTGGTAGATGAAATTGCCCAGGCGGGCCGAAACGAAGTCAATGTAGCGCAGGTTGAACAGCACCGCCGCCGGCGCCTGGTCCGTTACCGCCCGGTCCAGCGCCGCCAGCCGTGCGGCGCCGTGCGGGTCGGCCAGCGCCGCCTGCAGCTCCCGGTCCACCGCCGGGTCGCAGAAGCCGGAGATGTTGGGCGACGCGTCCGATCCCGGCCGGAACGCCGCGCAGCCGAACACCCCGCCCAGGAAGTTGGAGGCGGATGGATAGTCCGAGTACCAGTTGGTCAGGCTGAGCTGCACCGCGTTGCGGGTGTTCTGAATATAGGTGAACTGCACGTTGCCCGACAGCGAGCGCAGCCGCGGCACGAACCCCAGGTCCCGCAGCACGTCCAGCAGATAGGTGCCGATGGCCCGGGCGACGGGGCTGTCATCCGTGACCAGCGTCACCGCCTGCCCGGCCGTGCCGCTTTCCGCAACCAGACGCCGCGCTGCCGCGGAGTCGAAGGGATAGGGACAGTATGGCTCATACCCCGGCAGCCCCGGCGGCAGCACCTGGCAGCTCGGCACCGCCAGCCGCGGCCCGCCGAACAGCTTTATCAGCGCCCGCCGGTCCACCGCCATGTTCAAGGCTCGGCGCACCCGTAGGTCGTCGAACGGGGCCAGGTGGGTGTTCATCGGCAGGAACCACATGGCGAAGGCGGGGTCGAGGTGGACCTGGTCGGCATTGCGCGCGCCGATCTCGCCCAGGCGGTCGGCGGGGGGAGCGTCGAAAGTCCAGTCGGCCTGGCCGTTCTGGATGGCGGTGATCTCGGCGGTGTCCTCCAGGCCGAAGTCGTACTGGATGGTGTCGGGGTAGCCGTCGGGCTGGGCGTCCCGGCTCCATTCGCGGAAATAGGGGTTGCGGACGATGCGCAGGCCCTCGCCGGGGTCGTAGGACTGGATCAGGTAAGGGCCGGTGCCGGGCAGCGGGGTGGTGCCTGCGTCGGTGGATGGGGCGCTGGCGGGCAGGACGCTGGCGTGCGGCAGGGCGAGCTTGGTCAGGAACTCCGGGTCGGGCCGGGTCAGGCGGATGGTGAGGGTGCCAGCCGTGTCGTCGGCGGCGACGCCGGGCAGGGTGCAGGACTCCGGCGTGTGCAGGCAGGCGTCGGCGCCCTGGATGGCGCCGTAGAAGTTCTCGGCGGTGGGGCTGCCGACGCGGAAGATGCGGCGGAACGAGGCGGCGGCGTCGGAGGGACGGACGGGGGAGCCGTCGCTGAAACGAAGGCCGGGGCGCAGGTGGAAGGCGTAGGTCAGGCCGTCCGTGGAGATGGGCAGGGCGTCGGCGAGGTCGGGCGTCAACTCGTTGCCGGCGTCGCCGGGCAGCTTGCGGAAGGCGAGGAGCCCATCGTAGGCCAGGGCGAAGACTTGCCAATACTGGGCGGTGTAGTTGATCTGCGGGTCGATGGTCCCGGCGGCTGTGTGCGCCAGCAGCCGCATCTCGCCGCCGCGGTGATTTTGAGCTTGGGCGGAGAATGCGAATAGGACGCCGACGATCAAGCACCAAGCTGGCCCCCTCTCCTTGCGGGGGAGGGCTGGGATGAGGGAAGCGGCACGCACCGCCCTTCGGCGTAGCAGGACGGACGAGGGCTGCCGGTGGTTGAGGATGGCGCTTGCGGCCTCCCTCACCCCGGCCCTCTCCGAGAGGGAGCAGGGAGCAGCCGCAGCACCCAGGCGGTTCCGTCCCACACCTTGAACGGCGCTCCGCCGGCCCGGTCCAGCGTGTAGCCGTGCGCCGCCGCCCATCCCGCGGCGTCGGCGTGGTCCTGCACGGGATCATCCCGGTAGGACAGGTTCAGCACCACCAGCGCGCCCCCTGCCCGCAGCGTACGGGCCGCGCCTGCCACATGCCGGTCCGCCGTCTCCGGCCCGGTCTGCACGATGTAGGGAAAGCTGTCGATGGCCAGCACCAGGTCGAACGCCGCCGGGGGCAGCGCATCCAGGTCCCGCCCGGCGGTGTGCTGGAACCGCACGTTGGCCAGCCCGCCATGCCGCCGCGCCGCCTCCGCCACCATGCCCGGCGACACGTCCAGCCCCAGCACCGACCGGCAGCGCTGCGCCAGGGCCGCCGCCACCCGCCCGATGCCGCAGCCCAGGTCCAGCACGTCCAGGCCCGGGCGCAGCAGGCCCTGCGCTTCCAGCCACTCCACGATCTCCGCCGTAGCCGCCGCCAGGATAGCCGGGTCGCCCAGCGAGTACAGCGCCACGCTGGCCTCCGGCGAGTGCCGCACGGCATTGTCGAAGAATGCGGCGATGCGGGCCAGCCCGGCCTCCGGCGTCGCGCCCGAGGCGTCGTGCTGTGCCGCGGTCGCCTGCACCTCCGCCGCCAGGGCGTCCAGCGCAGCGGTGCGGCCGCCCACCAACCCGGCCATCGCCGCCCAGCGCGGAGACGCGGACCGCTGCGCCTCCAGGCTGGCGGTGATGCCGGACGCCGTCGCGCCACCCAGCAGCAGCCGGGCCACGGCGACCTCGGGGGAGATCACCCCGGCCAGGCAATCGCCGATCGGTCCAGCGGCAATGGGCTGGCTCACGCCGCACGCTCCAAACGAGGCAGCCAGCCCAGGGATTGCAGGCGCCGGCCCTCGCCGTGCAGGAAGCGGTCGCCGATGTCGGTGCGCCAGCGCAGGTTTGGGATCACGACGTTGCGCGCCCGCGCCGTCGCTGCGGCCTGCGCCAGGGGCACGGTGGCGCCGGTGCCGGTGACGACCATGGCGTAGCCGGTACGCCGCCGGGCGTGGAGCTGTCCGCCGTCCAGCCGCACATCCGACAGATGGTAATGCGCCGGGTCATCGGGCGGCTGGTGGTAGAACACCGGCGGGTCGGCGGCAGGGTCGGCGTCCGGTGTCTCCTCCGGAAAGTTCGGAATGGTCAGCACGATGCCGACGGACCAGCCCGGCAGCGTGGCGAAGCTGTCCGCACCCTGCAGCATCCGCACCAGCAGGTCGTCCCAGCCATCCCGCTGCAATGGCGCCAGCACGGCAAACCCGGGGTTGCCGAACCGGCAGGTGAACTCCAGCGGCCACAGCCCGGCCTCGTTGGCAATCATGTTCAGGTTCACGTAGCCGATGTGGCCCGCCGCCGCGAGCAGCCCCTCGATCCGGCCCAGCGTCGCATCGAACAGCGGCTGCGCGCCGTCGTAGGAGGCGAGCGTGCCCATCTCGCCGGTCATTTCCCCCATCTCGCCGGGGAAGAACCGCTTGTGCTCGAAGTCGATGCAGGCGGGGCGCAGGAAGCGGCGGCCGTTGAAATACGCGCCGACGCCGACCTCCACGCCCTCCAGCCGCTCCTGCAGCAGCACGCGGCCAGGTGGGGTGCGGCCCAACTGGAACAGCACGTCCGCGCCCTGCAAGTGGTCGCCGACGAAGGTGGCACGGGCGTTGTTGTCATGCTTCAGGACGGTGCGGCCGGGATGGGCGCGCAGCCAGGCGGCGGCCTCGGCCGGGCCGGCGAAGGGCAGGCTTTCGGTAATCTGCAGGCCGGCGTCGCGCAGTACGGACTGGCCGAAGGCGCGGTCGTACTCCAGCCGATCGCCCAGGGTGCTGCCGCCGATCACCTGGTAGCCTTCCGCCCGCAGCGCATCCTGCTCCGGCCCGCGCCCAACCTTCTCGAAGATCACCAGCCCGTCGCGGCCCACCCAGTCCAGCGCCGGCCGCCAGTCGGGCACGGTCTGCACCAGGCCGCCGAAGCAGCCGGCATAGGCGGGGTCCCCGGCATGGATGCGGACCTCATGGCCCTCGCGCCCCAGCGCCATGTACAGGTCGCCCAGGTCGATCCGGTTGCCTATGCCCAACACCCGCACGCCACGCCCTCCAAGCCGCCGGACTCCGGTAGCTTCCCCGGCGATTTGGTGCCTGTATAGCGCCATGCCCGCAAGAGGCACGGAAGGAGGAGCGCGTTGAAGCACCTGATCCTGGCGTTGCTGCTGGCCGCCCTGCCCCAGGCCCTGTCACCCCCGGCCGCCTCCGCGCAGCAGGCGCACGAGATGCGGGTGACGCGCCAGCCCAGCATCATCTACCTGCCCACCTACGTCATGGAGCAGCAGCACCTCATCGAGAAGCACGCCGCCGCCCTGGGCGCCCCGGGCCTGCACGTCGAGTGGCTGACCTTCGCCGGCGGCGGCAACGCGACCGACGCCATGCTGGCCGGCAGCATCGACGTGGTGAACACCGGGCCGGGCAACCTGCTGCTGCTGTGGGACCGCACCCGCGGCGGGGTGAAGGGCATCGCCGCCAGCTCCGCCCTGCCGCTGACGTTGATTTCTCGTAATCCCCGGCTGAAGACCCTGCGAGACTTCGGCGAGACCGACAGGATTGCCGTACCCACCATCCGCGTGTCCACCCAGGCGGTGCTGTTGCAGATCGCCGCGGCGGACCTGTTCGGCGCGGACAAATGGGGCCAGCTCGACGGCAACACCGTGCAGATGGGCCATCCGGATGCCGTCGTCGCCATGCTGAATCCGCGGCACGAGGTCGCCAGCCACTTCTCCGCCCCGCCGTTCTCGTTCCAGGAGCTGCGGACGGTGCCCGGCGCGCACGTCATCACCGACGACCGCGGCATCCTGGGGTCGCCGCTGACCAACGCCGTCTTTTTCGCCACCACCAAGTTCGGCGACGCCAACCCGCTGCTGATCCAGGCCGTGAAGGACGCCACCATCGAGGCCGAGGCCTTCATCCGCGCCAGCCCGCGCGAGGCCGTCGAGATCTACCGCCACGGCTCCGGCGACCGGCTGGCGACCGACGACCTGCTCGCCATGATGCAGCAGCCCGGCATGGACGACTACCGCCCCACGCCGCAGGGCACGCTGCGCCTGGCCGAGCACATGCACCGCATCGGCACGCTCAAGATGCTGCCGAAGGCTTGGACCGACTACTTCTTCCCCATCTCCGCCGACCTGGGAGGCTCCTGATGCCCGACACTTCCCTCCCCGGCGGGGGGCCGCTGCTGGACGTGGCTGGCGTGACGCTGCGCTACAAAACGCCAAGCTCCCTGGTGACGGCGACGCACCGGGTCAGCTTCCAGGTGCGCCAGGGCGACCGCTACGTGGTGCTGGGGCCGAGCGGCTGCGGCAAGAGCACGCTGCTGAAGGCCGTCGGCGGCTACCTGCTGCCCGATGAGGGCGCGATCAGCATCAAAGGCCGTACCGTCACCGGGCCGGGCGCTGACCGGATGATGGTGTTCCAGGAGTTCGACCAGCTCATGCCCTGGAAGACCGTGCAGCAGAACGTGGCGTTTCCCCTGCTGGTCGCCCGCCGCATGGGCCGCCGGGCCGCGCTGGAACGGGCCGGGGCCTACATCGACAAGGTCGGGCTGACCAAGTTCCGCGACAGCCTGCCGCACACCCTGTCCGGCGGCATGAAGCAGCGCGTCGCCATCGCCCGCGGCATGGCAATGGAGCCGGACATCCTGCTGATGGACGAACCCTTCGCTGCCCTCGACGCCCTGACCCGGCGGCGCATGCAGGACGAGCTGCTGCAACTCTGGGCCGATACGCGGTTCACCGTCATGTTCGTCACCCACTCGATCGCCGAGGCCATCCGCATCGGCAACCGCATCCTGCTGCTGTCGCCGCACCCCGGCCGGGTGCGCGCGGAGATCGACGGCGTGGACCGCATCGACCCCGCCGACGGCAGCGCCGCCCGGCTGGAGGCGCGCATCCATGACCTGCTGTTCACCGAGCGCGGGGCCGAGGACGTGGACCAGGTTCCGGAGGGTGCCCCGGAGGATATCAATGTCTGACGCGCAGATCCTGATCCACCCCGAGGCCGTCATGGACGCCGGCATGGGGCAGCCCGAGGTGGTGCGCCGGCTGCCGGTGGGCGAGCGCCTGTGGAACAGCGGCTTCGTCCGCAAAACGCTTTTCCTGATCCTGCTGGGGTTGGTGTGGGAGGGCTATGCCCGCTGGCTGGACAACCCGCTGCTGTTTCCGACGCTGAGCGAGACGCTGCAATCCGGCTGGGAGCAGGTGCTGAACGGCGTGTTGCCGGCGCGGGCCTGGACCTCGCTCCGTATCCTGGTGATGGGGTATGCGGCGGGCATCCTGCTGGCGGCGGCGCTGACGATCGTCGCCATTGGGACACGGGTGGGGACGGACATCCTGGAGACCATGACGGCGATGTTCAACCCGCTGCCGGCTATCGCGCTGCTGCCGTTGGCGCTGATCTGGTTCGGCTTGGGGACGGGCAGCCTGGTGTTCGTGCTGATCCATTCGGTGCTGTGGGCGGTGGCGCTGAACACCCATGCCGGGTTCCTGGGGGTGTCGCAGACGCTGCGGATGGTGGGGCGGAACTACGAGCTGCGGGGGCTGCGCTACGTGTGGCTGATCCTGATCCCGGCGGCGTTCCCGAGCATCCTGACGGGGTTGAAGGTCGGGTGGGCGTTTGCCTGGCGGACGCTGATCGCGGCGGAGCTGGTGTTCGGGGTCTCGTCTGGCAAGGGCGGGTTGGGGTGGTTCATCTTCGAGAACCGCAACGTGCTGGACATCCCGGCGGTGTTCGCGGGGCTGCTGACGGTGATCCTGATCGGGCTGGCGGTGGAGAACCTGGTGTTCCGGACGATCGAGCGGCGGACGGTGCGGCGGTGGGGGGTGCAGGGTTAGCAGCATCACTCAACCAAAGCGACCTTTGAGTAGCGGCAGGTCATGCTTTTGCCTCTATCCCCTCAAGATGTATCTGGTTTGGAGTAGAAGGCGGCTGAGCCTGCCTGGCTGCCTGCTTCCTCTCCCGTTGGGCACGACTGTCCGGCACGGTTCTTGATGTCGTTCCCCTACCGGCAAGGCGTGGTCCCTGACCGGCGACGGGTGCTCTTGGGGGCGGTCGTTTAGCCAAGTCGGCCCGGCAGCAGGATCACCGCGCAGCCGGGTTGCCGTCATGCGGCGTGCCAGGCCAGGATGGCGGCCAGAGGAGTACGCGCATGGACCAGGCCGCCAACGAGTTCCAGACCCTGCACGAGGTGGTCGCGGCGGCGCACCGTGCGCTGGACCGCAACATGTGGGACTACCTGGTGGGCGGCACCGGGACCGAGACGACCTTGCGCCGCAACCGACTCGCGTTGGACCGCATCGGCTTCCGCCCGCGCGTGCTGGAGGATGTGTCCCGCATCGACACCGGGGTGGACTGGATGGGCCACCGCCTGCGCCTGCCGGTGGCGCTGGCGCCGGTGGGCGGGCTGGACAGCATGGGGCAGGACGGCGGCGTGACGGTGGCGCAGGGGGCCGGGCTGGCCGGGGCGCCATTCTTCCTGAGCAGCGTGTCAGAGCAGCCGATGGAGCGTGTGGCTGCGGCGTCGAGCGGTCCCCGCGTGTTCCAGTTGTATGTGCGCGGGGACGATGCCTGGGTGGACGAGCATGTGCGGCGGGCGGCGGCGGCCGGCTACGACGCGTTCTGCATCACCGTCGACAGCGCGCTGTACAGCCGGCGGGAGCGCGACATCGCCAACCGCTTCACCAAGCCGTGGCGAGCCAGCGCGCATAGGGAATACCAGGCGACGCTGAGCTGGCGCGACATCGAGCGGTTCAAGGCGCTGCACCGGATGCCATTGATCCTGAAGGGGATCGCGACGGCGGAGGACGCGGACCGGGCGTGCGGTCTGGGAGTGGAGGGCATCTACGTCAGCAACCACGGCGGCCGGCAATTGGATCACGGCGCGGGCGCGATCGAGGTGCTGCCGGAGGTCGTCGAGGCGGTAGCTGGGCGGGCGCAGGTGATCATGGACGGCGGCATCAGCCGGGGCAGTGATGTGGTGAAGGCGGTGGCGCTAGGGGCGGACCTGGTGGGGATCGGGCGGCTGTACTGCTACGGCTTTGCGGCGGCGGGCGCCACGGGGATCGCGCGGGTGATGGAGCTGCTGCAGCTTGAGGTGGCGGAGTGCCTGGGGTTGCTGGGGCTGACAGGGTTTGCCGGGCTGCGCCGGTCGCATCTGCGGACGGTGGAGGCCGTGGCGGAGGCTGGGGTGCTGAGCGCGTTCCCGTTGCTGGCGCTGCCGTTGCAGACGTACTAGGGCTGCACCAATTCGACCGCTTGCTGCCGCCCTAGCTGCCGCAGAGCGCCACCCGCACCTCTGTCAGCACCTCGCCGAGCCAGTTGGTCCCGCGCCAAGTCGCCCGTGCCGCCGCCAGCGGGTCTTCGGCGGCCAGCCCGATGCCCCAAACCGTGTCGTCCGGCGCGGCCTCCACCAGCGTCGTACCGCAGCTCGCGCGCAGGCGGTCCAGCAGGTCCGGATGCTGGCTGAACTTCGCCAGGTTGCCGCGGAACACCACATCCCGCGCCACGGCGGCCCAGGCGTCCGGCTGGAAGTCGGCGACCGTGTGGCCAAGCGCCTTTTGCTTGAAGGGGGCCGGCTCCGCCAGGATCGCCGCCGCTGCCGCAGCGTCCCCGAACAGCAGGGCCTTGCGCCAGTGCATCCAGCCCTCGCAGGTGGTGAACAGCAGCCCTTCCAGGCGTATCGGGCGCGGATAGAACTGGCTGCACTCGGCATGGGTTGCGCCCTCCCGGTGGCGCCAGAAACAGGTGAACCGCTCCGCTGTCTGCATGGGGGTCATGCTTACCACGCCCGGGGGCGCAGGCCCGCGTGGAACCAGGACACCATGGAGAAGATGTCGTAAACCGGCAGCCCCAGCTCCGCCTGCATCGCCGCGGCGTAGGGCGGCATGTTGGTGCATTCCAACACGATGGCGCCCACCTCGGGATGATGGCGCACCAGGTGCCGCCCGGCGTCCAGCACGTCCTGCCGGGCGAGGTCCACGTCCATGTCGGTGGCCTCGGCGCGGATCAGCACGCGAAAGAACTCCCGCCCGCCCTCGGTTCCGGCAATGGGGGTATCGGGCGCAACCCCGGCGGCCCACAGGTGCGCGGGCGTCAGCGACGCGGCGCACACGGTCACCAGCCCGACCCGGCGGCCCGCCGGCAGGGTGGCCTGCACCAATGGCGCCTGCATGAGCGCGGAGGTCATCACCGGCACGCCCACATGGTCCGCCAGCTCGCGCTGGAACAGCGACAGGAAGCCGCAGTTGGTGGTGATCGCCTCCGCGCCCATCGCCACCAGCTCGGCCGCCTCGTCCAGGAAGCGGGGCAGCAGCCCGGCGGCGCCGTCCAGCACCACCCGCGCCGGGGTGGCGCCGGGGACGACGCGGTACAGCACCGGGAACGGCCAGGTGCCGGCATGGCCCATGTCGCCGGGGATGCGTGGAAACCGGGCGTCCAGCATCAGGATGCCCAGCGGCGCCCCATAGACCGCCTTGCCGCCACGTGCGATGCGCATGTTCGTCACACTCCCCAATCTCGACCGCCGGACCCGGCAGGGGTCATCATGGCCGCAGGATGCGGGAGGGAGTCCATGGACCAGGTGCTGGCGTTGCGGCCGTTCGTGCCGGCGAAGGATTTTGCGCTGTCCAAACGGTTCTATCAGGCTTTGCGCTGACGCATGACGCCGAGGATATCGCCTTCCTGAAGCTCGGCAGCTTCAGCTTCATCCTGCAGGACTTCTACGTTCAGGCAGCAGCGGAGAACATGATGCTGCAGGTGCTGGTCCGCGACGTGGCGGCGTGGTGGCGCGGCCTCGATGCGGAGGCGTTGGTGCGGGAGTTCGGGGTCCAGCCGCCACGGGCGCCGGTGCTGCAAAGCTGGGGCATGACGGTCGGCTTCGTCTTCGACCCGTCCGGCGTGCTGTGGCACGTTGCGGAGGCGCCGTTCTAGCGGCGGATACCGCCGCCGGCCGGCAGCCCCTATATGCCGCGCAGCATGGAGGATGCCCGGCTCGATGGCGTATGCGGTCAAGGAGATGTTCTACACCCTGCAAGGGGAGGGCGGGAACGCCGGGCGGGCGGCGGTGTTCTGCCGCTTTGCCGGCTGCAACCTGTGGTCGGGCCGGGAGGCGGACCGGGCCGATGCCGTGTGCCAGTTCTGCGACACCGATTTCGTCGGCTTGGACGGACCCGGCGGCGGGCGCTTCGCCACTGCGGCGGACCTGGCAAGGGCGGTCGATGCTGCCTGGGGCGGCGCGCAGCCCGGCACGCGCCTGGTGGTGCTGACCGGCGGGGAGCCACTGCTGCAAGCCGATGCCGCGCTGATCGAAGCCCTGCACGCGGAGGGGTTCGAGGTCGCGGTCGAGACCAACGGCACCGTGCCGCCGCCGCCGGGCCTCGATTGGGTGTGCGTCAGCCCAAAGGCCGGCGCGGCGCTGGCCGTCACGGGCGGCGACGAGCTGAAGCTGGTGTTCCCGCAGTCCGGTGCCGACCCGGCCGGGTTCGAGGGCCTGGCCTTCGAACGGTTCCTGTTGCAGCCGATGGACGGGCCGCGGCAGGCCGAGAACACCGCAGCCGCCGTGGCCTATTGCCTGGCCCACCCACGCTGGCGGCTGAGCCTGCAAACCCACAAGCTGCTGGGCATCCCCTGATGCACGCTGCCCCGATTACGCGCGAGCGCATCGCGGCAGCCGAGCGCACGATCCGCCCCCACATCCGCCGCACCCCAATGGTCGAGGCGGACGGCGCGGACTTCGGCCTGGCGCCGGGGCCGCTGCTGTTCAAGCTGGAGCAATTGCAGCACTCCGGGTCGTTCAAGGCGCGGGGCGCGTTCGCCAACCTGCTGCTGCGGGACGTGCCGGCTGCCGGGGTGGTGGCGGCGTCGGGCGGCAATCATGGGGCGGCGGTGGCTTATGCGGCGGGGCGGCTGGGGGTGGCGGCGACGGTGTTCGTGCCGGGCATCACCTCCCTGGCCAAGGTGGAGCGCATCCGCGGCTATGGCGCCACGCTGGTCGTGGGCGGGGACCGCTATGCCGACGCCTTGGCCGCCTGCGAGGCGCATGGGGCCACGACGGGCGCAATGGCGGTGCACGCCTTCGACCAGCCGGAAACCCTGCTGGGCCAGGGCACGGTCGGGCTGGAGCTGCAGGCGGATGCGCCAGGGGTGGACACCCTGCTGGTCGCGGTCGGCGGCGGCGGGCTGATCGGCGGCATCGCGGCCTGGTATGGCGGCGCGGTCAAGGTGGTGGCTGTCGAGCCCGAGACGGCGCCGACGCTGCACATGGCCCTGGCCGCGGGCCGCCCGGTGGACGCGCCAGCCGGAGGCATTGCGGCGGACAGCCTGGCGCCACGGCAGGTGGGCGGACTGGTATTCCCCATTGCCCAGGCGCACGTGGCCGCAAGCGTGCTGGTCACGGACGAAGCCATCCACCAGGCGCAGGCGGCGTTGTGGTCCCGCCTGTGCATCGTGGCAGAGCCGGGGGGAGCGGCGGCGTTCGCGGCCCTGCTGTCCCGGCGTTACCGGCCTGCAGCCGGGGAGCGCGTGGCAGTGCTGGTGTGCGGCGGCAACACAACGGCAGTAAGGTTCGAAGGGTAAGGCCGCTTTCCCCCCTCCGAGGGAGGGACGTGAGCCAGGCCAGGTTAGCACTTAGGCTGCTGGTCCTACCCCCCCGTTGCGGGGCCGGGCAGGGTGACCTCGCTTAGCGTCGTCCGGACGGCGATACATTTCATGGCAGACCCTTTTCTGTTGCGGCAGTTTCTGGTGCGGCAGTTTCTGGTGCGGCAGTGTCCGTTGGACGGCCGGCGTCACTCGAACTCGGTCGGCAGCGCCGGGTCACGGGCGTGCGCGAACATGCGCCGGAGCTGGCCCGGCAGCACGCGAGCCGACGATAGGTCGTCCGGCAGCGCGTCCTCGGCGAACCAGGCGACCTCCGACGTTTCGGAGCTGACCGCCGCCGACCCGCCTACGGCCGCACAGATGAAGAACATCTTGCAGCACGAGAACACGCCGGGCAGGTGGCCCTGGCGGGTGCGGTCCCACACGGCGGCGAGCTTCCGCACCTGCACCGTGTAACCGCTTTCCTCCTGCACCTCCTTGATGACGTTTTCGGCCGGGGTCAGGTTCACGTCCGCCCAGCCGCCGGGCAGGGTCCAGCGCCCGGCGTCGGCCACCTCGCGCACCATCAGCACCCGGCCCTGCCCGTCGAACACGGCGCCACGTACATCGACCTTCGGCGTCGTGTACCCGGCCTCGCCGGCGAACAGCGCCTCGATCCGTTCAGCCGGGGCGCCGGTGTGCGCCGCCATGATCCGGGACGCCAGGGACCGCAGCATCTCGTAGCGCTCACGGTCGTAGGGGCCAGGGTCGAAGGCCAGCCCGGTCTGCGCGATGGCCTGCAACTCGCGCGTCCAGGCAAGCCAGTCCGGTTCCGCCGTCATGCCTGCACCCCCTGCACCCTACCCGCCCCCTGGCACCCTACCCGATTGGCGGCAGGTGCAGCAGCGCCACGTCCGGCTGCCCCGGCAGTGTCGGGAAGCGGCGCAGCACCAGGGGATCGTGGCCGGGGATGATGTGGTCGGGGCCGTCTGCCAGCTCCTCGCAGATGCGCCAGCCCTCGGCCATGCGTGCCACGTCCTGCACGAGCGGGAACGGGTTGCGGGTGCGGATGTTGGCCCAGTAGTGCGCGGCGTCGCTGGCCAGCACGACGTGGCCGCGCGCGGTGGGCACGCGCACCACCTGTAGCCCGCCGGAGTGCCCGCCGACCAGGTGCAGCGTGACGCCGGGCGCGATGCTGGCGGCGCCATCGTGGAAACGCACCCGGTCGGCGAAGACGTGACGGACGGCGTTGGCCACGTCCTTCACGTCGAGCGGGATCCGGAGGACGCGGTGGCACATGCAGCGGCCGGTGGCGTAGGCCATCTCCGCGTCCTGCAGGTGGAAGGTGGCGGCCGGGAAAGCGTCCATGCAGCCGGCGTGGTCATAGTGCAGGTGGGTCAGCACGACATCCTGGACCATGGCGGCCTCAATCCCCACCAGCGCCAGGGCGTCCGCGGTGCTGCGGATCATGGTGCGGTTCCGGCGGGCGGCCGCAGCCGTGCCGAAGCCGGTGTCCACCACGATTGTGCGCCCGCCACCGGTGATGACCCACACGAAGTAGTCCATCGGCATGGGCGTGGCATGGTCGTCCGGGAACAGGAAGTTCTCCGCGGCCGTGCGCTCCTGCTTGGTGGCGTAACGGATTGCGACGACCTCGTATGTCGTCTGGTTGCCTGCCTGTCGGGCTTCCTCCTAGCATGGCCTGAAACGGGGCCTGGCTCAAAACAGGGCCTGGCTCAAAACAGGGGAGGAAGCGGTGGCGGATCATCCGGAATACGAGGGCGAGAAGTTCACCATGGGGTTGGAGAACCGCCGGGCCGTGCTGGGGGCGGAGTACGTGGACGCCTCGCTGGCCAACGCGGACGAGTTCATGCGCGCGTTCCAGCGTGTGACCACCGAGTGGTGCTGGGGTGACATCTGGGGCCGGCCGGGGCTGGACCGGCCGACGCGCTCGCTGCTGAACCTGGCGATGCTGACGGCACTGAACCGTGCGCCGGAGCTGAAGCTGCACGTCCGCGGCGCCCTCAACAACGGCGTCACGCGGGAGCAGATCAAGGAGGTCCTGCTGCACGCGACGGTGTATTGCGGCATCCCCGCCGGGCTGGATGCGTTCAAGGCGGCGGCGGCGGTGTTCGCGGAGATCGACGCGAAAGCGCCAGAGGGCGCGCTGGATACCAAGGCGCCCGCTTCAAAACCGCCCGCCTCAAAAGCGGCTGAGTAGCATAGCCGAAGCGGTCGGCTTCGTCGGCATCGGCAACATGGGGTGGCCGATGGCGGCCCGGGTCCACGCCGCCGGCCACACGCTACTGGTGGCCGACCACCGGCGCAGCGTGGCGGAGAGCTTCGCGCAGCAGGTGGGCGGCACGGCGCCGGACACCGCGGCCGAGCTTGCCGCCGGCTCGGAGGTGATCGTGACGATGCTGCCGACCAGTGCGGCGGTGGGCATCGCATTGGACGGACTGCTGCCAGCCCTGCGGCCCGGCACGGTCGTGGTGGACATGACCTCCGGCGCCCCCGGCGAGACCCGCGCCCTGGCCGACCGGGTGGCGCAGGCGGGCGGGGTGATGATCGACGCCCCAGTGTCCGGCGGTGTCCCCCGCGCCAGGACCGGCGAGCTGGCGATCATGGTCGGCGGCGACGATGCGGCCGTGGAGCGGGTGCGCCCGCTGCTGCAGTGCATGGGAACGTCGATCCTCCGCACCGGCGCGGTCGGCTCGGCGCATGCCATGAAGGCGCTGAACAACCTCGTCAGCGCCGGCGGCTTCCTGATCGGGATCGAGGCGCTGCTGATCGGCCAGCGTTTCGGGCTGGACCCGGCGCTGATGGTCGATGTGCTGAACGCCTCCACCGGCATGAACAACTCGACGCAGAAGAAATTCTGCCAGTTCGTGCTGTCGCGCTCGTTTGACAGCGGGTTCGGACTGGACCTGATGCTGAAGGACGTGGGCATCGCTATGGGCATCGCGCGCGACACTGCGACGCCTGCACCGTTCAGCGCGCTATGCCGGGAGCTGGCCGCGGCCTGCGCCGCCATGCTCGGGCCGGGAGCGGACCATACGGAGCTGGCCAAGTTGTCCGAACGGCTGGCGGGCGTGGAACTGGGGCGGCCTGCACTCGGCTGACGAGGACTGGGCTGACAAGGACTGGGCTGACAAGGACCGGGCTGACCAAGGACAACCTGATGCACCTGTGCCGCCTGGCTGACCTGGCCAGACTACAGGCCCCAAAGGACGCCCGTTGCCGGTCAGGGAACACGCCTTGCCGTATAGGGACGACATCAAGAACCTTGCCGGACAGCCGTGCCCGGAGGAGGAGGGAGCAGGCAGCGTTCCTCTACCGTATGCGTTGACCCTGCAGCGAACGGGAGGCCCGCATGTCAGACAACGTCCATAGCGCAACAGCACTCCGCACCTACGCGGCCACCCTGTTGCACGCCGCCGGGCTGGCGCCGGACCGTGCGGAGGTGGTCGCCGAAGTCCTGGTGGAGGGCGACCTGATGGGCCACGACACGCACGGCCTGGCGCAGTTGCCGGGTTACCTGGGCGCGCTCGTCAACGGCTCCATGACCGCGGTGGGCGAGCCGGAAGTCGTCAGCGACCGCGGCGCCGCAGTGCTGTGGGACGGCCGCCGCCTGCCCGGCCCCTGGCTGGTGGTGCAGGCCATCGACCTGGCGCTGGACCGCGCCCGGCAGCACGGCACCGCAACCGTCGTCATCCGCCGCAGCCCCCACATCGCCTGCCTGGCGGCCTACCTGCAGCGGGTGACGCAGCATGGCATGGTGCTGCTGCTATCCAGCAGCGACCCCTCGGTGGCCAGCGTCGCGCCGCACGGCGGGGTGCGGCCGTTGATGACGCCCAACCCGATCGCCGCCGGTTTCCCGACCTCTGGTGGAGCGAGGGGCGATGATGGGGCGGGGGGCGACGACCCGGTGCTGATGGACATCAGCACCAGCACTACCACCAACGGCCTGACCGGGCGGCTGCGGGCCGAAGGACGGCACTTGGACCACCCCTGGCTGATCGACGCGGCCGGGCAGCCGACGCGCGACCCGGCCGCATTGTTCACCGACCCGCCCGGCAGCATCCTGCCGCTGGGAGGGCTGGACAGCGGCCACAAGGGCTATGCGCTGGGCCTGCTGGTGGAGGCGTTGACGGCGGGCCTCGGCGGCTTCGGCCGCGCCGATCCGGCGGAGGGCTGGGGCGCGGCGGTGTTCCTGCAGGTGATCGACCCCGCGGCATTCGGCGGCAGCGCGGCCTTCCTGCGCCAGACCGGCTGGCTGTCGGACGCCGCCCGGGCGACGCCGCCGGTGCCGGGCGGAGCGCCGGTGCGGCTGCCGGGCGCACGCGGGTTGGCGCTGCGGCGGCAGGGACTGGCCGAGGGCCTCCGGCTGCACCCCTCCATCCTGCCAGCGCTGAAGCCTTGGGCGGAGCGGCTGGGTGTGGCGCGGCTCGAAGCGGCTTAAGCCCCGCCCGGCCGCACCCGGCGCAGCAGCAGCCGCACCGACCCCTGGTTGGCCGCATGCGGGTGCGCCGCCGCAAGAACCAGCGGACGCAGCTCATGCAGGTTCAGCCAGAGCGGGAACTCGCGCCGGATCACGCCGCCGCTCTCGCCGCTGCCGCGCCCGGTAATGACCTCGACGCAGCGCAGCCGGTCGGCATGGGCGCTGCCCAGGAAGCCTTGCAGCGCGAAGAAGGCGCGCTGGGCCGTGCGCCCGTGCAGGTCCAGGGTGCGGGCGGCGGGCAACTTGCCAGTGCGGAAGCGGCCCCAGGTGGCATTGTCCACGCCCGCAGGCTGCAGGCCGACGATCAGCGGCCCCATGCGCTGCACCACGGCCACCGGGCGCTGCGGCGGCAGGCCCGGCAGGTTGGGTCCGGACGGCTCCGGGGCAGGCAGGACCGGCGGCGCCTCGGGTTTAGCCACGCCGTCCAGCGGCGCCACGTTCTGCACGTAGCCGGCCCAGATCGCCCGGTCCGCCTCCGACAGCGTGCGGCGGCGGGCAGACGCCAGGTGCACGGACCGGCCGGGAAAGGCAGCCATCAGGACGAACAGGCGGCCGGGTCGTCCTCGATCAGCACCACATGCAGGCGGCGCGGGCCATGGGCGCCCAGCTCCAAGGTCTGCTCGATGTCAGCCGAGCGGGACGGGCCCGTGACCAGCATCACGTTGCGCGGCATAAACCCGCCGGTCAGCGCATCGGCGTTCTCCCGCCGCAGCAAATCCCAGGCGTCCTCATAGGCGCCGACCACCCGGGTGGCGCGCAGCACGACGATGGCGGTGTCGGCCAACAGGTTCAGCGTGGTCGGCCGCTCGGCGGTGCCGGGCAGCATCAGGGTGCCGGTCTCGGCGATGCCCGCGAAGCCCTGCTGCAGGCTGACCAAATCCGTCGCCTGCGCCCGGCCCTCACGGATCAACAGCAATGGGCGGCTGGACCACGGCAGCGCCTGCAGCTCCGGATGCGGCGCCATCGCCAGCTCGGATGGCAGGTTCTGCGCGGCGAGGTAAGTTGCGACAACCTCCGGCACCGCGTCGCCGTCAGGCACGCGGACCAGGGTGCCGAACTCCTTCTCGATGTTGCGGACCAGCAGGGCGACCTGCTCGGGCCGGGCGACCTGGCTGCGGAGCGGGATCAGTTGCCGCGGCGGCTTCGCCATACGGGCGCGCAGCATGGCCTGCTGGTCGCCGGGCAGCTCGCCGCGCTTCAGGCCGCGGCGGATCGCGCCGAGGATGGCTTCCTTGGTCATGCCCCCGCCTGCACCCCCGCTGCTGCCATCCCCGCTGCTGCCACAGAGTCCCGCTCCTTCGCGGCGTCCCGTTGCTGCTTGGCGTAGCGGGCGAAGAAGGTGTCGCCCTCCGGCGCCGGCAGGTCGCGCCCATCGGTCCAGCCGCCGGCCAGAGGCAGCTTGGCGAAGCGCCCGCGCTGGCGGCCCAGCAGGCCCAAGGCAACGGCGCCGGCTCGCGACGCCAGGCGGTACAGCGCCGGGCGGCGGGCGAAGTAGGCCCATACGCCCAGGTTGGTGCGGATGCCGCTGGGCTGCAGGTGCCGCTCGAACTCGCGCTCCCGCCAGTGGCGCATCAGCTTGGGCAACGGGATCTTGACCGGGCAGACGCTCTCGCACTTGCCGCAGAAGGTGCTGGCGTTGGGCAGGTGCCCGGCCTGGTCCACGCCGATCAGGCTAGGCGTCAGCACGCTGCCCATCGGACCCGGATACACCCAGCCGTAGGCATGGCCGCCCACCGCGCCATAGACTGGGCAGTGGTTCATGCAGGCGGCGCAGCGGATGCAGCGCAGCATGTCCTGGAACTCGGTGCCCATCATCGCGCTGCGCCCGGCGTCCACCAGCACGACGTGGTACTCCTCCGGCCCGTCCAGGTCCCCCGCCCGCCGCACGCCGGTGCTGAACGTGGTGTAAACCGAGAAATCCTGCCCGGTGGCCGACCGCGCCAGGATGCGGAGCAGGCTCGTCGCGTCCTCCAGCGTCGGCACCACCTTCTCGATGCTGGCTAGCGCGATGTGGACGCGCGGCAGGGTCTGCGTCAGGTCGCCGTTGCCCTCGTTGGTGACGATCACGCTGCTGCCGGTCTCGGCGATCAGGAAGTTGGCGCCGGTGATGCCCACGTCGGCGGCCAGGAACCGCTCCCGCAGCTTGCCGCGCGCCTCGGTCAGGATGTCGCGCCGCTCGGCGAACACGCGGTCGGCGGGAAGGTCGGTGTGCGACAGGCGGAACTGCGCCTCCCAGTCCTCGCGGTTCAGGTGGAAGGCCGGGGCGATGATATGGCTGGGGGTCTCGTCGCGGAGCTGGATGATGTACTCGCCGAGGTCGGTCTCGATGGGCTGGATGCCGTGCTTTGTCAGGTGGGCGTTGATGCCCAGCTCCTCGGAGATCATCGACTTGCCCTTGGTGACCGTGCGGGCGCCCGCGGCCTCGCAGATGCGCAGCACGGCGGCGCGGGCGTCCTCGGCGGTGCTGCACCAGTGGACGTGCCCGCCGGCGCGCTGCACGTTGGCCTCGAACGCCTCCAGGTAGAAGTCCAGGTTCTGCAGGGTGTGATTCTTGATGTCGCGCCCGGTGTCGCGCAGGCGCTCGAACTCCGGCAGGTTGGCGACGGCGGCGCTGCGCCGGGCCATGAACTGCGGCTTGCTGAACGCCAGCGCCTTCTGCAAGCCCTTGTCAGCCAGGGCAGCGCGGGCGTTCTGCTTGAAGGCGGGCGAAGTGGTCAGCATGGGGCGGGTCTCCTTGCGGCCTAATCTAGTGACTTCACACGGTTGTGCCAGCGATCTCGGACAACGGCTGCGTTGGCCCGGACAACGGCTGCGTTGTGCCCCGGAATTTGCGGCAGGACGAGCGGTGCTGAAGCGGCTGTTCACCTGGAAGCAGCGGAAGATCGGGGAGCAGCGGCAGATCGGCGCGGAGGAGCCGCGGGTCGCAACGAGCGGGGGCACCGGCGGAGCGTGATTCCCCCCCAGGGCCGGATGCGCTATCTTCCCCGGATGGCAGCCGCCCCAAAGTCCACGCCGGCCATGACCGTCGAGGAGTTCATGGACCTGAACCCCGGCGGCGACGAGCTGTGGCAGCTTGTCGATGGCGAGCCGCGGGCGATGGTGCAATCCTCCGTCGCCCATGGCATGTTGCTGGCCGAGGTGTCCAGCGTCATGGGCAACCATCTGCATGCAGCCGGCAGCTCACGCTATCCGGTGCTGCTGGTCGGCGTCGTCCCGCACGTCAACGCCCGCCACAACATCCGCGTGCCCGATCTGTCCATCGCCCACGGCGCCCCTGATGAGGAAGAGCGGTGGCTGAATGCTCCCGTGTTGGTCGTGGAGCTGCTGACGCCGGAGAACCATGCGGAGACCTGGGGGAACATTTGGGCCTGCACGTCGATCCCGAACGTGGAGGAGATGCTCGTCCTGCATGTGAAGCAGGTCGGCGCCGACCTGTTGCGCCGGGGCGCTGATGGCCACTGGCCGCGCGACCCGGAGCAGTTGACCGGGGGCCACCTGGTGCTGCACAGCGTCGGCCTGCGCATCCCATTGGCGGAGCTATACCGGACCATCCGGCTGCACACCGGCGCCAGGCTCTAAGGACCGATCGCTATGGCCGAACCCGCCAGCAAGCCTAATGACACCATGACGGTCGAGGAATTTCTGGCCTGGAACCCCGGTGACGGCCGGATATGGCAACTCGTGGACGGGGTGCCAACGGCCATGGCGCCAGCCAGCCGCCGGCACAACCAGGTGCAGGGGGAGCTTGGCGCCCTGATCCGCAACCACCTGCTGGAGCAGGGCAGTCCATGCTCGGTCGTCCCGACCCCCGGTGTGGTCACGCCAGTGCAGCACGACCGCAATCTCCGCATTCCCGACCTGGCCGTCTCCTGCGCCGACCCGGACGACGATGCGGGACCGCTGCCGGACCCGCTGCTGATCGTCGAGGTCCTGTCGCCCAGCAACCAGGCGGAGACGTGGATCAACGTCTGGACCTACACGATGATCCCGAGCGTGCAGGAGGTGCTGGTGCTGCACACCCAATCCGTGCGGGCCGACCTGCTGCGCCGCCGCCCGGATGGCGCCTGGCCGGTGGACCCCGAGCGTGTGACGGAGGGTGATGTGGTGCTGGACAGCATCGGATTCCGCACGCCTCTGCTTGGCTTGTACCGTCTCACCGGCCTGCGCCGCTGGGCCGCCGGCTGACCCTCATGCCGACCCGCCGCGCCGCCCTAGCTGGCGCCCCGCTGGCCGGTCTTGTGCAAGCCGGTCTTTTGCCCTGGGCCGCCCGTGCCCGCACCCCGATGCGCCTCGGCGTGCTCACCACCCTGTCCGGCCCGGCCGCGGACGGCGCCGGCACCGGGTCCGTCCTGGCCGCACACATGGCCGTCGAGGCGTCCGGCGTGCCCGCCGAGGTGCTGTCCGCCGACATGGGCGACCGTCCGGATGTGGGCGCCGGGCTGGCGCGGGCCTGGTTCGACCGGGGCGGGGTGCAGGCCGTGCTGGACGTGCCGAACTCCGCCACGGCGCTGGCCGTGGCCGGCATCGCGCGTGAGCGCAACGCCATCGCCCTGTTCAGCGGCCCCGGCACGACGGCGCTGACCACGACGGCATGCAGCCCCAACCACCTGCAATGGACCTACGACACCGCCGCGCTCGCCACCGGCGCCGCCCGGGCCGTGCTGGCGGAGGGCGGGGGGACCTGGTTTTTCCTGACCGCCGACTACGCCTTTGGCCACGCCTTGCAGGCCGATGTCACCGCCGTGGTCCAGGCAGGGGGCGGCCAAGTGCTGGGGGCCGCCGCGTTCCCGGGAGAGATGACGGATTTCTCCGCCCTGCTGCTGCAAGCCCAGGCCAGCGGCGCGCAGGTGATCGGCCTGGCCTGCACCGGCGCCCCGTTCGAGACGCTAGTGAAACAGTCCGCCGAGTTCGGCCTGGCGCGTGATGGGCGCGGAGGAGGCCAGCGGCTGGCGGCCCTGCTGTGCCTGCTGACCAACGTTCACGCCATCGGCCTGACCGACGCCGCGGGCCTGCTGGCGACCGAGCCGTTCTACTGGGACCTCAACCCCGGCACCCGCGCCTTCGCCGCCGCCTTTGCCCCGCGCAACCGCGGTATCCCGCCGACGATGGTGCACGCCGGGGTTTTCTCAGCCACGGCGCACCTTCTGCGCGCCGTCGCTGCTGGGGCCGACCTGGCGGACGGCGCCGCCACCATCGCCGCCATGAAACGCCTGCCGGCCAGCGACGCGCTGTTCGGCCGCAGCATCTTGCGCGGGGACGGCGGGGTGTCGCACCCGATGCATCTGTTCCGGGTCAAAACGCCCGCCGAGAGCCGGGAGGCTTGGGATATCTACCATCCGCTGCGAACCATCGCGGCGGAGGAGGCGTTTGCGGGGCGCAACACAGGGTGCGTTTAGGCAAGCATCGCCCGGGTGCGCCGGCCCGGGCGGAACCCGGCTACTTCTTGGCAGCAGGCTTCTTCGCGGCGGCTGGCTTCTTCGCCTTGGCCGTGGGCTTCTTCGGCGCCGGCTCCTCGGTGGTGGAGGGGCTTTCGTCCTTCTCGTCGTCGCCTTCGTCCTCCTCGTCCACGTTCCGGGCCTGCTGGTTGACCGCGCGCTCGGCGATCTCGTTCATCAACTGGTCGTTGGCCTTTTCCTCATCCAGCGTCTGCTGCAGCAGCCCCGCGACCTCGTTCTGGCCCATGCCCTTGGCCCAGGCGACCATCGCGCCGTAGCGGGCGATCTCGTAATGCTCGATGGCCTGGCCGCAGGCGATCAGCGCGGCGTCCAGGACCGGACCCCTGTCGGCTTCCTCGATCGCCTCCGCGCCCTCCTCGACCAGGCCGTCCATCGCGGCGCAGGTCTTGCCGCGGGGCTTCTTGTCCAGGTGCTCGAATACCTGGTCCAGCCGCTCGATCTGGCCCTGGCTCTGCTCGCGGTGGGCGAGGATGGCGTCGCGCAACTCCGGGTTCTCGACCACCTTGGCCAGCTTGGCCATGCTGCGGAGGCCCACCTTCTCGGCGTAGTAGATGTCCTGCAGGAAATGCAGCATTAGGTCGTTCATCGTCTTCATCAGGACGCCTTACTACCGGGGTGAAGGAATGAAGGCCTAATGCCGCGGCGTGACCGGGGTTGCAACGGGCCGCGAAGTTCAGCCCCGCGCGCCCCGCGCCATGCCATCCCGCGCCATGCCAATCGGCGGCACGTCGCCCGTCATGCCCGCCAGCACCTCCGCCACATGCCGCACGCGGACCGGGCTGCCCTCCCGCGACAGGCGTCCGGCCATGTTCAGCAGGCAGCCGAGGTCGCCCGCCAGCAGGGTGTCGGCGCCGGTGGCCGTCACATCCCGCGTCTTCTCCGACACCATGCGGGTCGAGATGTCGGGATACTTCACGCAGAACGTGCCGCCGAAGCCGCAGCACACCTCCGGGTCCGCCATCTCCCGCAGCTCCAGCCCGGCGACGCCGGCCAGCAGCGCCCGCGGCTGCGCCTTCAGCCCCAGCTCCCGCAAGCCGGAGCAACTGTCGTGATAGGTTGCGACGCCGGAGTAGGCCGTGTGAACATCGACCACACCCATCACTTCGGTAAGAAAGCTCACCAGCTCCCAGGTGCGCGCTGCCAGCGCGTCGGCTTGCAGGCGCAGGTTGGGGTCGTCGTCGAACAGGTGCGGCAGGTGATGCTTGATCATGCCGCCGCAGGAGCCGGAGGGCACCACCACGTAGTCATAGCCGGCGAACGCCTCCAGCACGCCGCGGGCGATGTCGCGCGCCGTGGCGCGGTCGCCGCCGTTGTAGGCAGGCTGGCCGCAGCAGGTCTGGGCGCGCGGCACCTCCACCTGGCACCCGGCGTCCTCCAGCAGCTTGATGGCGGCAAAGCCGATGGTGGGGCGGTGCAGGTCCACCAGGCAGGTCACGAACAGGGCGACGCGGGGCTTTTCGGCATGGGTCATGTCCGGAAGGTAGGCAGCCAGTGCTGTCTGCGCCAGGCATGGGCTTGTACGGAGGCCGTCGGTCCGCTACATCTCCTTTACTTACAGGGCGGGAACATGTGGTGTGAGACGGCTTCTGCTCCCTCTTTCGAAGCGGGAGAGAGAGCCAGCGCGGTCCTTGTGCGATATGTGACGGCCGTTGCTCGGAGGACCAGCGCCATGGCGGACGGATCACATTGGCCCAGCACCGGGCCTCTTGCCAGCACCGGGTCCCTTATCGGCAGGCACCGCGTGATCACCGGCGACTGCCTGGAGGTGCTGGCGGGCATGGAGACGGAGAGCATCGACGCCGTCGTCACCTCTCCGCCCTACAACCTGAACCTGGCCTATGCGTCCTACCAGGACAGCAAGACAGACGCCGACTACCTCGACTGGCTCTGCAACGTCGGCGCTGCGCTGCGGCGGGTGCTGCGCCCCGATGGATCGGTGTTCCTCAACCTGTCGGGGTCGCCGTCCCGACCTTGGCTGCCGTTCGAGGCCATCGTCCGGCTGCGCCCGCTGTTCCACCTGCAGAACCACATCACCTGGGTCAAGTCCATCGCGGTCGGCAACGGCTCGGCCGGGCACTACAAGCCCGTGGGCGGCGCACGCTTCCTGCACCACACGCATGAGCATGTCTTCCACTTGACGCTGACCGGCCGGGTGCCGCTGGACCGGCTGGCCATCGGCGTGCCGTTCCAGGACAAGTCGAACATCGGGCGGCGCGGCCATGCGCGGGACCTACGCTGCCGGGGCAACACCTGGTTCATTCCCTACGCCACCGTCCGCAGCAAGTCGCAGAAGTTCGACCATCCCGGCGCGTTCCCGGTGGAGCTACCGCTGTGGTGCCTACACCTGACCGGCCTGCCGTCGCCGGTGGTGCTGGACCCGTTCGCCGGCACGGGTTCAACGCTGATTGCGGCAGGATGGGCCGGAGGGCATGGCATCGGGATCGAGATCGATCCCAGCTATGGCGACGTGATTCGTTCCCGGCTGGAGGAAGACCTCACTACCCGGCGCATCGTCCTGGACGAGTCGGAGATGCGGGCGCTGCTGCATGATGGCCCCGTGGGCACGCCCAGGATCACGTCAAAAGTACGGATGCTTCTTGCCAGCTTACGGACCCGGCTGAACAAGACGTCCGGTTCCTTGGCTCTCACGGCATACGACCAGGAACAGCTTCAACGCCATAGACGGCGTCCCGGGGCCGAGGACCCGCTGACGACAGCCCTCACCCAAATCCTCTCTCACCCCTAGCAGCGGGTCAGGCGTCTCAGCCCGACTGCGCTGCTGACAACCGCCATGCCGGGTCCGGCTGGGCCAGGTCGCGCTCGAATGTCCAGAGATCCGTCAGCTCCGTCACCGCGTCCGTCCCCTGGACGGACCGCCCGGCACGGTCCAGCGTTTCCGCCACCTGGTCGGACACCAGGCGCACGGTGATCGTCGCATGGGAGCCAGACAACCCAGCCGCCTCGATAGCGGCCGTCTGGATGCCACGGACTTCGCTGCGCTGCGTCTCTCCAGCCGCCTCCCGGGCCGCAATCGCTCCCTCGAAGGCGCGATACGTGTCGTCCGACAGCAACGGCCGCAGCGCCACGCGGTCCCCGGCGGCGAAAGCGGTGACGATCATGCGGAACGCCGCCTCCGCCCCGGCCAGGAAATGCGCGGGATCGAAGGCGCGGTTCACCTCGTGCATCTGCGCCAGCACCTGCCCAGCCGAGCTGGCGGGATCGGGCAGCGCACGAGCGGGGGCGGCCGGCGCGGGGCGCAGCGGGACCACCGTGGCCGGGCGGCCCAGGCCGGGCACCCCGGCAGCCGGCGTCTCAGGCTGCGCCGGACGCTCGAACCCGGTCTTGCGGCCTAGGATGCTGCGCAACCGCAGCACCAGGAAGGCCGCGATCATGCCAAACAACAGGAGGTCGATCGGAAAGCTGCCGTTGCCGCCCATGGGGTACACGTCCTCTAAACAGGCGACAGATATAGGCTCGCCGGTATGGCGCGGCAATGAATCCACACGCACCCATCACGGCGCCCCGTCAAAGCAGTAATGGCGGCATGGTTGCGGGTCGCCCCCTGCTGCCCTAATCCGGGGCATGATCCTCCTCCGCCACGGCCAAAGCTGGTTCAACCACCACTTCACCCTGACCCGGCGCGACCCCGGCATCCCCGACCCGGCGCTGACGCCCCTAGGCCAGCAACAGGCGGATGCCGCCGCTGAGGCCCTGGCCGACCGGGACATCCACCGCATCCTTGCCTCCCCCTACACCCGCGCCCTGCAGACCGCGACGCCCGTGGCGCGGCGCCTCGGCCTGCCGATCCTAATCCATCCCGTTGTGCGCGAGCGGTATGCCTTCACCTGCGATGTCGGCTCACCCCGGTCCACCCTGGCCGGCACCTGGCCGTTCCACGACTTCACGGGGATCGAGGAGGTGTGGTGGCCGCAGGAGGAGGAGGGCGCGGACGGGGTGATCGCCCGCGCCGCCCGTTTCCGGGCCGAGATGGCGGCGTTGCCCGATTGGCAGCATACCCTGGTGGTCAGCCACTGGGGCTTCATCCTGTCCATGACGGGCAAAAGCGTGGAGAATGGCCATTGGCTGCAATGCGACCCGACCGAGCCGCCCCCGGCGGAGGTAGTCTGGCAGCACACCTAGGCAGGTTTCCTCCCATAGCGCGCCCCGCTTGGCAGTCCCTGCTTGAGCACCCCCGGCTTGGCACCCATGCCTGGCGCCTCTTCCCCCGCCATGCTACCCGCCGGGTCCATCCGAGCACCGCAACGAGGCCCCCATGTCAGACGCCACCGCCCAGCCCGTCCCGCCGCTGACCGTCAACATCCAGTATGTGAAGGACCTATCGTTCGAGGTGCCGAATGCACCGGGCATCTACGCCACGTTGCGCGCCCAGCCCAACGTCGCCATCAACCTGGACGTGCAGGCCACCCGGCTGCAGGAGGGCCAGGACGTGTTCGAGGTCGTGCTGCAGATCAAGGCCGAGGCCACCGAGCCGGTTGGGGACACCAACGGCCAGACCCAGCCCACGGGCGGCAGCGCGGTGTTCATCGCCGAGCTGGCCTATGCCGGCGTGTTCACCTTGACCGGCCTGGCGGAGGAGTCGGTCGAGCCGGTGCTGCTGGTCGAGTGCCCACGCTTGCTGTTCCCCTACGCCCGCAACATCCTGGCCGACGTGACGCGCGATGGCGGCTTCCCGCCGGTGCTGCTGCAGCCGATCGACTTCGTCGCGCTGTGGCAGAGCCGCCGCGCCCAGGCCCAGCCCGTCACGGCGTAGCAGCCTAGCCCGGTCGGGCGGGGCGCTGCCCCTGCACCGATCCGGGCAGCCATCACCCCTGCGGCCAGAGCGGCTCCTTCAAGCGGGCGACGAACGCAGCGTGACGGGCCAGGGCGGCGGCGTCCGGCTGCACCAGGCGCGGGGTACGCGGGCCGGTGGCGGCATAGGTGATGCCCGGCAGCCCCTCCTCGCCCTCCGCGGCCAGCAGCAGGCCGCGCTGGCGTCCGCCGGTCAGCTCCACATAGACCTCGGCCAGCAGCCGGCAGTCTAGCAGCGCGTTGTGGCTGGTGCGCTCGGAAAGGTCGATGCCGAAGCGGCGGCACAGCGCGTCCAAGCTGTTGGGCGCGCCGGGGAACCGGGTTTTGGCCAGCGCCAAGGTGTCGATCATGCGGCCACGGTCCAGGGCGGGGCGGCGCAGGCGGGCGAACTCGGCGTTCAGGAAGCCGAAGTCGAACGGCGCGTTGTGCGCGATCAACGGCACGTCGTCCAAGAAGGCCAGCAGGTCCTCCGCGACCTCGGCGAAGCGTGGCTTGCCGCGCAGGTCGGCGCGGGTCATGCCGTGGACGCGGCTGGCCTCCTCCGGGATGTCGCGTTCGGGGTCGATCAGGCGATGGAAGCTGCGTCCCGTCGGCAAGTCCCGCCATAGCTCCAGGCAGGCGACCTCGATCACCCGGTCGCCGGACAAGGGTTCCAGCCCGGTCGTCTCGGTATCGAACAGCACCGTGCGGTCCGAGGCGGGAGGTGTGGTCATCCAGATAGCGCTCCTTCAACCTGCTGCATGTAGGCCCCCTCCTGCTCCGGAAGAGGGGGCTAGGCCGGTGCGGTCCCCCGGCTCCTGCCGCCGCAGAGCCATCAGCAACCGGCGCAACCGGCGCTGCGCGAAGTGGCGGGACAGGCCGGTCGGGATCACCACGTCGGCCTGCCGCCGCTTCTCGCGGTCCGGCATCTGCCGGGCGATGATGGCGGCGACCTGAGGGCGCGTCATGCGCCGCCGGGCCAGGACGCGGGCCAGTTGCACGGAGGGCGGGGCGCTGACCACCACCACCAGGTCCACCCGGCGTCCGCCGCCGGTCTCCAGCAAGAGCGGCACGTCCAGCACGGCAGCCGGGCGGCGGGCACGGCGTGCCTGGGCGAGAAAAGCAGCCTGCTCGGCGCGGACCAAGGGGTGCAGGATGCGCTCCAGCGTCCGCAAGGCGGCGGAGTCCTGGATGACGGCGGCGCGCAGGGCGGCACGGTCAACCGCACCGTCCCACACGGCGGCAGGAAAGGCGCGGGCGATGGCAGGGACAGCCCGGCCGCCGCGAGCCTGCAAGGCGTGCACGGCGGCGTCGGCGTCGAACACCGGCAGCCCGGCCCGGCGGAACGCGGCGGCGGCCGTAGATTTGCCCATGCCGATCCCGCCGGTCAGGCCGATGATTTTCAAGCGGGCACCTTCAAGCGGGGCAAGCAGGGGTTCTTGCGCACGCGTTGCTGGATGGGCGTCCTCAACCCAGGACTAGAGAAAGCCCAGGCGACGCGTCGGCGTCACCGACCGGTTCGGACCCTCCGATTGCGGCCAGATCAGTGCCTGGCCGACAACGACCGCACCACCGTTGCACGCCATCGTCGGCGACCCGTAAAGCTGGTAGCCCAACGCCAGCGCCTCCGACACCCGGCGGCAGAAGGCGGTGTCGTCAGGTCCGGTCAGCAGGCGGTAGCGCGGCAGGTCGTCAGGCGGCTCGTCCATTGCAGCTCCTTGCGGATGGGTCGTGCTGCATCTTACGACGGGTCGGGCCGGTTGCGCCACCGGGTGGCCGGGTCCAGGCCGGCCGTGCAGTCCCGCAACCAGGCTTAATGCGTCACAGGCATCCCAACCTGGAAATGCACGGTTCCGTTGGAATAGAGCGGCGTCGTGGCAGAGGCGTAGGTCGTGCCGTCCAGGCTCACCGCGTTGACATACAAGTTGCGGTCGGTCGCAGGCGTGCCGCCCCAGGCATCGTTGGTGAACGATATGGCCAGGTCGTGCGCCCCGGCGCCGAAGCTGCCGGTAAAGGTGAACGCCTGAGTTTGGCCCTGGCCATGGGTCGCCGTGACCGACTGCGCCGCGCCAAGCGACTGGCCGTCCACCGTGGCGATGAACTGCGCGTCGCCCTGCCAGGCATCCTCAGACAAGGTCAGCACCAAGGTATCCGAGGTGATGGGCGCAACGGGCGTGGGCACGGGCACCGGCGTGGGCACAGGCGTATTGGCCGCGCTGGTCACGGCTAGGGTCTGCGTGCCGGCTGAGTACAGCGCCGCCGTGGCGGACGGGTTGGCGGTGCCGTCCATGCTGATCCCATTGACGAACAGGTTGCGGTCGCCGACCCCAGGCGCATAGAGGTCATTGAGAAAGGTCACCCCGACCTGGTGCGGCCCGGCGCCGAAGCTGCCGGTGAAGGTAAATGCCTGCGTCTGGCCTTGGCCGTGGCTCGCCGTAACCGACTGCGCCGCGCCAAGCGACTTGCCGTCCACCGTGGCGGTGAACTGTGCATCCCCAAGGTAGGCGTCCTCCGAGAGGTTGAGCACCAGAGTGTCCGTAGCCGTCGGTGTGGGCGTCGGAATAGGGGTTGGAACCGGGGTGGGGGTGGGCACGGGAGTTGGAACCGGCGTGGGTGTGGAAACCGGAGTCGGCGTGGAAACCGGCACCAGCGTCGGTGTGGGCGTCGTTCCCGCCCCGGTCACGTTGAAGTAGTGCGTCCCCGTCGAATAGATCGGTGCAGTGGCGGACGGGTTGGCAGTGCCGTCGAAGTCGATGGAGTCCACATATAGGTTGCGGTCCTGGCCGGGTCCGCTGCCCCCAGCGTCGTTCAGGAAGCTGACCCCGACCGTGTGCGTCCCGGGGCCGCCGAAGCTGCCGGTGAAGGTGATCGCCTCCGAAGCCCCGGCTCCGTGCGACGCCGTCACGGACTGGACGGGGCCGACCTGCTTGCCGTCCACCGTGGCGATGAACTGCGCGTCGCCGAGGTAGGCGTCCTCCGACAGGTGTAGCACCACGGTGTCCGCCGTGGCCTGGGTGCCGGTCGGCGGGGCGAACACGTTGAATGTTTGAACCCCGTTGCTGTACAGCGGAGCGGTGGCGTCCGCGTTCACCGCGCCGTCGAACGTGACCCCGTCCACATACAGGTTGCGGTCCTGGCCGGGTCCGTTGCCCCCGGCGTCGTTGATGAAGCCCACGGCGACCGTGTGCGTGCCGGGGCCGCCAAAATGGCCAGTGTAGGTGAACGCCTCCGACTGTCCCTGGCCGTGGCTCGCCGTGACCGACTGCGCCGCGCCGAGCGACACCCCGTCCACGCTGACGGTGAACTGCGCGTCGCCGAGGTAGGCGTCCTCGGACAGGTTCAGCACCAGCGTGTCCGTCGGGCCGCTCGTCGGCAGCACCGCGGCTGCCGGCACCGTCGGCGTGG
>JAABUX010000945.1_pt1 | contig 46222 bp, 47 predicted proteins | sample 5561851 | NCBI WGS metagenome assembly JAABUX01 (sample SAMN10711883, study PRJNA513361) | rock metagenome | isolation source: Antarctica rocks | place: Antarctica: Victoria Land, Richard Nunatak red sandstone | collected 2016-01-03 | reverse complement strand
CCCTGCTCCCCCTGCCTCCCCTGCTCCCCCTGCTCCTCTTCCTATTTTAGCTGTAATTGTTTTTGCAACTGAGCTGGAGCAAATGCGCCCTGCTCTGTGATGATGGCTGTAATCAACTCCGCTGGGGTGACGTCAAACGCGGGGTTGTAGAATTCGGCCCCTACTGGGGTGAGATTTGTATCGCCTATCTGATAAATTTCAGCTGGATCGCGCTCTTCGATTGGGATTTGGCTGCCGGTGGATAACTCAAAATCAATCGTAGATAGGGGAGCGGCTACGAAGAAGGGAATATTATGAGCCTTGGCAACTAGTGCCAGACTGTAGGTGCCAATTTTGTTGGCGGTGTCACCGTTGGCGGCAATGCGGTCAGCACCCACTACTATGGCATCAATTAAACCTCTTTGCATACAGTGAGCTGCCATGCTATCGGTGATCACAGTAACCGGGATGCCTTCTTGAACGCATTCCCAAGCAGTCAGTCTCGCACCCTGTAGGCGGGGACGGGTTTCATCAGCATATACTCTTGCTAATCTGCCCTGAGCCCACGCCGAGCGCACCACTCCTAAAGCGGTACCGTAGCCAGCTGTTGCCAGAGCCCCGGCGTTGCAGTGAGTAAGAATACTCAAAGTCTCTGGGGTAGTTGGCAAGACTTCCAGACCGCGATCGCCTATTGCCTGACAAGTTTGCAAATCTTCAACATTAATTGCCTGAGCTGTTTCCAGCAAAGTTGTTTTGAGGTTTTCTACTGTCCCAAACGACTCGTAGGCAGTTTTCAGCATCCGTGCGATCGCCCAAAACAAATTCACCGCCGTGGGACGAGTTGACCGCAACATCTGGGCTACTTCCTCCAACTCCATCAAGAATTTATCTCGAGCCGTTGTCTGAATCTCCCGCGCCCCCAGGTACATACCGTAGGCAGCTGCCACACCAATCGCCGGTGCTCCCCGAACAATCATGGTTTTAATCGCCTGCGCCATATCTTCGCAGCGACTGATTTCAACAAATGCGTACTCGCCGGGCAACCGAGTTTGGTCAATCAATAAAACAGAGTCTTTGTTCCAAATAACCGGATAAACCTGGGGTGTGGGAGATGTCATAATTCAGAAGTTGGGGTTAGATCGAGTGCATTTTAACAGCTGGGTGCTGCTTGCTGAAGAAAGCTTTCAACACCTGCTCCGCCATTTGTGGAGTAGTTAGACCCAATGCTGCCTTAGATTGATCTGGCTCGGCATGATCCACTAACACATCAGGTACACCAATCCGCTTCACTGGCACCACCACATCCGCATCAAGCAGTGCTTCTGCAACAGCTGAACCAAAGCCGCCCACGAGACAGCCTTCTTCTAGAGTGACAACTCGACCAATTTGCTCAGCCAGGGGCAGAATCAATTCAGTATCGAGCGGTTTTGCAAAGCGGGCATTCACCACTGTGGCTTCAATGCCATGCTCACTCAAAATCTCAGCTACCTGCATTGCTGGATAAACCATCGAGCCAAAACCAATCATGAGGACGTCGTCGCCATGCCGTAGGATTTCACCCTTGCCTATGGGCAGGGGTTCCCAGCCTTCTTCCATCAAAGGTACACCGTAGCCGTTGCCGCGTGGATACCGCATCGCAATCGGGCCATCTGTATATTTTACGCCAGTGACGACCATCTGCTGCAGTTCGGCTTCATCTTTAGGAGCCATCAACACCATGTTGGGAAGGCAACGCATATAAGCGATATCGTATATCCCCTGATGAGTGGGGCCATCGGCACCTACAATTCCCGCCCGATCTAGGCAGAAGAAGACGGGCAGGTTTTGGATGCAGACATCGTGAATTATCTGGTCGTAGGCCCGTTGCAGAAAAGTAGAATAGATGGCGACAACTGGTCGCATCCGTTCACAGGCTAAGCCAGCTGCTAGGGTAACGGCGTGTTGCTCAGCGATGCCTACATCAATGTACTGATTGGGCAGTTTGGCTTGAAGTTTATCTAATCCTGTGCCAGTTGCCATCGCGGCAGTGATGCCAATAATTTTAGGATTGTTTTCGGCGAGTTTAACCAGGGTATGAGCAAAGACTTTGGAGTATCCTGGGGGCTTGGGTTTACTAGAGGGGACGGCTTTGCCAGTAGTAAGATTGAAAGGGGATTGGGCATGGTAGCCCACCTGGTCTTTTTCGGCGATTTCATACCCTTTCCCTTTGACCGTTGCCACATGCACCAGCACTGGACCAGCATACTGATGTGCCTGTTTGAAAGTGGCAATCAATTCCTCCAGGTTATGACCATCTACAGGTCCCATATAGGTAAAGCCCAGTTCTTCAAACACCGCGCCCACCTTCGGCACCGCCAGACGCTTCATTCCTTCCTTCAGGCGTCCTAGCTCTGGAGAAAGGGAATCGCCAACGAAGGGAAGTTGTTTAAACTGCTCCTCCAGGTTGTCAGACAAGAATTGTACTGGTGGACTCAGGCGCATTTTGTTAAGGTGGCGAGAAATCGCGCCGACGTTGGGTGAGATTGACATCTCGTTGTCATTCAGCACCACCAGCAGATTGGTTTTGGGCAAATGACCGGCATGGTTAATCGCTTCCAATGCCATGCCACCAGTGAGGGCACCGTCACCAATCACCGCCACGACTTTGAACTTTTCCCCCTGAAGGTCTCGCGCCAGTGCCATGCCCAACCCGGCGGAAATACTGGTCGAAGCGTGACCGGCACCGAAGTGATCAAATTTGCTTTCACACCGCTTGAGATAGCCAGCAATGCCGTCTTTTTGCCGCAGTGTGTCGAAGCGACTGTAGCGACCCGTAATCAGCTTATGCGGATAGGCTTGGTGCCCCACATCCCAAATCACCTTATCGCGATCTAAGTCTAGAGTCTGGTAAAGCGCCAGGGTAAGTTCCACCACACCCAACCCTGGACCCAGGTGTCCGCCGCTCATCGCCACGGTTTGCAGATGCTTTTCCCGAATTTGACGGGCAATTTGCTGCAGTTGGCGAATCGACAAACCGTGCAACTGGTTGGGATGGGTGATTTCACTCAAATGCATATATTAAGGTACTCTCTCGTTTTTGTATGCTTGGTTGTCGCGCTGAAGACCCCATCCAAATTCATCTGGATGGGGTCATTGAGGCGATTATATTTACCTTTCTCACTTTATAAGATTTTTTGACCCTCCCACAACTAAATCTGTTGTCATAGGTCCCGATTCTTGTTTCACCCCCTCACCGCCTACTGCCCCTCTATAAATTTCTGGGAGTTTCCACCAAGGAACACGAGGATATTCGTGATGTTCCTTATGGTAGCCAAAATGATAGCAGGTGATAAATGACCAGAGAACTGGGCGTGGGCTACTTTGGGCTCGATGAGGACTACTATACCCCCCAACTGGTTCTTGGTGGGGTAGGAAACTACCAAAATAAAATAATTGCACCGAACTCAAAAGTGAGGGAATCACCCAAAATAAAGTTAGATTGGTTTGGGGTATGTGTAGGGTGTAATTAACCAAATTAAATATAACCATTAATCCAATAACTTGTATCCAGCTCCAGTACCCCTTCATAAAATGAAAGTACCAAGCCAAAAAATTTTTGTTTTCACCATCGTGAAAATCAGGGTCGATTTCACTAGCGGGATGATTGTGGTGTAAACCGTGCTTTTTCAATAATTTCTTATAGGGAAAAAGTGCATAAAAAAATAATGCTACACTACCTACAAAATTGTTGAGTTGGTGGTTTTGGGGAAATACTGCTCCATGCATGGCATCATGAGCAGTAATAAATAACCCTGTATAGAGAAATGTCTGCCAAAGTATGGCAGGCAATAGCGTCAAAGTATGAAGGTTGGAGATATCAAGGGAGAGGAAGAAAAACAGGCTGACTGCCCAAATACCAATGATGGCAAGAGAAATTAAAAAAACCCAAATTGTATCACTCTTCCCCATTGGGGTAATTTTTATTGTTTGCAGGGGTGCTTGGTTTATTTGGATCACACGTTTGCTCCGCGTAACGTTTAACTAGTCTATTCATAGCCGCCAGAAAATTCCCCGCCAGCAACTTCTGCAAGCGAGGTAAATATGTTGGCATTCACTGATATCGATAAACCAGCGCCAACACTACACTAATATCACCGGGTAAGCGCGAGAATAACTGAGAACTACTAGCAATTGTTATGGGGTGGTGTAGGAAACCAGGTGCAACACGTCACGCAGCACGCTATTGCCCGATAAGTCCCAAAGTAGGTAAGCAAGGAAGCCGATCATAGCGAAGCGTCCGTTCCAAATCTCCGCCTGGGGATTAAAGCCAAACAGAAAAGCATTGCGATCCTTGCCATTATATTCGGTAGCAACAGGAGGTAAGTCAGCAGGGCGATTTTGCATTTTTTACATTTCTAAATATGTCTTCACATTTATTATAGTACCCATCCACCCAGTTACTGCTATCTACCTGTAGGATTAGAAGTGCAGGTAATTCTAAAAGCCGATATCGCTGCTCAGGTATATTGTATCGATGAGCACATATTATAAATTTTCCCACTACCCATAGACTTTTTGGCGTCAAGCAGAACCGTAGTGCCCCAGTTGCAATCAAAAATCCGACCAAAGTCAGAAGGTTTGCCGACTGCTGTCTAACACACTATTAAACAGTAAACAGTGTGATCTGGATTGATAGTATGGCTTCCACGATACTTATTACAGGTGCTTCTCAAGGCATCGGCAAAGCAACAGCTCTCCTATTTGCCCGCAAAGGGTATGACCTCGTGCTTGCGGCTCGTCAAGCTGACCGCTTGGCAGCTGTAGCTCAAGAGGTAGAAACGCTCGGTCGTTCAGCACTAGCTGTCCCCACCGATGTGAGAGATCCTCTACAGGTAAATACACTCGCCCAAAAAGCGTTGGAGCATTATGGCTCCATCGACGTGCTAGTCAACAATGCAGGCATCTACATATCGGGACCAGTGGAGCAGTTCTCCCTCAGCGATTGGCACCAGGCTGTAGACACAAATTTTTGGGGCTATGTTCACACGATTCAGGCGCTACTGCCTCATTTCCTTGAGCGAGGAACCGGAACTATCGTCAATCTCAGTTCCATTGGGGGGAAAGTGCCTACCCCTTACCTAACACCCTACTGTGCTAGCAAGTTTGCTGTCACTGGGTTGACCGAATCAATGCACTCGGAATTAAAGCCCAAAGGCATTCACGTTTGTGGGATTTATCCGAATTTGATCAAGAGTAGTTTGATGGAACGGGCAATCTTTCAGGGCAAGGATGAAAAGGATGCTCAAGCCCGTCGCGCTCAACTCAACAAAGTGCTGAGTGTTCCAGTGGTAGAGAAGCCAGAAGATGTGGCACAAGCTATCTGGGATGCGGTCAAACATCAGAAGTCTGAGGTGATGGTTGGCTCTGCCAACATATCGCAGACAGCTTATCGGTTGTTTCCGGGCTTGATGCAGTGGGTGTTCCGGCAAACCCTTGGGAAAGCGGTTGGGGGCGATGCGCCTAAATGATTAGCTATTCAATTTAGGAGCGCATTGCTGATAGATAATTGATTTATGAAAATAGCAATCACTGGAGCCACCGGATTTGTCGGCAGTCGCTTGGTGGAGCGACTACACGCTGAGGGTCATGAGTTGCTGGTCTTAACCCGCAATCGAGCTGCCGCGCAGAAGGTGTTTCCTGCCTCTGCCTTCCCCAATTTAGAAATCGTTGCCTATACCCCCACCGCCTCGGGTTCCTGGCAACAAGCGATCGCTGGTTGTGATGGTGTAGTCAATTTAGCCGGAGAACCGATCGCTGAGGGTCGCTGGACACCACAACGCCAACAGGAAATCCTCAATAGCCGCCAACTCTGTACCCAAAAGATTGTGGAAGCGATTAGCTTTGCTAACCCCAAACCTAGTGTTTTAGTAAACGCCTCGGCGATTGGGTACTACGGCACTAGTGAAACCGCCACTTTTGACGAAAGTAGCCCCGCTGGTGCCGATTTTCTCGCCCAAGTTTGTCAAGCTTGGGAAGCAGAAGCAACAAAGGTAATAGCCACCGGCACACGGCTGGTGATTCTGCGATTGGGGATTGTGGTGGGGATGGGCGGTGCGATCGCCAAAATGATCCCCGCTTTTAAACTCTTCGCTGGTGGCCCCATTGGCAGCGGTCGTCAGTGGTTTTCCTGGATTCACCGAGACGACGTGGTTAACCTCATCCTGCAAGCCTTAACCCAGCCCGAGATTCAAGGCGTACTTAATGCCACCGCCCCTAACCCCGTCCGCATGGCAGAATTCTGCCAAACCATGGGGCAAGTCCTAAACCGACCCTCCTGGTTGCCCGTCCCTGGCTTTGCCTTAGAAGCCCTGTTGGGAGATGGCGCGATGGTGGTTCTAGAGGGTCAACAAGTTCTACCCAAGTGGACATTAGCTAACGGCTTTAAGTACCAATATCCCACAGTAAAACAAGCGCTCGAAGCAATTTTGTGAACAGCGTTAATTCAGCTGCCGTGAATTTAGGCGCTTAACAACCCAACCAGCCACCCCGCTAACGACGGTACCACCCATCAGAATGCCGATGGCGGGGCTAAATATCGGCTGCCACAGCTGATGCCAGATATCTAGACCAAGTGGCAGATGAAGTGAGCGACCTAAAACCCCGATCAATAGCCAAATAAAGCCAAATAAAACCAAGAAAAAATCTGCTACTAAAGCCAGGTTTATCCAACGCAGGAATTTATCTTTCATGTTTTTCTGTGTTCATCCAATTTGTCTGAGTCCTTTTTTAAGGCTCAAACAGCCACTTTTTGACCCGCTCCAAACTCTTCCATTCAGGCTTTCTGCTTAAACCGTCTTCAATACTTTGTTTAATTTCATTACGCAATTCTGGCTCGACAAAAATCAGCTGCTTAACTAGATCAACGTGTTGCCGCACACCAGTTTCACCCGTCTCCAACATCGCCACCGTTAGGTTCACTCTTGCCTGTGCATCTTGGGGATGTAACTTAACTGCCTTCTGCGCGGCTTTGCAAGCCGAGTTGGGTTTGTCATTTAATAGGTACAGCCACGCCAAACAAGTCCAGGCAGCGGCGCTTTTGGGGGCGCGATCGCACAAGTCTTTGAAAACGGGAATGAGTGTGTTCGGGCTTTCACCAGCCTTGTAGCGTTCCAGACTCTGCTCAAACAGGTCTTCTACCGTTTCGGACATAACACAATCTTCTACTTGGATGGATAGTGGACAAGAGGGTAGGGGAGATTTCCCCATCTCCCCTTTTTTTTGGCTCAAACGCCAAATGACTTGCCGCAACCACAGGTTTGTGACGCATTGGGGTTGGTAAATTCGAAGCCACCGCCAATCATGGCATCGTTGTAATCCAACATCAGACCATAGAGATACAACAGACTTTTGCGATCCGATACCAGTTTGAAGCCATCATAGTCAAAGACTTCATCGACCCCTTCCCGAATCTGAGTCGGGTCCTCAAAATCCATGGTGTAAGACATACCTGAACAGCCGCCCTGACGCACGCCTACCCGCAGGCAGAGGTCTTTGCCTTGTTTATCCCGCAAAAATCGAACTTGCTGCAGAGCAGATCCACTCATTTGGATGCTCCGTTGTGGAGACTGAGTTGCTAGTGTCATGGTCTTACAAAACTCCTGGTGTCGTTTAACGTAGAATAATGTCAGCTTTTTAGTCCATTTTAGCGAAGTAGAAGCAGCGGCGGGATGAGGAATTGCAAACAATACTTCAAAAGCACGCCAAAGGTTTCTATCCTAGTATTGATGTGTGGAACTAGGAGGCGGGAGAGTTTTTGATCGCGAAAACTAGCAAGAGATGCCAATGCATAGCTCGGTAGAGACTTTTAATAAAAACTCCCAATTTCACGGTTCCCCCAAAAGTTCCCATCATCTTCCTGATTGGCTTGGTCTATGACATCGTCGTTGAATCACTCTACCCGTCGCCGTTTGCAGCAATTAAACCAGATTCCTTCTTGGTGGGAGGGCGATCGGCGTCCATTGTCAGCCCAAACGCCGGAGTCAGACTCAAAGGCAAACGGCGAATGTATCCTTTGGGTGGATGCCTCCCAAGGGATTGTCAGAGCCATGGATATGGTAGCATCAGAAACTGGTACAGAAGCAATTGTTCGCACATTGCTGCGAGCAATGGAGCATCCCCACAGCCCTGCCAATCCTGCCCGACCTCAGAAAATTGTGGTGAGAGACCGTGAACTCCAGTTTTTCCTGCGTGGGGTTCTCCAAGATCTGGGAATTACGATTGACTACGTACCAGATTTGCCGCTGATAGATGAACTAGTTCGGGGGTTCCAAGAAGTAATCGACACTCAAACCCCCGATTTACCCCCCCAATATGCAGAAACCTTAAGACAAAAGGCGTTTGAGATTTGGCATGCTGCTCCTTGGGAATTTCTCGAAGAACACCAAATTTTGTCGGTAGAGCTAAACCAGTGGGATGTCGGCACGCTATACGCCTCAGTTATGGGAATGCTGGGGATGGAGTATGGAGTTTTATTGTATCGTTCGGAAGAATCCCTGAAGCGGTTTCGGGCCAAGGTGTTAACAGATGAAGAATCTCCAGAGCAGCTAGAAGAAGCTTTCCTGAAGCAAGATTGTCTGTTTTTAACCTTTGAGAGAGCAGATGAAGTAGATGAAGAGGATGAGGATGAGGAAGAAATAATTGATTTAGCGGAGCTACCGTTATCAGAAATTCAGCCGTCTTTTGGTAATATTCACCCGCTAGAAGGGCTACGATCCGTTCTTTATGAGGAAGAGGCACTCGTAGTCTTGATTGCTCTAGAAGCCCTGCTTCGCTTTATCCGCGCTCAGCGTCGCCACTTAGATGGGGAAACATTCCCAGCGCTGACGGGTCGCTATCGCATTCCCGTAGACTCAGATGAACCAAAGACGACGGTTTCCATCACTGTCAACACAATGCCGGAGTTGGCAGCGGAGCTGGAGGAAATGGCAGGCTTTGAAGCCGAAGACGACACCGAAGAGTTGAATGGCATGGCAATGTTCCGCTCATTGCGGGATGACTTGATCCCAGAAGACTCTTTCCTCAGCCTTGGTGTGTTGTCTTGGGAGATGGTGGAGTCTCTCCGAGCTGGGCTGGAATACTATCAGGAGTGCGATGTAACAAAAGGGGGAGACGGGTTGCCGGTGATATTGATTCAAACCTCCCGTCCTAAAGCTAAGACAGTGATTAAAAAGCTCCAGGAAGCTGGGGGACTTAAAGGAATTTGCTTTAATCCAGGTGCTGACCCCTATGAGGGTGAGCGCTATGATCTCGGTATCCTGCAAGCAGAAAATGGGGATCTGTTCCTGTTTGGCGAGTTTATGGACGATGACGCGGTTCATGTCGTTGCCCGGAAAAAGTGGGACGAGCGGTGCAAAAACACCAAGGGCTACTGTGGCTTGATCATTTCTAGAGGACTGATGGGGGCTTCGCGAGGGCAGCCTCAGTTACGCGACATGATGGCTCTATATGAAGCGCGATCGCTCTCACCCAAGGAGTTAGGAATTGGAACCCTCCAGCTGATGCCTCAGTTGGAGTGATGGGATTAAAATACGTGAAGAAGCGACAGAAGGACAGACTGAATGCGTGTTGCAATCGTCGGGGCGGGACTGGCTGGGCTGGCAACCGCTGTAGAGTTAGCTGATGCTGGCTGGGAAGTAGAAATTTTTGAGTCCCGTCCCTTTGTAGGGGGAAAAGTAGGCAGTTGGGTCGATGCGGATGGCAACCATGTTGAAATGGGGCTGCACGTCTTTTTTGGTTGCTACTATAACCTGTTTGACTTGATGAAGAAGGTAGGCGCGTTGTCAAATTTGCGCCTGAAACAGCATACCCATACCTTCATCAACAAAGGAGGGCGGATTGGAGAATTGGATTTTCGCTTCCTTACGGGTGCCCCTTTCAATGGTCTAAAAGCATTTTTCACAACGTCCCAGTTGTCGTTAAAAGACAAAGTGCAGAATGCTTTAGCACTTGGCACCAGCCCCCTAGTACGCGGCTTGGTAGACTTCGATGGGGCTATGCAAATTATTCGCGACCTTGATCGGATCAGCTTTGCCGACTGGTTCCGCAGTCATGGTGGTAGTAATGGCAGCATCAAGCGGATGTGGAACCCCATTGCCTATGCGCTGGGCTTTATTGATTGTGAAAACATCTCCGCCCGTTGTATGCTGACTATCTTTCAGCTGTTTGCCGCCAGAACTGAGGCATCGGTACTGCGAATGCTCTCAGGCTCACCCAATGAGTACCTGCACAAGCCTATACTGGAATATCTGGAAGCGCGGGGGGCGAAAATCTATACTCGCCGCCGGGTAGGGGAAATTCAGTTTAGTGAAGAGGGAGTGGAAACGCGAGTTAGCGGGCTAGTGGTTGCCAAAGGTGAAACAGAAGAAACCATCACTGCTGATGCTTATGTCTGTGCCTGTGATCTCCCAGGAATCCAGCGTCTAGTGCCCCAGGTATGGCGTAAGTGGTCTGAGTTTGACCAGATCTATAAGCTGGATACGGTGCCGGTTGCCACGGTTCAGCTGCGGTTTGATGGTTGGGTGACAGAATTGCACAACGCAGAAGCTAGCCAACAGCTGGCTCGTGCAGCTGGATTAGATAACCTGCTTTATACCGCCGACGCTGACTTTTCCTGTTTTGCCGACTTAGCTTTAACTAGCCCTGCTGATTACTACCATGAAGGGCAGGGGTCACTCTTGCAGCTAGTGCTGACACCAGGAGATCCATTTATTAAGGAGAGTAATGAGGCGATCGCTCAACATGTACTCAAGCAAGTACATGAGTTATTTCCCTCCTCGCGGCAGATGAACATGACTTGGTACAACGTCGTCAAGCTTGCCCAGTCCCTCTACCGCGAAGCCCCTGGAATGGACCCTTATCGTCCCCCGCAAAACACTCCAGTGGCTAACTTCTTCCTCGCCGGTAGTTATACCCAGCAGGATTACATCGATAGCATGGAAGGAGCAACTCTTTCCGGCAACCTTGCTGCCACAGCAATTTTGGAGAATGTCGAGAAATTAGTGGGTAGCACTCAGTTGTCAGTGGTCTAAGGGAACGAACCGCTCGTCTGCTCAGAGGAAGAGGAAAATTATATGTCTAATTGGTTAGAGCATAGTGTGCTTATTGAAGTAGATGCTCCGATGGATCTGGTGTGGAAGCTTTGGTCTAATTTGGAGATGGCTCAGTGGATGAAGTGGATTGAATCTGTCAAAGTTCTGGAGGATAATCCAGAGCTATCTCGCTGGAAACTTGATACTGGTGGGCTTGAATTCACCTGGCTATCTCGCATCATCAAAGTCGTTCCTCAGCAGGTTATCCAATGGGAGTCAGTTGATGGACTGCCCAACCGAGGAACTGTCCATTTCTACGACAGACACACCAGCAGCATTGTCAAACTCACCGTCGCTTACGCCATCCCCGGCATAATTGGCAAAATCATGGATAATCTGTTCCTAGGTCGCGCTGTCGAATCCACAATTCGAGCTGATATGGAACGATTCCGCGACTACGCCCTCAAAGCCAAATCCCTGTCAACGACCGGCGGCTAATCCCTAAGCAGTTCTTGAGCACCACTTATGACCACACTCGCAGCTTACCATGTGGGATCAACAAAGAGATTAATTGTCAATTGTGAGCGCCCAAGTGGCACCGCCGTAATACAAGCACGGATTGTATTCCCCCCCTCTATCTCCACCTCACAGGCGTGACATGTACCCATCAGACATCCAGTGGGAATAAAAACCCCAGCACGTTGCGCCACATGCAACAGCGGCTCTCCCACCTCTGCCTCGACTGTGACATCATTCGGTAGAAAACGCACAATGCAGCCCATAATTCCCACCTTAAGACGACAAAATTGGTGTTAGATCTAAATGGGCTTTAACCGTAGCGGCGAGGGAGTCCAACATACCTTCTCGCTGTTCGCGGTAGTTGGAAACACCCGTAGGCAACGCCTTCAGCCCCCGTTGTTGACGTAAGCGATTCAACCAGGCGCGTCGCCAAGGTCCACTATCGAAAATTCCGTGCAAATAGGTGCCCCAAATTAATTGAGCACTATCTACCATTCCTAAATAGGCATCGTCAAATAGGTCTTCGTAGGAATCTACCTCTTTACCTTGCAGTTCGGCTCGGCGCGATCGCCCCTGATGGATTTCATATCCAACCACTGGTAACCCTACGTAGGGAAACTTCGACGTTGCTTCCCGCTGGCGGGCGATTTTCTGTCCCGTAATCACAGTTTTAATCGGTAAGAGTCCTAGTCCCTGGTATCTTCCCGCCTCTCCCTCTATTCCCTCTGGATCAGCTATCATTTGACCCATGATTTGGAAGCCGCCGCAGATTCCCAAGACAGTGCCACCAGCGGCAGCGTAGTTTTTAATTGCTTCTGCCATGCCGGTTTTTTGGAGCACCATCAAGTCGGCTATCGTTGTCTTGGAGCCAGGGATAATTACCGCATCGGGATGTCCCAAATCTTGCTTAGGGCTGATGTATCTCACACTAACGCTGGGTTCTGCTTCGAGTGGGTCAAAATCAGTAAAGTTAGAAATCCTCGGTAAGCGGAGCACGGCGATGTTGAGGTCGCTGTGAGATTTATGGGATTTACGTTCGAGCAAGTCAAGCGAGTCCTCGGCGGGGAACACTTGATCGATCCAGGGAATGACACCGACAACTGGTATTCCGGTACGTTCTTCTAACCACTTAATCCCTGGCTCCAGGAGCGATCGCTGTCCCCGAAACTTGTTAATCACCACACCGCGAATTAAGGCTCTTTCCTCCGGATCGAGCAACTCCAGCGTTCCCACCACATGGGCAAAAGCACCACCCCGATCAATATCAACTACTAGTAGGGTTGGAGCATTCAAATATTTTGCCACCCGCATATTGGTTAGATCGCGGTGCTTGAGGTTAATTTCAGCTGGACTCCCCGCCCCTTCACAGACAACCAAATCAAATTCTGTCGCTAAATGCTGTAGTGATTCCTCAATTGCCCGCCACCCCACCTCAAAATATTGCTCGTAGTAATCTGCCGCGCTCACTTTTCCCACGGCTTTACCCTTGATAATTACCTGGGATGTCATGTCGCCTTGGGGTTTGAGTAAAATCGGGTTCATCTCCACCACAGGGGCGACACCTGCCGCCCAAGCTTGTACCGCCTGAGCGTAGCCAATCTCTCCACCACCAGCGGTGACATAGGCATTTAGAGCCATATTTTGCCCTTTGAACGGTGCCACTCGCCAGCCACGTCGCGACAAAAGCCGACAAAGAGCTGCGCACAACAACGATTTTCCAGCATGGGATGTGGTTCCCACAATCATAATGGCTTTCATCAGCAACCTCCAACACACCCTTAGGTGGTGATGTGCCCTACGGCAATTGGTACAACTTCTTAACACGGTGATGCGATCGCACGACAGGCAGATATCGCAGCTATACTGCCACGTTGCTAAAAAGGAAGCCTGAACCACCGACTCACGGCATTATAAAAGTGATCTAACCATGAGGGATGACGCGGGTAACTTCCCTGATACTTCTCCACCAATTGCCGTCCCAAGGGTGTAAGGCGAAAACTATCGGTAATACCCTGACCATCGACCTCTCGCCTGAGTACACCCACTTGAATTAGCCACAACAGAGCATTTTCTGCTGCCAACTCCGACAGGCTCCGTCTAGTATAGCCATACTGGATACCGTTTTCACCAGCGATCGCCTTCAGGGGAACCCTGGAAAAACGCATCTGCTCAAATAAAGGCACCTGGAAGGGGGAACATAATAGCGATCGCTCTGCCCGTTCTAAGGTTCTACGCTTATAATTCAGCGATTTGGGGCTTTTAGCATCAAAAATAGTCATGAGTAGGTTTTCTATTCTTCCAAGCGTTAAAAATTGTTAAAAAGTATGGAACTTGATAGAATACCCCCGGTCTAGGGAAAACAGTAACAGCCATTCACAGCTTTTCACTTGCCTTGCCTTGACTATAGCAGCACTCCTGCTTTCAGAAGTCAAGGCAGAATCCGGGTGGTAAATGCGGAAGGTATAATACTGATGATAACTAGATCTTTAACTAACCTTATACTCGAGAGATAATTAAGCTATGCCTTTAGCAGTCGGTACAGATGCACCTGCGTTTAGCGTCAAAGATACCAATGGCAAAACAGTCTCACTATCCGACTTTGCCGGTAAAACAGTAGTTTTGTATTTTTACCCCAAAGACGATACTCCAGGCTGCACCAAACAAGCCTGTAGCTTCCGGGATGCCAGTAGTGATTATCAGGGCAAAGATATAGTTGTGCTGGGAGTCAGTGTGGATGACGAATCCTCCCACCAGCAATTTACTCAGAAGTATGATCTGAATTTTCCCCTACTGGCTGATACCGAAAAAAGCCTGATCAAAGCTTACGATGTCGATGGTGGTGGGAAGGCGCAGCGCGTCACTTATGTAATTGACGGCGACGGCAAAATCACCCACGTTGACAGCAGCGTTAACTCCTCCACCCACGCCAGCGATGTCCTAGCAGCAATCGGACTATAGGCTCTCTTAGGCAGAGGGGCGAACAGCCCCTCTGAAATTACCTAGAATTCGGTTTCGCACCTTGAATCTGTTGTAATTGCCTTGCGCGGAACTGGGATGCTGCCGAATCTAGGTTTTGGTTCTGTTCATTAGAGTAGTCCTCAGCGCTGCGTTTGCCGCCCTGAGTGGCGCGTCTCACTAAGTCCATCATGCCTAAATTATCCCCCCGAGATTGACTCGAGAACGGATTATTATTTTGTTGTTGGGGGCTCAAGTAGTCTTGGAGGGGCTGAGTATTGACATTATCATCACTACGGAGTTGAGCCCAACTACGCTGAGCCAAGAGCGAGGAGAATAACCCAATTCCTGCCAAGGTGCTAAGAATGAGTCGGGTTAGGGGTAATCGTGACACTTTCATATACTATTAGTGCTGAAAGCTCTAAGTAACTTATGCTTCTATCTTAGGCAAGAGTTCGACGTAGCAGGGGTTGAATACTCAGCAGAGCTACTACAGCGAAGCCGAGCAACAGCAGCAGCGCCCCACCAAAGCTAACGGCACCCCAAGGAGCTTGCATCACTACACTGCTCAAATTCCAATCACTGTGGAGATAGAGATAGCGAATCGGTTCGATCGCGTAGCTCAGAGGATTGAGTGTAGCGACAACCTGCAACCATTTGGGCATGAAGGATACAGGAGCCAAAGCCGTGCTGGCAAACATCACCGGCAGGTTTGTTACAAAAATTACCGCAATCAGTTCGATATGACCGGGTAAAGCAAAAGCTAGCCCCAAGCTCAGAGCTGTCACACCCAAAGCTAGCAGCAAGACAATCAACGCGATCGCACCCAAACCTGCTGCATCTGGTAGCCCAGCTCCCAAAAAGGCAGCAGCCGTAACAATCACTGCCGCTTGCAGCAAACTCTGACTCACGATAAAAATTGCTGAGGCTAAAACTATTGAAAACCGCGATGCCAAGGGAGCCACCAGCAAACGGTTCAGGAAGCCAAATTCCCGGTCAAACATCACCGGCAACCCAGCGTTGAGCGCTCCAGCAAAGGCAGTGAACACAATCACCCCAGCGCTGAGAAAGTGCCCATAGCTCTGGCTAGTGCCAAATAATCCCTGCGGCGCATTCTGAAACAGCGCCCCAAACAGAACCAACCACATGATCGGCTGAATAATGCCAGCAATCAAAGTCGAGGGACGCCGCTGCAACTGAATGAACAAGCGACGGGTTAAAGCCAAAGTTTCTTGAACCAATTCACTCAAGAAACTCCTAGAGCTTTCCCTAGAATTAAGCTGAGCAGGTGCCGTTTGGTGCCAGCCGATCTCGGATTTAGGATGTGTAACAGTACCACTCATCAAATACCTCACAGGAGCGTCGTGAATAGGGGACAGGGGGACAGGGGGACAAGGGGACAACTTTTCGCTATCTCATATTCTGCTTACGTTCAGCTTTCGGATCACGACTCCCGGCTGCTGCCAGTTCAGCATCTAGCAGCGTTCGACCCGTAGCAGCGAGGTAGACATCATCCAGACTAGGTCGAGATTGGGCAATCCCAAAAGTAGGTAACCCAGATGAGTTGAGCGCTTGCTGAATGGTGCTCAAGGCATCATTCTGAGGTTTCACTACCAAGTTTAGTGAGTTCCCCTGAGCGCTGTTGATGATCACTTCTTGAACGAAGGGCAGGGATTGCAGCAAGTCTTTGGCAGTTGCTGCTTCTTCCAGGGGGGAGAACTCGCGGATGCGCAGAGTGATGCGATCGCCTCCTACCTTGTCTTTTAACTCCGAAGGCGTACCCGTCGCAATCACCAACCCCCGGTCAATAATCGCCACTCGATCAGCTAGCGCGTCAATCTCTTCTAGATAGTGGCTAGTAATCACTACAGTTGTACCAGATGCCCTCAACTGACGCAGGAACTCCCATACCACGACCCTGCTCTCAATGTCAAGCCCTACCGTTGGCTCATCCAAAACTAGGACATCCGGTGCATGGAGCAACCCAGCTGCCAAGTCGAGGCGTTTGCGTAGACCCCCAGAGTAAGTCCCGGTACGTTTATTAGCCCATTCTTCCAAGCCGAGTAAGCCCAGTACCGTATTAACGCGCTCTTTCGCCACTGTACCGGGCAGGTGATAAAGCGCCGCTTGCAGTTGCAAAAGTTCTCGTCCAGTCAGAATCTTATCCAGAGCAACTTCCTGAGCCACATAGCCCAGCCGTTGTCTTGCCGCTCTGGGATTATCCACCACAGAAATGCCAGAGACTTCAACTCGTCCTGCGTCTGGTGTGGTTAAGGTACATAACACACGCAGGGTGGTGGTTTTACCTGCTCCATTGGGACCCAACAGACCAAAGATTTCCCCTGGTTCTACCTGAAACGAAATATCCTTAACGGCTTCAACAGAGCCGTAGCGCTTCTGAAGGTTTTGAATGAAAACAGCGGCAGCCATAAATATTTCTATGCCTGGGAAATCAATACAAATCTCAACGGTCTTTATTCTTATTCTAGGTGGGCAATGCCCACCCTGCCGTGACTAGTTGACTCAGAGACTACTTTTGAGTGATGGGAATGGCATTTAGGAGCGTGTGGAGATTTGACGCCAAAGCGGTGATTAGCTGATGGGTGATGGGAAGGCTGTCAACTACCATGGCAGTGCAGAGCAACATCATGTAGAGGATCGAGTAAAAGAAAAGCGATCGCGCCACTTGCCGCTCATCTGGGTAATGCATCAGCACCCAAGCTTTTTTGAGGAATATGCTTCCCAGTACCAGAGCAACACCGCCATACACAATACCCGTCACATTGAGGGGATATATCAGTAAAAGCGAGACTGGGAGCAACATCAGCGTGTATAGCCAAATCTGACGAGTAGTGGCAGCATTACCAACTACAACCGGCAGCATCGGCACACCAACTTTGGCATAGTCATCACGGATCATCAATGCCAGCGCCCAGAAGTGGGGAGGTGTCCACACGAAGACAATCGCAAATATCACCCACGCTGCCCAGCTAAGCGTACCAGTTTGAGCTGCCCAGCCGACTAGTGCTGGGATTGCCCCAGCTGCCCCACCGATGACAATATTTTGGGTGGTATGGCGTTTTAGCAAGTGGGTGTATATGCCGACATAAAAGACAATGCCGGTGATTGCTAACAAGGCAGACAGGAGGTTGGCAAAAACACTCAACAGGGTGAAAGATAGACTTGCCAGAGCGATCGCAAATATTAAAGCATCACGCTGCTGCACTCGACCTGACGGCAAAGGTCGATGGCGCGTGCGCTCCATTGCATAATCGATATCCCGATCATAAATACAGTTGAGAGTCTGGGCGGCACCAGCGGCAAAAGTACCACCCGCAAGGGTTACTAGCAGCAATACCGGGTCTACCTGTCCCTTGGCTGCAATCCACATACTACCAGCAGTGGTAATCAGCAGCAGGGGAATAATCCTGGGCTTTGTCAGCTGGTAGTAGCTTTGAATAACTTGTAGAAGATTTTGATGATGGCGGGAGACGCTTGTCCCAATCATGTTTGCACCAATTCCTTGTTTGAAAACGACTTAATGTCATTGGCTTGGGCTTGGTCGCGCAGCGCCAAAACGGTAAAAGCAACCAGCGACCCCAGCAAAGCGGCTCCCACAGCTTGGTGAGCTACAGTCAGCGGCTCTACTTGGAGATGCAACCGGAAGGTAGCGACGCCCAAAACGATTTGCAACACCAGCAACCCACCGGCAAAGGACGCCAGCTGCCGCAGGGCTGGATGCAGTGCTGGTTTACGCCAGGACAGAAAGACAACGGCAAGAGTTGCCAGGGTTGGTGGAGCCACACCAGCGATATGGCTATACATTACGCCACACAGCTCTTGACCCGCCAAGCACTGGTGGAGCGCCCACTGAGACCCTACCAAGGCACCCAGTAGACTTTGCAGGTAGACCAAAACGGCAGCACCTCCGGCCACAATCGGCAACTTACCGACATTTCCATTACCCTGATACGGGGTTAGTGCCGTGCCAATGACGAGCAGGGTGGTGAAAAACAACAGCGCCGTTCCCAGGTGAGCGGTCACAATGTCAAACCGCAGGAGTTCCGTCACCGTGAGTCCTCCCAAAACACCTTGGAAGAAAATTAGACCGAGTGCGAAAGTGGATGCCCAGGGCAGCCAACTGGGTAGGGAGCGGCGATGCCACCACGATAACCCCGCCAGAGCTAGAGCACTCAAGCCAATCAAGGCAGCATCTAATCGGTGAAACCACTCTAAGAAGACTTGAAGATTCATCTTAGAAGTTGGTACGAGTTCGCCATAGCACAAGGGCCAGTCGGGGCAAGCCAGACCAGCATTCATCACGCGGGTAGCACTTCCTATTGCCATCAGGATCAGGGTGGCAAGCACAATTTTCCAAACCAGGCGACGGATGCTAGTCTTGGCCTTGGACACCTCCACCTCAGAATTCATTTGTTGATGCAGGACGGATTCGGTCATGTACAATACCTTATGCCAATCTAATAGCCATGAAATTTAACTATTTCGTGAGTATCAGCTCATCCTCACCCTAGCGCATGGCACCTAGTTATATAAGTGACTTTCTTGTAATAATATCCAGTCAGCTCAGAAGCCAGATAGTTGGAAATGCCTAGCCGGTGAGCGTGATAGCGATCCCAAAAAAATAAATAAAAATCAAGGTCTTCTGACTCATCATGGTTGTTAGCTGCACTAACGTGGTAAGTAAGCAGAGCTGACAATAATAGTTGTTAAGGCATCAACTAGGTAACCGTGAACATCCCAAATTCTATTTGGACCTTACTCATTGGCATTGTGCTGACCCTAATCAGCCTCTGGTATGGTCAAAATCATGGTCTGTTACCAACAGCGGCATCCGACGAAGCCGTTTTGGTGGACGGCCTGTTCAACACGATGATGACGGTCTCTATCGGTCTGTTTCTGCTCGTAGAGGGCATTTTAATTGTCGCTGCCTTTAGATTTCGGCAGCGTCCGGGCGACAACACAGACGCAGAACCAGTTTTTGGCAACGTGCCGCTAGAAATTCTCTGGACGGCGATACCAGCTATTGTCGTCCTCGGGATTTCTGTTTATAGTTTCGACGTTTACAACTCCATAGGTGGCTTGAGTCCCCATGACATGCATGACACCCCTATGACGGAGTCAGCGGTGAGCATGCCTGGGGCAGCGATCGCGGCAACCCTAAGCGATTCACCAATTGACCCCGCCACGGCATCCGTCCGTAATGATGACCAAATTCCCCAGAAGCAAAATGCCCCAGGTACGGGTGTGGTGGCTCCCACGATTGGACCGAGTCCTAATCGCCAAGGTAAACCACCTGAATTTTTGGTTAACGTAACAGGTATGCAGTACGCCTGGATTTTTACTTATCCAGAAACTGGAGTCGTCTCCAGTGAGCTGCATGTTCCCGTGGGGCGTGAGGTTCTAGTCAATATGTCAGCCAATGATGTGATCCACGCTTTCTGGGTGCCAGAGTTCCGACTCAAGCAGGATGCAATTCCCGGTATGCAGACTGAGATTCGGTTCACACCTAATCGCGTGGGTGAGTACCCTCTAATTTGTGCGGAACTTTGTGGACCATACCACGGAGCAATGAGGACAAAAGTCATTGTTGATACATTGGAGGCGTTTGACAGCTGGATGACTGAGCAGCAATCATCTGCCAGCAAAGAGCTGAATCAGGCGGTTGCGGTTAATCCGGCTGTATCGCCAGCTGAATTTTTGGCTCCTTACACCAAGGACATGGGAATCCAGTCTGAGATGCTAGAGCAAATACCCGCTTCCCATCATCACCCTATGAAGCCATGACAACAGAAGTACAGCTGCAAGAAAGAGCCAATCTACCTGCCCTCGACCAGGAACCCCCGCACAGGAATTGGCGAGACTACTTTAGCTTTAACACCGACCATAAGGTAATTGCGATTCAATACCTGGTGACGACGTTCGTTTTCTACTGTATTGGTGGCGTGTTGGCAGACTTGGTTCGCACGGAACTGCGAACGCCAGAAAGCGATTTTGTCAGTCCTGAGCTGTACAATCAACTGTTTACGCTCCACGCCACGATCATGATTTTCCTGTGGATCGTACCTGCAGGAGCCGGGTTTGCTAACTTCCTGATTCCCTTAATGATTGGGGCGAAGGATATGGCATTCCCGCGTCTGAATGCAGTCGCCTTCTGGATGATTCCGCCAGCTGGTCTGTTGCTAATCAGCAGTTTACTGATTGGCGATGCGCCACAGGCGGGTTGGACATCCTATCCTCCCCTGAGCCTAGTGAGTGGACAGGTGGGTGAGGGGATTTGGATTATGAGCCTGCTTCTGCTTGGCACATCCTCAATTCTGGGCGCACTGAATTTTCTCGTCACCCTGTTAAAGATGCGAACCCCAGGCATGGGGGTGCATCAGATGCCCTTGTTCTGCTGGGCGATGTTAGCCACCTCCGCGATCACTCTGATATCGACACCGGTGCTAGCAAGCGCACTGATTTTGCTTGCCTTTGACTTACTAGCGGGAACGACATTTTTTAACCCAACCGGGGGTGGAAGCCCAGTTGTGTACCAGCATATGTTCTGGTTCTACTCCCACCCAGCGGTTTACATCATGATCCTGCCTTTCTTCGGGGTGATCTCGGAAGTTATACCAGTGCATTCCCGCAAGCCAATTTTTGGTTATAAGGCGATCGCTTACTCCAGTCTGGCAATCAGCTTTTTGGGGCTAATTGTCTGGGCGCACCACATGTTCACCAGTGGCATACCCGGTTGGTTGCGGATGTTTTTCATGATCACCACTATGGTCATCGCCGTACCAACTGGGATTAAGATTTTCAGCTGGCTCGGAACACTCTGGGGAGGCAAACTCCGATTCCGCACTGCCCTGCTGTTTGCCATGGGTTTTGTCGGGGAGTTTGTCATCGGCGGCATTAGTGGCGTGATGCTGGCGGCGGTGCCGTTCGATATTCACGTCCACGACACCTATTTTGTCGTGGCTCACATCCACTACGTTCTGTTTGGCGGTAGTATCTTAGGCATTTATGCTGGATTTTACCACTGGTTCCCGAAAATGACCGGGCGGATGCTGAACGAATTCTGGGGCAAGGTTCACTTTGCCTTGACCATTATTGGTCTGAATTTGGCCTTCTTACCCATGCACAAACTGGGGATGATGGGCATGAACCGGCGAGTTGCGATGTACGACCCCAAATTTACCTTTCTGAATGAAGTCTGCACGATTGGGGCTTATTTGCTAGCGGTTTCTACCTTCCCCTTTATTATCAATGCGATTTGGAGTTGGATGTACGGTCCCAAGGCGGGTAACAATCCTTGGGAAGCACTGACCCTGGAGTGGATGACTACCTCACCGCCAGCGATCGAGAATTTTGAAAGACTGCCGGTGCTAGCAACCGGACCTTATGACTATGGCATGGGTAACCGTAAGACTCAGGTGGATGTGCCCTTGTCTGACGAAAAAAATCCTGTATTGGCTGCTGGTCCTAAATCGGTCTTGCGGGCTGAACCCGACCCATCTGTTGCTGCCAATCCAGAAGACCGCAAATAAAGTTAGTAAGGCATTGAAGATTCATGCAAAGTCCAACTCTTGACCCAGCTAAGACTACCCTCAATTATCATCCCCCAGCAGAGGCGGCAGTAGATCATCACGAAGAGCATCCAGATTTGCGTCGCTTTGGGCTACTTATGTTCCTGGTAGCTGAGGGCATGATTTTTCTAGGGCTTTTTGGCTCCTATCTCGCCTTCCGCTCTGTGTTACCCACTTGGCCCCCAGCAGGGACTCCAGAGTTAGAGCTATTGCTGCCTGGAGTCAACACCATAATTCTGATCTCTAGCAGTTTTGTCATCCACAATGCCGATACAGCGATCAAAAAGAACGATGTGTCCGGCATGCGAACTTGGTTGGCGATAACTGCCGCAATGGGCGCAATTTTCTTAGGCGGTCAGTTGTATGAATACAGCAATCTGGAATTTGGCCTCACCACCAATTTGTTTGCGAGTGCGTTTTACGTCCTGACTGGCTTCCACGGTTTGCACGTTTTCATTGGAGTTTCGGCGATTATTGCCGTGTTGTGGCGATCGCGCGACTCCGGCCACTACAATAGCGAAAAACACTTTGGTGTAGAAGCCGCAGAAATCTACTGGCACTTCGTTGATGTCGTGTGGATTTTCCTGTTCGGACTGTTGTATCTCCTTTAAGGATAAAGGGGTGTGGGGTGTGGGGTGTAGGGTGTAGGGTAAACTCCTTATTTCCCCTCCTCCCCCTGCTCAAGAATGCTTCCCCTGCTCAAAGATTGCTCAACAAATTTCAAAAATTGCTTATATTCACCAACTGGTGCATGACCACACCCACCCCCGGTTAGGGGATTTTTTATTCTTCAGTTGTGAGCATAATAATGTGGTTTTTAGAATCTAAGATCATCTTCCCTTGTTCTTGTAGCTTGCCGAACAGGCGTGTGATTGTCACCCTAGTGGTAGAGCAGGCATCGGCAAAATCCTGATGCGTGAGGCGAACCGAGAGACGAATTCCTTGCTCCACTGGTTGACCAATTTCCTGTTTTAACAGCTGCAATAGATTGTGTAAGCGATCTTTTACGTGTCGCTGTCCAGAAATGGCTAAAAGAGATTCTGTCTGTCGTAACCGCTGATTAATTTTAGGTAAAAGGGTCACACTCAGCTCAGGAGAGGCTGCTATTTCTGTCAAAGAAAAACACACTAGCTGAACCTCCGAAAGGGCTGTAGCTTGGTATGTGTGTAGCGATGTCAAATCAGAGCCAAATGGCATTGAAGGTCCTGCAAACCCTACAATTATCTCTTCGCCATTTTCACTCATCGTACTTAACTTCACAATCCCCTCACCGACTTGCCAAATAGTCTCGGGTTTGAGGGGGACAATCTCCCCCTTTAAATAAATATGCTTTGGGCGCTCAAGGCTAGACTCGTATCCACTTCTTTCTGGCGCTACCTCCACTCGCTTGCGATTGGTGATGTCGCGCACACATATGCGTAGAGCAACCGGCTTGCCTTCCCAGTTGCGAACAGTAGCCACGGTCAAGTCGGCGTCAAACGGCTCGCTGTGACGCGGACAAAGGCGTAATACCAACTCTTGCAATTCTTGCTCTTGTTTTAGGCAGTAAAGTTGCCCATGAAAGGCCTGACGCTCTTCCTTGGGCACAAAGATGATCAGCGGTTTGCCTACCAAGAACCTCTGGTCAACGTTGAACAGCGTGGCGGCGGCACGGTTGGCTTCCCGGATCGTCCCCAGCGCATCAGTCACCAAGTAGGCGCCCGGCGCAAACTCGAACAGATCTTGGTACCGCTGGCGTTCCGCTTCCAGCGCCGCTCTTGCAGCTATGAGTTCATCGTTTTGCTGCTGCAGCTCCTCCACCGCCACCTGTAGTTCTTCCGAGGCGGTACCAAGTTCTTTAAAGGCTACTGGCAGCAGATCTGGTTCTACCTGTAGTGAAGCGTAACTGCCTTGGTACAGAAAATCCAAGCGTTTGTGCATACCCTGGATCTGCTGGACAAATATGTCTACGTTCACCTTATACCTCCTACGCTTGTTTGCTCAAAAGGGAATTGTTTGCTCAAAAGGGAATTACAGAAAAATTTTTACTTTACACACATTGAAAACTTTGAAAATTAGAGCAAATTGAGCCCAGTAGTTAGATATTTAAGTAATTATGCCTAGACCAACCTGAAACAAGTAATACTTTTATGGCTGTGGAACTGGCTATGTAATAAAAAGTACACGATTCCTTAGAGCCCTTTGTTAGAAAAGTTATGTATTCATATTAACAACAAGGGAGGGGGAGCAGAGGGGCTCTCTTAGGCTGCAGGGGCTCCAGGGGCGGAGGGTAAAAAAGTAATTGAAGCTTGCTCTTTTTTCTCCCCTGCTCCCCCTGCTCCCCCTGCTCCCCCTGCTCCCCCTGCACAAAAGCTCCCCCTGCTCCCCCTGCTCCCCCTGCACAAAAGCTCCCCCTGCTCCCCCTGCTCCCCCTGCTCCCCCTGCACAAAAGCTCCCCCTGCTCCCCCTGCACAAAAGCTCCCCGGTCATTTGTAAATGTTAGGGCAGATAGTCTGAGCAACGAGATCAGAGGGCGGTTGATCTTCCCAACCCAAGAGGAGCCGTTGCAACTGGGATTGTAATTTTTTTAGTTCTTCAATCTGGGTGGCGATCGCCTGTACTTTTGCCTGCAGTTGCTGCTTGACTTCAGGGCAGGGTAACTCGCCCTGATCGTGAAGCAACAAGAGCGATTGAATCTCCTGGAGACACAACCCCAGTGATTGTGAGCGTTTAATGAATTCTAGACGCTTGAGTACCTCCAGATGAAACATCCGGTAGCCAGTATCTGAACGCTCCACAGTTGGCGCTAGCAGCCCCATATCTTCGTAATAGCGAATGGTTTTCACTCTCACGCCGCTAAGCGCTGCTACTTCACCAATTTTGAGCCGTTTGCCTAAAGCCATTGTGTCCATTGTTTTTGGGTCTAAGATCACCCCCCCAGAGGACAAGAGTGCTTATTCGGGTGAATTTTTATTGGCAGCGCTCAGGTTCGGTAACACCGGGCGGGAGGATTGGGGCGGCAGGTAATGTTGGGGCACCGACGAGACCCGGTAGGGGCGACGCTGCCGGATTAGCCACCACCGCAGTGCGATCGCTAAACCTGCAGTTCCCAATCCAAACGTAAACAACCACCAGCGCTCATCCAACCCACCAATCACCGCATCAACGATACCGACAGTGATCGAAAAGCTGGGCAGCGGTTCTCTGCGGTAGGCTGACTTCAAAAATCGAGGCAATGCAGCATTCATCACAATTTGCAATGTTTCCGGTTCAGCTTTGATCTCAAGTTATCTTTAGATCTTAAGACCTAGTGTTCAAAGCCGCATCTCAATGTCTGAGCGCTGGTTTAACTCGACACTCAGGCGGAAGGAGAAGGGCTGATTCCAAGCTCTACCTTAGACCAAGCCAAGCGAGTACGCCTTGACCCGTGACGTATTCAATCAGCACCAGCAGCATGAAGCCAATCATCGCCGCTCGACCATTCAAACGCTCGGCATATTCATTAAAGCCAAACTTTGGTTCCTCCAGCTTAGGCGTGGTGGTGGGTTGTGGTTGTGTGAGCATTATAGTTACATTTATTTACTATCCATTATATATTTTGACAAAGAAGTAGTCCCCCTGCTCCCCCTGCTCCCCCTGCTCCCCCTGCTCCCTCTTGATAGGCTTAAGCTAAAGAGAGGAGTCTCCTACAGAAGTGGCAAATGGAAATTGGTGTCCCCAAAGAAACGAAGGATCAGGAGTTTCGCGTTGGGCTGAGTCCAAGTAGTGTAAGGGTGCTGGGCGAGAAAACTCATGCAATCTTTGTCGAAACAGGAGCCGGTGCCGGTGCTGGGTTCACAGATGATGAATATCGGCAAGCGGGGGCGCAAATTGTTCCCACACCAGAAGATGCCTGGAATCGTGACCTGGTTGTTAAAGTCAAAGAGCCCCTGCTGCCAGAGTACCGATTTTTGCAAAAAGGGCAGTTGTTGTTTACCTACCTACATCTCGCAGCTGACCGAAAATTGACCGAGCATTTGATTGATTGTGGTGTAACTGCGATCGCCTACGAAACCGTAGAAATACCAATGTACGGACGAGCTGGTGGGTCGCCCGTACTACCCCTCCTGACACCAATGAGCATTATCGCCGGTCGTCTGGCGGTGCAATTTGGTGCCCGGTTTCTGGAGCGTCAGCAGGGGGGTCGGGGTGTACTCTTGGGCGGTGTCCCTGGGGTCAGACCGGGGAAAGTCGTGATTCTAGGTGGCGGCGTTGTTGGCACAGAAGCCGCCCGGATTGCCGTGGGTATGGGTGCTGCTGTACAGATTTTGGATCTCAGTGTGGAGCGCTTAGCCTACCTGGAAAATTTGTTTGGGTCCAGAGTTGAACTGCTCTACAGTAACTCCGCCCAAATTGAAGCCGTGGTTCCAGAAGCAGACCTGCTAATCGGCGCGGTGTTAGTTTTGGGTCGTAAGGCACCTATTCTCGTGTCACGGCAACTAGTTAAACAGATGCGCCCCGGCTCTGTACTGATCGATGTCGCAGTCGATCAGGGCGGTTGTGTGGAAACATTGAAGCCTACTTCCCACACAAATCCCACCTACATCGAAGAGGGGGTCGTGCATTATGGGGTTCCCAACATGCCAGGAGCTGTGCCCTGGACAGCAACACAGGCACTTAACAACAGTACCCTCCCTTACGTGCTGACTCTAGCCAATCTCGGGCTCAAGTCACTGGAAATTGACTCCGCCTTAGCCAGAGGCGTGAACGTTCAAAACCATCGCCTGGTTCATCCCGCCGTGCAGGAAGTGTTTCCCGACCTGGCGTCTTAGGATCAGCTCAAACACATTTAAATTACCTATTGAGGTGGGGTGTGGGGAAAGGAATGTCGGGTGTGAGGTTCAAACCGAAGTCACAACGCTAACCGGACAGTTGGCCTGACTGAGGAGCGCATGCATTACATTACCAAAGAAAACACGACCCGTGACTATTTGGCGATCGCTACCCAAAATAATCAGGTCAACACCCTCAGTCCGGGCAAACTTGAGAATTTCCCGCGCTGGATGGGTTCCTGTGAGAACACGGGTATTCACTTGCGCACCGAGTAGGCGTCCGATTTCAGCTTGCTGTTTAACCAGCTCATCGGCAACCTCTTTGACCGGGTTCAGCGTCCGCTGCTCATAGAGGATATACTCCATCTGAGGCAAATTAATCACATTGACAAGCGTGACTAACGCCCCAGTCTCAGCAGCGATTGTACTTGCTACCTCAACAGCATTTCTGCTATCTGTTGTTCCCACAGTCGGAACCAAAATATGTTTGAGCTTTCTTGGTTGAACAGTAGTCAAAGACTTGCTCTTGGACTGGGGAAGATGCGATTTCACCACCAGAGTTGCACAAGGAGCCTCCTGTACTATCCGCTGAACCAGCAAATTAAAAAGTGAACCGTAAGAGCGCTTTTGTTCCGTCGCCCCCAGCACGATCAAGTCATAGCCCTTACTGGCTTCTTTGAGTAGAACCTCGGCTTTATTGCGCCCAGATTCCACCTTAGTCTGTAGGGTTGTGCCAGCAGGAAGCTGCATCTCCTGGGCTACGAGGGCGAGGGCTTCATCAGCTATGGTGTCCTGATAGATTGCTGCGGTTTTCGCTACTTTACCTCCGGGCTTCTTGTCACTGAGGGCAAACAGAGCAGTCACTTCTATTGGGTTCTGGTGGGCTATGTGGCTAACCAACTGGGCAGGTAGCTGCATATTGGCTCCACCCCCAATAGGTAGAAGTACGCGGTAGATGCGCTTAATAAAGCTGTGGCTCGCCTGCTCTTCCTGCTGCAGACGCTCTCGCTCCTCTTCACCCATTTCTACTTTTGAAAGTGTCCAGCGCAAAAGAGGCGGGGCTATCAGCGAGGTCACAATCGCCACCATGACGATAATCGAATACATTTGCTGGTTGAGTACCCCCAGCGAGAGCCCGATGGTGGCAACGATGATTTCCATTGCTCCACGAGCGTTCATGCCAGCCCCCATTGCCAGTCCTTCCCAGTGGGTTAAGCCACCTAAGCGCGAACCAAAGTATGCCCCAGTCAATTTACCAACACAGGCGACAGCCAGAACAATCAGACCAATCATTAACGTCTGAGGAACCAACAGTTGCCGCAAGTCAACCTTTAAGCCAGCGCTAGCAAAGAAAATCGGAGCCAAAAAGCCTGCTGTGACCAGTTCCAGAGTGTGGCCTGCTTCTCGGCTAAAGCGGGGAGACTGACCTGCCAGAATGCCAATCACAAAAGCACCTAGAGCCGCTTCGAGTCCCAACCAGTCGGTGAGCGCTGCTGCTACCAGCGCCAGGATTAGCAAAGCCGATAAACTAGCCGTTGGTCCGCCGATATAATCGTCCACCCACCGTAAAACTCGGGCCATTACACTACGCCCGACTGTAAAGGCAACACCCAAAAATATCACGGCACTCCCGACCGAACTGAGGACCGTACCAAAGTTGACCGTGCCACTGCTAGCTAGACCGGATACGACAGAGAGTAAAATCCAGCCAATTGTGTCATCAGTCATCCCAGCTGCTAGGGTTACTTGGCCGATGTCGCGGCGGATTAGCTTCAAGTCCATCAGGACTTTCGCAATCACTGGGATTGCCGAGATGCTCATCGCCGTGGCAATAAATAGACTGAATACCAAACGCCCAGAAGGGTTAACCAGAAAACTTGCTGGCAGTAAGTAGCCGAGGCCCAACCCCGTCGCAAAGGGTACAATAATCCCACCTAGGGAAATCAGCAGAGCAGTTTTTCCCTTACGTATAATCAGGTTGAGGTCTGTTTCTAGCCCAGTGACGATCAGCAAAAATAGCACCCCCAACCAGGAAACCACTGAGAGCAGGTCGGACTGGATCTGGCTTTTCGGAAATATCTGCGCTTGCACAGTTGGGAATAACCAGCCAAATAGCGAGGGACCAAGCAGTACGCCTGCTAGTAATTCACCCACAACCGGGGGCATGGCAATCCGACGCATGCACTCGCCTAATCCCCTGGCGACAAAAAGCAACAGTGACAGTTGCAGTAGCACCAGAAGCAACTCGTGCTGACCGAGGGGCTTGATCAAACCTTTAGCTACCGCTGCCTGGACAGCAAGTACAGGCACAAACACTTGGGTCAGGATTTCCATATTGGATTCTTTGAGGGCTAAGACTGGAAGGGGTCTCTATTCAATGTGAGATTTGCCCCCCTGATTCGTTCCTCCGAAAGATAGCTAACTTTACAATTAGCTAGCTATCTGCCCAACGGCAGAAATATTTCAATTCGTAAAGTTTTCGTTGCTCCTCGTTTTAGCAAGTTCGCCGGAATCCCCGCGCTCTCAAGGAGTGTCAGCGGGGGAATATTCCCCCGCTGAACCTCCGCCCGTAAGGGGAGCGTCGGGATGGATAGGCGGTTAATTGGAGAGGCTCGATGCCTCTCCAATTAACCATTGCTCGTGAGGCTCCACTGGTGAGTCCTGTTCTTGCACATACCGCTTAAGAGTTTCAACTGTTACGCCACCACAACTAGCAATAAAATAAGCTGAGTGCCAAAAGACGGGTTTATTCCAATAAAATCGCTTCACCTGTTCTGGAAACTCTTTACGAATATACAAACTACTGACGGTTTTAAGATTATTGATAAACTTCGATAACTGCATTTGTGGGTAATAAGTGAATAGTAGGTGAACATGATCTGATTCACCGTTAAATTCAACTACTTCGCAGCCCCATTTGACGCAAAGTGCTTCAAAGACTTCTTGAAGTCGTTTCAGTATGGCGGCAGTAATTACCTTCCTTCGGTATTTTGTTGTCAGCACTAGATCTGCTTTGAGGTCTGATACCCCTCTAGAATGGGATTTATAAGGCATTGACAGTACGAGCACTGGATGTTAATATTCAATTATGAACATATCACATCAATACAAACTCCTGCCAACTCAAGCACAAAAGATTCAGATGTCTCGCTGGCTAGACATGCTGAGACATCAGTACAATTACTTATTGTCGGATAGGTTTGACTGGTGGGAGCAAAATCGGTGTGATATTAATGCCTGTCCCTTAATATGCCATCTACCGGAGCTGCGGGACAATCCTGAATACTATGGACACAAGCGTAGTCTTGTACCACTGAAAGTGAGCAGACCCTGGTACAAAGAGATATATTCTCAAGTACTCCAGGACTTGGTAATGCGAGTCAAGCTAGCATTCGACCGCTTTATTAAAGGAGACTGTAACGGTAAGCGTAGCGGTAGACCTAGGTTTAAGTCAAAAAGCCGTTACCGCTCGTTTACCTATACTCAGATGAGTAACGAAGATCTTCAGGGGAATAAAATCAACTTGCCCAAGATTGGGCTGGTTAAACTAGTCCTGCACCGCTCCATTCCAGAGGGATTCAAGATTAAGACTGCCATTATCAGCAAAAAGCCCGATGGCTGGTATGTAACCCTGAGTCTTGAAGATACTACCGTACCAGAGTCAATTTTAGCGGTGCAACCGACACAAAGCAACAGTATTGGTATCGACGTAGGGCTGGAAAAGTTTCTAGCTGATTCTGATGGAGGGTTTGAAGAAATCCCCCAATATTTCAGAAAGTCTGAAGAAAAACTTGCCAAATTACAGCAGAAGGTATCTGCAAGAAAAAAGGGTAGCCGTGCCAAAAAGTTGTTAAACCGCAAGGTTGCCAAACTACATCAAAAAGTAGCAAGGCAGCGCAAGCAGTTTCATTTTGAAACTGCTTCTAAAATCCTTAAAAAGGCTGATGTAGTCTTTGTCGAGGAATTAAAAGTTAAAAACATGTCCAAACGGTGTAAGCCCAAACAGGATGAAACAGGATCGTTTTTACCTAATGGGCAAAGCGCTAAGTCTGGACTAAACAAAAGCATAGCTGACGCTGGTTGGGCGCAATTCATTGACATACTGACATTCAAGGCTGAAAGAGCTGGGTTGAAAGTTGTCAAGGTTAACCCCAAAGGAACCAGTCAGCATTGCTCAATTTGCCTGAATGGAGTCCCTAAAACGCTGTCTGATCGCTGGCATAGCTGCTCTAAATGTGGCCTAGAAGTGGATAGAGATACAAACTCAGCAGTGTTGATTAAAAAAGTGGGGCTGGGCGTTGTCCTCACTATAAAACGCTCTAGGAGAAATCCAAGAGAAGCCCACGCCGTCACGTAGTGCGGCGCTGGGAGTACGTCACGATCAGGGATAGAGCGCATCACCCGTAGCGGGGTCAAAGATAAACAGCTGATCGAGGTTGAGTTGCAAAGATAGGCGATCGCCCGGACCCGGATGCACATCAGGAGTCGCCTGAATATTCAGCTGGACACCCAATCCTGGTAAATCAGCACGAATCAGAGTTTCTCTTCCTAGCGGCTCCACCACCTTCACCTCAACCACTAGCCCAGACACCTCTTCTTCTCTGCTCCTGTAGGGTTCAATGATCTCAATATGCTCCGGACGAATCCCCAAATCAAAGCCCTGTCCCTGATTCGGTTGCAATTTGTCCTTAACAACTGGTGGACACCGCAGCAATTGACTACCCAGCACAAAGCTAGTACCGTCGTAGGTAGCAGGCAGGATATTCATCGGTGGACTGCCTAAAAAAGTCGCAACCATCCGATTAACTGGTCGAGCATAAATAGTCTGAGGGTCGCCGATTTGTTGAATCCGACCTTGGTTGAGCACCACAATCTGATCAGCCAACGTCATCGCCTCTACTTGATCATGAGTGACATAAACAGTAGTAATATTCAGCTGGTGGTGCAGCTGTTTCAGTTCTGCCCGTGTATCGTCTCTCAACTGGGCATCTAAGTTAGATAAAGGTTCATCGAGTAAAAACACTTTGGGTTGACGTGCGATCGCTCTGCCCAACGCCACCCGCTGTTGCTGTCCACCTGACAGCTGCTTGGGTTTGCGGTCAAGGAGATGGTTAATGGAAAGCGATCGCGCCACTGTCTCCACCCGTTCTCGAATCGTTTTAGGGTCTACCTTGCGCATCTGTAACCCGAAGGCAATGTTCTGAGCTACCGTCATGTGAGGGTAGAGGGCGTAATTCTGGAACACCATCGCCACATCCCGCTGCCTTGCCGGGACTTGGTTGACCAGCACATCACCAATATAGAGTTCCCCATCTGTAGCGGTTTCCAAACCCGCGATCGTGCGCAAAATTGTAGACTTGCCACAACCAGATGGCCCGACCAAAACCCAAAACTGTCCATCCGGAACTTCAAAAGTAATATTTTCAATAGCGGTGACGTTGTTAAATCTTCGCTTAATGCTTTCGAGACGAACGTTTGCCATTTTTGAGTGTTGGGTGTTAGGTCTTGGCTTTAGGATAAAGCATCGCTATTATCTGTCGAGAATCGCCGGGACATTATTATGCGAGAGATAAACTCCAAATAATACGCATTATGAGTCACCGAGCACTGCTTTTCGTAAATTCTCACGCCCGCCAAGGACAAAAGCCGCTATCCGAAGCCATTGACCAATTGCACACACTAGGCTTCGAGTTGATGGAGGAGTCCACAGAGAACCCTGGGCATCTGTCTGACGTCATCCGTCGTTACCAGAATCAGGTTGACTTGGTAATCATTGGCGGCGGCGATGGCACCCTGAATGCGGCAGTAGAAGGTCTGGTTGATACGCAGCTACCCTTGGGAATCTTGCCCCTGGGAACTGCCAACGACCTCGCTCGGACGCTGGGGATTTCGACCTGTTTACCCGACGCTTGCGAGATTATTGCCACAGGTCAAGTCCGGCGCATCGACCTGGGCTGGGTCAATGGTAAGCACTTCTTTAATGTTGCGAGTCTGGGGCTGAGTGTACAAATTACCCGGCAGCTTAACAAAGAAGCCAAGCGCCGCTGGGGGGTCTTGGCTTACGCCGCCACAGCGAGCAAAGTGATTTTGCAAGCCCGACCTTTTAGAGCCGAGATTCGTTTTAAGGGCAAATCCATTCCAGTGAAAACGATTCAGATAGCCGTGGGCAATGGTCGCTATTACGGGGGTGGGATGACGGTAGATCATGATGCCGCTATTGACGATCAACAACTGGATCTGTACAGCCTGGAAATTCAGCACTGGTGGCAGATTCTGGCATTACTGCCTGCCATGCGGGGAGGGCAACACACGAGTTGGCCTGGAGTCCGCGCCCTTGATGCTGAGGAAATTGAGGTGTATACTGATCAACCCCATGCCATCAATACTGATGGTGAAATCACAACTTACACACCTGCTAAATTCCGCGTTATCCCTCACGCTTTAGGCGTTTTTGTGCCTAATTAATCACAAATCATAAGTTTTCACCAGTTTTGGGCCTACCCCTACACCCCACACCCCACACCCCACACCCCTTTCCCCTAGCGATCGCACTACCAAATAAGGTAGAATTATTAAGGCTTCTTAACAGGGTGTAGATGTGCTGCGAAATTCTGTTAATGAGTCTTTAGAGATTAAATAAAAGTCTTAACTCTGGAACGCTCCTATGACGCTCCCAATTCGCAACGTCGCCATTATTGCTCACGTCGATCACGGCAAAACCACCCTCGTTGATGCCCTCTTGAAACAATCCGGCATTTTCCGCGAAGGGGAAGACGTCCCAGATTGCGTTATGGACTCGAACGCCCTAGAGCGGGAAAGGGGCATTACGATTCTTTCGAAAAATACAGCGGTTCGCTACAAAGAAACGCTGATCAATATTGTCGATACCCCTGGACACGCCGATTTTGGTGGCGAAGTTGAGCGGGTGCTAGGCATGGTGGATGGCTGTATTCTAATTGTGGATGCCAACGAAGGCCCCATGCCCCAAACTCGATTTGTGCTGAAAAAGGCGCTGGAAAAAGGACTGCGCCCCATCGTCGTAGTGAACAAAATCGACCGTCCCCAGGCTGACCCCCACGGTGCCGTAGATAAAGTATTGGATCTTTTCCTGGAACTGGGTGCAGATGATGCTCAGTGCGACTTTACTTATCTATTTGCCTCCGGTTTAGAAGGCTACGCCAAAGACGATATAGATGCCGAGGGGGTGGATATGCAACCCATGTTTGAAGCAATACTGCGCCATGTACCGCCACCAGTGGGCGATGCCAGTAAGCCGTTGCAACTGCAAGTCACAACCCTAGATTATTCCGAGTATGTGGGTCGGATTGTGATTGGCAAAATTCACAATGGTGTCATCCGCATGGGGCAGCAAGCAGCCTTGGTGACAGAAACCGGCGAGCTGGTTAAAGCCAAAATCACTAAGTTGATGGGTTTTGAAGGGCTGAAGCGGGTTGACCTAGAAGAGGCATCAGCAGGGAATATCGTAGCAGTCTCCGGCTTCGCAGGTGCCAATATTGGAGAGACAATTACCTGCCCCAATGATCCGCAGGCGTTGCCGCTGATTAAAGTAGATGAGCCGACATTGCAAATGACGTTTTCAGTGAATGATTCACCATTTGCTGGACAGGAAGGGTCTTTTGTGACCTCGCGGCAGGTGCGCGATCGCCTCATGCGCGAACTAGAAACAAACGTCGCCCTGCGCGTGGAAGAAACTGACTCCCCTGACAAATTCCTGGTTTCTGGTCGAGGCGAACTGCATCTGGGCATTCTAATTGAAACGATGCGGCGCGAAGGCTTCGAGTTTCAGGTATCTCAGCCGCAGGTAATCTATCGCGAAGTCAATGGTCAACCCTGCGAACCCTACGAGTGCCTGGTACTGGATGTTCCTGAAGAGGGCGTCGGCAGCTGCATTGAGCGACTGGGACAACGTCGCGGCGAAATGCAGGATATGCAAGTAGGTGGCAACGGGCGTACCCAGTTAGAATTTGTCATCCCTGCTCGTGGTCTGGTTGGTTTCCGGGGTGAATTCATGCGCTTGACTCGCGGCGATGGGATTATGAACCATAGCTTCCTTGACTACCGTCCTATCGGTGGAGATATTGAAGCCCGCCGCAACGGTGTCTTAATTTCGTTTGAAGAGGGCGTTTCTACCTTCTACGCGATGAAGAATGCGGAGGATAGAGGTGTCTTCTTTATTACCCCCACCACCAAAGTTTACAAAGGCATGATTGTGGGAGAAAACAACCGGGCTCAAGACCTGGAACTCAACGTGTGCAAAACAAAACAGCTGACCAACCATCGGGCATCTGGTGGTGAGGAGCTAGTGCAGCTGCAAACGCCGGTGGACATGAGCCTGGAGCGTGCTTTGGAGTACATTGGGCCAGATGAACTAGTGGAAGTGACCCCGAAGTCGATTCGGCTGCGGAAGATGGCGAAGAAACTGGCTAAGCGTTGATAATCGGTGCTTAAAAGTTTGGCTGAATGGTTAGAAACCCGCTGGGTCACACCTGCATACAGTGGCTGGGTGCTGGCGGGAATTTCTCTATGTTTTTTTGGAGCCGCCATTAATTCAATGGCAGGATGGCTGTATGTCCTGAGTGGGTTCATTTTGGCGTTGTTGGCCTATTCAGCTGTCCTGCCGCCGCGATCGCTGTTGGGTATTTCTGTACGCCGCCGCCCGATCCAGCCTGTGAGCGTTGGTGAGGACCTGACAATTGAATTGGAGATTGAAAATCAGACCACCCAGCCCAAGACGCTGCTGCAAGTCCAGGATGTCCTCCCCTATGTATTGGGTCAGCCTGTAGCAGCGCCTATAGAAATTATTCTGCCTCAAGAGAGTTACCGATGGGTTTACTACCACCGCACTCAGCGACGGGGTATCTACCGATGGCAGACAATCCAGCTCAGAACCGGAACACCACTGGGATTGTTCTGGTGTCGCCGCCGCCGTGACGTTCCAGTTATGGCGATTGTTTATCCCACAGTTTTACCACTCACAATCTGCCCTCTGGTAGATGAAATGGGGGAAGAAAATAGTTACCAGACTTACAGCAAAGAGCGGCGCTTCCAGGTAGCAACACAAGGGATGACGCGATCGCTGCGTCCCTACCGCTTGGGAGATCCAACCCGTCTGATCCACTGGCGGACGAGTGCTCGGTATGGTGAGTTACGGGTGCGTGAGCTGGAGGTGGTTACGGGGGGTCAAGAAATCATTATCGCCCTCGACAGCGCTGCAACTTGGCAGCGGGACGATTTTGAACAAGCGGTGATAGCGGCTGCAACCCTGTACTTCTACGCATGCCGACAGCAGCTGAATGTAAAACTATGGACAGCGCTCACAGGTTTAGTGGAAGGCGAAAGCGTCGTTTTAAAAGCATTGGCAGCAACTGAGGCGGGGGAAGAACCTAGTGCCAGTAACCCTCACAGCAGACCGACGATCTGGCTCAGCCAAAACATTGATAGTATCAGCTCCCTTCCCACTGGTAGCCGATGGGTGCTATGGCCGACAGTTTCATCACCTCAATCAGAAATATTGGTGAATCGCGATTACACTGGTCTGTTGCTGGACACTGAACAACCGCTGCAACTCCAACTGCAAAAATCTTTGAGATGAGCACAAGGGTCAAAGATTCAGTCGAATTCCGAATTGTACTGATCCCTGACCCTTAAGCCCTTTGTTCCACCGTGTACAATAAAATGCAACAACAATAACTCACTTTTAATCATTGGATTTTATGAAGCCAGCAGAAAACGAAAAACTATCCAGTGAGAAAAATCTGGAGGCAATGTGGCAGTTTTCCCAAACCTACGCCAAGCGCACTGGCACCTACTTCTGCTCTGAGCCTTCAGTGACCGCTGTGGTGATCGAAGGACTCGCAAAACACAAAGACGAGCTTGGCGCACCCCTGTGTCCCTGTCGTCACTACGAAGATAAAAAAGCCGAGGTACATGCCACTTTCTGGAACTGCCCATGCGTCCCGATGCGAGAGCGTAAAGAGTGCCACTGTATGCTGTTTCTCACCTCAGATAACGAGTTTGCCGGTGAGCAGCAGGAAATTCCCTACGAACAACTCAAAGGCTTTCGAGAAAACATGGGATGAACCAAGTAGTGCCTGAGGGGTTCTGGCAAGGTTTAGAGCAGTTTAATCAAGGGCAGTTTTACGCCTGCCACGACACCTTAGAGGCTCTGTGGATGGAAGCCCCAGAGCCGCAAAAAACTTTTTACCAGGGCATTCTGCAAATTGCTGTGGCCCTTTACCACTTGGGCAACTCTAACTGGCGGGGTGCTGTAATTCTGCTCGGAGAAGGAATCAATCGCCTCGGGCGTTACCCGCCTACTTATGGTGGAATTGATGTTGACGAATTATTGAGTTCTAGTGCGACTCTGTTGACGGCGCTGCAACACTCAGGCCCAGAGAAAATTGATCAGTGGATAGTAGCTGCGCTAACGCTAACGACTCCAGCATGCACAATGGTAAGTGAAGCTCAAGCCTTGCGCTTACCCAAAATTATCAAAGTAGATGCTTGAAAAATTTGGCAACTTCTTAGGGATTCGGTTTAGTGGCGAAACTTGTAGGGTTGGGGAAGCGTCAATGTTGCCACAACCCGCTTCGACCCCCGGAGCTAGGAAACCCCAAATGATGCCCTCCTCGACGCCCGATTCCCGAATGCACCGCCTGGGTTTAGCCTTGATGCTGCCAGCTGCCCTAGTAAGTGCGATCGCAGTTGCCACCCCCTGGCAAAGTGCCTCAGCTCAGACACCTGGTGATAATCGCACTCTCACCGTTCGGGCTGACATCCAGGAAGCAAACTCCAAAACCGGAGTGGTCACCGCTCGCGGCAATGTGCAAATTAACTACCCCGCTCGACAAATACAGGCAACAGCTGCCCAAGCCCAATACTTTAGGAATGAACATAGAATTGTTCTGAGTGGCAACGTTAATGTTTTGCAGCAGGGCAACAGTATTCGGGGTGAGACGGTCACCTACCTAATAGACGAAGGGCGATTTATAGTCTTACCGCAGGCCAACAAGCAGGTAGAATCCATTTATATCGTTAACAGTCCTAATCCCTCAAACAAAGCACCGGCAGCACCAGCGACGCCCCCTTTCAATCCCAAACCGCCAGCCTCCAAAACTCCCGTCAGTGCGCCAACCAAACCTAAACAATAGACTGTAAGTCTATTGTCTAGAATAAGCACGCGTCAGCCGCAGGCGTCGGGGAGGCCATAGTAATGAAAATTGTCTTAGAGAATATTCATAAATCTTACGGAAAGCGAGTCATTGTTAATCGCGTCAACCTCTGTGTTGCCCAAGGAGAAATCGTGGGGTTGCTCGGTCCCAATGGTGCTGGTAAAACGACGACCTTTTACATTGCCACCGGCTTAGAAAAACCAAATCAGGGTACAGTGTGGCTGAATGATCTGGACATCACTACAGTGCCAATCCATAAACGGGCAAGGCTGGGAATTGGCTACCTGGCGCAGGAACCCAGTATTTTTCGCAACCTGAGTGTACAAGACAATATTCTGCTGGTGCTGGAGCAAACCAATGTGCCACGCAACGAATGGCAAGACCGTTTGAATACGCTACTCCGGGAGTTTCGCTTGGAGAAAGTGGCTACCACAAAAGGAATTCAGGTTTCTGGGGGAGAGCGACGACGGACAGAACTAGCGAGAGCCTTGGCGGCTGGGCGGAATGAACCGAAATTTTTACTCTTGGATGAACCGTTTGCCGGTGTCGATCCGATCGCAGTGAATGAAATTCAGGCAATTTTGGCCAAACTGCGCGCTCGCGAACTCGGGATTTTAATCACTGATCACAACGTCCGGGAAACCCTTGCCATCACCGACCGAGCTTATATTATGCGAGAGGGGCAAATTCTCGCCTCTGGTAGTGCCAAAGAACTCTACAATAACCCTCTTGTAAGGCAGTACTACTTGGGTGATAACTTCCAGTTCTAAAGATGACATCAGGCAGCTATAAGTCTTTCAAGTCTTTAAAATCGTTGGTTCCTATACCTTCGGTTATGGATCGCTACATTACCACTGAACTGATCCCGCCCTTTTTGTTTGGGGTGGGAGCCTTTTGTTCTGTTGGAGTGGCAATTGGCGCTGTGTTTGACCTGGTGCGGAAAGTGGTGGAATCGGGACTACCGTTTACGATCGCCCTGAACGTTTTTTTGTTGAAGCTGCCATACTTCATCTTCTATGCCTTCCCTATGGCGGTGCTGCTCGCTACCTTGATGACCTACAGTCGGCTTTCTAGCGACAGCGAACTCATTGCCCTGCGTAGCTGTGGGGTGAGTATCTACCGGCTGGTGCTGCCTGCGGTTATCCTCAGCTTTGTCGTTACGGGGATGGCATTTGTGTTAGACGAGCAAGTTGTACCGGCAGCGAATTACCAGGCGAACCTTACTGTACAGCAAGCGCTGAAGAAAAAAGCACCATCATTTCAAAAGCAAAACATTTTCTATCCCGAATACCGGCTAGTCAAGCAGCTGGATGGAGGCATGACAAATATGCTTACCCGCTTATTTTACGCGGACGAGTATGATGGTCAGCGGATGAAAGGTTTGACCATTATTGACCGTTCCCAGTCAGGCCTGAATCAAATTATAGTGGCAAAATCAGCCATGTGGAACCCAGCCCAAAATACCTGGGATTTTTTCAACGGAAGCATTTATTTAGTTGCCCCGGATACTTCCTACCGCAACATATTGCGGTTTCAACACCAACAGATACACCTACCCCGCACGCCATTAGATCTGGTGGAGCAAAGCCGGGACTACGGCGAGATGAATATTGCTCAGGCTCAACAGCAGCTGGAAATTGTACGGCTGAGCGGTGATGAGCAAAAAATCCGCAAGCTCAAAGTTCGCATACAACAAAAAATATCATTTCCGTTTGTTTGTGTTGTCTTTGGCTTAGTCGGCGCATCTTTGGGAACCAAGCCACAACGCACTGGTAAGGCAACAAGTTTTGGCGTTAGTGTCGTGGTAATTTTTAGTTACTACTTACTTGACTTTATTAGTGGTGCCCTAGGCATAGCCGGTATTCTCTCTCCTTTGGTCGCAGCCTGGTTGCCCAGTATGTTTGGTTTTGGGGCAGGCGGATTACTGTTGATGAGAACAGCCCGCTGAAGACCCTAATCTCCAACGAGCATAGGTTTCAAAAACAGATAATTATTTATCCATGGGGTTTTTTCTCTGCTCCCCCTGCTCCCCCTGCTCCCCCTGCTCCCCCTGCTCCCCTGCCAAGAACTGCCCCAAGAGGTGCTTCAGTTGCCATTTGATTAATTCGCTCTTTGTACTGGGCTGGCGCTAAGGCAGCGGCATTCTCGAACAGGGGTTTTGCCTGTTCAGTCTTGCCCTGTGTTTTCAGCACAACAGCCTTTGCCAACACCGGGCGGAAATCCTGTTTAGCCTCCTTAATTGCCTGCTCATAGATAGCGATCGCTTCGTCATAGCGTTTCTGTGTAGCGTAGACCTCACCCAGGAGCAACTGCACTGAGGCCACATCCACACTACCAGGCTGAATTTGATTCGATTGGCTTGCGGTTTTTAGGGTATCTTGCAGCAAGCCAATCGCCGCTTCCGGGTGTTGTTGCTGTAGCAGCAACTTCGTCAAGCCACTTAAGGCGTCAACGTTTCCCGGTTTCGTTGCCAGAACTGAGCGGTAAGTCTGGGCTGCTCCTTCGTGATCTCCGCTATACTGCTTGAGTTGAGCCAGCAGTAACGTGTAATCCGTCCGGTTCGGATTCAACGCTGCCAGCTTTTCCAGCGGGGCGATCGCCCCTTTGAGGTCCCGCAGTTGGAGTCGCGCCTGCGCTAAGCCCTGCAGCGCCGTTTGATTCTCTGGCTCCCGTTGCAAGACCAGTTCATAACCATGTGCCTGTTCTTGCAGTTTCGATTTTTCTCCTACATCAGGCTTTTGACCAGATGCTGGTGTGGCGATAGTAGCTCCAGGGCTTTCCTTGAAGGCGCTACTAATCAAGGGAAACATAGAAAACCCTATAAAGGCAATGACTGCCAGCAGCAAGACGATATTAATTAACCAGCGATTGCGCGTTTGAGACACAAAACTGCCCTGAACTCTATTGCCATTATCAATAAAAATGATCGCTTGTCGTCACCGAAAGCAGGGCCGTATTGCTTGTAGCTATGCTATGCTGCGCACACTAGACTCTGTACGATGGGGGGGGAGCTAAGCTGGTGAGCTAAGAAACAGCGCACTGCTAACCAAAACGGGAATGCGTAAAGCAAGCCTCTCAAACCACTGTGCAGCTGCTGTTCACAAAAATCCCAAATTGGATGTGTGTCTCCGCCGCCAGGAGTTTTTATGAATTCCTCTGTCAATCCGTCCTCCGAATCATCTAATTCTCCTGCCTCTGACCCGGCTCAGACCGGCGAAGAGGCTTTGTCGAACCGGCAGCAACCGATTCCGCCTCCGAGCGAACCGCTGCAGTACCGGGCCATTGGCTTAGTTCGCGGTCGCTACAGCGCCAGTACCGAACAATTTACCCAGGGTACACTGGTGGCAACAGAAGGGACAGAACTCAACGCGGTTTTACTCGGCCGGGTCATGAGTTTGGTCAGGAATCACCTGGATTTAGAACAAGAACATCTGTGGGTAGTCTATCCACATATGGGCCAAAAAGACGGCAACTTGCACCTCCAAATTGTTGGGGTTTGGGAGCCAGAGAAGCTGAGCCGAGCGGTAGCCACTACTAACACTCTTGCAGAGGAAAAGCCAGTTAGCAGTCAGCCGCTTCCGGGTCAGAAGTTAGAAGACGGTTATTTTTCTGTTCGTGGTGAGGTCGTTTACCAGTCCGCCGCAGAGGGAAACTTGGTGGTCAAAATCAAGCAGGCTCCTCGCAAAGACTCTGATAAACCTAAGTATTTCAAGTTAAAACTCGAGGGTGTTCTTGAAACCAAAGCAGTGGGGCAGTTTTGGGACTTGCAAGCACGAAGGCAGGCTGAGAGCTTGGTGCTACAGCATGGTGAGGCGATCGCTGTTCTGCCCTCGAAGCCAAAACTGAAGAAAAGCAAGCCGCCCCAACGAGGGTATTCGGGCCCTAAACGCAACTTAGACACCCCGCGCCCGGTGCGTAAAGCCGCCGACTCCACGGCGGTGACACGACCTGTACCCAAATCACCCAGCCCCAAGCCAATCAAGCGCCAGAAACCGCCGCAATAACTAGTCCAGAGTCATTTGCGTCCCCCATCGGTCTTGGGGCAGAAAAGACCGATCCATCGGCATGGGGGCAACTGGCTCAGTAAGCGTAAATGTTCCCCCTTCGATCCACTGTTTCAACTCCAAGGCTACTTGCCGCGACAGAAAAAGACTCGCGAGGGGGGCGACTCGCACCGGTTTGCCATCAATCGTGATCCGTCCAGACTTCAGAGCAGCATAGCTCACCAGACCAAAGGTAGGACGGACGCGACGGGGAATGGAAAAGTCCACTACCGGCGCGACCAGGTCTTGGTCTTTCACAGCACAGTTTGCGACTACTTCCTCGTTCAAGACTGGCAGTGGCACGCCCACGCCCAGCATCAAGGAAGGGCCGTAAGCTTTGAAGTAACAACCTCGCACCCAGCGAGCGTCCATCTGCTTGGCATCGCCAATTAAAGCTAAGGTAGCAGCCGGGCCAACAGGGGTACGATTGGGGAGGCGCTTTTGCAATGGAAAGTGCTGGGTGCCTTCCCAGGCTACATAGCCAATGCCGCCGCCAAGAAAAATCCGGGTACCAATGCCGATCAGTTGTAAATCAGGGTCGTTGAGCAGGGGAGACATGGCACCGGGGTTGGAGTAGACAGCATTTCCAAGCCGGGGTTGCAGGGAGCCGAGGTAGGTGAAAAGCGGGCGATCGCCTCCATTAACTCCGACGATGAAATTTTGATACAGATTGCGGGGATTAAACAGGTAAAACTGGTTAATGGTCTGGCGGGTGATTGTGGTTTCAAACGAGGCGCGGGGGTAACAGTCTGTTACTTGTCCAATGGCACGCACCTGTACTGGTTTACCGGCAATCAGATCTTCTATGACATGACCGCCGCCCCGTAATCCCTGCGGCTTGGCTCCACTTACACGGAGTTCCTCCCCATCGGTCGATTCAACTGCTTGGGTTGCCCCCAGATACAGATCCACCGCTCCAAAGCCCGAGTAGGCAGGGACGCTATCTAACCAGCACCGACGAATTTTAATCGGGGGGTCGGTGTGTCCCAAATTAATCATCGCTCCAGAAGACTCCATCGGCTCAAAAGTGCCGGTGGTAATCACATCAACTTCCTTAGCCGCTTGGGTAACGCCCACTGCTGCCACCCGTGCTTTTAATTCCTCAGCTGTCCACACCACCACACAGCGTTTAACAATTTTATCATTTATTTCGGCAATAGTTCGCATCGGTTTTGACCGAGAAAGCTGGCTCAACTTATCTGCCGATTCTGCAATGTTCGCAACAAAAGCGCAATGGCCACAAACAAAGTTGGCACAAACACCAGCGCCAGTGCGTTAGTCGGTGTCGCAGCAATAGATAAACTTGGACCACCATATTTAATCAAAATCGACAGCCCAGCGGATATGACTAGCAATTTGAGAATTAATTCAGCCTGTTTCATAAATGCATAGGCGTGACCAGAAGAGTCCCCTAGTCCCCTAGTCCCTTGTCCTCTCTGAATCTAGCTGTTTAATCTTGCTGTGCAAATCTAATTCTTGACTGCTACAAATTATTTCCAAATTAGCCACTCGTTGCTCTAGCTGCTTCACGCTACTGTTTAATAGTGGGCTATTTTTCGATTGATTATTAGAGCTGCGCCAAACCGCAATAGTGCCAACAGTTGCTCCTAAAATCACAGCTATAGGCAGAACCACACTGCCAGTAATTGCTGAAAGAGGAATGCAAATCGCTAGCATTACCGTGGCAAGAACCCAGATTCTTGAGGTAGCAGCGACACGGATATCTTTTTCAGGTTTATTTGCCATAGGTTAGTCCTAGTCCTGTTCCAACTTCCAGCCAACGTTCATAGCGCCCTCTTCTAGCTACGTTGCCAAATCTTAATCGTCTTATCCAGACTCGCACTCGCCACAGGCTCCCCATCCGGACCCAAAGCAACGGCAAAAACAACTTTACCATGATCCTTGAACCATGCTCTGTGTAGAACTCCTATGTATTCTGACAAAAAAGAGCGATCGCGTTTGGTGGTATGGGTGCGATCGCTCTAGACTTGATAACGACTGCCTCTTTCCATCGCTCTGTGCACCGGCTTATCACTGGCTCCCTCAGCAACTTTTTGCCAATCTGCCTGCTCCAACACCACATCCAACACATCTGAGAGGTTGCAGCGCTGCTCATACGCAATTCGCCTGAGAATTTCGTGATCTTCGGGCTGAATATATACCGGCTTTCTTTGTGTCTGTGCCATTTTCCCCCTTGTTGGTGAATAGCTCTATTGCTCAGTATAACTTAGCTAATTAGCTGTTTTTTACCCCAGCTATGTGGCTAAACAACTAGCTTGACAATTAGCTAATTAGCTGCTTAAATGAGTCTAGGCAGTTCACCCACCAGCTAAAGTGAGTCCCAAGTACACACAGCTAGAGTTGTTTGAATCTCCGGCTCTCCCGTACAACGAGCCGCACTTTCAAGTTCCCACGATAACCACAGCCACTGTGATTGAGCTTTTCGCGGGGGCTGGGGGCCTAGCCCTCGGACTGGAAAAAGCTGGACTAAAGGCTAAGGCACTGATTGAAATTGACAAGGATGCTGTGGGGACACTCTTGAACAACCGCCCAAACTGGAATGTGATTCATGCGGATATATCGTCGGTTTCTTTTGCCGGCATAAGTGCAGATGTTGTTACAGGAGGCTTTCCATGTCAGGCTTTCAGTTATGCGGGAAAAGGTTTAGGTCTTGAAGACACCCGTGGGACTTTATTTTATGAGTATGCTCGTTGTGTTAAAGAGGTACAGCCAAAAATATTTTTAGCTGAAAATGTCAGAGGCTTAATCAGTCATCAAAAGGGCAAGACATTCAAAACCGTTTTATCTGTCCTAGAGTCCCTCGGTTATCACGTTCAGTATCGTTTGCTGAATGCTGTTAATTATGACGTTCCACAGAAGCGAGAAAGAGTCATAATTGTTGGTACTCGTCCAGGTATTCGCGCATCATTCCCCGCTCCGCTCGAGCGGATTCTTACTCTCAAAGATGCGCTGAAAGATGTTCCACCTTCAGAGGGAATGAAGTACAGCCCTAAAAAAGCTGCTGTTTTACCTTTAGTGCCTCCTGGTGGATGCTGGCGAGATTTGCCAGAAGATGTGCAGAAAAGCTACATGATGAAAAGCTATTATCTTACTGGTGGACGCACTGGCATGGCACGTCGAATTTCTTGGGATGAGCCAAGTCTAACCCTCACAACTTCACCCCTGCAAAAGCAAACCGAACGCTGCCATCCAGAGGAAACCCGACCTTTTACGGTGCGCGAATATGCTAGAATTCAAACCTTTCCCGATGATTGGGAATTTATGGGAGGTATAGGTTCAAAGTATCAGCAGATTGGGAATGCAGTTCCAGTAAACTTTGCCTATCACTTAGGACGGTCAATCGTTAGTGCAATATCCAAGTAAATTAGATTAATTTACTGATTCAGTAAGCCCTATCGAACAGGCTTCTAAAGTCTGCTTTGTGTTGCTCATTGAAATTTTTTACTCCGGCAACTTCACTTATAACATCTGGCAAAATATTAAAAAGCATACTTAAGGCTTCTGGTACTTCAGTAGCCAAAGCATAAAACTCCTTACCACTAATCTGTCTAATCATTTCATTTGTGGGTTTCCTAGTTTTAGTTTCGTTATCTGAAGGAGTAAAAGGTTTTTGGGTAAATCTCTTGTTTTTAGGAATAATTAATACGTAGTAGGCTGTAAAAGCCTGATAATCAGGTTGGCTCAAAACAGTAGCAAGTTTATTATAGACTCCAGCCTGGAAATCTCCCTTAGTTGTGTTGTGCTTATTTTTTAGCTCTGCCACTATTTTGCGGCTAGTGTTACGGATATCCAAAATTTTACCTCTGCCCAGATTTTCCCAGCCAGGAAGACTTCCAAGAATATTTTGATGAAACTCACCTATCTTGTTTTGTACCGTCTTTTGCACTTGCCTAGCTTTTTCTGTTTTTAGCCAGTCTGTTAAACTAAGCTCTAGTACCACACCACTGAAGGGGTGACAAGGAGGGCTACAACACTTATAGGTTCAAGGTTTCAGGTATTCATGGTATAAAGAAAAGAGGTCTAGCTTTGTCAACAAGACCTCCTTAATGATAAGATGCCTGAATTTTA
>JAABUX010000942.1_pt1 | contig 46270 bp, 37 predicted proteins | sample 5561851 | NCBI WGS metagenome assembly JAABUX01 (sample SAMN10711883, study PRJNA513361) | rock metagenome | isolation source: Antarctica rocks | place: Antarctica: Victoria Land, Richard Nunatak red sandstone | collected 2016-01-03 | reverse complement strand
CGCATCCCGCCGCCCATGCCGCCGCCCATGCCGCCGCCCATGCCGCCGCCCATGCCACCACCGCCGCCGCCCATGCCACCACCACCGCCCATGCCACCGCCCATGCCGCCGCCGCCCATGCCGCCGCCGCCCATACCACCGCCGCCCATGCCGCCGCCGCCCATGCCGCCCATGCCGCCCATCTGGCCGGTGGCGCCGGAGGCGACGAGGCCGGGCGGGAGGACGACCTTGAGCTTGCGGCTGGTGTTGTTGGTGACCTTGATGGTCATCCGGCCGTCGCCGTTGCCCTCGGCCGCGATCGACACGTCGCCCTTGCGGGCGGCGTCGAGCAGGTTGACGCCCGGCTCCTCGGCGGCGGGCTTGGTCACTTTGGTGGGCTCGCCGGCCCAGGCAACGCTGACGGGGGCGATGACCAGCAGGCCGGCGAACCAGGAACGGAAGCTGGTGGATGCACGCATAAGGCGTCGGACCTTCTAAAAGATTGGTCGAAGTCGATTTTCAGGCGAAAATTCGATCGCGTTCAGGAATTGAGCACGCTTCCTCGTTCGACGCTCGCGACCCACCGGATATTCGAAGCCCGGCCCGGATTTGGGCGATTCGGCGTCCCAGCGGGGAATTCGCCCGCGTGAGGGCCTCCCGCCCGCCGACGCGCCACGAGGGAGCCGCGATCGCGAACATGCGGGCAAATGGCGGCGGTTTCGAGAGGTCGTGCGAGCAAGGCCCGGTCATCAAGGGGCGACGCGACCATTCTTGGGCTAAGCGAATCGGAGAAGCGAAAGGGAGATGGGAGAATCGGGAGGCGAAGACGGACGGGGCGACCCGAACCAGGGCAGCGGGTCGCCGGCGAGGCGGATTCCGCAATGGTCCTTGAGCGCTCCGGGAGCCTCGGATAGTGGTGATATATACCCCCACGCCCATCCGGGGTCAAGGAAGGGCCGGCGCGGGCCGTCGGAATCATGCCGAGGGGCGAGCCGGCTCGCCCGGGGGAACGAAGGAGCCCGGCCGGATGCGATTTGCACCCGGCCGGGCCCGTCAAACTCGGCGCGCCTTCGTTCTCAGAGCCCGGAGAGGTCGAGGGCGATGACCTTCACGCCGTCCTTGAGGCCGAACCGGGCGACGGCCTCGGCGTCGGCCGGCAGGGCCAGGGTCCGCCGCGGCGAGAGCGCGATGCCCAGCAGGGCCTTGGCCGGCTCGCTGGGCTTGGCGGCCACGCCGGTCAGGGCGATGCCGTTGAGCATCAGCGGCGAGTAGTTCTCGATCCGGATGGTGTAGGTCTCGCGGGCCTTGGCCTCGCGGGCCCCGGCCTTGGGCCTGGCCAGGGTCACCCGGACGAGCCGCTTGAGGAGCTCCTCGGCCAGGGCGTCGCCGAAGCCGTCGAGCTTGGGCCGACCGGCGTCGTCGAGCGTCAGCGGCAGGGTGAACCGGCCGGCGGGGGCCCAGGCCGAGCCGGCGGCGTCGGAGGTGGCGAGCTGGACGGCGGCCTCGGGGAGCCCGGCGGTGCCGGTGAGCTGGACCTTGCAGGCGACGGCGGGGCCGGTGGGTCGGGCCGGGACGGCCGGCTCGACGGCCAGGCCGAGCATCCCCCGGCCGGCCAGGACGGCCTTGAGCCCAGCGGCCAGGCTGGCCTGGGCGTCCGAGGCGGGGGCGACCTCGATCATCAGTCGGCCGGAGTCGGCGGCCTTCTGGGAGTCGAGGTCGTTGGCGAGCTGCCGGGCCAGGGTGAGCTCCTGGGGGTTGGCCCAGCCCTTGGAGAGCCGGGCGACGTCGGCCCAGCCCATGCCGGCGACGCCCCACAGCGCCAGCTGGCTGACGGACTCGGGGGCCTTGTCGCGGGCGAGCCGCCGCAGGGCCTCGGCGACGCGGGGGCTGACGTCCTGGAGTTCCGAGACGTCGCCGATCTCGAGCCGCTCGCCCTTGGGCGGGAAGGCGACGACGCCGTCGGGCGTGGGGGCATTCAGGCTGACCATCCGGGTGGCGAGGCCGCGGGTCTGGCCGGGGTCGAGGCTGGCGTTGGGCAGGTCGGTGGGGGGGACCGAGCGGAACCCGCCGCCCATGCCGCCGCCCATGCCGCCGCCCATGCCGCCGCCCATGCCGCCGCCCATGCCGCCCATGCCGCCCCCCATCATGCCGCCCATGCCGGACATGAGCGAGGCGGGGTTCCAGCTCTCGGTGGGCTCGACGAGGGTCATGATCAGGCGGCCGAGCATCATCATGCCCATCGTCATGCCCATCGTCGCGGGCATGGTCAGCGGACGCATCCCGCCGCCCATGCCGCCGCCCATGCCGCCGCCCATGCCACCACCGCCGCCGCCCATGCCACCACCACCGCCCATGCCACCGCCCATGCCGCCGCCGCCCATGCCGCCGCCGCCCATACCACCGCCGCCCATGCCGCCGCCGCCCATGCCGCCCATGCCGCCCATCTGGCCGGTGGCGCCGGAGGCGACGAGGCCGGGCGGGAGGACGACCTTGAGCTTGCGGCTGGTGTTGTTGGTGACCTTGATGGTCATCCGGCCGTCGCCGTTGCCCTCGGCCGCGATCGACACGTCGCCCTTGCGGGCGGCGTCGAGCAGGTTGACGCCCGGCTCCTCGGCGGCGGCCGGCGGTGCCGACCGGGCGGGCTTGGCGGGGCCGTCGGCCCGGGTCACCCCGATGGGCGTGCAGAGCAGCAAGGCGGCGGAGAAGGTCCGGAGTCGCGGAGAAATGTCCATGCCAATGTCCTTTTCTAGTCGGTACCAGGTGTCAGTGTAAGGAGAGAAACCGGGCGACGGAGTGGGGCTCCGACGGCCGGAATCGAGGGTCGAGGACGGCGCCGGCGGGGCCGGAGGCGTCGGGCTGGGATCGCGGGTCGCCCCGGGCGCGTGGCCGTCCCGATCCCCGATGGCGGGGGAAGTCGGGGCCGTGGCGTCCCGGACCCTGGGACGGGACGATCAGCGGCGGTGGCGCGGGGCGGGGGTTGGGGACGCCGGGGGCTGAGCGCTAGCAGCGAAGCCGGGTCTTCCACATCGACGAACCCGATCCCGCCGATATTCGCGTGAGGGCGGCGAGGGCGTCGAGGGCGGCGAAATGGGGGGCGGGCCGGTGCGACCGCGTGGCGTGGTCGGTCAGGCGGCGGTCGTCCCCTTCGCCATCCTCTTCCTCGTCGGCATCGGCGAGGTCCGCGACGGTGCCGGCGGTGCCGGCGTCGTCATGGGGCGGCTGGGCGGGGGAGATGGCAAGGCGAGGTGGCGAGGGTGGCGTGTCGGGGCCGCTCTCGGGCGAGGCGCGAAGGGCGCACGAGAGGAGGGCGATGGCCAGTGCGGTCGGGGGCAGGAGATACCGCAGGGCGTGCTCCGGCGTCGGCGGTGATCGCGACCCATCTATTCTTGCGCACGCGCGCCGGCGGCGGTCAAGATTGGCCGGGGTCGTCGGCGCGATCGATCAGGCCGAGGTGGGCGGGCTGCCCCCGTGGTGGGCCTCGCCCCAGGTCCCGGCCCCGCGCATCCCGGGGGGGGAGGCGCCCCAGCCGAGCTTGTCGCGGAGGGTCCGGTAGAAGCTGTGGCCGGGCAGGCGGACCATGGGGAAGGGGGACTGGCCGCGGCGGACGACGATCCGGTCGCCCGCCTCGACGGGCACCTGGACCTGGCCGTCGATCACCAGGATGGTGGCCACGCCCTCGACCAGGGGCGTCAGCTCATAGACCTTGTGGTGGCTGTCGACCAGCGGGCGCTGGGTGAGGGTGTGGGCGCAGAGCGGGGTGACGACGAAGCTATGGGCGTCGGGCGGGAGGATCGGGCCGCCGGCGGAGAGGCTATGCGCCGTCGAGCCGACCGGCGTGGCCAGGATCAGGCCGTCGCCGCGATAGGTGATCACCCCCTCGCCGTCGATCGACAGGCCGATCTCCAGGAGGTGGAACGCCGGCGCGGCGCGGAGGACGACGTCGTTGAGGCCGCGGAAGGTCCGGCTCGGGCCGTCGTTGCGGGGCGTCAGGGTGCACGAGAGGGTCATCAGGTTGTCGACGGTGTAGTGCCGCCCGGCCAGGCCGTCGAGCCGTTCGAGGAACCCGTCGGGGGTCAGCTCGGTGAGGAACCCGAGCCGGCCCATGTTGATCCCCAGGACCGGGGTCGGCGAGTCGCCCATCCGCCGGGCGGCGTGGAGGACGGTGCCGTCGCCGCCGAGGACCAGGGCGATGTCGGCCGTCAGCTTGGACAGGTCGGTGTCCGGCGCCAGGTCGATCCCGGCCAGCGAGACCCCCGGGTGCGCCGCCAGGGCCCATCCGAGCCGCTGCGACTCGGCCTTGACTTCCTCCTTGGTCCCGTTGCCCAGGATCCACAAGCTCAGGGGCGGCAAAGGCAAGGTCGGGGGCCTCCGGGTTGGGACAACGACCCGAGTCCGACGGGACGGGGATCACCGGGCGTCCGTCGCGGCCGGCGGGAGGGTGACGGGGATCTCGGCGACGAAGGCGAGCCCGGGGTCGCCCGACTGGTCGAGCGTCCGCCTCAAGGTCGCGATCGTCCGGGGGGCGGGCCCCTCGAAGATGGTCCGGCCCCGGGCGAGGACCCTGACCGGGCGGTCGAGGTCGAGCAGGCGGTCGTCGAGGCGGATCGTCAGGCGATCGAGGCCGTCGGCCTGCTCGATCCGGACCTCCTGGCCGGCGACGGCGACGACGGCGAGCGTCCCCGGCCGGGCCCGGCCCGGCTCGACGGCGAGCCAGTACGAGCGGTCGCGGGTCGCGTCGTCCTGGAACCAGACGACCTTCTTGGGGGCCGGGTCGCGGCGGAACCGGGCCATCCAGGGGAGGGCCGAGGCGTCCTCGCGATTCATCCAATGGCCCCGGCCCGCGTGGATCTCGACGAGGTGGGGGTAGCCTTCGGGGTCGGCCCCGCGGAGCGTGTCGAGCGCCTCGCCGTACTCGCGGGCGACCCGATTGCGGTCGTAGGCCGCATCCTCGGCGCCGACGTGGAGGGCGAAGCCGATGTTGCGGAGTCCCAGCGGGCGGGACTCGTTGGGGTGGCCGGCCATCATCGCCGCCGCCGCGAGGCGGTCGGCCATCCGGGGGGCGAGCTGGTACACGCCGTCGCCGCCGGCCGAGTAGCCCATCAGATAGACGCGGTCGGGGTCGACCCCTTCGAAGACGACCATGTCCTCGATCAGGCGTTCGAGGAAGGCGTCGACGTGCCCTTGGTGCCAGAGGTCCCAGGTATTTGAGGGGGCCCGGGGGGCGAGGTAGACCCCTTCCGCGGGCCGGTACAGCCCCTTCTGGTTCTCGTACTGCTGATCGTTGACCCGGGCGGGGGCGCCGCCGCCGCCGTGCAGGGACAGGTAGAGGCTCCGGCCCCCCTCGGGCTTCGCGCCGTGGACCCGGTAGAAGAAGGGCATCTCGCGTCCGCCCAGCTCGATCCGCCGGGCCTCGACCTCGGCCGCGCGGTCTTTGCGGATCGCGGCGGCGTGGCGGTCGGCGAGGACCCGGAGCGCCCGGCCGGCGTCGTCGCGGGTCAGCGGGGCCGATTCGAGCCCGGCGTCCCGGCCGTCGGCGAGGGCCTCGACGGCGGCCCGCGATTTCGCGGGGTCGGGCGGCCCCTCGGCGCGGAGGGCCTGGGGCCCGGCCAGGGTCGCGAGCAGGGCGGCCAGCCCCCCCAGGTACCGCAACAGGAGGGCCGGGCGGCCGGCGTCGCGCCGGGGGGAAGCCCCGGGATCGGGCCGGGCCACGGGCCGGCGGGCGAGGGATGGGGCTTGGCGGCGAGGTTTCATAGTGAGGAGGGCGAGTCCCGGAAGGGTCGGCGAGGGGGCGGTCGGTGGGGTGCGGCGTCCGGGCCCGCTCGCCGTCGGCGGCTCCCGCCTCGCGGGATGGGGCCTCGCGGGATGGGCTGCCGGGCCGGAAGCCGTCGACGGCCGATCGCGCGTGGCCGTGATGTTACTCGCGACGGGGCCGGGCCGCCAGGACCCTCCGCCCGCCTGCGGGTGGGCCGGGCCCGACTCACGGCGGTCGGGGATCGGGTCCCGGGCCCGCCCCGACCCCGCCGATCGGGCGGACCTTGCGCGTGGGGTAAGCGGGATCGTGTCGACTTATCCGATTGCGACGATTGGTCGCGCGGCGCATCTCCCGCATCCTACCTCGGCCCCGCGACCGCGACGATCGTCAAAGTGGATCGCCGTAACTTGTTGGTACAAGAAGCGAAGGGCGTTCAAGGGTCGAGGAGTTCGGGACGATAACTAGTCTTGGCTCGCCGAGGTGACGCCAAGGCGAGGACTCAGGGAGCACCGATAGAGTGGCCCATTCGGGGTCGGGGCTGGAAGGCCCCCGGGCTCGGGAAAGTCCGCCCTCGGATGAAGCCTTGTCGGAACATATCAGGGGCTTGCACGAGCCGCCGCTGGACTCGTCGCCCTTTGCACGAACGTTAGCCAAGGAGAAGCTTCTCCCATGTCGAAGTCCTTGACGTTGAGCATGAGCCTGGCGCTCGCCCTCGGTTTCGCCGGCATCTCCAAGGCCGGTCATAAGAGCGGCTGCGACACCTGCGGCCTGGCCTCGCCCCAGAGCGTCGCCGCCAGCCCCCAGGGCTATACCGAGACCGGTTGCAGCACCTGCGCCCCCGCCAAGAAGAAGCATGCCTTCCTGGCCTGCCTCAAGCCCAAGCCCAAGATGTACTCGTACGAGTGGGTCCTGAAGAAGAAGAAGATCCACGGCCACAAGGCCGCCGAGTCTTGCGACACGTGCGGCACTGGGGTCACCCCATCGGGCCAGTACGCCAGCCCCCAGGGCACCTACGCCGCGCCGCAGGCCTACGCCGCCCCCCAGGCCGGCGCCTACGGTGCCCCCCAGGCCGGCGCCTACGGTGCCCCCCAGGCCGGTGCTTACGGTGCCCCCCAGGCCGCCTCGCTGGTCCCGACCAACGAGATGAAGGCCCCCGAGGCCCCCGTCGGTGACGCGGTCCCCCCCGCGCCGGCCGCCCCCCCCGCCTCGGCTCCGGTCCCCCCCGCCCCGACCGGCACCCAGAGCAGCCTGCTCTTCCTGTCGCCCGCCGGCAACTGAGCAAGCCGCCCGCACCCTCGGGCCCGGCCCGACCGTTAACGATCAGGATCAGGCCCTCGCATCCCCGGATGCGAGGGCCTTTTTCGTTTTCGAAGAGGGGAGAAAGGCGACTTGCGCGGGGACCGCCCGGGGGAATATGTCGATGGGCGTCTCCCGATGGGTGGGGACCGGCCGTCGTCGGGGGGGCCTTGGTGGGGTCGAACTGCCCCCTTCGGCGGGGGCCGAACCTTGGTGGATTTCATCCACCCTGCAGAGTGCCGGGGCGGGTCATGGCTATAGGGCAACGCATCGGGTTGGCTTCGTTTCGCCGGCGACGGGGAGGTCGCCCGGTTGGGTTCGTTTTTCCCGGGCGGGAGGTCGGGGCGGGTCGGTTGGGTTCGTCTTGCGGGGGCGTCGTCGTCGTCGGCTCGCGGTCCCGGCTCGCGATTGACAGATCGCGGCGATTGTGGATAACACGGTGCTCTCGCGAGGCGAGGGGCCCGGCGATCCCAGGGAAGGGACGGCCGCCCTTCGCCCTCCCTCGCGCCGCCGGCCCCGCGTCGGGCCGGGCCGCGCGTCACGGAGGACGGACATCGATGCGGACGGAGCCCTCCTCGCCCCTGGCCACGGCCCTCGCCCGGCTCCGAGCCCCGGCGGGCCGCGCCCGGCGCTGGCTCGCCGCCCGGGGCGCGGCCACGCGGATCGGCCTGCTCCTGGCCGGGCTCGGCGTGCTGGGGGCGGCGGGCTACCTCGCCTCCCTCGACGACCCCCCCGACCGGAACTGGGCCTGGCTCTTCGAGGGCCGCCGGCTCTCCGACGACGACATCAACGCGATCGACGAGGCCCTCGACGCCGAGGGGATCGCCCACGCCTTCAACCGCCCCGCCGGCCGGGTCGGCGTCAAGCCCGAGCTGAAGGTCGCCGCGCTCGTCGCCCTGGCCAAGCGCAAGGTCGTCCCGCCCACGCTCGACGAGCTGAGCAAGGACGACGACGCACTCAACGCCTGGACCAGCACCGCCGAGGACCGCGAGCGGCACGAGCGCCGCCGCCTCGAACAGCGGCTCAAGCGGCAGATCGAGCGCGTCGACCCGTCGATCACCACCGCCCAGGTCGAGATCCATCGGGTCAAGGACCGGCGCGGCCTCGGCCCCCGCGAGCGCGTGAGCGCCTACGTCTACCTGGTGACCGAGGGGGGCCGCGAGCTGGGCCACCGGGCCATCAAGGGGATCCAGCGGTTCCTCACCGGCGGCGTGCCCGATCTGAAGGCCGAGGGGATCACCGTCGTCGACGAGACGGGGCGCGAATACCTGGCGGCGGGCAACTCGTCGCTGGAGGAGCGGATGCAGGCCCACGCCCAGGAGGAGGAGTGGCGCGACCGGATCTCCGACGGGCTCCGGCACATCCCCGGCCTGGGCGTCTCGGTGCTCCTGGAGGCGGTCGCCGCCCCGCCGCCGCCGCCGGAGCCGCTGCCGGCCCCCGCCGCCGAGGCGGTCCGGCCCAACGGCCCGCTCGAGGTCGGCCCCGACCGACTCGCCGCCCCGGCCGTCCCGCCGCCGCCGGCCGCGGCGATCAAGGCCCGCGTCTGGGTCCGGGTCCCCCGGAGCTTCTACCTCCTGGCCGCGCAGGCGCAGTCGCCCGCCAATCGCCGCGCGAGCGACGAGGAACTCCAGTCGCTCAAGGAGACGACCGAGCGGCTCGCCCGCGACGCCGTCGAGGCGAACATCCCCCAGGACGTCCTCGGCGAGGTCAAGGTGGTCACCGTGCAGGACGACCTGTCCAACCCGAGGATGCTGGTGCTCCCGCCGGCCTCCGACTCGCGCCGGGCCTGGGCCTGGCCGGCGCTGTACGGCGGGGCGGGCGTCGCCGCGATGGGCCTGGTCGCGACCCTGCTCCGGCTGGCGACCCGCCGGCCGGCGCCGCGGCCCCCGTCCCCCTCGGCCTGGCGGCCCGGCTTCGTCGCCGACGGGCCGAGCGGCCCGGTCCCCGGCCCCTCGGAGCGCGTCCGCGAGCTGATCCGGACCAGCCCCGACGCCGCCGCCGGGGTCCTCCAGCGCTGGATCGGCCAGGGGGGGGCACCCGGATGAACCGCGCCGAGACCCAGGGCCCGCCGACCGGGCCGTCCGCCTCGCCATCGTCATCATCCGCCCCGGCCGACCACGCCGGCCACCCGCCGCGCGAGGTCGAGGCGATGGGGCCGCTCCGCAAGGCGGCGATCCTCGTCGTCAGCCTGGAGCAGCCGCTCGCCTCGCAGCTCCTGGCCCAGCTCGACCGCTCGGCCGTCGAGGCGGTCACCCTGGAGATCGCCCGGCTCGAGCGGATCGCGCCGGAGGAGCAACACGCCGTCCTTGAGGAATTTTACGGCCTGGGGCTCCGGAGGCTCCGTTTTGTGTTCGAAGACCTGGTCAAGATGGACGATACCGAAGTACGTGAGGCTTACCACGCCGAGGACGCGCCGACCTGGGCCCTGGCCCTGGTCGGCGCCGCCCGGCCGGTGAGGGCCAAGGTCCTGGGGGCCTTGGACCCCGGGGTGGCCGACGACCTCCGCCGACGGCTCGGCCTGATCGGCCCCTATCGGCTCGACGACGCCGAGGCCGCGCAGGCCGACCTCGCCGACCGGCTCCGGCGCCTCCATGACCACGGACAGCTCACTCTTCCCGACCCGAACGGTCAGGAGGCCATCCTTGTCTGACCTCGTGGACTTCGAAGACCTCGCCCAGCTCGACGGGCCCGACCTCCGCGCCGTCTTCGGCCAGGTCTCCGCCGACGACATCCTCGACGCCCTGGCCGGGACCCCCCTGGGCGTCCGCCGCCAGATCCTCACCAGGCTCCAGCCGGCCTCCGCCGCGCGGATCGAGGCCGAGGTCGACGCCCACGGGCCCGTCGACTTCGTCACCGTCCACGCCGCCCAGCGCAACCTCGTCGAGGCCCTCTGCCGCCTCAGCCGGTGCAGCCAGGTCGCCTTCGACGACCCGGCCGACATGGTGGCCTAGGTTAATATCCAGATCAGTAGAGATCGCCGTCTGTTTATAATGGAAATCCGTAAAACGTGCTGATCCGGGCGCGGCGAGGATCGCCGTCGCCCCGCCCCGCGGCCAGGAAGGATCGACCCCCATGCCATGCACCCGCCTCCGGCGGCTCGCGACCGCGGGCGCCTGGGCCCTGGCCGCCTCGGCCGGCCTGTCCCCGAGCCCGACGCTCGCCGACCGCCCGCCCCCGACGCAGGCGATCGCCGGGCCGTCGTCGGTCGAGGTCGAGGGCGACGTCGGCCGCCGGCCCGTGACGAGGCGGGCCGAGGACCGCCGCGGGCCCGGGGCGTCGGCCGAAGGGTCGGGCGGCTGGTGGCTGGGGACCGCCGGGATCGCCGCGGCGTTGGCCGTCGTCGGCGGGGTGAGCTTGGCCTCGCGGCGATTCCTGCCGTCGCGGGACTCCGGCCCGCTCCAGGTCGTGGGCCGGGCCGGCCTCTCGCCCAAGCAATCGGTCTACCTGCTCCGGGTCGGCGACCGCGTCCTGATCCTCGGGGCCGGCCCGCAAGGCCCGCCCGCGGCGCTGGGCGAGGTGACCGACCCCGCCGAGCTCGCCCGCCTCGCCCCGCGCCGGGCCCCCGGGACCGGTCCGGACGCCCCGACCCCCCGCGCGACGCCCGGCTTCGACCGACGGATCGGAGACCCCGAATGATCCCGCTCCGCCCGATCGCCCTGGCGACCCTGCTGCTGGCCCTCGGCCCGGCATCGGCCCCGGCACCGGCGGCCTCCCCGCCGCCCGATCGACCCTCGGGCAAGGCCCCCGCCCGGCCCGCCGCCGTCCCATCGGCCCGGGTCCGGCCCAACGCATCGGTCGCCGCCGACTCGGCGACCGACGACACGGCCCCCGCCGCCGAGGCGAAGCCCGTCGGTGCCGCCCCGGCCGTCCCGCCCGCCTCGGGCCTCCCCTTCGCCCCGACGGCCGACGACTTCCGGGGGCTCAAGGCCGCCGCGCTGCTCGGCCTGATCTCGCTCGCCCCGGCGGCGGTGCTGATGTTCACCTCGTTCGTCCGGATCAACATCGTCCTGATCCTGCTCCGCCAGGCATTGGGGAGCCCGCAGGTGCCCGGCAACCAGGTCCTGGCCGCGCTGGCGTTGCTCCTCTCCGCGCTGGTGATGAAGCCGGTGGGGGAGTCGGTCTACAACCGGGCGGTCCGGCCCTACGCGGCCGGCCTGATCTCGGCGGCCGAGGCGTGGGAGGCGGGCTCGGCACCGATCAAGGGGTTCATGATCGCCCAGATCGAGAGGACCAATCATGTCGATTACCTCTGGGAGATGTACGACTACGCCGAGCCCCCCCGCCCGGGCCGGGTCGAGCCGGTCTACAAGGAAGACTTCCCGCTCCGGGCCGTCGCGCCGGCGTTCCTGCTCAGCGAGCTGACGACGGCCCTGATGATCGGCTTCATGATCTACCTGCCATTCCTGGTGATCGACCTGGTGGTCTCGGCCGTGCTCTCGGCGATGGGCCTGTTCATGCTCCCGCCGTCGCTGGTGGCCCTGCCGCTGAAGCTCGTCCTGTTCGTGCTGGCCGACGGCTGGCTGCTCGTCGCCTCGGCGCTGCTCCGGACGTTCGCGACCTGAGCTCGGGGCCGGGCGTGTCGCCGAAATCGATGGATTTCGCCTTGATGCTCGGCTCCGATTCCCCGATGATGCCGCGGCCGAGGGCAAGGGATGCCCTCGGGAGATCCGCGCAGATTCCAGGGAATGGAACCCTTCTTCATGAGCACCCCTCGCCTCCGTGCCGCCCTCTTGGCCCTCTCCGTGCTCGCCCTGGTCGCGGGCCGGGCCGACGCCGCGGCGACGGTCGCCCTCACCGACCTCGGGACGATCGACCCCACCGGGATCAACAACCTGGGCCTGGTCGTCGGGAACCAACTGGTCGGCGCGCCTGGCCCCAGCCCGATCCAGTACACCTACGGCCCGATGGCCGGGCAGACGATCGCGAACTCCGGGGTCTACAACGCCCGCGGGATCAACGCCTCGGGCCAGGTCCTCGGCTCGGCCGGCTTCGGCGGCGGCCCGACCGTGGTCGACCCGACGACCTCGTCCGACCCGGCCGACACGGGCACCGCCGGCGCCGGGACGCCCTCCAAGCCCGTCGGCGGCACATCCAACTTCGCCAACGCGATCAACGACCCCGGCCAGGTAGCCGGCGCCGCGTCGTTCGGCGGCCCCGGCCACGCCTACATCACCGGCGGCGGTGGGCTGACCGACCTCGGCTCGCTCGGCGGAGCCGGCGGTGCTAGCTACGCCACCGCGGTCAACAACCTCGGCCAGGTCGTCGGCGGATCGGCCATCACGGCGTCGCTCTCCTCGGACGTGCATGCGTTCCTCGCGACCGCCGGCGGCGCGATGGCCGACCTCGGCACCCTGGGCGGCAAGTACAGCACGGCCATGGGGGTCAACGCCGCGGGCCAGGTCGTCGGCGGCTCGACAATCGCCGGGGGCGACCTCCACGCCTTCCTGGCCACCGGCGGCCGCGCGATGGCCGACCTCGGCACCCTGGGCGGCTCGTTCAGCATCGCCAACGCCATCAACGTGACGGGCCAGGTCGTCGGCAACGCCGCGATCGCCGACGGATCGACGCATGCCTTCGTCTACAGCGACGGCCAGATGCGCGACCTCAACGGCCTCCTGCCCGCCGGGTCCGGCCTGACCCTGACCTCGGCCACCGCGATCAACGACGTCGGCCAGATCATCGGCCAGGCCACCGACGCCGCCGGCGCCAGCCACGGCTTCGTGCTCACGCCCGCCTCGCTGCTCCAGCCGGCCGCGCCCGAGCCCGGCACCCTGGCCGTCTTCGGCTTCGCCGCCGTCGGCCTCGGCCTCCGCCTGGCCTCGAAGCGCCGCCGGGGCGCCTGAATCATCCATCGAGCCGGACCGATCCCCGGCGATGTCGCGAAGGGAGGGACCCGATGGAGATGGCCCAAGTGATCGACTGGTCGCGTGAGGCCCTCCGGATGGCCCTCCTGCTCGGCGGCCCGCCGCTGGTGGTGGCGCTGGTGGTGGGCCTGTTCGTCGGGGTGGGTCAGACGCTCACCCAGATGCACGAGCCCGTCGTCGGCCAGGTCTCGCGCCTGGTCGCCGTCCTCGCCGCCGTCCTGGTCGCGCTGCCCTGGCTGCTCGGCCGCTGGGTGGCCTACGCCGCGGACCTGATCGGGTCGATCCCCGACCGGATCTGAAAGCCCGACGGCCCGCACGCCCCCCCGAGGAACCGCCGTGCCCCTCCCCTTCGACGCGGTCGGCCGGCTGGTGGGGCTGGGGGCCCCCTGGGCCCTGGTCCTGGCGCGGGCCTCGGGCCTGGCCTGGACGGCCCCGGGGCTGTCGACGCCCGGCCTGGGCTTCCGGCCGCGGCTGCTCCTGGCGGCGACGCTCACGGCGCTCCTGGCGCCGCTGGTCGCGCCCGACGTGACGGCCCCGCCCGGCCTGGGCCCCCTGGCCGCGGCGTGCCTGGTCGAGGTCGCGATCGGCTCGGCCCTGGGCTGGGCCGGGGCGATGGTGATCGCCGGGGCCCGGCAGGCCGGCGAGATCGTCGGCGGCCAGGCGGGCCTCTCGCCCGCCGCGCTGTTCGACCCCGAGGCCGGCGACGGGATGACCCCGATGGGCCACCTCTACGGCCTGGTCGCCCTCGGCGTGTTCCTCGCCCTGGGCGGGCCGACGGAGCTGGTCCGGGCCCTGGCCGAGAGCTACAAGCTGGTGCCCGCCGGCGGCGCGGCCCCCTCGGCGGCCGGCGTGGCGGAATGGGCGTTCGGCCGGGTCGGCCAGGCGCTCACGCTGGCCCTCCACGCCTCGGCGCCGCCGGCCCTGGCGCTGACCCTGGCCGGGCTCGCCCTCGGCCTGCTCGGCCGCGCGGCCCCCTCGCTCCAACTGGTCTCGCTCTCCCTGCCCGCCCGGACCCTCCTGGGCCTGACGCTGGCCGCCGTCGGCCTCGCCGCCCTCGCCGCCACCCTGGGGGCGGCCTGGCACGCGTCGTTCCCCTGGAGCTTGGCGGGACAGTTCTAGAAAATATCTCAGATCGTTGATTTCGGATTTCAGATCGATAGCCCCCGACCGGCCATCCGGCGATCATCCCCGGACGCGACGGGGTCTTCCATGGTTGAGCAAACGCCGATCATTCTCCGCGAGTGGCACCGTCCGCCTCCCCGACGGCCGGCCATGACCCATTTCCGATCCCGGACGGTCCCTGAGATCCGAGATCGGCCGTCATCCCGCCCCCGCCCGACGAGGCCCGCGCCATGTCCGAGGACCGCACGCAGGAGCCTTCGAAGCGGCGGCGGCTGGAGGCCCGGGGTCGCGGTCAGGTGGCGCGGAGCCCGGAGCTGACCGGGGCGGCGGGCCTGCTGGCGGCCTCGGCCCTGCTGGGGATCTGGGGCGACGACCTGGCCCTGGCCCTGCTCGGGCTGGTCCGCGAGGCCTGGGGGGGCGACCTCGGCATCTCGGCCGACGCGGCCGGGGTCGTCGACCGGGTCCGGCGGTCGGCCTGGGGCGTCGCGGGGCCGCTGCTGGGGATCGTCGGCGGGTCGGCGGCGGCTTCGGTCGCGGCCCACCAGGCGCAGGTCGGCGGCCTGTTCGTGCCGGCCCTGATCGCCCCCGACCCGTCGCGGCTCTGGGGCCTGAGCCTGGACGACGAGGGGGCGGGGTCGGCCCTCGTCGCCGGCGCGGGCCGGGGGGCGTGGTCGGTCGTCAAGGCGGTGGTCGTGGTGCTCGTGGCCGCCTGGACGATCCGCTCGGGCCTCGATGACCTCTTCCGCCTGGCCCGCCTGGAGCCGCCCGCCCTGGCCCGGGCCGCCGGCTCGATCCTGCGGTCGACCGCCCTCCGGCTGGCCCTGGCGACGCTGGCGATGGGCCTGGTCGACTTCGCCCTCCAGTCCCGCCGGTTCGAGGCGATGATGCGCCTGACCCCCGACGAGCACCGCGAGGACCTCCGCGCCGCCGACGGCGACCCCGGCCTCCGGGCCCGCCGCCGCCGCCAGGCCCGGGCCCTCCGCGGCGACGCCCCCGAACTCCTGGCCGGGGCCACGCTCGCCGTGACCGGGCCGTCCGGCCTGATCGTCATCCTGGGCGGGGGGCCGCCGCCGCGCCGGGTCACGATCCGCTCGTCCGCCAACGGGCCGACCGGCAAGGGCCTCCGCAAGGCCGCCGCCGCCGCCGGGCTCCCCCTGCTCGACGCCCCCGACCTGGCCCGGGACCTCGCCCGCCTCCGGACGCCCGTCGTCACGCCCGAGGTCGCCGACGCACTCGTCGCGGCGTGGCCCGAGCCCTGACCCCTCGGTCGTCGACCGCCCGCCGCTCCGGTCGTTTCGGCTGGACATCGCGCGGATTCGGCGGTATCGTCCGCCCCTCACGTCCGACGCCGGTTCGGCCGAGCGACGCACCCCTCGACCCGCACCCCCGCCGCGTCGAGACCTGTCCATTCGATGATCGACCAATGGGCCGCCGTCGCGGGCCTGCCGGGCAAGGATGCCCCGCGGCCCCGGCGATCCCGCGGCGGGCCGTCGCGCCGCCGTCAGATACCCCGGGGTGGAGGAGAGGAACGGATGCCTCCTGCGCTCGTCAGCCCCGCCGTCGATTCCGGCTGGAGACGCCTCGCCGGCGTGGTCCTGCCGATCACCATCGTCGGCGCGATCCTCGTCTTCATCGTGCCGGTGCCGCCGGCCGTGCTCGACCTGCTCCAGGCGGCCAATATCACCCTGGCGGTGCTCGTGCTCCTGACCACGCTGGCGATCCGCTCGCCCGGCGAGTTCGGCGCCTTCCCGACGATCCTGCTCACCACGACGCTGACCCGGCTGGTCCTCAACGTCGCCACCACCCGGCTCGTCCTGACCCACGGCGGCGACCAGAGGCTCGACGCCGCCGGCGGCGTGGTCCGCGCCTTCGGCGAGTTCGTCGCCGGCGACCAGGTCGTCGTCGGGGCGATCCTCTTCGCGATCCTCGTGGTCATCCAGTTCGTGGTGATCACCAAGGGGGCCACGCGGATCAGCGAGGTCGCCGCCCGGTTCATGCTCGACGGCCTGCCCGGCCGCCAGATGGCCATCGACGCCGACCTCCACGCCGGCCTGATCGACCAGCACGAGGCCCACCGCCGCCGCGAGGCCGTGTACCGCATGGCCGACTTCTTCGGGGCCATGGACGGGGCCGGCAAGTTCGTCCGGGGCGACGCCGTCGCGGGCATCATCATCACCGCGGTCAACATCGGCGCCGGGCTGTTCCTCGGGGTCGTCAAGTACGACATGGGCCTCGGCGAGGCGGTCGACGTCTTCACCAAGCTGACCATCGGCGACGGCCTGGTCAGCCAGGTCCCCGCGTTCCTGATCTCGCTCTCGGCCGGGCTGATCGTGACCCGATCGTCCGAGGAGACCGACCTCGGCGCCGACGTCACCGGCCAGCTTTTGGGCCGGCCGACGGTGCTCGCCTCGGCGGCCGTCTTCCTCGGCCTGCTGGCCCTGACGCCGCTGCCGAAGCTGCCGCTGCTGACCCTGGCGGGGGCGCTGGGGGCCGGCTCGTTCGTCCTGGCGTCGCGGCGTCGGGCCGAGCCGGAGCGGGAGGAGGGCGTCGTCGAGGCCCCGGCCGCGGCCGAGCCGCCCTCGGACCGGATGGAAGACCTCCTCCACGTCGACCCGCTCGAGCTGGAGATCGGTTATCGGCTGATCGGCCTGGCCGACCCGACGCGGGGCGGCGACCTGCTCGACCGGCTCCGCGCCGTCCGGCACCGGGTGGCCCGCGACCTCGGCCTGATCGTGCCGCAGGTCCGGATTCGCGACGAGATCGGGCTCGGGCCCCACGACTACCGGCTCAAGATCCGCGGCGCCGTGGTGGGGCAGGGCCTGGCCTTCGCCGGCCGGCTCCTGGCCGTCCCCCCCGCCAGCCTCGGCCTGGTCGACCGCCCCGACGGCCGCGACGGCGTCGACCCGATGACGGGCCAGGCCGCCGTCTGGATCCACGCGGACGGCCGGGGGGTCGCCGAGGCCGCGGGGTGCCGGGTCCTGGAGGCGTCGGCCGTCGTGGCCGGCCACTTCGGCGAGATCATCCTCGGCCACGCCGACGAGCTGATGACCCGCGACCAGGTCGGTCGCTTCCTCGACCGCGCCCGGGCCACCTCGCCCGCCCTCGTCGACGAGGTCGTGCCCGGCCTGCTCCGCGCCGGCGAGGTCCAGCAGGTCTTGCAGGGCCTGCTCCGCGAGCGCGTCAGCGTCCGCGACCAGGAGACGATCCTGGAGACCCTGGCGGTGCACGCGGCGCGGACCAAGGACATCGACGTCCTCATCGAGCGGGTCCGCCGCGGCCTGGCCCGGCGGATCGCCCAGCAATACCTCGGCGGCGACGGCCGGCTCCGCGTGGCCACGCTCTCCCGGGCGCTCGACGCCCGGCTCGGCGTGGTCGGCGGCCTCGACGACACCCGGCCCGCCGCGGCGCTGGGGGCCGACGTCGCCCGCGGGCTCGTCCGCGCCGTCGCCCAGGCGGTCTCGGCCCTGATCCAGGCCGGCCATCCCCCGATCGTCCTCTGCTCGGCCGAGGCCCGGCCCGTCCTCAAGGACCTCACCCGCGTCGACCTGCCCCGACTGGTCGTCCTCAGCCAGCGCGAGATCCCCCGCGACACCCCCGTCGAGACCCTCGGGACCGTCGTCGAGGACGACCCGCCCGTCGTCACCTCCTACAGCACCGCCGCCGGGACCGCGACCCTGATCGGGCTGGGGGACGGATGAACCGCGATCGGGCCGCATCCGAGGCTTGAAATCTGATATCCGAGATCGGCTCATCCGAGATGGTCCCCGACACCGGAGGCGATTCCTAGCATGGTGAGCGCCAAGACCTACCGCGCGGGGACGTTGAAGGAGGCCCTGGCCCAGGTCCGCCGGGACCTCGGCGGCGGCGCGGTGATCCTCGGGACGCGCGAGGTCCGCCGCCGGCGGATGTTCGGCCTGGGGGCCCGCGAGCTGGTCGAGGTCACGGCCTCCGACGGCTCGGCCCCGGCCCCGGCCCCGGCCTCGTCGTCGGGGTTCGCCGCGGGTCGGCCCCCGGCGTCGCCGCCGGTATCGATCGAGATCCCGGGGGCGTCGGCGGCCCTGAAGTCGCAGTTCGGCGAGCAGCTCAGCCGCCTGCACGCGATGGTCGAGGACCTGAGCCGGCACGGCCGGCTCGACCACCTCCTGCCCGACCTCCCCGGCGACCTGGTGCCGACGTACGCGGGCCTCCTGGAGGCCGACGTGCCCGAGGCCCTGGCCCGCCGCCTGGTCCGCCACGTCGCCGAGCGGCTCGAGCCCGACGAGGCCCACCGCCCCGGCGCCGTCCGCGACGCGCTCCGCGAGGCCGTCGAGTCGTGCGTCCAGGTCGCCCCGCCGATCGCCGCCGTCGCCGGGACCCGTCGCGTCGTCGCCCTGGTCGGGCCGACCGGCGTGGGCAAGACGACCACCGTGGCCAAGCTCGCCGCCAACTTCAAGCTCGCCCACGGCCTCAGGCCGGGCCTGGTCACCGTCGACACCTACCGGATCGCCGCCGTCGAGCAGCTCCGGACCTACGCCGAGATCATCGACCTGCCCCTGGCCGTGGCCAACGCCCCGGGCGAGATGGCCCGGGCGATCGACGAGCTCGGCGACGTCGACCTCGTCCTGATCGACACCGCCGGGCGGAGCCCGCGCGATGAGGTGAAGATCCGAGAACTCGCCGACTTCCTGGCCGCCGCGCGGCCCGACGAGGTCCACCTGGTCCTCAGCGCCGTCGCCGGCGAGCGGAGCCTCCGGGCCGCCGTCGAGCGGTTCGCCGTGGCCCGCGCCGACCGCCTGATCCTCACCAAGCTCGACGAGGCCGACGGCCTCGGCGCCGTGCTCGGCGTGCTCGGCCACGCCGACCGCCCGGTCAGCTACCTGACCACCGGCCAGGCCGTGCCCGACGACATCGAGCCGGCCGACCGCTCGCGGCTGGCGCGGCTGATCCTGGGGCACGAGGCCGTCGCCTGAGCCCGGGGGTTGAGATTGCCCGATCCCGCGAATCTTGATAGAAGCGTGCGTCCCGAACACGACCGCCGGGGGGAGCCATGTCCGACCAAGCCGATGGGCTGCGACAACGGGTCCGGGAGCGTCCGGGGCCGTCGGCCCTGGCCGAATCCCCCCGGCCGGTGAAGGGCCCGGGGCCGGGCCGGGGGGCGTGGCCGAGGGCCCGGTCGCTGGTCCTGACCAGCGGCAAGGGGGGCGTCGGGGCGTCGAACCTGGCCCTGAACCTGGCGATCGCGCTGGGGGAGCGGGGCGGGGACGTCGTGCTCGTGGACGCCGACCTCGGCCTGGCCAACATCGACCTGCTCTGCGGCCTGGCGCCGTCGAGCGACCTCGGCGACGTCCTGGCCGGCGGCCGGCCGCTGGCCGAGGCGATCGTCCGCGGCCCGGCCGGCATCCGGATCATCCCCGGGGCGCACGCCTCGAGGACCCTGGTCGAGGCCCTGGGCGACGCGCCGGGACGCCTGCTCGCGGAGCTGGCGGCGCTGGAGGCCGGGGCCGACTTCCTGATCGTCGACGCCGGCTCGGGCCTGGGCCCGGCGATCGCCACGCTGGCGGCGGCGGCGGACGAGGCCCTCGTCGTCACCACGCCGGAGCCGACCTCGGTGGCCGACGCCCACGCGGCGATCCGCCGGCTCGGCCGCCTGGCGACGCCCCCCACGCTCCGCGCGGTGGTCAACCAGGCCGCCTCGGCCCGCGAGGCCGCGGAGGTCCTCGACCGCCTGGTCGCCTCCAGCCGCCAGTTCTTCGGGGCCGTGGTCGACGGGCTGGGCCACGTCCGGTCCGACCCCCAAGTCCCCCTGGCCGTCCGGGCCCGCCGCCCGTTCGCCACCGCCTATCCCGCCGCCGCCGCCTCCCGCGACGTCCGGCGATTGGCCCGGACCCTGGCCGGCCGCGACCGGGGGCCGGCCCGGCCCCGACGCCCCGGCTTCTTCGCCGCGCTGGCCGCCCGATGGGCCCTGGCGCGGGTCGCCCGCTGATCTGCGACGGGTCCGGTTCGGCCGGCCGGGGCGATTATCCCGATGGCGAGGCTCAAGCCGGCCGCATCGGTCGTCCGATGAAGAGAGTGATACGGGTTCCTTGGACCGCGAGAGGATGGGGGGCGGGCCCCGGCTTCGGCCGGGGCGAGGGCCGAGTCGTCCCCGACGGGGCGACGGAGGCCCGGCGGCCGGCGAGGACCGGCCGCACGCCCGAAGCACAGGACGTGCCACCTCTCAAGCCGCCGACATGGAGGTCGAGGATGTCAACCAAGCTGGACGTGGATGTGACCGAACTCTGGCGCGAGTTCAAGGAACACCCCACCACGCCCTTGCGCAACCGCTTGGTCGAGCGGTATCTGCCCCTGGTCAAGTACAACGCCGAGCGGATCTGGCAGCGATTGCCCGAGGGCGTCGACCTCGACGACCTGATCTCCGCAGGCGTCTTCGGCCTGATGGACGCCATCGACGCGTTCGACCTGGGGCGGGGCGTGAAGTTCGAGACCTACTGCGTCCCCCGGATCCGCGGGGCGATGCTCGACGAACTCCGGACGATGGACTGGGTCCCGCGCCTGGTCCGATCCAAGCACTCCAAGATGGAGGAGGCCCGCAAGTCGCTGGAGGCCCAGCACGGCCGACCGCCCACCGACTCCGAGCTGGCCGAGCGGCTCGGGCTGCCGCAGCCCGAGTTCGAGAAGATGGCGGTCGACGCCAACGCCGTCGGCCTGATCTCGCTCAACAAGAAGTGGTACGAGACCGACAGCTACAAGGACGTCCGCGAGATCGACATCCTCGAGGACAAGAAGGGCGAGGACCCCACCCGCCGCCTCCAGCGCAAGGACCTCATGCGGATGGTCACGAAGGGCCTCAACCGCAACGAGCGACTCATCATCATCCTCTATTATTACGAAGAGCTGACCATGAAGGAGATCGGCGCCACGCTCGACCTGAGCGAGTCGCGGGTCTCGCAGATGCACTCATCGATCATCCAGCGGCTCCAGTCGCAGCTCAACGCCCGCCGGCCCGAGTTCGGGACCTGACCCGGGCCGGCCGGGCCGTCGCCCCGCCAACCCCCCCTTCACGGGCCCGCCCCGCCGACCCCCGGGATCGAACCGGGGGCCGACGGGGCGGGCTCTCGCCGTCCATCCGGGCGGCCCTCCGGCCGGGGCCGCCGGCCCCCGCGCCGACCTCGGCACCGCCCCGTCGGGTCAGAGGCTGTCGGCGCCGATCACCTCGCCACCCCCGATCGTCGAGAGCGCCTGATAGACGCCGACCTTCGACCCGGGCGTGATCGTGAAGAGCGAGTTCGTGTCCGGCGGCGCGACGACGCCCCTCGGGTAGCCGGAGGTCGGGTCCATCGGCCAGCAGTCGATCGACTCCTTGAGGAACTTGACCGAGCCGTCGCAGAACAGGAAATTGGCGCCGCCGGGGTGGTAGCTCGAGGCGGCCGAGACGAACGCGTCGGAGCCGCCGGAGAGGTTCGAGGTGTCGCCGACCTTGTTGAACGGGTTGATCGGGTAGAGCGTGCAGAAGCTGGTGTCGCCGAAGTTGCCCGAGGACCACCAGTTCCAGTTCTTCTCGTCGTCGTCGTTGAGCTTGCCGTGGGCCCGCTCGCTGTACATCAGGGTGTTGCTCGTGCCGTCGGTCACGGCGGCGAGCTGGACCGGCCCCCGATTCAAGCCCGTGTAGGTCGTCCCGCCCAGGGTCAGGGGGTTCTCGTAGCCGACGTAGACGATGGCGCCGTTCTGCTGATTGATCCGCTGGCCGAAGTAGGGCTGGGCGACGCTATACCGGGGGAGCTGGAACCACATCCCGGCGTTACCGCCGTAGCTGGAATAGGCCATCGTCATGTCAGGGCCATCGACACTGCCGCCGGGGATGACGACCTTGGCCGAGACCCGGCCGTCGCTCGGGCACCAGAGCGTGCTCAGCCCCACCCCGTCGACCGTGGTGTTGGCCGCGCCGAAGATGTTCATGTTCGAATTGACGGCGTTGAAGAGCGGGGCCTGTTCGAGGAACGGTAAGAGGGCGATGAACGACCCGCTCGAGGTGTAGGCATACTGCGTCTCGTAAGCGGTCTGGCGGTGGCAGCCGAGCGGGAAGCAGCCATGAGTGCTGATGTAGTTGTGAACGCCCAGGCCGATCTGCTTGAGGTTGTTGGTGCATTGGGCGCGTCGGGCGGCCTCGCGGGCCGCCTGCACCGCCGGCAGGAGCAGGGCGATCAATACGGCGATGATCGCGATCACCACCAGCAGCTCGATCAGCGTGAAGCCGCGGCGCTTCGTCCGTCGTCTCATGAGGGCAACCTCCTCGGGAGTATGTCCGTTGATGTCGATCAGGGGGCGGTCGGAGGGGGCGACGCAGGTCGCCGCCCGGATGACGGGGGGCCCGGTCGGAGGGCCGGCTCGGATTGGCTCGGGGCCGACGGGGCCGATCAGTGCAGCTTGGGGTGGGTCTTGGCGGCCTCCGCGGAGGCGGCCTTGGCCTTCTCCGACTGTCGGGCCGGGCCGTCGCCGCCCGTCGCCTTCCGGATCGCCGCCTTCGTGTCGATCGGCGTGGCAGAGCCGTCCGAGCAGCCGGGGCCCGACGCGAGCGAGGCCAGGGCCGCCGCGAGGCCGCCGAGGCGTCGGAGTCGGATGGGGATCTGGAGCATGAGGGGGTCTCCGGGGTCGAACGGGAGAAGCCGGCCGAAATGGCCGGGGACGGCCGACATCCGCCGGGGATGTCGGCGAGGCCGGCGATCGACGCGCGGAGGGAGAACGGGCCTCGGCCTGCGGCACCGGCCACGACCCCGACGGCCCGGGTCGTGGGAGGCGCGCAGCACGAGGCGGCGGTCGAATCGAGATTTCGACAGGGTCACGAGAGGCCGGATTGAAGAGCTGTTGCTGACGGCGTAGACGAGAAGCGATCCAGGATTATCCTCGATCGACGGTCGTCAAAAGCACGATCAGTGCCATACCGTGCGGGATTTCAAGATTCCCGTCACTATTCGACCGGATAGGCAAAATGGAGCAAGTTCTCGCGGCCGAGACCCCGACACTTTCTCCCGATTGTTGCGCGGTTCATGCGCAAGCTTGCCGAGATAGGCGGCGTGCCTTGCCGGGATCAAGGCATGGGGGCCGACCGCGGCAGTGGCCCTGCCTGTGTACGCATGTCGATAAGCCAACCTCGGGAAGCCACCCGGGGAGGGCGTCGGCCCCCGAGCTTCCGGGAGTCGACCGGCCTCCGGGCGGGGGTCGTGCCGGCTGCCTCTCGTCAGACGACCCGGCGGGCGACGGGCCGGGGCGAGGTGGCGGTCGGCCCGGGCCGGGCCTTCCTGGTCCCGCTGGCGACGAAGGCGGCGGCGAGGAGGAGGATCACGACGACTCCGACGACCCAGAGTCCGGCCTTGACGGGGGTCGAGAGGGGGGCGGCGGGGGTCCGGCGGAGGCAGTCCCGGAAGGGCTGGCGGGGCCCGGAATCGACCCGCTCCTCGGAGTCGAAGAGCTGGTGCTTCCTGGCCTTGATCGACTGTTCCTGGGTCCGCTGGTGGGCGGGTTCGGGGGCCATCGGGGCGGCTCCGGGCGATGCGATTCGGTTCGGTTCGATGGGGCAGGAGCGAGGCCGGGCGGCGGGCGACCCGGCTCAGGCGTCCGCGACGGTGGCCCGGAACGACCAGTCCCAGCTCCGGGGGTAGGCGGCGAAGGCGGGGCCGCCGGTGATCGTGTCGTCCCAGGGGTAGAGGACCTTGGTCAGCTCGACGTCGGCGAAGCCGGCCTTGACGAGGCGGTGGTGGGCCTCGAAGGGCTGCCAGAACTTCTGGCGGAGCCCCTGGAACTGGAAGCGGCCGAAGGCGAACTCGTAGAAGTGGTGCTCCCCCTGGAAGGCGGCGTGACGCTCGGCCTCCTCGGGGTCGAGGCCGCGGTCGAGGGCCTCGTCGTTGAGGAGCATCGTATGATAATGGATCGCGTCCATCGCCGGCAGGATGCCCAGGAAGACCCCGCCGGGGCGGAGGCTGGCGCGGATGGCGGCGAGGGTCCGGTCGACCAGGCGGACGTCGGGCATGACGATCGAGTTGACCGCGACGGCGACGTCGAACGCCCCGGCGTGGTCGTCCAGGTCGTGCATGGGCCGGACCAGGAAGGTGACCCGGCCCCCCTCGCCGGCCGGCCCGAGCCGCTTCCTGGCCCGGTCGACCATCCCGGCGGCGAAGTCGAGGGCGACGACCCGGCCGAACCGGTCGACCAGGTGCGGCAGGAGCGGGCCGGTCCCGCACCCGAGGTCGGCCACGACCTTCGAGCCCGGGTCGGGCACCGCCGCGATCGCCGCGAGCAGCGGGTTCTCGACCCCGGGGCGGAACGGGTCGAGGAAGAGGTCGTCGTAGCGGGCCGCGGCGCGGCTCCAGTGTCGGTCTTGGCGGTCGGTGTCGGGCAATTGCCAGTCGTCCATAGCCGGCATCCCGCCGGGGGGATTCCCGGGCGTTCGGGCGGGCTCGTCGCGTCGATGCATTCTGCCCCCTCCCCGCCCGACTGACTACGGGCTACCGCCTATCGGCCGTTTTTCCCGCGCGGGAGCCGGCCGAGGAACCGGGCGTAGTCGCTCAGGGCCGGGTATCGGGCGGCCAGGGGGGTAGGCCGGACCGGGCCGTCGCGGGAGAGGGCCTCGGCCAGGGCGGCGGGGACGGCGTCGGGCCGGGCCGGGGGGGCGACGTGGAACGACCGGGCCAGGGCGTCGAGCTGGCGGGGCAGGGGGGAGGCGGCGAAGTCGGGGGGGAGCGGGAGGTCGTCGGCGAAGGTCCGGAGCCGCTCGTGCCAGGCCAGGGCCCGGTCACGGTCGGGGTCCGACTCGGCCGCGAGCCGGGCGAGGTCGGCGGCGGAGAGGGTCGGCCCCCGATACCGGAGCCGGCCGGAGATCCGGGCCATCAGGGCGGCCGGGTCGGAGGCGTCGCCGACCTCGAAGGCCTCGAACCGGCCGGCCAGGTCGGCCAGGCCGGCGACGATCCGTGCCCGCGCCTCGGGGCCGACCGGCGGCCCGACGTCGGCCGGGCTCGCGAGGCCCGCCGGCCCGGCCCCGATCCCGACCCCTCGGGCGGCGACCATCGCCCGCCGGGCCAGCCCCGCCGCGACCGCCAGGGCCAGGGCCAGGGCCAGGGCCGCGACCGCCATCGCCGGGCGGATCGATCGCGGGAGCCGGCCCCGGGCCCCGTCCGGTCGCGGCGGGCTCGACGCCGGCTCGGGGGAGGGCCGGTCGATCGAGGCCGGGTCGACGTACGAGCGATCGAGGGCGACGCCCGCGAGCCGGGGCAGGGCGACGAGGTCGAAGCGGTTGGCGTTGCCGAACGCCCAGGTCGCCAATGACGCCCGGCGACGGACCGACTCCGGCAGCGCCGGCCAGGCCGCGCGGGCGAGGGCGTCGATCGAACAGCCGGACTCGATCGCCACGCGGCGGCGCCGGCCCAGGGCCTCGACGACCCGACGGGCGCGGGGGTCGGTCGGCGGGCCGGCGGGCCGGGGCGTCTCGACCGCCCAGGATCGGGCGAGGAGCGTCGTCGAGGCCGACCAGTCGCGTCGGTGGGCCCCGGCGAAGGCGAAGGGGTCGGAGCCGGCCCGGCGGTAGTCGCGGGCCGGGACGATCAGGGCGTGGAACGCCAGGGCGCCCGGCCGGCCCCGGTCGTCGGCCCCCTGGGGCTCGACCCCGACGATCGCCCACGGGCCGCTCGCCAGCCGGGTCGCGAACAGGGCCGACGCCGGCGCCACGCCCGACGGGGCGTCGCCGAACCGGCGACAGGCCGTCAGGACGTCCGCCAGCCACTCCGGTCGGCACCCCGGCGACCGGGCCAGGACGTCGTATCCCCGAGCCCAGAACGGGAAGCTGCCGTAGACGACCTGTTCGAGGAGGATGTCCATCGCCGCTCGCGGGAGTCGGGGGCTATTCCGGCCTGGGCAGCTCGGGGACGCGGAAGTCGGAGGCGAAGGTGAGGCTGGTGGCCCCGCCGTGCGAGGGCCGGATGGTGTCGGAGAGCATCCGGATGGCGAGGGGGTCGCCCTTCGGGCTGGAGAGGATGACGACGGTGGCCTCGGACCAGTAGCCGTGGTCGACGACCTTGACGGTGACGGGGTCGCCGAGCTTCCAGCGGACGGCCCGGGTGAAGGTGTAGTCCCAGATCGGCCGGTAGTTGTTGCGGATGACGGGGGTCGGCCCGTAGGTGACGCCGGCGACCTCGATGACGACGCCGAGGTCGGGGGCGCCGCCGAAGGTCGACCCGAGCTTGGCGTCGAAGGTGCCCCGGCGGAGGGTGACGCGGTAGTCGCCGGGGACGGAGACCTTGTCCCACCATTCGCGGTAGCGGCGGGCCTCGGGCACGCGGCGGCCCTCGGGGTGCTGGGCCAGGTAGTCGTTGAGCTGGCGGGCGACCTCGGCGATGTCGTTGGGATGGGCGACGAGGTGGTCGTAGGCCCGGCGGTAGGTGTCGTCGTCCCAGGCGCGGAGGACGCGGTCCTTGGCCTCGGTCGCCTCGCTGATGTGCCGGCCGCCGTTCTTGTGGGCCTTCAAATAGTCGCCGTAGCGGTCGATCCGGCGGGCGAAGTCGGTCGGGTTCCGCTTGGAGAAGTCGCGGGCCTTCTCGATGTCGCGGTCGTCGAGGGTCTTCACGAAGTCGTCGAGCAGGCGGTCGACCTCGGGGCGGAAGCGGCTCTCGGGGTGCTCGGCCTGGAACTGGCGGGCCTGCTCGATGAGGTCGGGATAATTGGCGTTGGGCAGGCCGGAGGAGCGGGCGAGGTCGTCGACGACCTGGCGCTCGCGGCCGGCCTGGCGGGCCTCGACGCGGGCCCGGAGCGAGCCGAGCAGGGCGTCGGCCTCGGCGCGATGGGCCGAGTCGGGGAACTCGCGGAGGAAGCCGCGGAGCGCCTTGAGCGGGACGTCGGGCTCGTCGGCCGAGGCGGCGGCCTCCGCCTTGACCGCGACCCACTTCTCTTCCTGCCTGACGCGGGCCTCCTCGGCCTCGACCCGGCGGATCGCCGGCGCCAGGCCCGGCACCTGCTCCTTGATCGGGGCGAGCGCCGAGGAGGCGTCGGGCGCGGAGGTCCCGGCGACGATCCGGGCCTCGGCGGCCCTGACGGCCCACTCGGCCTGCTTGAGCCGGGCCCGCCTCGCGTCGCCCGGCCAGAACAGCGGGAGCGACGGGTGCCGGCGGGCTAGGTCGTCCCAGCGGCGGGCGACCGCGGGGGCCGGGTTGTCGCGCTCGAAGGCCAGGGCGTCGCGGTAGCCCCAGGCGTCGTAGCCGGCCAGCCCGGCGGCGACCAGGCCCGCCGCCAGGGTCAGGCGGGCCAGCCCCCGGCGGAACTTGCGGCGTCTCCCCTCGGCGAGCCGGCGGCGGAAGTCGCCCGAGCGGTCGGAGCGGGGGTAACGCTTCTCGAAGGCGACGACGCAGCGGCCCAGCCGGGGGAGGTCGCCGGGGGCGAGGTCCCAGAGCCATTCGAGCTGCTCGCGGTCGACCTCCTCCAGTTGCTCGGCCAGCCATCCCAGCGGGCCTTCCAGGCCGAGCGGGTGCAGCTCGGCCGGGGGCCGGCCGTCGACCGACCCCCGCCCGTAGGCGCTGACGGCGAACATCGCGCCGTTGGGGACGTGCCGGGCCAGCGCGTGCCGGGTCATCCCGTACCGGGCCTCGACGAGCCGCTCGACCTGCTCGGGGCCCGCCGCCCCCTCGCCCCGGGCCAAGATCCGGTCGAACTTGGTGAGCAGCAGCGCCACGGGCCGGCCGGCGGTGCCGTCCTCCGAGCGGTCGATGTACCGCTCCAGGAGGTTCTCGACCTCCTGCTGTCGCCGTCGCCGCTCGGCCGGCTGGGCCGAGCCCTCGGGGTCGAGGCAGAGCAGGACGGCGTCGCAGTCGGCGAAGAACGCCTGGATCGGCTCGTCGGAGCCGAGGGTCACGTGCTCGCCCTGGTAATCCTTGACGATCAGGTCGAACCGCGCCGGGCCGTGGTAGAGCCGGAGCTTCAGCTCGGTCTCGGCCAGCGTGCCCGCCGGCGGCTCGCCCGACTCGATCTGGGCGATCTTCTCGGCCAGATACTCCGCGCTGGCCGGGTCGACCGCCGCCAGCCGGATTCCCGGGACCTGGCCGGTCGACGCCTGGCGGTAGAACATGGCCAGCAGCGTGGTCTTGCCCACGGCCCGGTGGCCGAACAGCGCGATCCGCTTCGGGCCGGTCAGCCGGCGCTCCAGCGCGTCGAGATGGGCCTTGCGGCGGTTCGGCATGTCAGTTCCCGACTCCCCACGAGTACCGACCGGCATCCGTTGGTTATTCTAGGATTCGGGCTGGGCCCGGTGCCACTCCGGGCAATTCGAGGCGTCGACGAAGTAGCGGACGCCGGCCTCTCGGAGCGCGAGCTTCGCCCTTTCATTGGTATCGAAGTCCCTGCGATTCTCGCTCAGGAAGACTTTCGACTCCGCGGGGTAGTTCTTGGAATGATCGAGGATGCAAGTCAGGATGAGGTTATCGGTCCGGTCTCCAATCAGGACGTTTCCCTAGCTGGCGAGGAGCATCACGGGAGACGGATGGATCAGCTCGGCGTTCGAGCCGAGGATTTCCAGAGATTGGAAGAGGCGAGACCTGTAGTTTTGGTCGTGTCCCAGGCAAGTGGGAAAGGTTGACCGCTAGCGAAACCTCGGCTCTCTGTGTCGACGCTTCGTCGCTGTTAAGTCACGAATTCCGAAAGGTTTCCGGATAGATCAACGATCTTGAATCGTTAACGAAAACTCGGGCTTTCAGCCCTTTCCCACTTGAGTAGGACACGACCCGGAAATCGGAGTGGCCTCCTTCGACCGAATCGATCCTCAACCCTTCCCGATGACCCTGTCCGGACCCGGAGGGTTCAGAACGGCTGGGCGGCCCGCTTCCGACGCCCGAAGATCATCCGGAACGGCCAGGCGAACGGGCGGAGCATCCAGCGGACGGGCAGGCCGAGGAGGACCATGACGGAGCCGAGGACGGCGAGGCCGGCCAGGACCATGCCGAGGTAGCGGAGGGCGGCGATGTCGAGGCCGCGGGCGGCCAGGGCGTCGCCGATGGACTTCTCCAGGCCGCGGGCGGCCCCGGCTCCGACGGCCCCGGCGAGGTCGACCCCGGCCTTGGCGAACGCCCGGACGGCGTACTCGGTGGCCCGGCCGGCGGTGTCGACGAACTTGTCGGGGTCGGCCAGGAAGAGGGCGAGGACGCCGGCGGCGGCGAGCTTCTTCTTGTGCGGCAAGACCTGGTCGGTGAAGAAGGCCCAGCCCCCTCGGCCGGTCTTGCGGAGGACGCCGAGGGCCTCGGGGCCCTCCTTGACGACCACCTCGGCCACGTCGTCGCCGTAGACCCGGACGGCGGAGAGGCCCTCGGTCCCGAGCTTGCGGACCATCGTCTCGGCCTGGCCGGGGTAGCGGCGGGCGAGCTGCTGGGCAGCCTCGCCCATCTCGACGACCACGCGCCTCTCGGCCGGGGCGAGCGCGGCGAATCCCCGGGCCATCGCGGGGTCGGGGCGGATCAGGCGGTTGAACCGGGCCTGGAGCAGGGCCTCGGTGGGGGCCTCGGCGCGATGGGCGGAGCGGGCCAGGGCGTCGGAGCGGCGGGCCAGGGTCTCGAGCCCCTCGTCGGCCTCGCGGGCGAAGAGGCGAGAGGCGGTCCGGACGCCGCGGGCCTCGCCGCGGGCGACGGCCTTGCCGCCGGCGCGGGCCTCGACGATCACCTCCTGGACCACCTCATCGAGCCAGGCGACCTTGCCGCCCGCGAAGGCCGGGCCGGGGGCGACGATCGCGACCAGGAGCAGCAGGGCGGCCGGGCCGGGCCATGTCGACGTCATCCGGCGGGGGCGATTCGAACGCTGACGCATGGAGACGGTCCTCGGAGGCTCCGCGACGATCCGGCTCGGGTCGTCGCTGCGGGATCGGTCGGTCGTGGGGGCGACGTGTCGTCTGGGCCTGCGAGATCGGCGGCGCCGGAGGGGTCTTCGGTCGGCACGCCCCGGGATTGGGGCGGCGGGGTCGCGTATCGGGTCAAAGGGGCGGGGTCGGGGTCCGGCGGGAGGCCAGGTGCTCCTCCATCTTGCGGAAGCCGATCACGCCCACGCCGGCCTGGGCGACCTGGATTCCCAGGTATTTGAGGCCCTTGCCGGGGGGGATTCGGAGGATGACCTCGCGGCCTTCCTTGAAGAACCGGAGCGGGCCCCAGGTGCTCAGGCCGAGCCCGGCCCGGGCGCAGAGGCCGCGGCCGAGGTCGGCGATCTCGGGGACGGTCAGCCGGGGGAGGGCCTCGGGCAGGCGGCGGAGGACCTGGTAGGTGCCCCCGGCGGCCCGGACGGTCCACCAGCGGGCCAGGCGGACGGAGGCGGATGCGGCGTCGGCCCCCTCGACCAGCCCTCGGCGGGCGAGGGCCTTGCCGGCGTCGGCGGTCGCGTCCTCGACGGCCCCGCGGCCGGCGGACTCGGCGGCCCGGCGGACGGCGGACCGGACCTCGACGCGGGCGGCCTCGGAGGCGGCCACCCCCTCGGGCTGGACGGCGGCCAGGCTCAGGACGTCGGCCACCACGAAGCAGCCGTCGATCAGGGCCCAGGCCATCTCGCCCGAGGTCGGCGTCTGGCCCCGGCGGGCGACGTTGGCCAGGTGCAAGAGGTCGTAGAGCGGCAGGAACTGGGCGAACCGGACGTCGCCGGAGTCCAGCTCGGCCACCCGGGCCAGGCCATCCTTCTTGATCAGGCGGATGGTCGCCTGGCCGCTGTCGCCGGAGAGGTTCAGCACGGAGTGGGCCAGCCGCTCCGACCACGACCAGCGCGGCTTCGACTTGAGCAGGGCCAGGGCCTCGGGCCCGGCGTCGGCCCGGGCCAGCGGCGGAATCACCGCGGCGCCGCCGGTGCGGAGGATCTCGCGGAAGTCGGGGTCGGCGGCGTACTTGTCGAGCATGGCCAGGGCCATCGTCCCGTGCTCGGCGAGGGCCTCGACCGCCTGGTTGCGGAGGGTGGCGTCGGCGAAGTCCTCGAACACGACGTCGGCGGCGTCGGGCCCGGCCTGCGCCAGGGCCCGCTCGCCGCGCTCGCCGTACTCGACGGCCAGCCGGAGCGCATCAGGGCTCCCGCCCACCTGGTCGACCAGGCCGGCGGCGGCGACGTGCCTGAGGTGGCCGGCGACGGTCTCGGGCGTGTGGCTCCGGAGCAGCTCGTCGACGTAAGGGGCGTTGACCCGGAGCAGGATCAGGGCCTGGTCGAGCGGCAAGGCCCGGCCGAGGGCTCCGAGCACCGGGCCGTAGAGCTTGACCAGGGCGAAGCCGTCGAGGCCCTGGACCCGGAAGGCGTCGAGGGCGAGCGAGCCGTGGTCGTCGAGCGTCCGGAGCGCCGAGCGGAGGTCGGCCGCGCCCGGCTCCAGGCTGATGAAGGCCAACAGGGCCAGGGCGTCGCCGAGGTCGGCCGGGTCGCCCGACCAGCGCCCGACCAGCTCGGCCACGCCGACCGGGTCGGTCAGGAGCAGGGGCAGGGCATTGGGATACTGGGCAGCGACCTTGCGCTGGGCGGGCGAGAGCCGGGCGATCTCGGCGATCACGAGCTTGCGGTCGGTGTCGTCGGCCCGCTTCAGGCCGAAGTACTCGCGCCAGCGGAGCAGGAGGTCGGCGGCCGAGGCGTCGGTGAGGGCCTCGCGGAGCCGGCCGAAGTCGCCCGGGTGGTTCTCGTAGAGGAACACCGCCTCGACCCCCAGGGCGTCGAGCAGGGTCAGGCCGCGGAGGCCGTCGGTCCGCTCGATGGCCAGGGCGTTCTGGCGATAGGCCCGATAGACGCGGCGGACCAGCTCGGCGTTGGCGGGATGGCGGGCCAGGAGCGCGACTTCCGGGTCGACGTCGGCCGGTCCGCCGCCGCGATCGGCCGGCTCGGCGCCCCCGGGCCGATTTTCCTTCAGGGCGAGCTTGGAGAGCACGCCGAGAGCGGCCAGGAGGACGACGACGGCAAGAGTTCGCTTCATCAGTGCCAGGGTCCCGGGGTGGCGATCGGTCGGGGCCGATCCGACGATGCGGAGGAGGGGCGCCTTCGGAAGGGGAGACGTTGGGTCTCGCGCCAGGGGACCGGGACAGATCGGGTCGGTTCGGACCCAATCCTATTATTCGATCCCATCCCCCATGCGTCAATCGCAAACGCAGGAGGTCCGCCGGCTGGGTGTACCCGGATTTTCTAGTGAAGCAAGGCGGCCCCCCCACCCTGACCCTCCCCCACCAGTGGGGAGGGGACCCGAGGGGGAGGGATCGCCTTGCGTGGCCGAGCCGCCGACGACAGCCTCCCTCCCCCCTGGTGGGGGAAGGCCGGGGTGGGGGATCGAGGACGTGGCAACACCAGTATCCCCGGTCACATCCCGCCGGCCTGGAGGCTCGCGGCGGCGGTCGCTCGGGAGCGGCCGCCGGAGGGGCGTACGGGCCCCTCTTTAGAATAGAGATCGGCCGCCGATCGGGAATATCGAGGCGAATCTCGGAATTACCGGGACGGTCGGGCAAGGCGGGCCGTTGGTGCGGCTTATCGGAACCCGCCCCGGTCGCGGGCCGCCCGGCGGACCGCGACCGGAGTCACCCTGGTCAGGCGCCCGGCCTGGCGGCGGGCTCGGTGGGCTGCGGCGGGCTCGTCGGCGCGTCGGCCGGCGGGACGCTGGGCGAGGGCATCGCCGGGGTGGAGGGGGCCGTGTCGTCGGCGGGCAGGTTCGACGACGCCGGGGCCGGTGCCGGTGCCGACTCGGGGGCCGGGGCCATCGTCGGGCCGCCCGGTGACATGGTGGGGGCGAGGTAGCCGGGCGGGGCGTAGGAGTTCTGGCCGCAGTTCGGGCCGACGCAGGGCGTGGGGAAGTCGTCGCAGGTGTCGCACTGGGCGCAACCCACCACGCCGGCCGCCACGGCGGCGGCGACCACCATCAGACTGATCCGCGACATCGATTGAATCCTTTCCGACAGAGGCTCGGCCGGCCCGGAATCCGTTCCGGTCCGGTGACGGCCCGACTCTCGGGGCCGCGTCTCGCGGCGCACGACGGCTCGGGCCGCCGTCGCCCCGGACCTAGCGATCATCGGCCGCGCCGTCGCCCCGCGATGAGCCCAAACGGCGGGGCGCATGCCCGGCCCGCTCGACTTTCCGGGTCGCGTCGACCGGCCGGGCTGTCGGCGGCCTACAATGGGCCCGACGGGGGCTGGCCCCCTCGACCGACTGCCCCATTGCGGGAGGATCGCCTCGACCCATGCCACGCAACATCCTCCACTTCGGCGGCAACGGCCACGCCTCGATCCGGCTCGGCCCGGCCCGCGAGGCGATGGCGCGGCGATGCCCGGGGCTGGAGCTGGCGGACGTCGCCTATCCCGGCTTCGAGGGCCGGCCCGGGTCGGCCTCCCGCGTGGCTTTCTTCGACGCGCTGGCCCGGTCGATCCGCGAGGTACCGGGCCCGCCGGCCGGGGCGGTCGCCTCGGGGATCGGGGCCCTGATCGCGCTGGGGCTCCGGGCCCGCGGCGAGCTGGCGGGGGTCCCGCTGGTGTTCGGGGGGCCGGTGCTCTGGGGGCTGGAGACCCGGGCGTTCCCGCGGGTGATGCGGCGGTTGCCGGCGGCGCGGGGGCTGCTGCGGGTCGCGTTCGCGACGCCCTTGTTCCGGCGGCGATTCGCCCGCAAGCATTTCGAGGTCCCGCCGGGCCCGGCGTTCCTGGCCGGGTTCTTCGAAGGGTATGCCCGGTGCTCGGCCTTCGGCGACTTCTTCGACTGGTTCTCGCCCGCCTGGCTCCGCGAGCTGGAGGGCGAGTTCGCCCGGAGGCCGGAGGCCCTGGGGCGGGTGACGATCTGGGTCGGGGGCCGGGACCACGTCGTCGGGCTCGACGACGTCCGGGCGACGGCGCGGGCCCTGGGCGTGGCCTGGCCGGTCGAGCGGTTCGAGGGGTGGGGGCATTACCCGATGATCGACGTCCCCGAGGAGTGGGCCGATGCCCTCTGCCGGACCCTGGCTCCCGCTTGATCGGTTCGACGACCCGGGCGTGCCCAAGCTCCACAATCTCCGCCGCGCCGCGCAGGCCGGGTTCGCCGTGCCGCCGACGGCCTGGGCCCCGGCCGAGGTGCTCGAAGCCCACCCGCCCGGCCGGCCCCCCGACGCCTTGCCGGCCGCCCCCTGGATCGTCCGCTCGGGCTCGCCGACCGAGGACACCCGCGTCACCTCCAACGCAGGCCAGCTCCTCAGCCTGGTCGTCGAGGGGCCCGAGGGCTTCGCGGCGGCGGTGGCCCGGGTGGTCGCCGCGCTCCCCCGCCGCGACGGCCGCCCGCTGGGCGTGGCGTTCGTCCAGCCGTTGATCCGGGCCGAGACGGCGGGCGTCACGTTCTTCGACGGGTTCTATTACGAGGAGACCCGCGCCGCCGGGTCGAACGAGGCGCTGACCTCGGGCCGCGAGCGGGGCGACGTCCGCCGCGGGCACGTCCGCCGGGGCGACGCCCACGACGCCTGGCTCGTCCGGCTCGGGCGCCGCTTCGGCGGCCGGATCGACGTCGAGTGGGCGATCCCGCCCGGCACCGGCCGCGCCGGGCCGACCCTGCTCCAGGTCCGCCCGGCGCTCTTCCCGATCCGGCGGTCGGAGACCCTGAGCCTGGCCAACCACAAGGAGATCCTCGGCGACCCGCCGAGCCCGTGGATGGTCGGCCTCCTGGCGGAGGTGGCCCGGCCGGTGATGGGGTTCTTCGAGGCGGTCGACCCCGAGGTCGCCACCTGGGACGAGCCCTACGCGGTCGAGCTGGGCGGGCGGGCCTGGATGAACTTCTCGGCCTTCTTCCGCCTGATGGACCACTGGGGACTGCCCCGGTCGATGGTCACCGACGGGGTCGGCGGCGAGAAGGAGGGGCCGCTCGACGACCGGATGGACCTGGGCCGGTTCGTGCAGAAGACACCCATCATGATCCGCAAGGCGGCGGGCGACTACGCGGCGATGCTCCGGCTCCGGCGGGGGCTCCGGGCCCTCGACGTCGACCTCGCGGCGGCCCGGACATTGCCCGACCTCTGGGCCGTGAACGCCCGGGCGCTGGCATTCTCGATCCGGGCCAACTTCGCGATCAACTCGCTGTTGGCGGTCGCCTCGAAGGTCCGCGGCAAGCTCGGCCTGGCGCAGGTCGGACGGGTGGTGACTCACGAGATGATGGCCCGATACGCCGAGCTGGCCGCCCGGCCCGACGCGGCCGATCGCCTGGCGGGCCTCGACGCCTGGCTCGTCGAGTACGGCCATCGGGGGCCGCTGGAGAGCGACCCGGCCCGGCCCCGGTTCGCCGAGCTTCGCGAGGCGTTGCAGGCCGGCCTCCGCCGCGGGCCGGCGCGGGCCCCGGGTCCGCATCGCCGGCCGTCGCCCTGACTCGCGGCGATCGGCCGGCCCTTCTTCGTCTACGACGAGGTCCGCGAGTGGTTCCGCGACCGCCTGATGCGGTGGTGGCAGCGGCTCCGCGCCCGTGTCCTGGAGGAGGCCCGGGCCGCCGCCGGGCTCGGTTGGCTGGCGGAGCCCGACGACGTGTTCTTCCTCCGGGGCGACGACCTGGCGGCCGGACCCTCGACCTGGCGCGACCGGGTGGCCGCCCGCCGCGGGGCCTGGGAGGCGGCGAAGGCCCTCGACCTCACCTCGACCGGCTCGCGCGACGCGATCGAGGCCGAGATCGCCGCCGCCCGGCCCGTCGCGGGGGCCTCGGGCGACACGTTCCGGGGGATCGGCCTGGGGTCGCGGGCGGCCACGGGCACGGCGGTCCGGGCGTCCGAGCTTCGCCCCTTGCTCGACGGCCGCGACCTCCCCGCCTCGGCCGTGCTGGTGGCGCCGACGCTGGAGCCGTCGTGGGCCGTGGTCTTCCCCCGGTTCGCCGCCGTCGTCGTCGAGCTGGGCGGCGAGCTGAGCCACGCCTCGATCCTGCTCCGCGAGGCCGGCATCCCCGCCGTCGTCAACGCCCGCGGGGCCTACCGATCGATCGCCGACGGCGACCGCGTCGCCGTCGACCCGGCGCGGGGCGAGGTCCGGGTCGAGTCGCGGGCCTGACCCCCGGCCGCCCGGCTCCGGCATCGTCAAATTGACATCCTCCCGGGGGCGTCCTAGGTTCCCCTGGAGGGCCCGATGCGTGATGGCATCGACGCCCGGATGCCGGAGTCAGACCGACCCCGGGGGCGCGGAGCCCCGGCCGGGTGGGCACCGACGACGCAAATCCAGGAGGACCACCGATGCCACCCAGCAACGCGGCCCGTCGCGAGATCAGCACGCATTCGCCCTTGCAGATCTACCTCCACGAGATCAACTCCACCCCGCTGCTCTCGGCCGCCGAGGAGCGGACGCTGGCCGGGCGGGTGGCCGAGGGCGACCCCTACGCCCGCGAGCACATGGTCAAGGCCAACCTCCGGCTGGTCGTCAACATCGCCCGCGGCTACCTGGGCAAGGGGCTCTCGCTCGAAGACCTCATCGAGGAGGGGAACCTCGGCCTGCTCCGCGCCGTCGAGGGGTACGACGGCGGGATGGAGACCCGGTTCAGCACGTATGCCAGCTACTGGATCAAGCAGTCGATCCGCCGCTCGGTGATGAACAACGGCAAGCCGATCCGCCTGCCGGCGTACATGGTCAGCCTGCTCTCGAAGTGGCGGCGGGTGTCGACGGTCCTGACCGATCGGCTGGGGCGGACGCCCACGCCCGAGGAGATCGGCAAGGTCCTCCGGCTCTCCAAGAAGAAGGTCGGGATCGTCGCCAAGGCGATCAAGGTCAACAACCTCACCCCCCGGACCGAGGGCAACGACGACGAGGGGGGCTTCGTCATCGACGACGTCCTCACCGACGACCGCATCCGCGCCCCGGACGACCTCCTGGGCGAGGCCGACGACCTCGAGCGGATCTTCCGCCGGATCGGCCAGCTCGACGTCCGCGAGGCGACCGTGATCCGGATGCGGTTCGGCCTCGAGCCTTACGCCCCGATGACCCTCCGCGAGATCGGCGAGAACCTCGGCCTGACCCGAGAGCGCGTCCGCCAACTGGAGACCATCGCCCTGGCCAAGCTCGTCGACACCCTGGTCGACCGGGAGAGCGAAGGCGGGATCGGCAACTGACGCGGACTTCGAACGAAACATGCACGATTCCAGATCCCGGATCTCAAATCGTATTATCGAAATGATTTGCGATCTGAGATCCGCGATTTGAGATGGAGCGGTTTTTTCCTGAGAGCGTTCATGGCGGGCCTCGCCGGGGCCGACTCGCCCGACCTTCACTCCGGGCCGGGGTCGGCAGTCTCACGCCTCAGCTCGGCCAGGCGGCGCCTCAGCCCTTCCTCGGTCGCGGCGTGCTCGGGGCGGCCGTGGAGGTTGACCCGCTCGTCGGGGTCGGCCTGGAGGTCGTACAGCTCCCACTCCTGGGGCTCGGTGGCGTGGAAGTGGATCAGCTTCCACCGATCGGTCCGGACGCCCCGATGGGGCCGGACGTTGTGGGGTCTGGGGAACTCGTAGTACTCGTAGAGCCAGGCGTCGCGCCAGGGGACGTCGCGGCCGGCGGCGAGCGGGGCCAGGCTCTTGCCCTGCATGGCGGCGGGGACGGGCAGGCCGGCCCATTCCAGGATCGTCGGGGCGAGGTCGATGTTCAGGGCCATCTCGGCCCGGACCGTGCCGGGCTTGATCGCGCGGGGGTAGCGGACGAGCAGGGGGATCCGGATCGCGGGCTCGTACATCAGCCGCTTGTCGAAGAAGTTCCACTCGCCGAGGAAGAAGCCGTTGTCCGAGCCGTAGATCACGGCCGTGTCGTCGGCGATCCCCCGGCGGTCGAGGTCGGCCAGGACCCGGCCGACGTTGTCGTCGACGGCGGCGATCGTGGCGGAATAGTCCTTGACCAGCTTGTCGAGGGTCGGGACGTCGGGGTGGTTCGCCGAGCCGATCTGCATGTCGGCCTCGGCCACGGAGCGGGACTTCCCGGCCAGCCCGGCGCGGAAGGTCGGCGGCTCGACGACCGTCTCCCCCTCGTAGAGCTTCGCGTACCTCGGGGCGCGGACCCACGATCGATGCGGGGCCTTGAACCAGAGGAACAGGCAGAACGGCCGCGGATGCGGCCGGGCCAGGTAGGCGAGGGCCTTGTCGGTCAGGACGTCGTCCATGTAGCCGGGGTAGGGCCGGTCGGGGCCGCCGTCCTCGGCGATGATCGGGTCGACGTATCGGCCCTGCCCCTGGAAGCCGAAGTAGTAGTCCCACGGCCGGTCGCGGAGGTTCCCCTGGATGTGCGACTTGCCGACGAAGGCCACCTCGTAGCCGCCCGCCTTGAGGATCTCGGCCACGGTCACCTCGCGGCGCGGGAGCGACTGGTGGTCGGAGTTGTCGAGGCAGCCGGTGGTGTGGCCGTACTTGCCGGTGAGGAAGCTGGCCCGGCTGGGCGTGCACAGGGCGTTGACGCAGAAGGCGTTGCGGAACCACGCCCCTTCGCGGCCGATCCGGTCGATGTTCGGGGTCTTCAGGAGCGGGTTGCCGGCCAGAGAGAGCGCATCGGCCCGCTGGTCGTCGGTCAGGAAGAAGACGAAGTTGGGCCGCGTCGGCGGCGGCGGGGCGACGTCCGGGCGGGCCGCGGGGGCCATCGCCAAGGGCAGGGCCAGGGCCAGGATCGGGAGCCGGAAGGGGCGGGTCATCGGGCGATCTCCTCGGGGAGGGGTGCGGGGCGGGCCGGGTCCGCGGCCACGGCCGCCCCGGCGAGTTCGCGGCCCGACGGCCGGGGCCGGGCCCTCAGGAAGGCGAAGCCGATCGCCCCGGCGAGGATCGAGGCGGCCAGGACGCCGATCTTGGCGTCGACCACCTCGGCGGGGTCGGTGAAGGCCAGGCCGGCGACGAACAGCGAGACCGTGAAGCCGATCCCGGCGACCATCCCCGCCCCCGCCACCTCCGACCAGGTCGCCCCCTCCGGCGGCGAGGCGACCCGGAGCGCCACCGCCAGCCGGGCGAAGCCGAGGATGCCCAGCGGCTTGCCCACCACCAGCCCCAGCACGATCCCCCAGGTGATCCCGCTCGACCCGGCCCGGCCCAGCGACTCGGCCGTCAGCGCCACGCCCGAGTTGGCCAGCGCGAACAGCGGCAGGACGGCGTAGCTCGACCACGGGTGGACCTGGCGGAGCCGGCGGTCGAGCTGCGACTCGGTCCCCCGGCTCAGCTCCTCCATCTGCCCGAGCATCGCCTCGGCCCGGTCGAAGTCGCCCAGGCCCAGGGCCCGCTCGAAGCGGCGGAGCAGCCGGCCGGCGGGCCTGGAGAACGAGTAGAGGCTGAACCAGGGCCGCAGCGGCGTCATCGCCCCCAGGATCACCCCGGCCAGGGTCGCGTGGACGCCCGAGCGGAGCATCGCCGCCCAGAACGCCAGGCTCGCCACGAGGTAGGCGTTCGACGACCGGACCCCGCCCCGGATCATCAGGCCCATCGCCGCCAGGACCGCCGCGGCGACGCCCAGGGCCTCGAAGGAGATCCCGCGCGAGTAGAACAGGGCGATCACCAGGATCGCGCCGATGTCGTCGGCGATCGCCAGGGCCAGCAGGAAGACCCGGATCGGGCCGGGCACGCGGTCGCCCAAGAGGATCAGGACGCCCACGGAGAAGGCGATGTCGGTGGCCATCGGCACCCCCCACCCTCGGGCCCCGGGGCCCCCGAGGTTGCACGCGGCGTAGAGCAGGGCGGGCACCACCATCCCCCCCAGCGCCGCCAGGACCGGCAGGGCCGCCTTGCGGGGGCTGGAGAGGTCCCCCTCGACGATCTCCCGCTTGATCTCCAGGCCGACGACGTAGAAGAAGACCGTCATCAGGCCGTCGTCGATGAGGTCGCGGAGGTCGCCCCGGAGCGAGAACCGGCCGACCTCGACGGCCAGGTGCGCCTCCAGGCAGCGGGCGAACCACCCGCCCCACGGCGAGTTGGCCAGGGCCAGGGCCGCCACGGCGGACGCCAGGAGCAGGACGCCCCCCGGCCCCTCGGTGTGGAAGAACCCCTGGGTCGGCAGGACCAGCCGGCGGGCCACGAACGAGCGGTGGGCGCGGATCTTGGCCGATCCGTAGCTTCGGGGCGGGATGGGCATGATGGTCGATGGCTCGCCGGGGCGGTCGATCGGTCCTCCCGGGCCATCGCACCAGAGGGCCCCCCCGCCGTCAAGGGCCCGGAGCCGGGGCGAATCCGGCCGGCCCCGGCGGTCGGTGCTTGCCGGGGGCCGGGCCCCGGGGGGAAAATCGCGCCGGGGGGATCAATAATGGCGCGGGGTGCCCGAATTAACTCTGTGGGCGGACGGCACGAGGTTCGCCGAAGGCCACCGCGAAGCGAACGGCGAAGGGTTCACAACGTTCCACCGAAGAGGAGAGCGACATGGCTTGCTCGTTGATGAAGAAGGGATTGCTGGGCGCCACCCTCGGCGCCGGGGCGCTCTACATGACGTTCGGGACCTCCGCCCCCAGCTACGTCCGGACCGCCTTCCACCGGGTCCGCGACACCGCCAGGCACCAGGTCTCGCCCCAGTTCGAGATCGACCGGGCCCGCGACGAGATCTCCAGCCTGGAGCCGGCCATCCACGGCAATATCGAGAACCTGGCCCGGGCCCAGGTCGACGTCGAGCACCTCGACCGCGAGATCGTCGCGATCAAGGCCAACCTCGGCTCCGAGAAGAAGGTCCTCACCGCGCTGCGGTCGAGCCTCGACTCGGGCGACTTCAAGCTCGCCGGCAACGTCACCTACACCGCCGACGAGGTCAAGGGCGAGCTCAAGCAGCGGTTCGACCACTACAAGCAGGTCAACGAGCTGCTCAAGGCCAAGGAGGAGACCCTCAAGGCCAAGCACAAGTCCGTCGTCGCCGCCCGCCAGCAGCTCGCGCAGATGGACGCCACCAAGAAGGCCCTGCTGACGAAGCTCGCGGGGATCGAGGCCCGGCTCAAGATGATCGAGACGACCAAGGAGTCCAACGAGTTCAACTTCGACGACAGCGCCCTGGCCCGCGCCAAGGCCGCCGTCTCCGAGCTGGAGAAGCGGCTCGACGTGATGGCCCGCCAGGCCGAGCTGGAGGGGACCTTCTCCAACGGCAGCATCCCCGTCGTCGTCGACCCCAGCCGCGACGTCCTCCGCGAGATGGACGCCGAGTTCGGCCCGCCGGCCGCCAAGCCGTCGGCCGGCGAGGACAAGAGCCTCTGACCTGAACCCGACCCGATCGACCCGGGCCCGCGAACACCTCCGGCGGGCCGGACCGGGGCCACTGGCCCGGCCGGCCCGCCCCGCTTCGCCCGCCCCTCGGGACCCCCGGGCGGCGGTCGAAACGAGATCGGGGATTTGAAATTGGAGATCTCGAATTGGAGATCTCCAAGCGGAATCGGGCGGTTACCCTCGGACGTGGCGGGAGTCTGGATTTCCCCATGGTCACATCGGACGGCAAGTCAACCATGCTGGGACAATGGCGGATCGCATTGAGGCAGGCGGAGGATGCGGCCCGCTCGGGCCGGATCGAGGAGGCGCTGGCGCTCGCCTCCCGGGCCGACGTGGCCGACCACCACCACGCCGTCCGGCTCCGCGGCCGGCTCGCCACGGAGCTCGTCGGCCGGGCCTCGCGCCGGGCCGAGGCCGACGACATCGCCGGGGCGATCGACGACCTCCGGGTCGCCGAGGGGCTCTCCGCCCCGCCCGATGCCCTGGCCGCGGCCCGGCTCAGCCTGGCCGACCGGGTGGCCGTCGAGATCCGCGCCGACCTCGACGCCGGCGAGCCCGGCCGGGTCGCCGAGCGGATCGAGGAGCTGGCCCGGCACAAGGTCGGCGGCCCGGCATTGCGGAGGGCCCGCGAGGTCGCCGAGGCCTGGCGGTCGGCCCTGGACGAGTCCCGCCGCGGCGAATTCGGCCGGGCCCATGACCAGCTCGACCGCGCCGACCGCCTGGCCGGGGGCTCGGCCCAGTCCGCCCTGGCCCTCGCCCGCCGCGACGTCGAGGCCCGGCAGAAGGCGGCCGCCCCCAAGGTCGAGGCGCTCTACGCCGCCCTGGCCGAGGGGCGATGGGCCGAGACCCTCGCCGCCGCCGAGGCCGTCCTGGAGGCCGTGCCCGAGCACCCCTCCGCCCGCCAGGCCAGGGCCCGCGCCTGGCAGCAGATCGCCGCGATCGGCCCGTCCTCGGCCACCCTCCCGGGCCGGGGCGGCCGGCCCATCCCCGCCGGGCTCGGCCACGAGCCGGCGATCCACTACATCGGGCCCGACGCCGCCGCCCCGGCCACGCCGCCGGCCGCCATCCCGGCCGCCTTTGCCCCCGCCGCGGGCGGGTTCGACGCCCCGAGGGCCCCTCGGGCCGGCCAGTCCGCCCCGGCGCGGGCCCTGGCCCTGGCGGGCTCGCCTGGCCCCCGCGGCCGGTTCCTGCTCTGGGTCGACGCCGTGGGCGGCTACCTCGTCTGCCTCGACGACGAGGTGATCCTCGGCCGCGCCGGGGCCGACGCCGTCGCCGACGTCCCGCTCCTGGGCGACCTCTCCCGCCAGCACGCCACCCTGGCCCGCGACGGCGACGGCTACGTCGTCCGGGCGATCAAGCCGACCTTCGTCAACGGCCGGCCCGTCACCTCGGCCCCGCTCCGGCACGGCGACGTGATCCGGCTGGGCTCGACGGTCGAGCTGGAGTTCCGCCAGCCCAGCCCGGTCAGCTCCACCGCCCGGCTCGACGTCGTCAGCCGGCACCGGCTCCCCCTGGCCGTCGACGGCGTGATCCTGATGGCCGAGACCTGCATCGTCGGCTCGTCGCGCCAGGCCCACATCCCGGCGCCGGGGCTGGACAACCCGGTCGTGATCTACCGCCAGGGGGCCGGCCTCTGCTGCCGGGCCTCCGGCCTCTTCGAGGTCGACGGCCGGGCCGGCGCCGCCCGGGCCCCGCTGACCTTGCAGTCGAGCGTCCTGGGCGAGGGGTTCTCCTTCAGCCTGGAGCCGCTCGGGTCGCGGACCTCGCCGGTCTGAGCGCCGGGCCGCCCGCGGGCCCGGGTGGGGCCGGACCGATGACTGCTCGGACCGGCCCCACCCGCCACCGATCCAATGCCCGGCGCGTCCGGACGAACCACACTCCAACCGACCGCACCGCCCCTCTCGGCGGGCGGCGGGACGCAAGGGAGCCGAACCAGCGATGAGCGCGAAGGCCCGAGACCTGACCGGCCCCGCCGGCCTGGACGAGACGATCGACTTCCGCAAGAGCGAGTCGGCACCCGACCGGCCCGAGGGGGGCCACGCCATGCCCAGGACCACGCCCCAGGGGCAGCAGCACCGCTACACCTTCGGATCGGGGGCCCGCCCCCTCGAAGGCTACACCATCAAGCGGGCCATCGGCCGAGGCGGCTTCGGCGAGGTCTACTACGCCACCAGCGATTCCGGCAAGGAGGTCGCCCTCAAGCTCATCACCCGGAACCTGGAGATCGAGCGCCGGGGCGTCGCGCAGTGCATGAACCTGAAGTGCCCCAACCTGCTGGCGATCCATGACATCAAGGCCAACGAGGCCGGCGACACCTTCGTCATCATGGAGTACGTCGCCGGGCCCAGCCTGGCCAACGTCCTGGCCAACCACCCCGACGGGATGCCGATCGCCGAGGTCCGCGCCTGGTTGAAGGGGCTCGTCGACGGCGTGGGCTACCTCCACGATCACGGGATCGTCCACCGCGACCTCAAGCCGGCTAACCTGTTCATGGAGGAGGGGGTCGTCAAGATCGGCGACTACGGCCTCTCCAAGATGATCAGCTCGCAGGCCGCGAGCAACCACTCCGAGAGCATCGGCACCTGCCACTACATGGCGCCCGAGATCTCCACCGGCAAGTACAACAAGCCCATCGACATCTATGCCATGGGCGTGATCCTCTTCGAGATGATCACCGGCCGGGTCCCCTTCGAAGGCGAGACCGTCGGCGAGGTCCTCATCAAGCACCTCACGACCCGGCCCGACCTCTCCGGCCTGGCCGAGCCGTTCAAGGGGATCATCGCCGCCGCCCTGGCCAAGGACCCGGCGCACCGCCAGGCCCGGGTCGAAGGCCTCCTGCCGCCCGACGACGTCCCCCGCCCCCGCGACGTCCGGTTCATCGGCGAGGGCAAGGCCGCCGCCCCCGCCCCGCCGATCCCGCCCCAGGCCCAGGCCCGCGGCGGCAGGGGCCAGGGCCAGGCGGCGGCCGACGACGTCCACCGGATCACCGACGAGGAGCCGATCCTCTACATCGGCCCCGACACCCGGCCGCCCCGCACCCGCTCGGCCGCCTTCAATCCCTGGGCCCGCCGCCCGCCGCGGCCCGCCCCCGCCCCCGTCCCCGCGCGCCGCCCGACGCCGGCCGACAACGGCGCCCGCCGGGTCCGCCTGATCGCCACCGCGCCGCTGGAGCCGGCCCCGTCGGCCCCCGAGCCGCCGCCGCCGCTCCCCTCGGGCCGGCTCCGGGTGGCCGAGCTGGCCGCCTCGATGCTCTGGGCCGCCCCCTGGGCCGGGCTGGCCAGCCTCCTCGTCGGCGCGACCTTCCAGCTCGACCTGGCCCGCCGCCCGCAGGACCTCGGCTACCTCTTCGCCATGACCCTCCTGGCGAGCTGGGCCGTGCTCGTCGCCAACAAGTTCGCCGAGGGCCGCCTCAACGACCTCGCCACCCGACGGGCGGGCCAGCTCGTCGCGGGCCTCGGCCTGGGCGCGTTCGGCCAGGCCCTCGCCGGCTGGATGATGGTCGACCCGGCGGTCGCCGGCGCCTCGGCGGTCCGGCTCCGCTGGTTCGGCGGCGACATCGAGCCCGCCATCCTGCCCTCCCTGATCGGCTACGCCGCCTACTTCGGCCTGGTCGCCCTGGGCGTCGACTGGTGGACCATGACCGACCGCGACCGCAAGGCCCGGGTCCGCCTGATCCCCGTCGCCAAGGTGGGCCTGATCGCCCTGATCCCCGGCGTCCTCTTCTTCCCCCCGGACCGGCACCCGCTGGCCCTCCCGGTCGTCGTCCTCACCGCCGTCGTCGTCCAGCTCGCCAGCCCCTGGAACGAGGCCGCCGCGCGGTACGCCCGGGCCGCCGGCGGCAAGAAGAAGGCTTCGGCCGCCTGAACCGAGCGGGGCCGGGCCGATGGGCCCGCGGGCCCCGTCCGATCCACCAATAATCGCCCGTCCGACGCGAAAGACTTCATGCACCGGCCACTCTCGCCACGACCCGGCGAGGCCGGGAACCCCGGCAAGGATTGGACCGCGATGAAAAAGCTCGCCCTCGTGATCGTGCTGGCCGTCGTCGCGTCGAAGCTGCTCGCGGTGGCCTCCGACCGGCCCCGCACCGAGACCGTCCCGACCCCGGTCGCCGACCTCGATCTTCGGATCAACGACCGGCTCGTCCGGATCGACGATGCCCCCGCCCCGCCCGCGACCCCCGGCGCGATCCCGTCCGTGCCCTGGCGAAAGGGGATTCGCGACCGGGCCCGACGGGTCGCCCCGGCCCCGGCCCCGGCCAAGGCCGCGGCGGCGGGCCTCCGCAAGCCGATGCCCTCGTGGTATCCCCGGTCCGAGTTCGACGAGGAGGCCCGGACCCGGCCCGACTCGGCCGGCGTCCGCGTCCTGATCGGCCAGCTCTCCGCCTCCGACGACCGGGCCCGGCAGGACCTCCGCAAGCGACTCGAGCGCGAGGTCGGCGACTGGCTCGCCGCCGACGTCCCCCCGTCCTGGAGGCCGCCCGCCGCCATGCTCGACCGGATGGCCCTCGGGACCTACGTCCAGCCCGTGACCCGGAGCTTCGCACCGACCAAGCCCGAGCCGGCCGACGCCGCCGATCGATCGCCCTCGGCCTCGCCCGGCGCCGCCACGGTCCCCGACCTGCCCGAGCTGGACCAGGTCTACACCCTCTACCGGGCCGGCCAGAAGCTCGACTTCTCGCCGGGTCGCCGGGCCGAGTTCGTCGAGACCTACCGCCGCGAGGTCGCCTCCTGGCGGATGAAGCGGCTCGGCGCGGGGCTCGTCGCGGTCCTGGCCTGCCTCCTCGTCATCACCGGCTACATCCGGGCCGACGAGGCGACCAAGGGCTACTACACCAACCGCCTCCGCCTCGCCGCCGCCGCCGGCCTCGGCGCCGCGGGCGTGGCGGCGTATCAGCTCATGGGGTGAAAGCGGCCTTGGTCCCTTCGACGGTGGAGGGTCGGGATCTCTTCTGGCTCCCTCCCCCCTCGTGGGGGAGGGTTGGGGTGGGGGGTCAAGCCGGTGAGCCGCGACTTCGCCCGACAACTCTGTTAACTTCCCCAGTAAGAGGCTATCCGGGAAGCTACGCCGCTTTCGGTTGTGGATACTTGAATGGGGTGGCCGGCCGCCTCTCGTCTGGGGCCAGCCGCCGCAACATCCCTCGGATCGAGCTGATCCTCACCCAAGCCT
>JAABUX010000941.1_pt1 | contig 46313 bp, 47 predicted proteins | sample 5561851 | NCBI WGS metagenome assembly JAABUX01 (sample SAMN10711883, study PRJNA513361) | rock metagenome | isolation source: Antarctica rocks | place: Antarctica: Victoria Land, Richard Nunatak red sandstone | collected 2016-01-03 | reverse complement strand
TGAGCCTCTCCCACTTTTGTGGAGTAGTGAAATCTTAGGATATACTATTTCAGAGGGAGAACCAGGATCATGCAAAGAGTTCAAAAGACCTACACGCAGGAGTTTAAGCATGAGGCAGTGCGGCTTGCTCAGACTAGTGGGAAACCAGTTGCGCAAGTTGCTCGTGAACTGGGCATTTCTGACAGTTCGATCCATCAATGGCGCAAGGAGTTGGCTGAACACGGCTCTGAAGCGTTTCCAGGCAGTGGGCATCAGACAGCCTTGGAGGAAGAAAACCGTCGCCTCAAACGCGAGTTGGAGAGAACGCGACAGGAACGCGATATTCTAAAAAAAACAGTGTCCATCTTCTCGCACGACATAGGGTGAGGGACCAAGTCATTGAAGAGCATCGAGAAGAGTATCCCGTCAGAGGGCTCTGTGACATGCTTGATGTCTCATTGAGCGGATACTACGCCTGGAGGAAGCGCCCAGTGAGTAAACATCAGCAGGAAGATTGCCAGCTTGCAGAACACATTCAACAAGCCTACCAGTCTTGTCGACAGGTGTATGGGAGTCCACGCATTCACGCCGAATTGCGGGCTCAAGGGATTATCATCTCCCGCAAACGGGTGGCCCGTCTGATGCGAGAGCAGAGGCGTTCCGCTTGTCGGCAACAGCATCGGACGACCACGACCAGAAGTGAGCCAGGAGCACGAGTGATGCCGAATGTGGTGGATCAGGACTTTACCGCGGCTGGCCCCAATGAGAAGTGGACCGGAGATATCACTGCCGTGTGGACGTATGAAGGATGGCTCTACCTAGCAGTGGTGCTGGATTTGTTCTCACGGCGCGTGATAGGATGGGCAATGGCTGCGACCCAAGACGAAGCACTCATTGAGACGGCCTTGCGTATGGCTCTGCTTGGTCGACGTCCATCAATCGGGATGCTGTTTCATTCTGATCGGGGATCGCAGTATACGAGTGATGCCTCTCGAGATGTGCTTGCGAATGCCGACATCACGGTGAGCATGAGCCGCACAGGGAACTGGTACGATAATGCGGTCACCGAATCCTTTTTCGGGACACTGAAAAGCGAATGTGTAGAACGCGTTTCCTTCCAGACGCGAGGACAAGCTAGGCAAGCCATCTTCGAGTATGTCGAGTGCTTCTATAACCGGGTTCGTCGGCACTCCACACTCGGCTATGTCAGTCCGGCTGTTTATGAACAAGTGATGTGTTAACCCGAATGTTTCGGGTCTCCACTAAAGCGGGTGAAGCTCACACTCATACAGAGCCAGCACTTTGTGTGCGTTTTCAGATGAATAGCACAACAGGGAACTCCCCCCGGTCCCTCGATTGCTCTCCGAAACTCGTGAGAGAGTTTTCCTAAGGGACTTTCCTCTTCTACGCCTAATTTGACAGCACCCGAACGGCTGAACCTTGCGGTGAAGATAGCCTGCGTGTCCTTCTCGCCTCTTTCATCTCGCCTGCGGCAAGGAACTTTGTCGGCAGGCGTTGCCTTCCTGGTTGTGTGCTGACTGGGGACTGGGAAGTGTACGGAGCAGTGCTGCATAGGCGACAAGCTCCTGTGCTAATCGCGTAAACCGCTCGTGGAGTGCCTTATTTGTAAGAATGAAGCAGTCCCGCGAGCGAACAAAGTCCGAGGGGATAGTGATGATCTGACTCGGAATGGCGACGGTGCGAAGGCCTTTCACAACACCGCGCAGGTGATCACATGGCTGGCTACCAGTGCGGTCATTGTGACCACTGCTAATCAGGGCGACAGGTTTGTTCTGAAATTGCTGGACGGAGAGACTGTCAAGGGCGTTCTTTAAAACGCCGGAGAACGAATTATGATAGACGGGAGAGCCCAAAACGAAGGCGTCGGCCCGATCTGCCAGCAGGGCGAAACGTTGCACTTCAGGCGACTCACTCAGGTACGGGTCAGGGTAAGAGCGTGGATCGAAGAGCGGCAGTGGTTGCTCAGAGAGGTCCCAAATATCGGCACACACACCGAGATCCTGTAACGCGCCAGATAAAAGATCCAGACAACTGCGTATGCGAGAGGGACGCTCCGCGCTGCCCGCGATAAGCAGAACGCGGAGAGGCTTCTGTGACATGGCGTGTTCCTTTCTCGTCGACGGATGCTCTACATATTCTTCTTTCGTATGCCCTAGCTTGTCGCCGCTATTTGGCAACGCGTGGTGAGGCGTGAGAAAATGAGCCAGGGCAGGGCGACGAGGATGGGCGGGTCCGTCCAACGGTCGGGGCACAATGTCAAATGAGCGTGTTCTTTGGCACGGCCATGACAGATACTAATGGGCAGGCCAAAACTGCTGCGAAGCTTTGTCCCTCTCACCAGGGAGGTGAAAAAGTCTTCCGAGTAGTGTAGGGCGGTCGCGAAGAGATAATACTGGCCGTCTGGAACAGGTGGAATACTATAGCTGCCCGATGCTGTCAAGAGTGTGCAGCCAATGGGTTGGCTCTGGGGTAAGGGATCAGTAAAAATTCCAATGAAAATAAGCCCACTAAACGGGACGGAAACGTTCGTGGTGCCCTGAACGCTGGCCCCATGAGCATTGTTTTGAAATACATGGACATTGCTCAGCAGATCATGCAGGCTTTGGATGGGCGAGTACATCATCTCGTCGTGAGCTAGTTGACGCAAGCCCGTCGGTGTGGTTCCCACGAACTGCGTGAAGCGAGTGGTGAAGGTGCCGAGACTTTTATAACCCACGTCGAAACATACATTCGTGACGCTGAGATCTGTCGTCAGGAGTAGTTTTTTGGCCTGCTCGATACGTATGGCAGCCAGGTAGACACTAGGTGGAAGACCGATCATGCTGCGAAAAACGCGATTGAAGTGAAACGGGCTGAGCTGCGCCACATCAGCGATATCTTGCAAGGTCAATGGTTCATGGAAGCGTTCGCGCATTGTGGCAATAGCCTGTTTCACCGCGTGGTCACGCATAATCTCGGTACTGACTCTGCGACTTCCGCTGTCGAACAAATGGGAAAATCTCTCTGCAACAGTCTCCTCTATGGCTGATACTGTGACCATATTATGCATGTCGAGTTCTCTCCTGTCTAGAGTGCTATGCCTCTACTTCTTTGATCGCAGCGCGTTGCGCTGTCCAGGATACTAGATATGGTTTAACGACGAACGAGACGGCCCGGCACACGGGGACGCAAGCCGAGACGATGAGCAATGCGATAAATGGGGAGTACTGGTTATCCATCAGGCGCAAAATGCCATCGCAGACCGCCAGGGTCAAGCCAAAGATGATACGCATCCTACGCGTATCCGGTGTCGTTTTAGGGTCCGTAATCATACTCAGGATGAACAGTTGAAAAGCTGCTCCCAGCAGTGGTCCATAGGCCAAGGCAAGGCCGTTGTGCCTGATCAGTTCTTCTATCATGGCCATAATACAGAAGCCCGTGATAAAGGAGAACACGAGATCCCAGCGCGAGACGCGGAAGGATGAGAACCCACCCACGACCAAGATGATTATGACAATCAGCAACGAGCCGCTCCATTGTGCTGCCAGCGTCGTTACGGTCCCTGGTGCCAAGAGGAGAAGCACAGTTAAGCCAAAGTTCGATGGGTTGAAGATATGGTGCTCCTTCACACTCAACACGGATTTAGAGCCGATCGCCAGTATCGGGGCCACGATATACGGCCATAAGGGAACAGCCTCTATGAGTAGGCCTAAGCCCAGACCAGTGATGACTCCGCTGACGGGGAGCACCAGTTGGCGGCTCTTGCGATAGTTGAGCAATGTATCCAAGGTACACGAAACGAGCAGAGCTGTAATGATCTGGGTCCAGTGATGGTCAAAGGCTAAAAGAGTTTGCCCGACGACCGTATACACAATCAATACACCGATCATAAAGAGACGGGGGTCTTTGAGTTTTGGCCCAACGATAGTCAGGCCGCGTAACTTCCATATCATGGCTTTACCTCCCTTTCTGCCAGAAAAGTGCTATATCCGTGTCTACATACACACCCAGGCCTCGCAGATGGTTTTCCTCTTCTGAGACCAGTTGTTCCTGTGGGATACTCAACCGGCTCTCTAAGAGGGATTTCTGGGCCGCGACATTTAATCCGTTGAGCCAGACATTACGCGCCTCGTCTATCTTGCCATCCTTGGCGAAGACGTCTCCCAGTGCAGTGTAGGCCTGAGGAGTAAAGGCTGTGCTGATTGCATTCTGGTACTGTGCCAGGGCAACCGCGAATTGCAAATCTTCCTGGGCTTTAGGCAGGTGCCCCATCAGGGTTGGCCAGTAGAGGTTGTTCAGTCCGCGAGCGTAGCGCGCGACGATGTTGTACGGGTTCTTCTCCAAAACTGTGTTCAGCGTGCTAATGGAGCGCGACGAATATTGTGCCTGGCAGACTAAGCCATCGGGCGGTTTCGGGCAGGCGCGCATTTCATCGACATAGGTGAGGGCCAAGTTGATAGATGCGTTGGGCGTTTTGAGTTTCTGAGCAAGTGGCGCGAAAAAGTTTTCTTCCTCCATATAACGCTGGTGGTCGCGTAAGGCGAGCCGATAGTCATTGCTATAGCGCAAATTGTCGGGATCCGCTTCTGCCGCGGCCTTCAAGTAGGCGAACCCATGCTCGAGTTGTCCTCGTTGAATGAGCCACTGCCCGGCGGCGTCTTCGAGTAGGGCGATCTCTGGTCTAGCTTGAGGGGGAGATGGGAGGGAGGGATTGTCGAGAGGGTGAGCTGGCAGCGGCCGTTGGTAGCCTTGCCACTGGACGAGTCCCAGGTCCGTCGCGGATAACTGTGACGGAACGGCTGGCATCTTTAACGGACGCACCCGTGGACGAAACAACGCGTATCCCCCCGCCGTAATGACGAGTATTGCTAACAAGCCTAATACGGGCCAGAGTATCCAGCGTTTTTTGCCCAAACGCGAATGGGTCGACGTGCGAGCAGCGACCGTTTTGTCGTTTGTTACTGATGTAGATGAGTTCATGCCCGGAACTCTCCTTCCTTAAGCGTATGGTAGCGATCGACGGCGAGTCCTTTGACGTGTTCCACGCGGCCATCCGGCCAGCGTATCTCGATATCATCGATGGATTGCAATGTGCCGAGACCAAAGATCAGGCGACGGTCCGACTGTGATGCGAAACCGCTGCCCGGATCGACCCATTTCACCCAGCGGTGCTTCTTGGCGGTGACGGTTACCCGCGTACCTATCGCGTCGCGGTTGGTGTGACCCGTACCAACGAGTCGCAGTCCTAGCCAGTGGTTGCGCTTCTGAGGGTTGTTTTTATACAGTAGGAAAGGGGCCCCCTGGTTAGCAACAAACAACTCGGGGAGGCCATCGTTGTCAAAGTCAGCAACGCAGAGTCCGCGCCCGTCATAGAGATCCGTGAGGCCGGCATCCTGGGCGATATCAATGTAGGTGTTTCCCTGTTTCACAAAGAGACGTGAGCGTTCGTAACCTGAGATGCTCATGTCCCCTATGGGAGGCCAGTTGCGCGCATCCTCGACGACGATGCCCGGCGTCGTAGCCATCGTCCCCAGGTAGTACCAGTAATCCCCATTGCCTGCCGAAACGAAGCCGTTGAGCGCGACAATCTCCATCTCGCCGTCATTATCCAGGTCAACAAACTTTGCCCCCCAGCCCCAGCCACCGTGGTCAACCCCAACGGTTGGGGCGTGGTCTGTGAAGGTGCCATCTCGATTGTTTTTCCACAAGAAGTTACCCTCAACAAGATAGCCAGGTTTGGTAATGTTCGCTACGTACATGTCGGGGTAACCGTCACCGTCTAGGTCCGCAAAGTCGACGCTCATCCCTTTGCGCGTGTCAGTGGGAAGGGCATGGGCGGTTACATTCGTAAAGGTACCGTTGCCGTTGTTTTTGTAGATCATATCCTGACCGAAGTCGTTCGCCAGGTACAGATCAAAATGGCCCGTATTGAACAGATCACAGGCTCCCACGTCAAGCGTCCATCCCGTGTCATTGACACCAAGTTCCCGGGCGATGTCCGTGAACGTCCCGTCACCATTATTGCGGTACAAAACATTCGGGCCTCCGTTGCGCGCTCTCTCGAAATCATCGTGCATGATGTGCGTCGTCTTCAAATGCCAGAGATCAACGGGCCGGAAGTAGTTGCCGATGTAGAGGTCGAGCAATCCATCGCCGTTGTAATCAAACCAGATGGCCGCGTTCCCGTTTCCGGGGTCCCCGGTGCCCGAGGACTCGGTGACATCGGTGAACGTCCCATCACGATTGTTGCGAAACAGGCGGTTGGGGGCGCTCCACTTCACGATATACAAGTCGGGCCAGCCGTCATTGTCAAAGTCGCCCCAGACGGCATCCATCACTCCGCCTTGCTCGTTCAGGTGAGCAACACCCGCTCGTACGGCTACGTCAGTAAAGGTGCCATTGCCGTTATTGCGGAACAGGTGGCAGGGCGTGTTGCGTCCGGACGAGGAAACAAAAATGTCGATCAGGCCATCGTTATTGTAGTCTGCCGCAGCCGCGGCTGCGCCGACCGAGCACATCCAGGGCATGATATTATCGAGCTGCGGGTCCAGCAGAGCCTTATGATGGACGACGTGGATTCCGGACTGTTGCGAAATCTCGCGCAGGTGGAATGCTGAATGGCCCGTTGTACTTTTCTGTGCATTCGCATCGAGTAGAGTACCTGGCCATCCTGTCTGGTGGGAGAGCCACAGAGTTCCTAGCGTGCCGATACCTAAACACGCTTCCGCTGTATACGTAAGCATTTGTCGGCGCGTCATCGGTCTGCCTTCTTGCATCTTCATGATTGTCCTTTCATCTCAGGAACACAGTGACCTGACGGGTCAAAGTCACTATGTACTCGACCTTGAATGAGGCCGCAGCGTAAGGCTGCCTCACTATGCTGCGTCTACTCGTACACCCTGAGTGCTTCTCGCAATGCACCTGGGACCGACACCGGCTCCATATGCTCTCCGGTTCGTCGCATACATGCCACCTGTTGCTCGCCGCGTGCGATCAATTCATCTCCGTGTTGTGTTTTACGCCAGTACTCGAACAAAAGGGTAATGCGGCTCTGCGTCAGCGCACCTAAGCGCATGCGAAGCACGAGTTGATCGAAGGCGTACAGTTCGTCCAGGTATTCACATGAGCAGCGCGTCGTTACCAGAGCAAGCCCCTGGGCTAACTGCGGTAGTACTTCGGGTGCATGATCATGCAAGAACATTTCACGGCAGCGCCCTTGCCAACGCACATGGTTGACGTAGTACACGTTACCGACTAGGTTTGTTTCCTCGAAGGCAACCGTATGGTGGTACTCATAGCTTCGCATTGCTTTCTCCATCATTCGTGAGTTGCACATATCCTCGATCTAGCAAGTAATCTGCTCCCTGGGTAAAAACCTCCGGTGGAGGAACAAAGACGTCAAGAGCATCTGCCAGTCGGTTGATAATGTGGAAGTAGGCATTGATATAGAGCGCATCGCGAACCGCCTGATCCCTAATGCCCGCTCTGCGCAGCGCCTGCACATCAACGGCTGTGACCTCCCCAGGTGCCAGTGTAAATTTCTCTAGAAAGCCGAGCATGGTTCGCAGCCGCTCCGCGATGGGAGCAGTGCGCCAATCCGCTAAAATACGCTTGACAAGACCATCGCCCAACTCTTTTGACGCGACCGCGCCATGTGCACCCGTTCAATAGGCGCACTGATTGGCAGAGGAGGTGAAGGCCGCAAAGAGCTCCCGTTCTCCAACGCTCCATTCCGAAGGGCCGCGCAATACATCCTGCAAGCAGACAGAGAAGTGATACCCGAAAAGTCCTGGTCGGTACATCAGTATGCGTTGGATATCAGAGACTGATTGATTCGGCAATACCTGCGCGATAGCCTGAATTCTCACTGAAGCCTCTCTAAGATATGGAGGCTCTGCTCCAGGGGTGCCATCCCCGCACCCACCGCCGCACTCAGAGTGATTTCAAACAGCGCATCCTCGGTATAGCCTGCTCGTTTTAGTTGCTCGATATCTTCATCGACGACTTCGTAGGCATGACATGCAACTTTACTGACGTAGGCTATAAGTTCTTGTGGGATATCTGCCACGACGTTCGCCTGGGTGCCGTCGCACTGGGTGGCGTAGGTTTTGATCTGTGTGCGCAGGGTAGAGTCGGTAGCCCCCGCACATGTGAGGACGGCGGTGACGAGCGTTTGTACCTGTTCGGCGCGTATATCTTTCATGTGTGTATTCCTTTCCCTGTGAAAACACAAGATGATGGCTAGCTGGCAGTTGTTCTACCTGTGATTACAGCAGTTTGCTGCAGAGGGCAAAGACAACCTGCTGTTGCTGGTTACGCAACCTCGTGGAGTACGTCATAACGACGAATGGCCCTGTCTGGAGAATGTGCCACCCGTCTTCTTTTATCGTGGTGAGCATAAGCGGTGCGTCCGGCGCGGATCCCGCTTTCTTTAAGCTCTCGCCCGCTGCCCAAACACGCGTGGCGGAGGTGTCGTAATCCTCCTGTCCCTCGGCTGATAGCATTGCGGCGAGGGCAGCGCGGTCTGCTCCCAGGAGGTCTTGCCAGACTTCGTGCGGCCTAGATACCACCGTCTCGACATCACACCCGGCTGCGACCGGGCTGGTGAGCGCAAGCGTGATGGGGCCGGTATGAGCAGTGGAGACCGTGGGGCTTGCTTCAGCGGGGAGCGATGGTTTCCCATCCGCTCTTCTGTGAAGCGCCACCGCTGTCCCGATGAGCGTTCGTAGTGCCTGGTCGCTTCTCTTCCGAGGCTCCTCTCCCTGGTCGCGCTGTACCGAAAGTTGGAGCCGTAGACCCGGCTGCAGCTCCGCTATTCGACGTTCCAGATAGGGACCGAGCAGGGCTTCGGCCCATTGCCCTTGTGGAAGGGTGCCATTGACCTGGTGCAGATGGAGTCCCTGCCACTGTTCCTGGAGTCGTCCCTGCTCATCGCAAACCTCGACGTCGTAGGTGAAGTGGCTGCCGTTGCGTTCGCGTTCACGTGCGAACACCGTAAGAGTGTGCGGACTCTGTGACTGCTCTCGTGCAAGGACGATCGCGCCCACGCCGGTAGGTAGGAGCGTTGCCTGTGGAATGCAGGCTTGAATCGCGTGGATGACTGCATCTCTGGCAGCCGGATCTCCCAGAATGAACTGTGATGGCAGGTAGCGGGCGAACCATTTCCCATTCGTATAGGGTGCAATTTCAGCAATACACTCGGTCGCATGTAGGCGGCGGTACCGTTGTATACGCGTGAAGCGGCCGCGGTGAAAGAGGATATGACCGTACAGATCTTGCAGGGGTTGCAACGGCACGTCGGCATCCCCTTTCTGGCGCAGGTCTGTTAGCTGTGGCAGTTCCTGTTGTTGAACATATGGTTGCTTGGCAAAGACGCAAAGGGTCTGGAAATGGTCGACCTGGTATGCTGTCTCTGAACTGCGTACCACGACCTCAACACTCCCCGACTCGTGGACCAGTGCCACGATCCGCAGGGTGATGGCTTTCTGCTCTGGAACCACGATTGGACGTGCAAACTGCACGTGCTCAAAAGAGGGCAACTCTTCTGAGCACGTAACGGCCTGAGCAGCCTGGGCCATTGCTTCCAGTCCGAGTACCGCAGGCAAGAGCCGCTCTCCCTGGACTTTGTGGTCGTCCAGATAGAGATCTGTGGTAGTGGATACCTCCGCTTCTGTGACCAATTCGATGCCTGGATAGTGAATGAGTGGCCGTTCCAGGAAGCGCAGCAAGGGCAGGGGTCTCTGGCCCATCTTAAGCGTTGGCGATTCGCCAAAGCGTCCGGTAACGACAACGCGGGTCGTTGGACCGCGGTGAGCGAGTAGGCGACGGAAGAGTGCAACGCCCTCATCTGGAGGGATCGGTGTAATCCCGGCACGCTTGAGCGCATCGACGCGTCCGAGACGCTCTCCCATACCGACACCCGACCACACCGACCACTCGATACAGAGGCAATGGCAATCTGGGTGTCGCTGCTGAAACTCTTCCGTCTCGCACGCGAGCCATTCGTTCGCCAGCGCGTAGTCGGCCTCGCCCTGCATACCTGTCCGCGCAATGACCGAGCCAAAGGTAGTGAGAAAGCGGATGTGCTCCGAAGAAACTGCCCCGAGTACGTTTTGGAATCCTTTCACCTTGGGAGCGAGAGTATTAAAGACCGCAGCTTCATCGAGTGAACCCAAAAGTCTCGGCACATTGGAACCGGCTCCGTGAAGTATGGCGGAGATCGTACCTAGGCAGTTCTCAATCTCCCGCACCGCCTGTTTCACAGCAGTGCTATCTTGTACGTCGGTGGCTACATAGTGATAGCGGATGTGCGCGGCGGCCATCCTGTTGAGATTTTCTGCCAGTTCCTGGTCACGCTCTGGGTGCGACCTGCCGAGTAGCGCGAGTCTCACCCCCGTCTCTCGCGCCAATGCGAAGGCGCACTCGGCAGCAATTCCTTTGCCGCCGCCCGTCACCAGCAAGACATCGTCGGTATTCAACGGGAGTGCAGGAGAGGATGTGGGTAGCGCGAGTGGCTTGAGTATCGGCTCCGTGCGTCGCCCGACAGCATCATAGCACGCTTCCACGTATCCTTGTGCCGCTCTTACTTCGGTCACCACGCAATCGACGGTGTGGGGATACCTTTCTGGGAGATGAACCACGCATACCGTCAGATGGGGTTGTTCGAGGTAGAGTGTGCGTGCAAAGGCGGCTCCTCCGTTACCGTGTTGTACAAGCACAAAATGCGTCGTATCCCTGTGTGCGAGCACCTGTTGCGTTCCATACAGCAGGAGTGCAATCAAGCTCTCTTCCAACTTAGAAGGCAGACAGACGATACAGCCATTCCCCTCGGTAGTCTCGAGTGCTCGACGCAACTCCTGCGCGAACGCGTAGCCTGTGGGAGCGAACAGTTGCCAGGTCCCCCGTTGTCCGGTACGCAGCGTCGTCGTCAGTGCTCGCTCTTGTTGCGTAACGGTGAAGGCGCGAATCCAGGGGTACAGGCCCGGCGTCTCTCTAGACTGTTCTGCCAGCTCGAGATTACCTCCACTCTGCTTGAGGTCTTCCAACGCTTGGGCCATCTCCTTTAGCGTCGCATCCGCGTAGTCTGTTGGCACGCCCGACGGCGGCATATCCAGAGTCCTGCAGGCTTCCGCAACGATTTGCCCTACGGTGATGGAGTTGAGATGGAGATCGCTCAATAAGCGGCTATCGATATCGATAGCCGCAGCGGGCAGCTCCGCACGAGCGGCGACGATTTGTTGGATGATTTCGACTGCGGAGCCGCTCGTGCTCTCCGCATGCCATTCTGGGATCGCACGCTCAATCTCCGTGTCTATAGATAACAGTGTCCCAGTGCCCGGGATTGTGAGCAGTGGAGCTTGTTCACAGGGATTGACCAGGAAAGCGGGGCGCCAATTCAGATCGATGGGTTTGCTGAAGCGCCCTTCGAAGAGTGCTTCATGCTTCACCGGTGCGCCGAGCACAAATGCGGCCGCTACCGCTGATAGTAGCCCTTTGAGAGAAGGTCCCCCGGAGTCGGTAGCGATCACTGGCTTCGATGAAATATCGGCGGTGAGTCCGCTCAAAATTTTGCCTGGCCCTACCTCGATAAAGAGATCGACGGCGTCCTGCACCCTGGCGATGGCCTCTATGAAGCGCACCGGTGCGGTAATCTGATTACAGAGAAGCGCCTTTATATCCTCTTCCCCTCCGAGCAGGGTACCGGTGACCGTAGAGGCGACCGGGCGTTCCGGATGAGAGAACGCCTCTTGTTGCAGGTGGTCCGCGAGTGACTCAGCCGCTGCCGCCACGAGCGGCGAATGAAAGGCGTGGGAGACGGCGAGACGCGCACACTTGAACCCTCTGGCGCGCGCGTGAGCAGCGACTTTATTCACCGCCAGTACGTTTCCCGCAATCACCGTTTGGCGGGGAGAGTTCAGGCCGGCAATGGAAACTGGGTAATCGCGCTGCAACTCTTCGACCGTCTGTTGATCGGCCTGAATGCTGAGCATGGCTCCGCTCTGATCGCTCGCTTCGGCCATCGCCCTCCCTCTGATGCCTGCGATACGCAGCAGCGTTGTGGCATCAAACACACCTGACCAATGTAGCGCCGTCAGTTCACCCAGGCTGTGTCCGATACCCACATGGGCTGTAACACCCAGTGTTTCGAGGACCGAGAGCCCAGCTTGCGAGGCGGTGGTAATGGCTGGTTGCGCAACCTCCGTCTGTTTGCCATCACCCTCCTGGGGCAGTTGCGCCCACAGGTAGAGAGCAGCCACATCTGGGAAGCGACGGCGAAGAATGCCACCACTGAGATGTGCCGGTGCTCCTTGACCTGGGAAAAGAAAGCCGATGCGTGGCATGTTGGTTCCCGAACTGAGGTAGAGGCCCTCCTTTGTGTCAAAGTGCGTGGTCACATCGTCACATAGCCATTCTCTCAGCCTCTCCAGGCGCAGTGTTAGTTCGCTGGGACTGGATACAACAAGTGCTGCACGCACGGGGCCGGGCTGGAGATTTTTGGACAGGTAGGCAGCGAGGTCTATGAGCTCCGCATGCGATATCCTGTCTGCCAACGTCAGCAGATGCTCTACCTTTTGTTGCAGGTCTGCACTACGTTGCGCGCTTAAAAGAATGAGTTCAGCATCCTGGAACGAAGCAAGCAAAATCTGCTCATGAGGGGTGAGCGTACGGCGTCGTTGCTGGCTATCCCCCTCCAAGACGATGTGAGCATTGATGCCGCCAAACCCCATGGCACTGACCCCTGCACGCAACGGTGCTTCGGCAGGCCAGGGCAAGCCCTGCTCCAAGGTCTGCAGCACCGCTTCTTTGTGGGTCAGTTCACGGTGTGGTTCGGCGGTACCGGTCGTCGGCGGCAAGACCTGCGCTGAGATCGCCATCGTTGCTTTGATGAGGCCGGCCACTCCTGCTGCTGCCTTCGTATGCCCGATGTTGGCTTTGACCGAGCCGATGACCGCCAAGTGCTTTGGAGGAGCGCCCCGTGCATGGTGCCGTTCAGAGGAGAGGGCCCGCAGCTCGGTGACGTCGCCAACAGCGGTGCCAGTGCCGTGTCCCTCGAAATATTGGACCGTGTCGATACCAAAGTCCGCACGGTGATAGGCACGAGTCAACGCCAGGCGTTGTCCTTCAACCTCTGGACGGGTGATACCACCGCTCCCATCCGAGGATATGCCCCATCCGCGAATGAGCGCATAGATGTGTCGCTGTTGCGCCAGTGCCTCTTCGTGGCGCATCAAAACAACAAAACCACAACCCTCACCTGGCAGGAAGCCAGACGAGCGCACATCGTAGACACGCATGTCCTCGACGGCAAGTGCCGCCGTTTTCGCGAAACCGATCAGTTCGAAAGGGTCCAGGCTCAGATCGACACCGCCAGCCAGGGCTACGTCAATATCATAGGCTCGCAAAGCAGAACAAGCATGAGCTATAGCTAGCAAAGAAGAGGAGCATGCTCCATCGATAGTATACCCGCCGCCTTTCAGATTGAAATAATTGCAGATACGCCCGGCAATTGTATTGGAAAGGCCGCCCGCCAGCGTCTCCTCGCCCACCGGGGCGAAAGGCTCTTTGTATGCTTTCTCGAGTTGCAGCAGAAACGCCTTACTCTGTTCAGGTGTCCATCCCTCCTGCATCAGAGCACTCGCGACCACGCGAGAGACATAGGGCCAGCGTAAACGCAAGGAGTTGGCACGCGAGAGTTCTCCGGTCAATGTATTCCCGACCAGAACGCCCGTAGAATCTGTCGGCAGACCGTGTGCATCCGTAAAACCCGCATCCGCGAGAGCCTGTGCCGCAATGTCGAGTGCCAACCAGTGTGCCAGGTCGCTAGAGCGATAGACGCTACCAGAGATATGAAAGCGCACGCGATCGAACTCGTAGTTCGTCAGGAACGCCCCTTGCGTTGAATACGTACGATCGGGATGGCTGCGATCGGGATGATAATAATCCTCCAAGCGTAGCCTTTCTGATGGAATCCTCCTGAACGCCCTACGCTGTGAAAGCACATTTTCCCACAACTCTTGCGGGGACCGCGCGTCAGGATAACGACAGGCCATTCCAACAATAGCAATAGCTTGTGTCATAATTTTCCTCATCCTTGTCTGAGTGTAAAGGCCTACGGATACGGACTGAACCCTCTTCCCTAATACTAAGTGGTTCAGCTGATAGGCCCGAAGAACGAAAGCTGCGCAAAGATGGTGCAGGACAAGCCTCTTCGTACATGCCGACCTCGTTGCGGAGAAGAATTGACTCCTGCAACCAGACGGGACGTGCAGGCATATCCATCGCTGATTTGCCGGTGTTATGCGTCAACCGCTGATGGCTTAAAAGAGAACTGGATACGTTGGCGCCAGATTTCAAATGCAGGCTCACCGTGGTCAAATGGTAGGTCCTGTAAGGCCGTCTCGACGACTTGTACCGCTCCATCCGGAGGGAGGTGACAGACCAGTTCGCATGCTAGCCGGGTATGCTCAGTGAAATTGTGCGCTTGTTGTCTCGCCTTCACTGCGAAGGCGACCCCTTGTGCAAGATGCGGATAGTGCGGGCCAGCGGCAGAGCACAACTCACGTATCTCCTCGCTCTGTGCGCCCCCTGCATACGCGCATGCGAGACCAACGCCGCTCCACAGATCCGGTTGCCGGGAAGGCGGAAAGGTGCTGACCGCGTTCGCTATGCGGCGTACATCGGCACCTTCAACGAACCATAAACTTCGACCCAGTCCTTGATCAAAGGCGCGTAGCTCGTATCCCAAAAGATGCGGCGGTCGTTTATGTAGGTGTAGTGCGCGTTGCCAGGAAAAAAAACCTTCGTGGAAACCATAGCCGTCCAGAGCTAGCCATTTAAGAAGAGGATCATAGTGCGACAGAACAGAAGCGCGCTTTCGTGGGAGCCGCGCAAATGTCCAGCCCAGCCCAACATGCAGCATATAAATATGGGGTGCTCCCCCCTCGGACATAAACGCTGGGAGACGTTGCTTCCAGGGTAAAAAGAAGTCGAGCATAGCCAAGCCCATGGCTGCCCCTTCGTATGCAAAGCCTCTCACATCCTCTTCCACCTGCTCAAGTCTTGGTACAAGGGCAGCAAAATTATCGCTTTCCAGTGCTGCGTGATACCCTCGGACAAATGTCGATGCACTACGCTCCAGTCTCTGCCACGCATCACTTTTCCCCGTATGAAATCCACGTTTGGCAAAGGTAGTTTCGGTAGGGGAAATCCCCAAGAAAAGCCTACGAAATCTCCCGACAGCCAGAGACATCTTTCATTTCCTTTCACGCGTTTGTACTAAATCCTGCATGGACAACCATGCACTGACCTTTTAAGTGCAACACACTACGAAAGTATCTATTACCGACAGATGATACACTTGCAGAGAAATTTCTCCCCTGTTTGCAGAAACCTCTGAATAGAGAATGAGGTTGCTCTCGATGACGGTGCTCACAGAAAGAAAAGGGGCTTCTCACTTCTCATAATTGTCAGTTACTTATTTCACCTGAACCAACTTTAGCCTCTTAAATAGTATTCAATCTGCTAGCATATTTATTGCGTTTTTGCATATATCTACGTACCACATGCGAGTATAAAACATTTTTACGTGGATTGTTTCTTCTATCTTGCTCGGTTGAACGTATACATCATCCTCAATGAAATAAGGGCAACAAACAGGAGAACAAGAGTCTAAGCAGGTGTTGCGTTTAAAAAAATCAAAGGGAGCAAACAAGGAGAAGACAGGAAGATGGCAGGTCAGGTACTATGAACATCGAACAGGCCTTTCCAGACAATCCTGTCTTGAGGAGGTTATCGTCGATTACTACCTGAAGGATGTCCATGCTGTGATTTGCGTAACAACACGGTTCCATCTCAAATATTTCTGGAATATCGTCCCTATATACCTATCCTACAGGAGAATGCGACAAGATCTCAGGGTAGCCTCAGGATTAATACGCTATGCCTTTGTGCTAGAAAGCCCCGTCGCATACTACATGTTCTCTTTGTGGGAATCCGAGAAGGCTCTTGAGGAATTCTCCAATGCGCCAAGTCATTTGAACGCTGTTCGACGTGCCAAGCAGTTCTGTGGTGATATCTGGTCTGGGTACTGGCAATTCGACGCCGTCAGTAAGTCTGCGGACCAATGGACAGGACCCGCACCATGGCCTGCCCTAACAACACATCCCGTACACCCTCATCGCCTGATACAAACTCCTGGAAAGGAAGGAGCCTGATGACGATCATCTCAGCTTCGCTTAGCATCGTACTAGGGGTAGTCTTTCTCGTCAGCGCTATCCCTAAACTTCGCCATCCTGAGGGTTTTGTTCTCATAGCCCTGGAATATCGCTTGCTGCCTCCATTCTTAGGGCACCTCTACGGGCGAATAATCCCCCCTCTCGAATTCTTGGTAGCTCTCCTCATGCTCAGCGGTACAGCTGTAGGTCTCGTTGCCATCGTCGTATCACTGCTGCTATTCAGCTTTATTGTGGCTATTGCCATCAATATGGTGCGCGGTCGCGATCTCGACTGTAACTGTTTCGGCCCGAATAAGCGACGCAAAGTCGGATGGATTCTCCTGTTTCAAGACGGCGTGCTATTAGGTTTCGCCCTTAGCCTTACAATGCTCATACCCGTCTGGACAGGGTTAGAGCCGTGGTCCGTGGCCAGTCTTTTGGGTTTGAGGAGCACAGAGAGTGCAGTTGCATTCCTGGTAGAGGTGGGATTGGCTATGTTTATCTGGGTTTTGCTCAGGAGGTCCCATACCTGGAGGAAGAAAGATAATCAATACGCAACGACAAACAGATTGATGCAGCAGTAGAAGTCTGTAAGCAACAGTACTGAAGGAGTGGTTACATGACTGTTTTGTGGCTCGTGAGTTACGGAGTATTGTGGATGCTGGTAGTGGGCCTGTGCTTTTTGGTGGTCGGCCTATTACAACAGATCGGCCTGTTACAACGCCAACTAGAGCAGCCCCCATCGAAGTCAGAGGGAGTACCGGAAACAAGCGTTATAACACTAGAGAACGATGGTCCGCGCATTGGCTCAGATCTTCCCGAGCTTGCAGTTGAGACCATCAACGGGTTCGGCACGCTGCCGTCTACGCCTCGCTGTAACAAGTATGGCATCCTACTGATGTTTATGTCACCCATGTGTGAGAGTTGCCAGCACGTGGTTGAACCGCTCAATAAAATTACGGACAACGGTGAGTACAAAGGACGCATAGTCGTAATCTTGAAAGCTGATGTGCAAACGTGCCGAGCATTTCTTAGCATATTCCCTTTACGTCTACCTGTTGTTTGTGATAGCGACCGCACCATCAGCATGGGTTTTAATGTACACCGTAATCCCTTTGGATTGCTCTACAACTCAGAGGGTAAGCTCACCAGGAAAGGTGTTGCTGAGGAGCAAAAACACCTCGAAAGTCTGCTCGGGGATGTTCTTGCCTCTTCGAGAGCACATCCTGATAGAGTGCTCCCTCAGATATCATCTGACGTACTCGCGTGAGCCAGTTCACGCCCGTAGGCATTCAGAAGCACTACTTTCGTGGCTAGAAAGAAGCGACAGTTGCTTTCTTCTTCCGACTGGGTTCTGCATTTCGCAGGCTAGCGAAATGACCGCTTCTAGCATGTCTGCTCAGGCAGGTGGAACAGAAGACAACGCTATCACACCTACGTTGGTTTAGTTCGTCAAAGCGGTGGCTTTCTCGTATAAATGCAGGGAAATACCAGTACCGCTAAAGAAAAAGGGAGAATCAGCCATGTCGAACATTATTTACCGGATAGCCAGAAGAATGACCGTGTCGACTTCGCGTCGCGGTTTCATTGCGACGATGGGGAAAGCCGTGGCAGGTGTAGCTGCGATTGCCGCTGGCGCAGGTACTAGCATAGAGCAGGCAAGTGCTAACTCTACATTGTTGTGCTGTTCTGGTACTGCTTGTGGGAGTGGTACTACTGCTTGCCCCCAAAACACGGTTCCGAACTACACTTGGTACTGCTGCTCCAATGGGCATCTGCGAACCACCTGCCAGGATTGCTGGCAAACTAACCCGTTTAGGTACTATTGCACCTTTGTTACTACAGCAGGTCATTGCTAGCAGAGATGGAGAAGAGGTCACTAAGCACTTTAACCCAGCTGGAGGAGAGATGGTAATGGTTTCTGTACATCAGTCAACACGAAAGATATTTATCCTCTTTAGTGGGATGATTGTTGGTTTTATATTGCCCTACATTGTGCGTACACATAATGAGTTTCTCCCTGCCACTGCTGTAGTTGTGTCATTATTACCGTTTTTCCTGGCAATGCTGATAGGAATGGCGAGTACTACTACAGTGTGAGGCGTCTCGATGATCGGTACGATCGGGTCCCTCGTGCAGGAGACTCCTTACTCTGGACGCTGGCTAGTAGCAACCTGCATATATACGGTTGCCTGTCTGAGTACCTCCTCACTGCTAGGTGCATGCCTGGGTACACTAGGGCTGCTCATCCGCAATATCAGCTGTATCCCTCTCACACACGCTTCAGTTTCTACGACGGGTCTTCTACTGGTCGGGTTCCTGTCTGTGGCATACGCATGCAGTGACGTAGGATTGATTCGTCTGCCTCGCCCTTGCATTACGCAAGCCGTTCCGGTTACTTGGTGGCGCTGGTGGAGACCTTATGGAGCAGCACTGGCGTATGGAGCGGCTCTCGGCCTTGGTGTGACGACGCGTATTCAATTCGGAGCTTTCTATGTGCTCTGTGTCTGGTGCGTTCAAAAAGGGAATACGGCTTACGGAGCTGTACTCATAGGTACATATGGTGCAGTACGAGCACTCATGATAATTCCAACCAGCCAGGACGTGTATAGCCGTGGCTCAAACAGCGGGGAGCGCCTTATTTGCTACCTTTCCTATCTCGGGAATTTTAAGTTTGTTGTGGCCGTTGTCCTCGCTCTATTTGGCGCACTAGTTATTGGGTCCTTGTGGTGGTTGTGAGCCTCCGTGTTAAGGATTGACGTAGCTCAAGCATCCCCAGAAGGCGAAGGATCAAGTGCCGCCGTTGCCTTCTCTCCTTTCACAGAAGGAGTCATCTCGTTGTCACGGATAGCAGCAACCAGTGGTAAGGTCAGGAAGATGAGTATACCCATGCCAATCATTACAGCGCGGGGTCCGAAAGCAGGGATAAGGGAGCCGACCACTGCCAAGCCAACAACGCTGCCTATCTCTACTCCCAGGTACATGGCACTGAAGGCGCGCCCGCGAATCGAGGTAGCCGTACTCTGCTGGACAACCGCAAGGACATAGGCAAAGAGCAAGGACCCAGCGGCACCGTAAAATGCTGCAACCATCCATAGGAGCCATGGGGAAGGTGCAATTCCCAGGCCAATAACGCCTACTCCTTCGGCGCTACAGCCAATGAACAGCATACTCTTTGCTGAGAAGGGAAGACGTACTAGGCTTAGACCGACACCACATGCTAAGGCACCGACATTGAGGCAGGTAATGGCAACTCCGTAGGTGATCACTGGTGCGTGCAGCACGTCCTTGACGAGGACACCCATGAGTACAGTCTCAATCGGGATAACGGCAATATGCACGATCAGCCCAACGATACAGAGAAGGCTAAGCACGTGGTTACGCACTAACTCATTTAGTCCTTGGCCCAGGTCTTGGAGTACCCTCTGTGGTCGTCGATCTGGCCGGGAATTGACTCGACCGAAAAAGGTTGCGCCTGCCGACAGAAAGTAGCTAATGGCGTTTGCGGCAAAGGCCCAGGTCGGTCCAACGATGCCTATCAATACGGCTCCTACGGCAGGTCCAACCAGGCTCCCACTGTCAAGGCAAGCTTGCATACCTGCATTGGCGCGTACCAGGTCTTCTTGAGGAACCAGATCCGGAAGTGCAGCCTGCGCTGAAACAGGGTAGAGCTGGCAGGAAAGGCCAAGAAGGATATAAAGTGGAATGAGCTCTAACGACTGAAAGGCTGGTGAGACAACCAGCAAGGCAACTGCAATGTAGAGAAATCCAGAGAGCAGATCTCCCAGCAGCATCACCCGCCCTCGGTTTAACCTGTCAGCGATCACCCCCGTGAAGACCTGTGCTATGATGCGCGCGCCAAAGTAGCAGGCGAGCACTACGCTGACCAATACTGGAGAGTGGGTACTGCTCAAAACGAACCAGACGAGTGTCACACTGGCAGCCGATGAGCCAATAGCTGAGAGTAGGCCACCCATGGTGATGGCGAGAAAGGAACGTGCAGCAAAGGGACCTAAACGGTTATGCCAGGTCGTGACGTGAGTACGGTTACCCATTAATAAAAACCTCTCTATGTTCCAATAGAAGACCCGCCCATACTATGCATATTACCTGACCTACCGTCCCCGTGTCTTCTTCTGAATTGCTCTCATGGACGTTGACAGCGTAGATATTGTATGTTACTGTATAGTCACGTAACAAGGAGGTAACTTATATGATAGAGGGCGTAGACCTTGTTTGGAAAGCGCTCGCAGATCCTACGCGGCGAAGGCTCATGGACCTCCTGAGGGAGCGGGCCCGAACGACAGGTGAGTTGTGTACAAGCTTTGAACCCAACCTCTCCCGCTTCGCAGTGATGAAGCATCTTCAGACTTTAGAACGAGCAGGGCTTGTCGTTGTGAGGCACCAAGGACGGGAAAGCTGGCACTTTCTCAATGCTGTGCCGCTACGCCGCATCTACGACCATTGGGTAAGCAAGTACGATTCCCGCTGGGCAGAGACGTTACTACAGCTCAAATCTAAAGCGGAACAGCAAAGTACCGCAGAAAAGGAGGCTACGACCATGGAAACTATGCACATCGAACAAGAAATCTTGATCGAGGAAGGACCAGGCCGCGTTTTCGATGCCCTGACTGCTGACGTGGATGCTTGGTGGAACCAGGGCTTCTTCACGCCGACCTCGATTTTTCGCTTGGAGGCGAATGTTGGAGGTCGTTTTTACGAGGACTTTGGCGCCGAGGAGGGAGGCACACTGTACGCGACGGTAACATATATCAAAAAAGGAGAGAAACTGAGAATGACCGGCCCTATGGGCATGTCTGGAGCTGTAATGGGTGCAATCGACTTTGCGCTTGAGCCTCGGGACGGCGCAACGCTGCTTAAGCTCTCCCACCGCGTTATCGGCGAGGTCGATGATGCTGTACGAGAAACCTATACGAATGGATGGCAAGAGCTGCTGAGCCAAAACCTAAAGACATTCGTCGAGCAGGGACGTGGTTATCGAGCCGCTTCCTAAATTTGACTATCCAGCTTCGTTGCTTGGTACTCGGGAGTGAGTTGTCCGAAACAAAAGAACCATTCTCGGTTTGTGAAGCAACGCTACGCACTTACAAACTGAGAATGGTTCAAGCTGACAAGAACGACTAGGCTAAGTCACTGCTGAATTCGCCCCGGTGTCGACACGGGGCAGTGCATGTGAGACATTACTTGTTGTCCCCCTGGTCGCAGCTGTGGACTTCTGTGAGAGGTCGAGTGGCACCGCCATTGTTGCCGTAGTACCCCACTGCCCAGACTCTGCCCGCTGAGCCTGCGGCCACCCCTGTAAGGTAGTTGACCGCCGACCCTGGACTTAGACTTGGGACGATACTCCAGGCCCTACCATTCCAGTGCTCGATCAGGGTATATCTGATGTTCTTAGCGCTGTTGCCATTAAAGCGAACTCCCACCGTCCAAATATCGCTCGTCGAGACGGCTGCAATTCCAGTAAGGTCATTGTCGCGCAGCCTAGAGTTTGGGCTGGGGACGATGCTCCAGGTCCTACCATTCCAGTGCTCGATCAACGTCTGGTCAGCACCGCCCGTATCGCTGTGTAACCCCACGGCCCAGATATTGTTCGCCGAGACGGCTGCCACCTCTGCGAGATTACTGTAGGCGGTGTTATCTCCGATGGTAGGGCTGGAGATGATGCTCCACTTGCTGCCGTCCCAGTGCTCAATCAGAGTTTGTCCAGTGCGTGGGGCACTGGCGTATCCTCCAACAGCCCAGATATTGTTCGCCGAGACGGCTGCTATCCCCGTAAGATAGTTAAAATCCGATCCGTGGTTTGGGCTGGAGATGATGCTCCACTTGCTGCCGTCCCAGTGCTCAATCAGGGTTTGGTCCGAGTCATCAATGTTCTCGTGTAACCCCACAGCCCAGATATTGTTCGCCGAGACGGCTGCTATCCCCGCAAGGTAGTTAACATCCGACCCAATGTTTGGGCTGGAAACGATGCTCCAACTCTGCCCGTTCCAGTGCTCGATCAGTGTCTTTTTACTACCCATATAGGTTCCTACAGTCCAAACATTGCTCGTGGAGACTGCAGCTACCCCAGTCAGGTAGTTGGAATCTGAGCCAATGTTTGGGCTGGAAACGATGCTCCATTTGCCACCGTCCCAGTGCTCGATCAGTGTCTGAGAGATGCTGCCTCCGTAGGAGTCTCCTACAGCCCAGATGTCGTTTTCAGAGATCACCGCCACCTGATTAAGGGCAGTGCCCTGTGCTCCAGAGGGAGTTGGGCTAGAAATGAGTTTCCAACCTTTACAGGCACGGTGCATAGAAGCCTCTGCTGTTCCCGTTCCCGCCGACGTGGCAGTCAGTACGATCAGGAGTACGACTGATAGTAGCGCACTTTTCAAGCGATCCATACATTTCCTCACAGTCTTTGGTATTCGATTGGCCATCTGCTCTTTGGAATACTACCAGGAGTATTCACCTCAACACGGATCGTTGGTTGAATCTCTGGTAGTGCCAGGCATTCACGGCTACGGCCGAGGTGCCTTGAGGACGAATTTCGCAGTATAGGTTGTAGAGTTTGACAAGCTGGTAAGCGTCATTGTGTACGTGCCGGGTCTACATGCTTGGCTTGTCGAAATTAGTGCAGGCCCGCCGAACAGGACTATGTTGGCATTTCCCTTGTCGTCAAGTTCGATATCATCTGGCGGCGAAAGTTCGTTGACATCATCCGTGCAACTTACGTTGTCTGTAAAGCGATAGACTTTATCAGGTGGCAATCCCCGGACATAGAGGGAGGTAGAGAAACTTCCATCCGTCGTAAGTACGACGCTGTACGGCACGATAGCCACACGCGAGGGCGTAACCAGACGCGGTTTTACGACCTTGAACATCGCTGAGTATGCAGTACCCGATGCCGATTTGGCCGTAACCGTGTATGAACCGGCGGTACATGGAGCTGATTGGTCGAAATAAAAAGGTCCGCCCGCAAGAGGGTAGCTAAAACGACCATCTAAGTCGGCCATGACTGTCGCGCCAGAATTAATCGTGTCGGTGCAACTGGTATTCGTATCAGTGAGGGTATAAAGCTCCTTAGGTGTCAACCCTCTACCATAGACTGTGGTCGCGATACTCCCACGAGTACTGTTTACGACACTCCCTGGATCAACAGAGATTTTGTGGTGGACGATATTGGGTACGGTAGTAGCAGCCTTCGCTCCCATTGGAGAAAGGCACAGTGTCGTAAGACATACCAAGAGCAGTACGAATAGAGCAACTGTCTTCCAGAAAAAATGTCTACGCATAAAGAAGCCTCACTTTCGTCTTTTGTGGAATACTCCAAGTTCATGCAGGCCCGTCTCTGTTGGCAACTGTGTCTGCAGGTTCGCTTCGAGATACGCACTCAGGATTCCGAGGTATGAGGGAATCCATGAGCCTTCGATCATATCTACATCATGGCCAGGCACTCCTTCGTGATCTAGCAGCACGCGTGTGCCGCCTTTTTCTGCATAGAGCATGAACGTGACGAGCGAATCCTGCTGCCAGGATGCAAATCGCCAGTGCTGGACCAACCGCAGTGGAGCGACCAGTTCCACATTGGTACCAAGTACTTCGTCATCAAACATGGTGAAAGTGCCACCGGGATGAGGATTCATCGTCGCACGCTGCTGCGTCCAGACCTGAATGTATTCCGCCGAAGTCAGCATTTCATAGACCACTGTTGGCGATGCAGCGATCCAATATTCCACGTGAATTGTCGGCACAATTTCCCTCCCAAATAGCGATGCCTGCTTTCCTTTATGGAGAGCAGGCACCGCTCACAGCTTCTTTTCGGCATGGAGCCGACTCATCAATGAGATGAAGAGCATAGTTGCGCCTAAGCTTTAGACAATGAGGGTGCTTCCACCTGCTTTGGTGAACTGGTAACTTGCTCACGATCCACTCTTCTGGCTTCGTAGCTCAGGTCCACATAGGCTCCCACCTTCTTGCGGGTGGTCAGCATCTTGCCAACGGGAGGACCATCAGGATTAGCTCTGTCGTACAAGTCCACGGCACGCCCTTCCTCCGTGACTCCTAGTGCTCCAATAGGAGGTAAATTGCGTGCTGTGGCCTTGATATGAACAGGTTCCTTATTGAACAAGGTGATTCCGGAGGCGAGGGCACGCAGTTCAAACATCACGTCGAAGTAGCCGTAGAACCCTATGTGCTCGTCGTCGTCATTCACGAGGGCAGCCTTGTTACCAAAACTAGGCCACTCTGGATTCAGGTAGGCGATGACCGGGCCGAACTGCTTGCTTTCGCCCCGGGCGTTCATCATCAAAATTTGGGTAACGATGTGGTTCTTGCTCTCGGGATCAACGTTGCTGCGGTTCACGGTGAACTTGCCGGTCATCTCGACGGTGTCGGTGACGCCTTGGATCTCGATGGTAGCGTCAGTCCATAGTTCCAGGTAGTCGGTGCCGCCTAAGGGAAAGTAACTCTGGTTCATAGTGTCTCCTTTGTTAAAAACTAGTTACACGGTGAAACGTGAAGAATGTACCCGCGGTTGCTTCACTAGTGTTCATAGTACCTGATCTCTCATTCTCGTGTCTTCTCATTGTTTGCTCCCTTTCGATGATGGGTTTTCTCCAACATGGCAAAACGATTCGCTTTCCTTGAGTTGAGCCGAGTATGCAGATTGGTGTATACCACGGTCATCTCGAACAGGCCCCTTTTCGCTTTTGCGTAACAAAGAACAGCGATGGAGTACACGTAAGAGACTATTTCGCGTGAACACACTTTCGAGCAATGTAGAAGAAGTCTAAAGCATTTTTTGGGTCAGCATATCTAAACCTGAAAAGTGTACGGCAAGGGAAGAAAGTGGCTTGCAGGGCCAGATGAGCATACATGGTGAAAACGAGAAACTTGGAGGATCTCACGAGAGAGCAACCTTTTCAAACTGAAACGTCTTTCTCTCAATCCGCCTCGGAAGCTAAATGAATACATTTGATGAACATCCTCCTTTGCTTACCGTACATTTTTCAGGTTTAGATAAGCTGACCCCTTGGAGCGGTCCGTAGGCATGTGATACGATGCGGGTGTCACATTGAAGCTCGCGAGCCGCGGTTGTGACACCGCATGGAGCATCGCTACAAAATGAAATGAGCACCGAGCGGGTGTCGGGGAGAATGAGAGATGGCTTCTACTGATCGTGATCGAGTGATTGTGCTGGGTCAACGTTTGGGCGTGGACGAAGTGCTCGGAAAGTTCGACGCGCAAAAGCGCCTCACCGAGCTGAGGCTGTCGCGCCCATACTTACTCACACCCACTCGGCCTACCCGTGTGGTCGGACAAACTGCTCGGAGAAGTGGTGCGCATGATCCTCTCTGCTTACTTTGAGCCAACGTTCAGCGACCACTCTCACGGCTTCCGAGAAGGGCGCGGATGCCATACAGCACTGAGGGAGATTTACTACGGATGGAGCGGGACAACGTGGTTCTTGGAGGGCGACATTTCTGGTTGCTTCAATAACCTCGACCATGAGCTGATCGTCTCAGCGCTGAGCGAACACATCCATGATGGACGCTTTATCAATCTCATCCAACAGTTGCTCAAAGCGGGGTACTTGGAAGACTGGAAATTTAATCGGACGCTCAGTGGTGTCCCACAAGGCTCAATTGTGAGTCCGGTGCTCTCACATATCCTTCTCGACAAGCTGGACACGTTTGTAGAAACGGTTCTCATCCCACAGGACACTAAAGGGATCAAAAGACAACGCAATCCAAGATACAAATACCTGATGGGACAAGCAGAAAAACACCACAGGAAAGGAGAGAAAGAACAAGCCGTCATCTATCGCAAACAGGCGCAACAAATCCCATCAGTTGATAGCCACAATCCCGATTTTCGCTGCCTGAGATATTGTCGCTACGCCGATGATTGGCTCATCGGTTTTATCGGTCCAAAGTCAGAAGCAGAAGAAATCAAACGACAACTCGAAATCTTCCTGCGAGAAGAGCTACACTTAGAACTCTCTAAGACGAAGACGCTCATCACGCATGCTAGAAGCCAAGTAGCCCATTTTCTTGGGTACGATATTCCCACCCTTCAGAAAAACGCCAAGCGCACCAAGAACGTCGCGCGTGGAACCAAGGGCAGGAGTGTCAACGGAAGGATTGGATTACGCGTCCCTCCAAAAGTGCTCAAGGACAAATGTGACCGATACAAAAAGAACCAAAAGGTCAGGCATCGGCCTGAATTGGAAAATGATAGCGACTTTACGATCATGGGCCTCTATCAACTAGAATACCGAGGAATTGTCGAATATTACCGCTTGGCCTACAATCTGCACACGCTCGATCTGCTGAAATGGGTCATGGAAGTGTCGCTCACAAAGACGTTAGCACACAAAGACGTTAGCACACAAACACAAAACATCGGTGCAGAAAATGTGCGACACGTACAAGGCCGAATGGGAAGAAAACGGCACCACTCACCGAGGACTCCGCGTGGTCATCCCACGTGAAGGTAAGAAACCGCTGATAGCGACCTGGGGCGGCATCTCACTGCAATGGGATGTCAAAGCAACCCTGAACGATCAACCAGCACACCAAACGATGGGACGCTCTGAATTGGAAAAGAGACTCCTCGCCCAGGTATGCGAGCAATGCGGCGCAACGAGCCTGACAGCCTCCATCGGACATCGACTCTTATCATGCTTGACATATATGTGCAGTTTCCCCTGGAACAAAACCTTGCCCAGTTAGCATATGAGAAGTAAGCTGTTCTTTTTTAAGCAAGTATATGTGTCGGCGATGATATGAGCCAATAGGGACGGACACTCATCCATATGATACTAGACAAGGGTAGTCAGTCCTCGTGATGGAAAAACCTTGCAAAAAGCTACAAATCTAGGTACGATTGACGCAGTAAAATCATCATGTGGGTAACACAGTGTTAAAACGCAAGCGTATCCAGCGAGAACACACTGAAGATTGGCAAACGATTCAGCAATATACGCTGTGACTAGAGCAAACAGCGTGTGAACTGTTGCATCCCATTGTCCTTTATGGAGATCCTGTTGGAAACGGAAAGGTATGGGAAAGACAACATAATGAACAAAGTCTTCATGAAACTTGCTCAATATATAAGTAGTCCAGAGCGTGGCTTCACTGCCGCTTCTGAACAGGAACCTTTCCTATTTGGAGCGCGTCGCCCTGGTTTTCCTTTCTCTCGTGTTTCTTCTCAGTTCGTCCACTCCTGGATTGCCTTTATGCAAGCACAAGGCATCACACGGATTCTCTGTTTATTACCTTCCCGTCAGTTGGACGCCTATGACGATCTGCTTGAAACCTACCGCCAAAGCTTTGGTGAACACAACGTGCTTTGGGTTCCCATTGCTGATTTTCAGCTCGCAGAAGAGGTTCAACTCATCGATCAGGTTTTGCCATTTTTAGCTGAGGCAGACCTGCAACAAGAGAAAACGGTGGTTCACTGCTCAGGTGGAGTAGGTCGAACAGGTCATGTCCTTGCTGCTTGGCTAGTGAGTTGTCGAGGAATGTCGAATGAGGAGGCAATTGCTGCGGTCAAAAGACAGGGGAGAGATGCACGCGAGGCAAGAAACAAAAGATTAGATACGCTCCTTGATCGATGCAGAGATGCTTTCTCGCGGCTCGAATGAGATCACACATCACGTTACTTTAGGTTCCCATTCCTTCTAAATCTAATGGTGGTTGAAGAACAAACGAGCGAACCGAACGCTTTTTTCTTCGTACTTTTGGGTTACATCGAATAATGACATGCCACTCCACATCAGCAGCATTCCACAGGGGCAACTGTGGAGTGTGATACGGATGCTGATAGAGGCGAGGATTTCCAACACGCAAGAGGTGGCGATCATCCGGTTGCCATTCTACCGCATATTTTGACAACGGATACTCACCATATTCAAGCGCGAGAGTATCTTGAAAGATGTTGATGAGGGCTTCATGGCCTGCGAGTCCTTGCTCTCCATACAGTAAGAAGTTCCGAAACTTCGCATATCCAGCTTTGTTGAGTACTCTCGTTTCCTCGATAGCGGAGAAAGCACGATAGAGCAACTCTGGCTCCGGTTGCATCCCACGCTGCCATCCCAACACTTGAGCAGGACTGTGACAATTGTCATCACGCGCTTCATGAGCCATGTGCCGCTGATGGTTGTAATCGAGAAGCCACTTCTCATGTGCAGCCAAGAGGTCTTCCCATGTCTGAGCCTTCTCGAATGACCAGTCCGCCATACGTCTTTGCACCCCAAACGCCGCTTCTATGTAGTTCTGATACGGTTTTCCTTTCTTGATTTACTTTTTCTCAATGCCTAAACTGTCGTATATCTTGCGAACATCGTGAGAGAGAAAGACACCACCGTTGTCACTCACGAGTATGGTTGGAACTCCGAATTTGCGTATAGCATGATAGAGAACTGAGACAAAAGCCTCCGTGTCCTGGCGACGGGTGATAGCAGAAGCAAGAATAGCACGCGAAAAGTTTTCTAAAATTGAAATGCAGTAGATATTGCCCTCACCTTTGAGTCGGTGCATGTCGATATATCTAATATCCACTGACCAAAGCTGATGCCTCCGTTCTGCTTTAAATGGCATGGTAGCTTTGTATCGTTCTTTGTGCGATGGCATTTGAAGATGGTAGAGATCACGGTTGAGAGCAAGGAGACGACCACAGGTCGCTCGACTCAGTTTAATTCCCATCTGTTCAAGTGCAGCACTCACGCGATACGCGCCGATTAGGGGGTTTTCAGAAAGCTTTTTCACCTCCTGCACGGCTTTGAGATCAACTTTCCGCACTCCTGTGCGAGCGCGAGATTTGTCTTCTAATCCAGCAAATTGTTCTTCAGCCCATCTTCTCAGTGTGGTATGGACGGTCTGACGACTGGTTTCTAATTATGTAGACACCTTTGTAGCTACTTTCCATTTACAACGACGAAGTGGCCGATGGTCAGCCAAACATCCCCACAAGTTTTTTCCATTGCGTCGCAAAATCCTCTGGCGTGGCTACCTCCGCACCGAAATCGACCTCTGGGCCGATCTGCCAGCGCATAGTTGAGAATTGCCCATTGCTAGCCCGTAGGATAATGCCTGATACTTCACACGCGCCAGAAGCAAGAAAAGCCACGCCCGGCGCGACCTGCTCAGGGGTCAGTTCTCCGGGCGTTACCTGCCCGGTATACACGCGCGTCGCGGCAACGGGTGAGATGATGTTGACGCGGATATCCTCGCCTGCTGCATTCGCCGTCAGCGCGTTCATCAGTCCCAGCTGAGCAGCCTTGCCGATTGCGTAGCCCGACAGTTCAGGCCGGTCTCCCTCGGTCCACAATCCAATGCCCGATGAGGTCAAGACGATGCGCCCGTAGCGCTGCTGCTTCATCACGGGCAAGGCAGCCTGGGCCAGCCAGAGAGGCGCTGCAATCTGGATATCGAGGATACGCGCTAGCAGATCTGGCGTGATCTGTTCCAGCGGAGTGCGATCAATCCAGCCCGCGTTGCTGACCAGAATATCCAGTCGGCCAAATTGCTCCAGCGCGCATTCAACCACGCGTCTGCAACCCGTACGCGTCTCCAGATTCTCGGAGCAGGCAACCGCGTTCCCACCAGCAGCCGTAATCTTCTTTACTACACTCTCAGCTACACTCGCGTCGAATCCCTGACCCTGCAGGGTGACTCCTGAGTCATGCACGACCACGCGTGCTCCCCGCTCGGCAAGCAGGCGCGCATATGCTTCTCCCAAGCCACGTCCACTGCCAGTAATGAGAGCCACCTGACCATCAAAACGAATCATCGGTTTGTTTTCCTTCCCAAAGAAACGAGTATGTACCCATTTTAATCCACTGCTTCTGGTCCATCAAGGGGTTCACCCAGATCAGCGAGCAGTTGCTCGATACGCCCAACGGTACACTGATGTCGTTCCACTTCTCGCTGCCAGCCTCGGTTTTTGGCATCTTCAATCAGTTCTAACTCGCGTTTTCTCCGACGACGAAGGCGTGGCGCATATTCCGGGGTGGTGACAAATTTCGCACAGGAGAGATACAAATCACATTCGCATGGCCCCTCCTGCGGGAGGCGTAAACAATGACCCAATTCCAATTCGGTTTTGAAAAAGTTCGTCTGAAGCCAGTGGAGTTCCTGTTGCGAAAGCCGTCCCTCTCGCAACGACTCAGCATAAGGTCCAGCAATACTGGCTCCGGGGCCAAGGACTGCCTGATAATCGTGAAGGACCTCCTTGTCACTGATGTGAGCATAGATCATGGACATACTGGCCGTCGAATGTCCCAGGATGGCCATAATCGTTCGTGTCCGTGCTCCACGTTCAGCTAATTGAGTTCCCACGGTGTGCCGAAAACGATGGGCGGTGATGGTCGGGTGGCTATCTGGAGTCATCAGACCAGCTGCTTGACACGTCTCCTCCAGAGCATAGGAAAAGAGATAGTCGTAGGAAAGACGTTTCCCACGGCGGACGAACAGGTAGCGAGTCAGCACTCCAGTTTGGGTATCCTGGAAACCTCGATCACGTTCACGTTGCCGAATGGCTTGCACGTCTTGGATAGCGCGAGCCGCTTCTTCATTGAGGGGGACAATCCGCTCGCGTTTCATTTTTCCGGCGGGAATATGCAAGCGCGGCGTCCCGTCAGGATAGTCTTCACACAGTGTTCACAGCTCACATCAGGAACAGAGAGAGTAATTTCTTGAACTGTTGCCATAGTGTCATCCTCTTTCTTTGAATAGCTTACCGATTGCCTGCTAGGTTATAGAGTTGTACCAATTCCTCAATCACTGCTTCGCCTCGTCCCTCGGCAATCCCTTCTGGAACACACGTATGCAGATGGCTTTCGACCAGCAGTCCTTCCAACTTCTCAATGGCCTTGCGTACCGCGTAGGTTTGCCGCAAGATATCCACACAGTACTTGTCCTCTTCAATCATCTTGCGTATGCCACCGAGGTGTCCCTCGATGTAATTCATCCGTTTGAGGACTTCTTGTTTATCAGCATGCATCTGCACACTCCTTTCTTTTCCCTACCCATTGGGGAGGGGTACAATAGTACTATAGCATAGGAACACGAGGAATGCAAGTTCTCTGAACACGAGGAAATTTCCTCTCTTTTCATTGACGCCCTTGACGTGGGAGTTTATACTACGTATATACCCCCTAGCGGGGGGTATGGGTTACATACGATGCAATGAAAGGGAAGACCGATGGCGATAGAAGCAAACCAGACACACGCGTCACCGCAAGAGAAGAGTCACGAGCAAAGTCAGTTCACGAGTCAGGCGACCTTCGCCATCGAGGGGATGACCTGTGCGTCCTGTTCCCTACGTGTTGAAAAAGGCCTCAAGAAGGTGACAGGCGTGATCGACGCTCAGGTCAACCTTGCCACTGAAAAGGCGACTGTGACGTATGATCCCACGCGTACAGGAACGGAACCGATGATGCACAAGGTGGAAGCAGTAGGGTACAAAGCCATTCCCCTCCTTGCTCCTGCGCCACACCCTGTTGCACCAGAGCCTCAACACGAGGCACAAGCCGTTCTTGCTCTGGAAGGGATGACTTGCGCGTCCTGCGCGATGCGGATTGAGAAGGGACTCAAAAAGGTGCCAGGAGTTCTCGATGCTCAGGTCAATCTTGCCACAGAGCGTGGAACGGTCCTATACAATCCCGAACAGACAGGGATAGAGCAGATGGTACAGAAAGTGGAGGCGGTTGGGTATAAGGCAACGTCAGTCGAGCACCCTGGACGTCAGGGAATACCTACCACCACGCCGAGTAACGCAACCAATAGTACTCCAGTTGTGTCCCTGAACACACAACAAGAGGATGAGCGTAACCAGCGTAAGGCGGCAGAAATTGTTCGGAAGCGGAACCTCCTACTTCTTGGTGTCGTTCTCTCAATTCCCGTCGTGCTTCTCAGTATGTTCTTTATGAACCGCTTTGCAGGCGAAAACGTGCTGCTCCTGGCACTTACAACGCCCGTCTGGGCAGTGGTGGGATGGGAGTTTCATCAAGGAGCCATTAAAACGCTGCGCCACGCAAGCGCGAACATGGATACCTTGGTTTCGCTCGGCTCAACCGCTGCGTATATCCTGAGCGTGATCGCAACCTTCTTCCCGACGGTGGTTGGTGGCGTCACCTTTTACGATACGACGGCCTTGATCGTGACACTGATCTTCCTGGGCAAATACCTGGAAGCACGCGCCAAAGGACAGACCAACGACGCCATCAAAAAACTGATGGGTCTGCAAGCTCGTACCGCGCATGTCCTCCGAGCCGGGCAGGAGGTCGAACTACCGATTGAACGGGTGATGGTCGGTGATGAACTGCTCGTGCGCCCTGGGGAAAAACTTCCCGTTGATGGCGTGGTTCTTGCTGGTTCCTCCTCGGTTGACGAGTCGATGATTACGGGAGAAAGCATTCCCGTCGAAAAAGAGATAGGTGATGCGCTCATCGGTGCAACGGTCAACCAACGCGGCTTGCTCCACATGCAGGCAACGAAGGTAGGAGCCGATACGGTGCTGGCAAGCATTGTGCGGATGGTGGAGCAGGCGCAAGGGTCCAAAGCCCCTATTCAGCGTCTTGCTGACACTATCTCTGGCATCTTTGTCCCAACGGTGCTGGTGATCGCGTCCCTCACCTTCATCGCGTGGGCCATACTGACCAACGTCTTTCACGTTGGCGTTCAGACTGCAAGTGCGATGGGGAGTGCTGCGAGCAACCCGTGGATTATCTCGATTGTGGCAGCGGTGGCTGTTCTGGTTGTTGCGTGCCCGTGTGCGCTTGGCCTTGCCACTCCCACTGCGATCATGGTCGGAACAGGCAAGGGGGCTGAGCAAGGCATTCTCATCAAGGGTGGGGAGAGCTTAGAACGTATTCAGGCTGTTCGAGCCGTCCTGCTTGACAAAACTGGGACGATCACGAAAGGCAAGCCCGAACTGACGGACGTGATTGCCATTGCTCCCGAACAGGCTGACGAGATGCTGCGTCTGACTGCTGAGGCCGAGCAAGGGTCAGAACATCCACTGGCGACCGCCATTGTCGAAGGAGCAAAGGCGCGTAGTCTCGTCGTGAACGCGTATCCCGAACACTTTACTGCGCTTGCTGGCCGTGGACTGGAAGCGATGGTAGAGGGTCATCGTCTCCTGATTGGGACACGAACACTCCTTCGTGAACACTCCATCGACCCTACTGCATTGGAAGAGCAGCTGAAGACGCTGGAAGACCATGGCAAGACGGCCATGCTGGTCGCTCTTGATGGGAAACTCGCAGGTGTGGTCGCGGTCGCCGATACAGTCAAGGTTGGGTCACGAGAGGCGATTGAGCAGCTGCGGGCACAAGGATTGACCGTCTGGATGATTACTGGTGACAATCGGCGGACTGCGCAGGCGATTGCCGCACAGGTGGGCATTGCGCCAGAGCATGTACTTGCAGAGGTGCTGCCAGAAGACAAAGCCAATCAGGTGAAGCATTTACAGGCGCAAGGACTCGTGGTCGCGTTTGCGGGCGACGGCATCAACGATGCCCCTGCGCTCGTTCAGGCCGACGCGGGTATCGCAATGGGCACAGGCACCGATGTGGCAATGGAGGCGTCGGACATTACGCTCGTGAAGGGCAACTTGAAGAGCATTGCAACCGCACTCGCGTTATCGCGGGCAACGCTCCGCACGATCAAGCAGAACTTATTCTGGGCCTTTGCCTACAACGTGGTCTTGATTCCGCTGGCGATCCTGTCTCCACTGATCACCTTCTTAAAGGAGCAGGCTCCCATCTTCGCGGCTGCGGCGATGGCCCTTTCGTCGGTCACAGTGGTCAGCAATTCCTTACGACTCCGGCGTTTTGGTCGCTCCCCGCAACGATAACAGAGGGTGCGAGGGGAAGATGAGTCGTACGTTTCTTCCCCTCGTCTCATGAGTTCTTCCTATGTAGAGGAGAAAGAGTGATATGCAGATTCTTCAGAGTCTTGGACAAGCACTGTTTATGGCATTCAGTATGGCGTGGGAAATCCTCTGGCCGCTCATTCTTGGCTTCGCGCTTTCGGGAGTCGTCCAGGCGGTCGTGTCGCATCAAGCATTGGCAAAGACGCTGGGAGGGAGTGGACTAAGGAGTCTCACTCTTGCCACGCTCTTCGGTATTGCCTCTAGCTCGTGTTCCTATGCCTCAGTTGCGCTCGCCCGGTCCATCTTTCAAAAAGGGGCGAGCTTCACTGCGTCGATGGCCTTTGAACTGGCCTCCACCAATCTCGTCATTGAGCTGGGGATCATCCTCGTTGTGCTCATGGGATGGCAGTTTACCGCCGCCGAATTTGCAGGTGGCATTCTGATGGTGGTCTTCATCGCCTTAATCTTCCGGTTGACGCTCACGCCCAAGCTCGTGCAGATGGCAAAGGCCCAGGCAGAAAAAGGGCTGATGGGTAGAATGGAGGGGCACGCGGCGATGGATATGAGTGTGGAGGGCGGCTCCTTCTTCTCAAAACTATTCAGCCGGAAAGGGTTTACCTCCGTCAGTCAGTACTTTGTGATGGATTGGGCCTCGGTCTGGGTGGATATCGTGGTTGGGTTACTGATTGCGGGGGCAATCGCCGCGTGGGTTCCCGACTCCTTCTGGCGCGTGTTTTTCTTCGCTAATAATCCCACGCTTGCCAAGATCGAGGGGCCGCTTGTCGGACCACTGGTTGCGATTGTCAGTTTTGTCTGCTCTGTCGGTAACGTTCCTCTCGCGGCAGTACTCTGGCGTGGGGGAATCAGTTTTGGAGGCGTGGTCAGCTTCATCTTTGCCGACCTCATCATCCTGCCCATTCTGGACATCTACCGCAAATACTACGGATGGAAAGTCATGAGCTTTATCCTGGTCACGTTCTATATCACGATGGCAGCAGCGGGCTATATCGTCGAGTTTCTGTTCGAGGCACTCGGCATCATCCCGCAGAACCGCACTATTGTGGCGATCACCGAGGGCGTTCAGTGGAATTACACGACGGTCCTCAACATCATGTTCCTCGTTCTCGCGACAATCCTGGTGATCCGCTTTTTCCGCACTGGTGGTGCGGCGATGCTCCGCATGATGGGAACACCGGAGCAGGGTATGCATCATGAACATGCCACCCAGCATGATATGGCTGACTAGCACAAAGTGATAGAAGTACGCTACAGTAGAAGAGAGGGGATGTTGACACAACCCCCACTCTTGGAAAACTATGATTGTGAGAAAGAGAGAGGTATGAAGCGACCCATTCTTATCGGATGTCTGTGTGCGCTATTTGTGTTGGTGCTTTCTGCCTGTGACGGGGTTGCAGGTAGTACCACCTCTTCAGGAATGAAACCGGTTCAGGTGAATGAAACGGACTTCAAAATTGCCTCATCGGTCACAGCTTTTATCCCTGGCACGTCCTATCACTTTATCGTGACGAACAACGGCCAAACAACCCATGAATTCATGATTATGCCCTCTGGGATGAGCATGGGAGGCGTGCCAATGGGGGATATGGACAAGCAGGCCCTTGCCAAAGTGGACGGTATTACTTCGGGGCAGACGGTGACGCTGGATTACACGTTTCCCTCGAAGACGAAAGGATCCCATCCACAGTTTGCCTGTTACTACCCTGGTCATTATGAAGCAGGCATGAAACTGGATGTTGCCGTGAACCACTAATGTGCGCGTGAGGAGGTTCTTCGAGAAGAGAGAACCTCCTCACACGTTGTTCGATCTGCTCTTGGTGGGACCATCTGTTTCCACCAAGAGCTCTTTCTGCCCTTGAAAGAGGGGTTTGCGGCTGGTAGGAACAGGAAATTGGAATAGCGAGTAGGACAAACAGGTCATTTGAGACCTCAAAAATAGGAGCAGACATCGATTTTCGAGGTTTTGGGAGGGGTAGCAGACATGACCGCTTCCGTTTGTACTTGGTGTTCTCACTGTCACGACTGCTCAGCAAGATGAGCAGAAGTCCTCCTGCTGCTTTTTCTGTTTCTGAAGAGGTTCTTTTGAGTGAGAAAGCTCATTTTCCACCTCCTCTAGCCTTTCTGGGTTACGTTCCTATTCCAACTTTTGGTTCTTACTGTCCGCAAACCCCTTCATGACCGATTGTGCGGTTCCCTTCGACAACAATCAAGCCGAACGAGACCTGCGCATGATCAAAGTGTAGCAAAAAGTCTCTGGGTGTTTTCGCACCGACGAAGGTGTTGCCATGTTCTGTCGCCTTCGCAGTTATCTCTCCACCTTGCGCAAGCCAGGTCTCAATCTTTTGTCTGCCTTTACTACTCTGGACAACACACCCTCTTGGGTCATCCCCTTCTCCCTGCTTTTTAGCACCACCTGAATAGTTACGTTATCCGGGAGCTACCTCTAATATAGTAACTATATTTTCCTATAGCCATTGGATATAAATCATCATGATCCCAGAGTAGTAATAGACACTGTCACCGAATAGTCAAGACTGTACTGTTCCTCTCAAGTATACCTGTTATCTCAGATAATTTTCAAAAAAATACCTCGCAGAATTTAAACATTTACTAGCATCTTACAAATTGACAGGTTCACAAAGAACGTGTTATACTGGTCTGTAGGAAGTTGACATTTCAAAAACAAATGTCAAATTCCTCATCACCAAGAGAGAAGAGGTGTTCTCAGGATGGACGAGGACAAGGTCCTGCAGGTGATCGCTCAGGCAGGCGCGGTCGCTGGCGAAGAAATTACTATCTTTGATACTCGACTCGCCATCGTCGGCGAAGCCGCCAACCGTGCCGCCGAGCAGAACGCCTTTGCCACCTATCAGGAGCGCCGGGCCGAGAATACCCAAAGCCGACATCGGGACGACCTCGCTTGTTTCTCCACCTTCCTCTGGGTGAAAAAGGGCATCTACCGCTCTGCCGAGGATCTCTACCGCTCCCCAGAGGCCTGGCGCGGCATCACGCATGGACTTCTCAGCGAGTTCAAGAATTGGATGTACTACGAGCAGCCGGAAGAAAAGGGGTTCGCGCCAGGTTCGGTGCGTGTGCGCCTCTCCACGGTCCGCAAGTACTGCGAGCTGGCTTATGAATCGGGGATGATCCCGGATGCCGAGATGGGGCTCATACGACTCGTCAAAAACGATACCTACTCCGAATCCATCAACATCGACCGGAAGCGAACCAAACAAGGAATCACTACGCGCAAGGTCAGGGCTGTTGCGACAACTGACGGTCAGGTGTGCGAGGTTCCCTACAAGAAGGCGACTCCGACACCGATCAAGGATGGGCAGGCCTCCCAACTCACGACGACCACCACAGACAGCCATTTTCGCCCACGCGACGAAATGCTCACCGAGCGAGACGAACTCCTCATATGCTTATTCGTTGAACACGCGCTGCGGGTGAGCGAAGTTGTCGCGCTGGATGTGGCGAGTATGGATCTAGCGGCAGGCACAATGACCATTCAGCGCCTCAAGACCTATGGTGAGGACATCCTGGGCCTACTCCCCAGGACGCGGGAGGCAGCCGAACGCTACCTTCCGCTCGTTGCCTCGTCCGAACCATTGTTCCGAGGGTACCAGGACAGACGTATCACGCGCCAGGGCATCTTTGAGCGTGTCCGTCTGCTGGGTAAACTCATCGGGATCGAGAACCTCTCGCCGCACGACCTGCGGCACTGGTGGACGAGAAAAGCCTTCCTGGAGGGTAATGGCCTCGACAAGATTCAACAGTACGGCGGGTGGAATAGCCCGGCCATGCCGCTGCACTACGCCAAGCTCTTCGGCGTCAAGAAAACTGGTTTGAAGCTCAACGTATAAAGAGCGTCAAAGGCGAGAGCTGCTGAGGGTGTGCTGTAGGTACGCATGAACGTGCATCGTGTCTGCTGGTACTCATAAGGCATTATTAAGCCATTCGCCTCAGCTTCCTGCTCAGGCAAGCAGCAACTTGCGGTCCCACGTTGGCATCACCGCAGTCGCTGCCGATAACAGCGCCATAGCAGTTCCAGGAGTGCCAGTAAGCCAGGAAGGTTGATCGATTAGTACTCCTTCCGACTCAATATTGCGGAATCCGAAGGCATGGTCAGGATTGAAAGTATCTAGAATTTGAGTCACGAGTAGTGGAATATGCTCATGTATGAGCTCACTTTCACATTCGTGGGCAAAACGCAGACAAATCTGTAATAACCCGGCAATGCCATGACAGAGTGAGGGAGAGTCAATGCGACGGGTTTGGATAGGACGGTGCAAAACAGCTTCAACCCCTTCGAGCGCTGTTTTACATATGCTAGTATCCTCAAGTGCTTTTCCTGCCAGCCAGAGGCTACGCGCTACTCCAGGTGCACCGTAGCACCAAGCTGTTCGAGTACCGCTTAACGTGCACCATAGTTCAACCGAAGAAGCGTATTGAAAGGGAACAGAATCTGACCAGTTCATGCCCCACTGATCCATCACATGGTGCTGTACCACCCAGTTGCTCAAGTAAGCAATCGACTCGCATAGACCAGGATAACGATAGCCAGCTAGCCTGGTAAGAGCTAAAGCTGCCAAAGGTCCTGGTATGCCATGCGCTAAACCACAGTTGAAACGTCCCTGGGGAAAAACCTGACGAGCCTGATCGCTTGGCAATAATGCAGGTGGACAAAACCAACGTTCCAAGCCTTTGGCCTGTCCTGGTTCTGCTAACCAAAGTAAATACTCAAGAAGCACAGTGATAGCTTCCTGTATGTGTTCATCTACAGTTTCTATTCTCACGAGATAGCCGAGCATCCCCGCAGCTCCAGTAATCAGATCAAAATCAGACTCGACTATACCTCCTTGACTTTCTGGGCTTCGCCACTGTCGATTGCATATCTGCTCGCGAAGCCCCCGATGGAGATTTGCTAATGTCTTTTGATAACGCCCTTTCCCTTCACTGAATTCATTGACAATAAGAGCAATACCACTTGTTCCAGTAAATAGACCAGGCTGAAGAAGTGACTTCTGTTGAGTTCCCAAAGCTACCAGATTTAGATAACGCTGAGCATACGTCTCCCAACCGAAACCGGGAAAACATTTTGCAACGTAGTTATACAGAAGGGCCATATCTCCAGCGTTACCGGGAGTAAAAACACTCCATCGATTTGGATGTTGCAATTGGTTGCGCACCACTTGCGCAACTTTCTGTACTCGCTCAGGATCGCGCATGCGCTCAGCTACGCATAGTGCAGCTTCTTGAGCATGCTTTCGTTGCGATTCACCAATCATTGGTTGCCATGGTAGAGCCGCAATAGTGTTTGCATTCCGGGACACTTCCCGTTGAAGAAATTTGCACTTTTGATCATGCCTATACATGTGCACCTTTCTCCTGAACATTCACTCTCCTGAAAATAGCCTTTTTCATCCATTGTCGCGTGCTCAAGGCACAGAGGTAATTGCTAGCGAACTCTCTTCCCAAATCCATCTCGATGAAAAGTCGTGTTCATTTTATGTCCAGGAAAGGGTTCGCTAGCAGTATCAAAATTCGGTGTAGTTCATGCTAAGAAGATTAGCACCACCCGGTACAGCATCCGCTTATGATAGTGCAATCCCAATAGGACCAAGTAGCGAGATTGGCATCTCCTGCCTCGGAAACGCTGGCAATCCGAATATCAAGCTCAAAATCTCCAAGTTCCGCCTCTTGCATTGTGTTGCTTTCCAGAGTTGTGTCGCTCACATTTTCTCCTTTCCTTGCATCTCTGCTGTTAAGAATTCTCCGGTATCTCCTGGATGGACAACAGCAGGTAGTCTGATAGACACTACATGCGTAACCCTTCCTAATATACTCAGGAGGATACAGTCCTATAGAAAGGATACAGTTCTATGACATATTTCTCATATGGTATGAAACGTATTTTTATTACGTTTTAGACATCATAAATCGTCCAGAATATTCCTGTGAGGTCACCTGAGTATCATAGCTTGCCCCTGATGTCACCGCTTGATTGGCGATATCTATGAAGGGGATTTCTCCTTTAAAGGCGTCTGGTACATAGGGTGGAGCATCGTATGTTCTAATAATTCGCCGCTCTTGCGCAGTTAGTGATATCGCTTGGTTGGAGTGCTCCTGTGGAGTCTCCAGTGCGATAAAATCGATGTATGAACTTGCATACGTACTCTTGTAGAAACTGAGGGTTGAAATATTCCCTTCTGAAGAAATCGTTTGGTTGAGATGACTGAATGTACCGAACTGCTTCAATGCTACGACCAGGGCCCAACGTTGTGCTGCACAAAAAGGACAATATTCGGCACCAGAGAAAAGAATAAGAGGTTTCCCTGTAGGACCCAGCAAGATCGGTTGTGTAGCAGCACCTCTTATAGGTCTTAAAGGATTTTGCACGCTTCCCTTACCCACAGCCTCAAATGTTGCTATATCTATTTTGTTCAGTGCATTCTGGATCGCTGGGTCTATCGGGGTTGTCTTTATGCCAGGTTGCATTATTTCCGATAGCAGAAAGAGGAGGCCAACAAGGAGCATTAGAGATACAAGAGTCCCAATGACGACCTTCCAGGGCTTGTATTTTCTCACTGGCTGCTTTTTTGATGTGTGTGAACGTCGCTGCGTCACTCTATACCCCTGAACCAGCGAGGATAACTGTTCTGCCATAGTAGCTAGCTCCTTCTTATTGAGTAGATTCGCTCTTTTCTTACGCTCTTTATAAACAGCCTATTTTAGCAGACAAGCCTCTATCCTCTTGAATGCCACAGATAGTGGCTTAAAAAGCGGTCCTGGCTCTGCTTATCCGCACAGATCATCTCTACCGCGAGACGCGTGGTGTATAACGCCACAAGTGTTCTATCAATTTTTTTCTGTTTTTCAAGCGAAATAGTTTTCACTGCGAATTCGCTAGAGGCTTCGAATAACTTTTCCGCGATAACCATTCCTGCTTGTCCACCGTATTTTATGTATTCTGGCTCGTAGCGGTGCAGACTAACATGCGCTTCTGTATTCCTCCCCTGGGGTACGTTTTCCTGGGAAAGCTGAGCGTAGTGAAGCTGTGATGAGAGTAACCCTGAAAACTCTTGTCGAAAAATTTTCTCTTGCACTTTCTTGCGTATGCGAAGTGCTCCTTGCATGCGTAACCGAATATGCCATCCTCCCTCATCTATATAGCGAATGAAGAACCATCGCTTCAGTTGAGGATCTGCATGAACGCTCTCGTGAAGAGGGACAACGATTTACTGAATTACTGCACCCAGTTGCTCCCGTGCAGCAGCATAAATCTTGAAATAGATCCAATTGTCCGTACGATGAGTCCTTTGGGCGGTCGCGTTGCTCGTTGATGGCTTTCCTGCTGCAGGTGACGGAGATTGCAAAGGCATCGGCCAGGATAGTAGTCCCATGTACTCACTACCACGCTTTTCCAGCACAGGAGCATGTGGTGAGTGCTCAGTTCCCGCTCCTGTTGGATAAGCATAGACCCAATGCTGATGACGAGCTGGCAGCACCTCTGTGAGCGTGATTGCTCCCTCTTCCTTCTCAACAAACAGGCGGAGCAGTTCCAGGGCGTGAGGACTACCAAAATGTATCCATACAGGTTTACGAGCAAGGTCATCACGGGGACGCCGCATGAAGCACCCCACACAATCGATGGGCTGCTCTATCATGAAACCGATCTGGACATCCGTGAGCATTACGCAGATACTGGAGGCTATACTAACCAGGTGTTTAGTACGTGTCACCTCCTGGGCTTTCGCTTCGCACCGCGCCTGCGCGACCTGGGAGGTCGCAAACTCTATACCATCGAGAAGACATCATCGTATCCTGACCTCGACCTGCTCATTAGTGGAACGGTGAATGTCAAGCAGATTACCGAGCACTGGGATGAACTGCTCCGCCTCACCACCTCGCTGCGATTGGGAACCGTCACGGCCTCACTGATGCTGCGCAAACTGGCATCGTATCCGCGCCAGAATGGGTTGGCCTGGGCGTTACGTGAAGTGGGGCGGATTGAGAAGACGCTGTTTACCCTTGAGTGGTTCCAGAGTCTTGAACTGCGTCGGCGGGTACAGGTAGGTCTGAACAAAGGAGAAGCCCGCAATGCCTTGGCACGAGCCGTCTTTTTCTACCGACAGGGCAAAGTACAAGATCGTTCACATGCCCAGCAGCAGCAACGCGCCCAGGGACTCAATCTGGTCGTGGCGGCCATCATCTTATGGAATACTTTGGAACTGGCCTGAGCTATTGAGGAGCTGCGGGGTGAAGGGGTGGAGATGACTGCCGAGCAATTGCGCCATCTCTCGCCGATGGATTGGGAGCATATCGGCCTGACAGGCGACTACAGCTGGGATTTCACAGCCAAATCCTCACGGGCCTAGCTTAGCGTACAGAAAGCAGGTTTAGATATGCTGACCCCTATTAAGCCGAATAAAAACGCACTTATGGTAGAGACGGCGCGGAACAATGTTGAGTATTACAGGTATTACCAGGAGTTATACAAGATTAGAGTAGAAAATACATGGGGTAAGAGGGGTAATTGTGTCGGTGATTGGTTCGGTGTGGTAAGTAGATTTATTTTTTGTATCCTATGACTATAGGAATAACCTATTGCGCTACCAACGAGCACCTATTTCCCAGCGTAGATCACGTTGTTGCATCAGAGCAGTAGCACCACAACAATCACATACATCCGGAACCACGCTAGTATGCACCATACCGCAGACCTCACATACCCAGTGCAGCACCTGCACCCTCATCGACTGGCAATGATCGCCTCTCTCTCTGTCTTCCTGTGCAGCAACATCGCTGTCTTCCGCCCAAACATCAGTGCCCACCGTTCTTTTTACTGCCATGCTTCACCCTTGCATCTTTTGTGCTAAAGAACACCTGTATCAAATAGCTCTTTATCTACGTTGTCAGGCAAGCGTTGCGTCAAAGCTTGCTATAAATAAGGTACCCAAGTTTCCTAGACTTTGTCATGCGCTATCAGCAGTATTTTTCCTCCTCCTACAGGTGACCTTTTCCAGGAAAAATCTACGTGTCAAATATCGTATAAGCATCAACATCACAGAGTCTGCATCCTTTGGGGGAACCCCGGTGCCAACTCTCTCAAACGAAAACATTACTAAAGCCGCACCCTTCCAAATTTCTTCGTTTTATGATATCGTATAGGGAGCAATGCTTTCGTTCTCGTATCATAAACCCCAACCTCGTCACATGATTGGTTACGTCGCTGGGTTGTGACGATGGCGGGAGATGTGCTCAAGCTATGGACCTCGCCATGTTGGGGTTTGCTGATAAATAAAATTTTTTCCACTGATGATCTCCTTTTACTGCCATCCTCACCATCCTCAGGCGTAACCAATCGTGTGACGCGGCTTGTCATGAACTACCCTTGGAGGAAAATATGCGTGATAGTGCGCCATCCGCCCCTGTTGGTCGGAAGGGATCCAGAAATAGCACCAGCGCTTACGCTTCATACGTCTTCTTTGTCATGTTCAGTATTAATCTACTAAACTATATGGACCGCTACATATTTACTGGAGCTGCCAACACTATCGCGAAGGAATTGAACTTCGGTATCGATGGCATTGGCGTGATTGCCTCTGCCTTCCTCGTGATATACACACTGGGTAGTTTGCCTCTTGGCTTTTGGGCTGACCGTGCAAAACGCAAAGACGTTATCGCCATCAGCGTGGCATTGTGGAGTATTGCAACCACTTTCACCGCACTTGTTGGGAACTTCACGACGCTCTTCATCTCACGAATGCTGCTCGGTATTGGCGAAGCTGGGTATTACCCGGCGGGTACAGCCTTACTGAGCGACTACTTCAACCGCGCTAGGCGTGCACGGATCATGAGTTGGTGGACGGTAGGTGCCTTCATCGGCTTACTGATCGGCTTTGTATTTGGAGGAGTGTTTGCGGGCCTTGCTGTTGGAAGTTGGCGGTTGGCCTTTCTTTTCGCTGGTCTGCCTGGTCTTGTCCTGGCGTTTCTTGCGTGGCGACTGCACGAACCCCGCCGTAGCCAGGCCGACGACGAGGCTCAAGAACTCACTCCCTCCTCATCTACCAACACGTTTGAAGCAGCAGAGACGAATTTGCGCATTTCTCCACCGAATGTAGTGTCACGCTTTGGGATACTACTGCGTATTAAAACCCTTGTGGTGTTGATTGTAATGCAACTCTTTGCCTTTTTCGTCCTGGGGGTGAACACGGTCTTCTTGCCGACCTATCTTCAGCAGAAAGACACGTTTGGTCTCAGTCCGGGGATTGCTGGAATCTTCTCCGGTGGTGTGATTGTGATCGCTGGTGTCATTGGTGTGATTATTGGTGGTTATCTGTCAGATGTGCTGAACCGTCGCTATCCAGGTGCACGCGTACTTGTCTGTGGTATAGGCTTCTTATTGGGAGCACCCGCTTTTGTATTGGCTATCACGACGCACACCTTTGCCCTATTTGGCATTTTCACTGCTATTACTGTCCTGTTAGTCAACTTTTACAATGGCCCTTGTGCGGCCGCCACTCAAGACGTGGTACCTTCATCTCTGCGAGCCTCGGCGATTGCTCTATCGCTGCTCCTGGCACATCTGTTTGGTGATACTCTTGCACCAACACTACTAGGTATGCTAGCCACCAGCTTTGACCCCACACATGGACAACACTTTTTACACGGAATGGCAGGTCAAGACCTCGGCGAGGCACTGCTTCTGATGTGCTCTCCCGCTCTGGTCATTGCGGGTCTAGCTGGTATCCTTGGATCACGTTGGATGAAGAACGATATAGCAGCAGCGATGCATGCTGATACATTGAGAAACAGATAGGGAAGGTGTTGATTGACAAATAAAACGGTTCATGACCACTTTAGATGATACGCTCATTAGTAAGCGCGTGTGTGAGAGTGATCTAAAGCTCAAAGGGGTGACCATATCAAGGGGTAGCACTACGTAAGCTGGTGCGCCGACGAGTATGGACAATAGAGCCTCATCGGCGCACCAGCTTACATAGCGCTACCCCTAGCAAGAAACTCCTTTTCTCATCTGTCCATCTGTTTTTCTGTCCTTGCGCTCCTCGTCTTGTTTGAAGCTACTCTTCATCACACTGGCTCTTGACCATTTCGGGTACTGGTGGCGAAGTCGAAGGGAAGACTAGAGCTCATCTAGTAACATAGGGGTGACGAACGATGTGTTGCTCACTGATGAGGAGGCCTCCAATGTCACTGAAGTCCAGTCCGATTCCACCCATCCCAGAAGTAACCGCTTGTGTGGCTCACGCAGCATTCCCTCATGGAAATGCCGTGATGCAGCTGCGTGACTCGCTTGGTTCCATCTATACTGACGAAGCCTTTGCCGATTTGTTTCCGACCCATGGCCAGCCCGCCGAAGCTCCCTGGCGCCTGGCACTGGTGACCGTCTTTCAATTTATGGAAGGCTTGACGGATCGCCAGGCCGCTGAGGCCGTGCGTGATCGACTGGCATGGAAATACGCCTTCAGTCTGGAACTCACCGATGCTGGTTTTGATCACACGGTGCTCTCCGAATTTCGCTCTCGACTGGTCAAGGGAGGTGCCGAGCAGCGCCTGTTAGACCTGCTTCTGGAGCGATGTCGGGAAGGTGGGTGGCTCAAGGCCGGAGGGCGTCAAAGAACGGACTCGACTCATGTCCTGGCCAAGATCCGCGCCCTGAATCGGACCTTGCGCGTGGCTCAAACGATGGTCTATGTCTTGAATGTGCTCTCGGAAGTGGCTCCCGAGTGGGTTCTTACCCATGTGCCAGCCGAATGGGTCGAGCGGTATGGCAAACGGCTCGAAGAGGAACGGTTGCCCAAAGAGGGGCCAGAGCGCCAGCAGTACGCCAATCAAGTCGGAGCCGACGGCTGGATGCTGCTCCATGCACTCCAGGCTGCTTCCACTCCCGAGTGGATGAAAACGCTGCCCGCTGTCACCACCTTGCAGAGCATCTGGGAGCAACAATTTGAACCATTCGAGCAAGGAGGGCGATGGCGGCAAGAGCCGCTTCTTCCCGCGGCTCAACTTATCACCTCTGCTTACGACCTCGACGCGAGAAATGGCAAGAAACGCAGCACGTTCTGGACGGGGTACGTGCGCCGCGTCGGTGCAGATGAAATTCCTGCATCAAGCAGGAGAGGTTGAGAGCAAAACAACCTCTAGGACAAGGACTGACTTGGAAGAGAAACCTGAAGAGGACAACAGCATGTT
>JAABUX010000940.1_pt1 | contig 46315 bp, 39 predicted proteins | sample 5561851 | NCBI WGS metagenome assembly JAABUX01 (sample SAMN10711883, study PRJNA513361) | rock metagenome | isolation source: Antarctica rocks | place: Antarctica: Victoria Land, Richard Nunatak red sandstone | collected 2016-01-03 | reverse complement strand
CCAAATCGGCGCGCAATAGGCTCGGAAGGTTGGGGGGTGTTGCCATGGGCCGAGCGAATCGTACTCGCCCGCGTCAGGGAAGCCCTAAAATGCAGTCAACCCCGGGGTTTTGCCCCAGTTACGCGCTGATCGGGGCGGAGCTCAATTGGCGGGCGTCAGAAGCGCGCGCATGCGGTCAATCGTCGCTATGAGTCCGTCGCGCATGCCGGTCCGCGCCGTCCATCCCAGCACGGTCTCCGCATGGAACGTGCTGCCGAGGGAGAATTTATCGACCTCGGCCGCAAGCTTCTCCCGCTTGAGCGGGCTTGGACCCGAGAACAGGTTCTCGTACCGCTCCCAGAACATGCCGGCCGAGCGGAACACCGGCTTGATGTCGCTGCCCAGTAACTCGGCGATCAACGCATACAGCTCATTGACCGACCACGATTGCCCCGCGGCCACGTTGAAGGTCTGGCCCGGTGCATCGGGATGTTCCATGCAGGCGATGTTCATCGCGTTCACGTCATCGACGAAGACGTAGTCGCGCTTTTGCTCCCCAGTTGAATGCAAGACGGGCTGCCGGCCGGCCAGCAGCTCCCGGATGACGTAGCCGACGAAGGGTGGCGACTTACGCCGGATATCCTGTTGCGGACCATAGACGTTGTAATAGCGTGTCACCGCGACTTCCATGCCGTAATCCAATGTATAGGAGCGGCAAAGCTGTTCGGTCTGCTGCTTGGAGACGGAGTACAGCAGGCTCGGTGAGATCGCGTCATCCTCCCGGCAGGGGAAGTGCTTGTTGTTCTCATATACGGCAGAGGTGCTGGCCACGATCACACGCCGGACGCCGGCCTGTCGCGACAGCTCCAGGACGTTTGCCGTGCCGGCGACGTTGGTGCTGATGGCCTCGAACGGCTCGCTCTGGCAGACCGGCAGCGCCGATATGGCGGCCAGGTGGAAGACGGTGTCAGCCCCGGCGAAAATGGCGCCGAGTGCGGGGTCGCGGATATCGGTGTGGTGGAAGCTGCCGAACTCCGCGTTGCCGACGGTAAGGTTTTCTCGGTAGCCGTATTTCAGGTTATCCACGAGATGCACATCGAAGCCCGACCGGTGCAGGTGCAGGCCGAGTTGCGAGCCGATGAACCCGGCGGCGCCGGTGATGACGATCTTCTTACCCATGGTGGTGTATCAGCCTCCTGAAGCGACGACGTCGAATGTGTAATTGCGGGCCGGCGCCGCCGATCCAGATGCCGCAGCCTGGGCAACCTGCTGGCGCGCGGCGGTGAGCTTGATCACCCGTATGGCTTGCCGGACGGCGCGGGCATTCGACAACTGGTCTTCCTCACGCCATGTGATCGGAATAAATTTGTAATCAGACTTCGCCATGACTCCGTACAGAAACATCATGTTCGGGAACACCAGCGTATCGTCGAAGTTGCTGTAAAACCGTGATGACAGGTACTTCGTGCTGTAAAGATTGAGTCCCGAACCTTGGTCGGCAATCCAGCGGAACAGCAGGAGGCCGCAAATCGCATTCAGCCCGTAATTGCCGATCCTCCGATAGAGCGAGTAGCCCTGCAGTTGCGAGCCCTTCATGAAACGCGCGCCCAGCAAGCTGTCGTGCTTGCGATGCAGCCCCGCCGCAATCGGCGCGGTGAAGTCCTGGATGCTGGCCTGGTCATCACCGTGCAAGACGATGATGTGGGTGAAGCCATGCTCCAATGCATAGTTGAAGGCGACCTTGTGCGAGCCGCCGAGATTGTAGTTGCTCTGGTTGCGGACGACTTTCCACTTGGAAGGAGACGCCTTCTGCAACGCCGCGGCCGCCACGTCCGCGGTGCCATCCGTCGAGCGATTGTCCACAACCAGGATCTCGCTGATCGGCGGCGCCGTGGTTGACGTCAATTGTGCGATCACGCGCCCAATCTGCTTTGCGCAATTGTAACCGGGAATGAAGACGAGGATCCGGTCGTTGGTGGATGGGCTCTCTGGCATCACGACGGCATCCAAAAGCGATCTCCTGATCGGTTAGAAATGGTACTCACGTCAGGCTTCCGCCCGATCTTCGGACCAACGGAGCACCCCGCCACCGAAGGCGCGCGCCGCCGCCATGCCGGTCTCGGAGTCCTCGATCACCAGGCACTCTCCCGGGAGCGCCGACAGCATCTTGGCCGCCAGCACATACCCGTCCGGCGCCGGCTTTGCCCGCGCAACATCGTCGCCGGTCACGATCACGTCGAACAGCCCCGACAGGTCGAAGTGCCGCATGATGCCCTCGACCGCCAGGCCGGACGCGGTGGTGACCAGCCCGGTCGCCACCTGGCCGTGCAGCAGGCGGATCAGGTCGATCAGCGGCTGGTTCAGCCGCAGCAGGTGGAAGTACCCGGGGTACAGCGCCCGCTTGCGCCGGGCCACATCGGCCGGCTGCACGTCGGGACGCCCGGCGGTCAGTCCGGGCAGGAAATCCCGCCAACTCCGCCCGTCGATGTCAGGCGCCATCCGATGCGGGTCGGCCTCGATGCCCCACTCGGCCAGAGCGGCGGCGTAGGCGGCGGCGTTGGCGTGGGCGCTGTGGACCAGCGTGCCATCCAGGTCCGCCAGCAACGCCTTCAACATGTCCCGGAACTCATTTCATAAGTCGTCGAACCGGCGACGCCGGGCGTGCCAAGGTGACTTGGACGTGGGTAGGAGGCCAAGTCCAACGCGTCAAGGATTACTGCTAGGCGTGCCCGGCAACCATGGGTTGGGCCTGCTGAGCGGCACCGGACGGACTCTCATAGTCGTCGAAGTACTGCTGCGTCAGCAGGCACAGGCAGCCGAGGAACACCATGCCCGGCTGCGCGCCCTTGCGGAACTTGTAGGGTGTCAGCCGGAAGTAGTGGACGATCTCGTGCAGCCGGATCTCGCGCAGCCCGTCCTCGCCGAAGCGGTCGCGCAGCCAAACGGTTGTGCGGTCATACAGCGTGGCGTACTGCGCCGACCGTGCGTTGGGGAACGCCAGCAGGTGGCCGTCGAAGGAGCACGACAGGTCGCGGTTGAGCGACTCGTAGCCCAAGTGCAGCGATTGCAGCAGCTTGGCGTAGTCCAGCATCGGGCTTTCGAACACGTTGCCGGAATTCGGGTCGATCAGGAACCAGCCTGCGGGCCGCTCGGGGTCGGTGAGGATATTCTCGATGGTGAGGTCGCCGTGGATCGTCGCGACCCCGCGGTGCCGGATGCGGTCGGTGACGAAGCCGCTGGCGGCGAAGCGGTCCAGCACCGACAGGTCGATGCTGACGCCGTTGACGTTGACACGCTCCTGCTCGAAGAACGCCGGGGCGGCGGCCTTGATGGCGCGCAGGTTGCCGGTGACCTTGTCCGCGGCATAGCGCCCGATGCAGGCGTCGTCGGCCTCCCCGGCGGCGGTCCTCTGGTGGAAGCCGGCCATGGTCGCCATCACGTCCGACAAGATGCGCCAGGAGGACTCGATGTCATACGTGTGCACGACGTCGAACAGGTCGCGCGACGTGCGGGAGTACTCCATGTCGTAGAAGAACCGCCGGTCGGTGCGCGCCTGCTCCATGATGCGGACCGTGGGCAGGATGTTGGAATGCCGCGTCAGCCAGTTGCACTGCGCCTCCAGCTTGTCGGCCGCGCCGCCGGCGGCGTACTTGCGGATGCACAGTTGGTCGCGGAGCTGCACCATCACCGTCAGCGCGTCCGACCCGCCGCGCAGCATGCGCTGCACCACGATGTCGCGTAGCGCGTTGCCCTCGAAGTCCGACACCAGGTCGTCGGTGCCGTTGAAGCGCCGGGCCAGGAAGTCGCTGTAGTGCTCGGCCTCGACGAACCGGGTCTTGGATCGCGGCGAGGTGTCCAGGAACAGCCGCGGGTTGTGCATCCAGGACACCGCGCCCCAAACGCTGACGCCGAACTGCTGCTTGGCGCCGACGTAGGCCAGGAACAGCAGGAACGGGGCGAAGCTGTAAACCAGCAGCATCATGGCCGACTCGCCGCCGTGCTGGATCAGCGGCACGATCATCGGCATCAGCGGCGTGCTTACCGTCGCGCGGAACACCTCCTGCAGCCCGAGGCCGATGGCCTGGGCCAGCACGGCGAACGAGGCCACATACAGCGCCCACATGACGATGCTCTGCGCCAGGATGCGCGGCCAGCGCGCCCGCCCCTCACGGAACACCTCCAGCAACGACCACAGCGTGTCGAGCACGACGAGGCGGATGCCGGGGTTGAACACCGACGCCGCCAGCCACGCGCCCCGGCGGAACCGCGCGGAGCGGCTGGTCGCCACCCCCATCGCGAAGATCACCACCGCGGTGCCGACCGTCAGCAGGGTCTCGGTCCACACCGGCACGGCGCCGAACACGCCGGTCATCAGCAGCACCATCGTGATCGCCCAGACCGCCACCAGATCCAGCGTGCGCTCGACGATGATCGACGCCAGCACGAACGCCGCGTCGGTGTGCAGGCGGCGCGCGTAATAGACGCCGCGGGCGATCTCACCCAGGCGCAGCGGCACGATGGCGTTGATCAGGTAGGCCAGCGACAGCGCCATGAAGCCCTCGCCGAGCCGCGGCGGGCCAATCTGCCGCATCAGCATCGTCCAGCGCGCCAGCCGCACGATATGGCCGCCCAGCAACAGCGCGATCGCCAGGCCGAACAGCAGCAGCCCGTTGAGGGGGGACGTGCCCGAGAGCGGGGTCATCGGCATGTTTCCGTGAGCGGCCAATCGTGGAAGGCATCGAACTGGTCGGCGGCGGCGGCATACTCGGCCGGCGTGCCGAACGAGATATGCCGGTCCAGCAACGCACCCCGCACCTCGCCGCCGGCTGCGACCATGGTATTATAGACGCCGCTCATGAACGGCTCATCGTAGGGGCAGGACGCCAAGTAGCTGGCAGTGTGGCGCAGGAAGGTGTCGCGGTCCTTGAAGCCATAAGCGCCGGCGATGGCCAGGTCGGAGATGACCTGCTTCTCCACCGTGCGCTCCAGCAGGCCCTCGGGGGAGTAGGCAGCGTAGGAGTAGGCCGGGTTCTGCGAGCGGAAATGGCATAGCAGGCCGCTGGCACCTTCGGCCAGTTGCGGGATCGCGGCGGCCAGGTTGCGGCCGTCGAAGGCGTGGTCGCAGTCGTTGAAGATCACCGGGCCGGTGGTGGGCACGTCCACGCAGCCCTCCATGGCCGTCACCAGGGCGCCGGCCGTGGGCTCACGCAACACCACCAGGGACGCGTCGGGGTAGCGGTCGCGGATCTGCCGGTCGATGCGGTGGCGGTCCACGTGCTCGCGCAGGACGACGAAGGTGAGCGAGCGCAGCGGGATCTCGCGCCGGACGGATTCGACGGCCCACCAGAACAGCGGCTGCTGGTACAGGCGCAGCATGGGCTTCGGCTTGTCGAAGCCGGCCTTGCTGAAGCGGCTGCCGTGCCCGGCCATCGGCATCACGAGGTGGACGCCGCTCATCGCACGCTCTCCTGCATGGCAGCCCCCGGTTTAGAAGAAGTGGGCCTGCGGACGCCGACGAAGCGCTCCAACAGGAAGCGGACGATGACGAAGTTGAGCGCCAGCGTCACCGGCGTCACCAGCACCTTGGCCGCCAGCCGCACCGCCCCGGGCGCCACGGCCCAGCCCAGCCGCGCCGCGCCATCCGCCAGCCCGCCCGCGATCAAGCCGAGCACGACGGAGCTGGCCAGGATCACGGCGGCGTTGAACAGCAGCAACGCGCCAATCTTTTGCCGCATGGAGCCCTCGTTGCGCTGGAACACGCCGCGCGACGACGCCATGAACACGAACAGCGTACCGCAACTGCCGCTGACCATGTTGGCGGCGACCACGGGCCATCCGCCGGGACCGGACAGCAGCATGAAGACCGCGGTGTCCAGCAGCCATCCGGTGCCGGACAGCGCCACGAACAGCAGGGCCTGCCGCAGGGGGGGTGACATCATGAGTTGGGGCATCCTAAGCGGCAGCCTTGGCGCGGGCGGGCAGCGCCTGGATGTCAGGCGTGGACTGCGCGATGACGCGGGGGCTCTGCCGCGCGCAGTCATGGGCCGGGATGAACACCAGGATGCGCGGCTGGTTCTGGCTGGCGCTTGTAGCGGTGGAAGACGTGGAGGCAGCATCGGCCATGCGTATGGGGGTCCCGGACCTTCACGGCACGGCTTACGGGATTTGCTGTACCCTCTGGTAGCAAAGACCGCCGGGGCTGCCTGCATTGTGACGCGTCAGTCCGGATTATCGCCTAGTTTCGTACAGGCCTGCACAAACACTTGGCCGGATAGGCTCGCTACAGTTGGAAGTGCAGTTGCAGCACCGCCCGGTGGTCAGTGTAGCTCGAACCGAACTGCTGCCCCGTGATCCCCAGCGGTCCCGTCGTGCCGCCGATGCCGGTCGTCCCCAGGGTGCTGCTGATGCCGAAGGCGCCGCCGGTTGTCGCAGCGCCGTTGCTGGAAGACCGTGCGGCGAAGTCGTAGGTGGCGGTGAGGCTCACGTTGCGGTTCAGGAAGTAGCTCGCGCCGGCCCCCAAGGTATAAAGGGTCTGGTTGCCGCCGCCCTGGCCGTACTCGCCGAAGTAGATCCCGGTATTCGCCTGCAGCCGGACGTTGCGCAGGTATTCATGGTCCACCCGCAGGCGGACCGAGGTCTCAGTGAACCCGGCCGTGCCCTCGTCGGCCGAGTCCTCGATGCGGCGCTGCGCGGCGCCGGTGACGGTGGTAAGGTTGGTGGGATTCCAGATCGCCGAGGCCTCCACCACCGGCGACTGGATGGTCCGGTAGGCCGAGGACGAGAAGGTGCGTATCTCATAGCCGCCCAGGATGCGGAAGCGGAGGATACCGTTCAGGTCGTAGTCCAGCCCGGCCAGCACGGAAAGGTCGTTGTAGTCCCGCGTCGGCAGCCCGGGCTGCGGGTTGGTGTAGGACGAGATGCTGTTGCGCACCAGGATCAGCGCGCTGCGCCGGGGCGAGAACTCATAGCCGACGGTCAGGGCCGGCGTGGCCACGACCCGGTTGCGGTAGGTTTGCGAATAGACGTTGGCGTTACCCAGGATAGTACCGTTGCTGTAGCTGAAGTTCGACACGTCGATGGCCGGCACCAGGAACACCCGGTTGATCGGTACGCGGTAGTCGATGTGCCCCACGTCGATCTTGTAGTTGATCGCCTGGTTGAGCTGCGGCGTGTCCAGGCTGAGGTTGGTCTGGTTCAGGTCCAGGTGGCTGTAGGTCGCCGACAGGGTGTCCCGGCCCAGGTCGTAGCTGCCGCCCAGCGTGGCCTGCCAGTTGGTGAAGTTCTGCGTCGGCTGCTGCAGGTACTTGGTGTCGTCCACGCGCAGCGAGGCGCGCACCGTCGCCCGCGAGACGTCGGACACCGCATCCAGCGCGGCGCTGGTCAAGACGAGGGCGCTGCCGTGCGGGACGCTGGTGCTGAGCGCGTTGCTGTCATACCCCACGCTCTCGGTGACCTGCGGCCGGATGATGAAGCTGCCGACGCGGATGCCGCCGGCCTCATAGTCCGGCAGGGCGCGGGAGCTGACGGTGACGCCGGGGTCGGTGCCGGGGCTGTTGCCTCCGTTGGGCAGGTACTGGTCCAGCAACTGCGCATGGGCCGGAACGGCGCTGCTCGCTGCGAGCATCGCCGTGCAGATCCCAGCCTTGATGTGGCGTTGCTTCATTCTAAACCGGTCCAGACGACTCGACACGTACAGAACTGCACAGTGACCACACCCACTTTTGTCGCATCGTTAGCGGTTTGCCGCAACGCGCCCACCCCGCGCATGCTAGGATGTGCTTTATTGCAACTGAGGTGATGCATGGCGGCCACGGTCTTGATCAGGTTGCTTGCCACAGCGGCGTGTCTTGGCACAGCCCTGGGGCCGGCGTCCCAGGCACACGCCCAGTCGGCCGGGCAGGGCACGCTGCGGCGGGTCAGCGGGGCCTGCCAGGCGGAAACCGTCCGGTTCTGCCCGTCGCTGGAGGCGTTGGTGCCCAGCCCGCGCGAGCAATACATCTGCCTCAAGTCCTACAAAAGCAGCCTGTCCTTCAACTGCCGCGCTGCCGTCAACGGGGTGTCACAGCATTAGCGTCGCCGGTGCCCTCGCCGCCCCGGTCGGGCGCGCGGCGGTCGATCCGCAGAAGGCGGCGCTGCGCTTCACCGCCATGATGCTGTTTGCCTGCCTGATCATGCAACGGTTCGGACTGCCGTTCAACGGCAGCAAGACGTTCAGCATGGTGGGGCCTATTGGGCTGGCCCTGGCTGGCTGGGGGGTGCTGAACGGCACCCTGGCGTTCGAGCGCAACCGGCTGGCCGCCTACGTGGCGCTGGTTGCCCTCACCCTGGCCGGCGTGGCCTGGCATGCGCTGCACCCAGGCGGACCCATGGGCGACATCAGCATGATCTCGGTGTACCAGTTCCTGCTGGTGACCAGCTTCGCCACTGTCACCTTTGCCGAGCCGGTCGAGGAGCGGCGGTTCTGCCGCGAGGTCAACCGCTGGTTCGCCATCGTCGCCGTGGCTGGGGTGCTGCAGTTCCTGCTGCAGTTCGTCGGCCTCAAGGTGTTCGCGTTTAGCGGCATCTTCCCAGACTCGATCCTATACGAGTTCGGCTACAACTCGGTGATCCCGACCGGCATCGGCGACACTCTGAAGTCAAACGGCCTGTTCCTCGTCGAGCCCTCGGTGTTCTCGCAGGTCATGGCGCTGGCACTGATCATCGAGGTTCTGGCGCTGCGGCGGGTGGCGTTCCTGGCGCTGTTCACCACCGGGTTCCTGATGTCGTTCGGCGGCACCGGCTGGGTCGTGCTGGCCAGCTTCGTCCTGGCGGCAGCGCTGGCGCTGGGGTGGCGCGGCATCGCCATCGCCGGCGGTATCCTGGTGATCGGCACCGTCGTGATGAGCATCGTGCTGACCCTGGCGCCGGACGTTGGCGGCGCGATCGGCGCCCGGATGGACGAGATCTCGCGGCCCGCCACCAGCGGCCACCTGCGCTTCATTACGCCGTTTTGGGCGCTGAGCGACGCCCTGGCCATCGAGCCGTCTGCGGCCTTCATCGGCCTGGGCGGCGGGGTCAGCGAGCGCATGCCGCTGGCCTATGACTACGACGTGAACACGCCGGTCAAGATCGCGCTGGAGTATGGCTTCCCGGCGCTGGTGGCCTATGTCCTGCTGTTCGTGCTGGGCGCGAAATCGACGATGCAGCGCGCCATCGTGGTGCCGGTCCTGGTGATGTGCTTCGTCACCGGCGCCTACCAACAGTTCCCGCCGGTGCTGTTCATGGTGCTGCTACTGGTTTCCGTCGCGCGGCTGCGGCCGGATCAGCCGCTCGCCTCGCGATAGGCCGGCCTCTCAACAGGCCCACCTTGCAGTAGGCCCACCTTGCAGTAGGCCCACCTTGCAGTAGGCCCACCTTGCAGTAGGCCCATCTTGCAGTAGGTCAGGCGCCTGCGTCACGGTAGGCGGCGACAGTCTCCTCGGCGATCCGCTGCCAGCTCATGCCGGACTCTGACAGCTCCAGCGCCGACCGGGCGCAGCCGGCCGCAAAGCCGCGGTCGCCGATGAAGTGCGCCAACGCCGCCGACAGGGCTGCGGGATCATCCGGCGGCACCAGATAGCCGTGCTCACCGTCCCGCAGCGTCTCCGCGAACACGCCGATGCCGGACGCCACCACCGGGCGGCCATGCGCCAGCGCCTGCGGCAGCACGCCGCTGGTGTCGATCTCCCGGTAGGGAAACAGCGCCACCACGCCGGGGCCGAACACCTCCGGCAGGTCGTCGTCGGCGACGAAGCGGTCCTCGATCCGCACCTGGCTCTCTAGGCCGTGCTGGCGGACCAGCGCCTCCAGCGGGGCCAGGTCCATGTAGGACTTGCCGATGATCCGCACCTGCGACTGGCCGCGCAGCTCCGGCGGCAACTGGGCGAATGCCTCGATCAGCACAGCGGCGCCCTTGTAGGGCTTGATCTTGCCGAACAGCGTGAAGGTCAGCCGTCCCAGCATCGGGTCCGGCCCGCCGTGGCCCGCCGCCGGCATCGGGCCGTGCGGCAACACCACCAGCCGGGCGGGATCCACGCCCTGCGCCTGCAACCGGCTGCGCCCCTGGTCGGTGTGCACGATCAGCCGGCCGAACTGCTGCAGGCAGCGCAGCACGCCCAGTGTCTGGAGCCGCGCCGAGGGGTCGCCGTTGAACGGGTTGGTGTCATGCACCGTCAGCACCAGCGGCGCCACCCGGCGGAACCCGGCCAGCATGCGGCTGTCCACCACCGGCAGCGGCAACCACTGGAAGTGGATCACGTCCGGCCGCTCCCGCCGCAGCCGCCGCAGCAGCCGGGCCATGGACCACACGTGATCGACACCCTTGATCGCCAGCCGGAGCTTGGCCGGCAGGGCCGACACGACGCGGGACCCGGTGAACCGGTAAAACTCGTGTTCCAGCTTCACGCCAGGCGGGTTGCTGTCGAACGGTCCCGGCCGGCGGCCGAACAGGGTCACGCGGTGACCGGCAGCTTCCATCCCCGTCGCCAGCGCCTGGTCATACGGCAGCGTGAACAGCGACGGATCGATCATCGAGACCCGCATCAGCCGGAAGCGCCTGCCGTGTTGGCCACCCGGGCGGAGGCTGGCGGATTCCAGGTCTGGAAGCGTTGGCCCTGCAGCGAGCGCCAGACCCCGATGCCGGTGGCGACGAATGCGCCCAGGATGTCCCACAGTGCCGCCAACGGCCCACGCCGCACCTGTGCCGCCACGGCTGCCCCGGCGACGGCAAGGACCGCTAGCACCAGCGCGGCCGTGCCGTACCCGGCCAGGGTTAGGCCGCCAAGCAAGCAGGTGCCGCTAGCAACAAGGAGATAGATCGTCAGCCAGCGCAACAGCTTGTGCGACACGTACTTATAAAGGTCGAGCGCCGGCAGTTCCCGCAGCCGCGGCCACAGCGCGCGGTGGACATTGAACGCCTGGCAGGCGATGCGGACCTTGCGGCGGAACTCCTCCGCCGGCCGCGACACCGCATCCTCGTAGGCTACGGCGTCCCCCGTGCGGATCACGCGGCCACCCCGGCACAGCACCGACAGCGACACCCACATGTCGTCGATCAGGTCCGGCGGCGGCGGCGCATGCAACGCGCGCCGGACCGCGAAGATCGAGCCATCCGCCCCCATCGCCGAGCCGGTCGCGCTCTCCAGCGCCTTGATATGCTCCTCCAGCCGCCAGTATAGCGACCCGGTCTCCGCTGTGGCGGCGCCCTGGGCATCCCGGTAAACCAAGTGCCCGCACACTACGCCGACCGCCGGGTCCGCGAAGGACACGAGCAGCGCCGGCACCGCATCGGGCGCGAACGTCACGTTGGCGTCGCTGAACACCACGACCTCGGCCATCGTCCGCGCGACCAGCAGGTTCATGCCATGCGTCTTGCCGTGCCGTTCCGCGGACACCACCACCTGAATGCGGCCGGCATACTCCTGCAGGATCTCCGCCGTCCGGTCGCTGGCGGCGTCCACGTAGATCAACAGCTCCAGCCCCGGCGCGGCGTCGCGCAGCGCGAGCATGTTCTCCGCCTTGGCGCGGATTACCTTTTCCTCGTTATAGGCGCACACGCACAGCGCCGCCGTGCGCGGGGCCGCTACCAAGGGCTGCAGCGGGCGCGGCCGCAGCCGGGCTAGCGCCTGCAAGCTGAGCGGGTAGGTAGTGAACGGATGCGCCGCCAGCAGCAACAGCCCGGCGCCGAGGCCGCCCAGCGCCCCGGCCGCCAGCCCGATCAAGACCGCGTCACCAGCACCGCCACCAGCGGCGTCCGCGACACCATGCCCAGGCGGGTCACCGCGTCCTGCAGCGCGGCGTGGCCCGTGCGGCTGTCCACCAGCAGCACCACCACGTCAGCCCGCTGCGCCAGCCGGGCGGTGTCCGCGGACGCCGCCGGGGGAGCGTCCATCACGACAAGGTCGTATTCCTCCGCTGCCTCGACCAGCAGGTTCTGCAGGTGCACGCTGCCCAGCGGGTCGGCGCCGGCTGCCGGCGACGAACCACCCAGCAGCATGCCCAAGCCAGCCTGGCCCAATCCAACTCGAGCAGACCCGCCTTGAGCCGGCCCAGCCTGATCAGGGGCCACCGCGTCCTGCCAATCCCCGCCGCCCAACACCAGCATCAGCCCACCCGGCGTAGCGCCCAGCATCCGTGCGAGCGTCGGCCGCTTTACATTGCCCTCGACCAACAGCACCCGCTCGCCCGCAGTGCTGGTGGCCCGTGCAAAGGCTGCCGCCAGCCGCGATGCCGCCGGGCTGTCCAGCACCGGCACGAACACGGTGCTGCGCGGCGTGCCTGACCGCCCGCTGAAGCGCAGCCGTTCCCGGATCTGCCGCATCGCGTCCACGTCCGGCCCGGCGACGCGCGGCCGTCCAGCCAGCAAGCCCCGCCCGGGCCGCAGCAGGCTGCGCGGGATGGTCGCCAGCACCGGCAACCCGGTCACGTCCGTCACCTCCGCCGCACTCTCGAACCCGTCCGCGCTGCGGATGCGGAGCAGCGCCACCAGGCAGCCCAGCATCACACCGCCCGCACCGCCCATCAGCGACGTCAGCTTAATGTTCGGCCCCGAGGGGGAGCCCGGCGGCACGGCCGCGCTGATCACGCGGACATCCATGGTCTCGGTGCCGTTCGGCTGTGCGGCGGTCTGCTGCGCCCGCTCCAGCAAAGTCTGGTATAGCGCGCGGCGGCTCGTGGCCTCCTGCTGCAACTCGTCCAGCTCGGCGCGGGAGTTCTCCGATACCACGCCGACCTTGCGCGCCTGGTTCAGTTGGCGCTGCACGTCCGCCTCCTGCTCACGCGCCACTCGGAGTTGCGAGCCCAACGAGGCGACGATGCGCCCTGCCTCCTGCGTCAACTGCGACCGGGCGGTTGACAACTCGGCGGCCACGCTCCGCACGCCAGGGTAGTCCGGACCGTAATGGGTGGACAGCTCGGCCATCCGCCGCGCGGCCGTCCCTTCCTGGTCGCGGAAGTGCGAGATGGTCGGCGAGTTCAGCACCGACGCCAGCGTATCCGACGAGCCACTTTTCACCGCCGCCTGCGCGCGTTCGTAGTTGATCTGCAGTTGCGCGCGGTCCAGCGACGCCTTTGCCGCCGCGCTGGCCAGCTCCCCCGCCTGCTGCTGCCCGACGCTGCCGGAGGGCAGGCCGACCAGCTCACTCTTGCTGCGCAAGGCGCGCATCCGATCCTCGATCCCGGCCAGGTCGGTGCGGACCTGGTCAACGCGCTGCTCGATGTTGGTGTTCGCACCCGCGTTGGCGTTGATGCGGCGGTTGGCGCGGATCTTGATGTAATCGGCGATCAGCGTGTTCACCACCTGCGCCGCGCGGCGCGGGTCCTCCGAGGTGAACGAGATCGCGATCACCAGGCTGCGGTAGTCGCTGAACACCGACAGCGCATGGCCCACCGCGCCGACCACGCCCTCATCCGGTCCGGGCTGCGGGGCATCGGCGGGGCCGGTCGGCAGCACCGGGGTCACTAGGGTGCTGATGCGGTCCTTGATCTGCTGCATCAAGGTCGGCGGGCGCAGGGCCGCATTGAACTCCGGGTCGGCGTCCAGGTGCAGCTCGGTCGCGACCTGGGTCAGCATCGCGCGGGATGTCAGCGCCTGCACCTCAGTGCGGACCCACGGCATCGGGTCCGGCGCGGAGTCGTTGCGCAGCGCGCCCTGCAGCTCGGGGATGGCGAACTTGTCGCCCTCGACGGTAATGGCGCTGCTGGCGGTATAGACCTTCGGCGCCGTGCGGCCGATGCCATAGGCCGCCAGGGCCGCGACGATCCCGAATAGCACGATCAGCAGTAGATGCCGCCGCAACACCCGCGCCAGTTGCTGCAGGCGCACCACGCCGGCCGGCCGCGAGGGGACCGAGGTCAGCGGGGATGAAACCGGGATGTCCATGTTGCTCTTCTAACCCTGTGAAACGACGTGCAACGTGCGTGGGGTCAGGCCCGCCGCCGACTCCATCCCGTCCAGCGCCGCCACGTCCCGGGCGGCCAACAGCAGCGCATGGTGCATCAGCGGACGCTCTGCAAAGATGAACTGCCCGGAGCCGGGCGCGGCTGGGGCCAGCACCCCCGTCCCCACCAGCCGGTCCCAGCACGCTGCCGAGACCGGGCGCCCGCCCACCAGCACCGCGTCGTCCAGCCGCGCGACTTGCAGCCGCCCCCAGGCGTCCTGCGGCGCCGTGCTGACCCGGCGCAGCACCTGCGCCATCTCGGCATCGCGTCCATAGCTCGTCAGGTCGTCATACAGCGCCAGGATGCGCGGCGGCATGTCCTGCGCCATCCGGGCAACGGCGGTGTCGAAATCCTCCTCCGACACTTGGGAGTCGCCGCGCGCCGCAGTCGCCTGCGTCAGCCGCAGGCCCAGCAATTGCGCCATGTAGGGCATCCCGCGCGCCAGCACCGTGATGCGCGCGATGGCGGTCTGCTGGAAGCTGAACCCGGCTTCGCGTCCACCCTTGGTAATGAGCTGCGCCACGTCGCGGTCGGTCAGCAGCGGCAGGTGGATGCCGACCACGCTGCGCTGGATGGACGGGTGCTGGCCCAGGATCTGCTCCAGGTTCTCCGACACGCCGACGATCAGGAACAGCAGCGGAGCATCACGGTCCGATAGCAGCTTGATGGTGTCGGCCAGCCGCGTGCGGCATAGCGGATCGGCCACCCGGTCGAACTCGTCGATCAGGCAGACCAGGCCGCGGCACGCCAGCCGCCCCGGCAGCGCTGCCACGTCGCGCGGACGCAGTTCGCCGTCCGGCAGCGCCGCCTCACACCCCTCGCTCTCCGCCATTCCGACCCGGCTGGCCCGCGCCGCCAACAACGCCGGCGGCAGGTCGCGCACCACGCCGCGCATCATGCTGTCGAACGTGGTGCCGGCCTCGCACGTGTGCCGGGCGACAATGACGCCGTTGCGGCGCAGTGACTGCACGGCCAGGTTGGACAGCGAGGTCTTGCCGCGGCCCCGCTCGGAGTAGAGCACGACGTGCGCACGGTCCTCGTTCAGGGCCTGCAGGATGCGCGCCAGCTCCGCCTGCCGGCCGATCAGCCGACGGCGGCCGGTCTTGGGCTGGGTGGGGGTGAACGCCTCGCCCAGCGGCACGAGCTGCACGGGCAGGGTAGCCTGAGCAGCGGCCATGCTGGCCGGGGCGGACCGGCGGCGTCGGAACAGGCGGCTGAGGAAGCTCATACAGCACCCTTGCGCTTCAGTACCGCTGGCACCGTGCGGGCGAGGATGGCGAAATCGTGCCACAGCGACCAGTTCTTCACATACCAGGTGTCGAGCTGGACCCGCTGGTTATAGCCGGTGTCGGACCGGCCGCTGACTTGCCAAAGCCCGGTCAGGCCGGGGCGGGCGGCGTAGTAGTGGTGGATGTCCTCGCCGTAGCGCGACACCTCGGCCTGCACGATCGGGCGCGGACCCACCAGGCTCATGTCCAGCCGCAGCACGTTGAACAGTTGCGGCAGCTCGTCGAGGCTGGTCTGGCGCAGCATGCGGCCGATCCAGGTGACCCGCGGGTCCTGGCGCAGCTTGTGCGTGGCGGCCCACTCGGCTGCGGCAGCCGGGTCGGTGTTGAGCAGGTGGGCCAGCACGGTCTCGCTGTCCGGCACCATCGAGCGGAACTTCAGGCACGGGAAGCTGCGGCCTGCCGCGCCGATCCGGCGGTGCGCATACAGCACGGTCCCGCCATCCAGCTTCACCGCAGCGGCAATTAGCGCGAGCACCGGCGCCAGCACCACCAGCATCGCCAAGGCGCCGCCCATGTCGATCGCCAGCTTGGCCGCCCGGGCGACCGGCTGCTGCAGGTTGTCCCGGTACGACCACAGCATCGCGTCATGGCTCAGCATCCTCAGCGGCGTGGCGCCATGCACCGGCAGGTCGTCGGGGCGCCGGACGATGGCGAAGGGCACGCGGTCGCGCAGCAAGGACCGCGTCAGCTCGCGCGGCGGGTCCTCCATTGCCAGCACGACCAGGTCGGCTTGGTACTTGCGCAGCATGACCAACCAGCGGCCATGCCGCATTGTGCCGATGCGCGACGGGTGCAGCACGCCGACGATGGAATGGTCGCGGCCGGCGCCGTCCAGCAGCCGCATGGCGTGGCTCGCCATCTCGCCATGGCCCACCACGATGGCCTGGCTCTGCCAAGCCTCAGATCCGTGCAGCGCTGCGCGGGCCGCGCAACGGGCCAGCAGCACGGCTGGAGCCGCCATCAGCCACATGACCAGGAGCGGCCCCCGCCCAGCGTCCAGCCGCAGCATGTAGGCGAGGAAGCCCGAGCAGAGCAGGCCCGCCGCGCTGGCCGCCACGACATCGCGCATCTCGCGCAGGCCGAACTGCCGCCGGCCATAATGGCGCAGCGCCGCAAAGCTGAGCACGACCAGGGCCGCAACGCCGGTCAACATCTGCGCCGCACCGTCCAGCTCACGTGCCCCGTCTTTCAGCAAGCCAACCGTCCAAACGGCGATGCCGATCGAGGATACCAAGGCCAGGGCGTCCGCCACCGCCAGAGCCGCCGCACAGGCGGCAACGGACGGCCGGGCAGCCGCCTTGTCCCTGCGGACATGGTCGGTCGTTATGCCTTCCGGCGCTTGGAGTTCGATGGGAGTCATCACAACCATGGCTTGTTCTTCCGTCAACACGTCAAGGCGATGCCGATCTGGCACCGTGTTCGTCGGCGGGGCGAGTCCTATGGTTTCTTAATGATTTTGGCTCGGCACTATCTGTCACGCATCGACCAGCACCCACAGCCTTAACGATTGAGTCAGGCAAACGCCAACGCATCAAGAAGATTTTCCGGGTTTGTGATGGATTGGAGCAGTCAATGCCCGATCATGGTACAGGTTGGTACAGGGTATCGTTCCGCTTCGCTCTGTCCCCGGCGCTTCACCGCTTTGCGCTTGCGCGGCGTTCCGGCCTGTGCCGCAAGCTGCCCGCGCCAGCGGACTCCGCCCCCCGCCGGCGCCATGGAGCGGACATGCCCTACCCAGCCCTCGCCAGCCGCCCGGCTGCCCGGATCGCCTACGCCGGACTGCTCGCCGGCATCGCCGTGCTGCTCGCGTGGTTCACCTTGCCAGCGCTGGGCAGCACCTACAACGAGGGATTCCAAACCAGCATCGTCATGAACGCCTACGCGATCCTGCACGGCGGGATGGCGGACGTGGACCCGCTGCACGGCCTGAACAACGACTTCCTGTTCTACACCCGCCTCGGCGTCTCCATCGCGCTGGCCGGGCTGATCAAGCTCGGCCTGCCGGCGGCGGCGGCCTTCCGCCTGCTGATGCTGGTCTCGCTGGCGCTGCTGGTGGCGGCCAATGCCGGGCTGCTGGCCTGGCGCTACCGCATCCATCCGCTGCTCGCCTGCGTGCCGCTGCTGCTGTTCCCGGGGCTGTTCGAATCCGCCTGGTTCTTCAACGACAACGTGCTGTCCGCCGCCTTGTCGAGCACCGCCCTGCTGCTGTTGTTCTGGTCCCGCGTGTCGCTGCCGGCCACCGCGGGCGCCGCGGCGCTGTGGGGCCTTGCGGTGGCCTGCCGCAGCGACGCCGCGCTGATCGCCCCCGCCTTCGCCATCCTGGGGTGGTTCGCGCTGCCGACCTGGGGCGCCCGGCTGCGGCACGCCCTGGTCGCCGGCCCCATCGCCGTGGCGATCCCCGTGCTGATCTACGCCAGTTTCGGCCTCAATATCCTCGACATCCTGCCGCTGACCCGGCGCGCCACCGAGCTGTGGGCCCGCAAGGAGACTTGGGCGCACGTGCTGGAGCCGTTCCTCAAGGGCTTCGCGCTGCCGGGCCTGCTGGCGCTCGCGGCCGGCGCGGTGGCGGTGCTGCGGCAGCGGCGCTGGCTGGAGGCGCTGCTCTGCCTCGTCGTGCCGCTGCTCTATGTCGCGGCGTACGGGCGGATGCTGTCCGAGGTCCGCTATCTACTGCCGCTGGCGCCGTTCTTCGGCATCCTGATGATCGAGGGCTGGAATGCCGTCCAGTCCGCCAGCCCCGGCGTGCGGCGGGCAGCGGACGCCGCCTTCGCGCTGGCGCTGCTCACCTGCGTGCTGCCGCCATCCGTGCCGGGCCGGCCGCTGCACTTCATGGCGGCCGACCATGACATGCCCCGGCCGGCACTCGGCCGGGTCTGGTCGCCGGTGCTGGGGATGTGGTGGGACCGCACGCTCGACGAGGGCGCCGCGGCGCTCGCCAGCGCGCTGGAGGCCGATGTCGCGCAGGCCGCGGCCCGGCCGGGACGCACGGCGCTGGTCGTGAGCACCTACTGGTCGTCGGACCGGATGATCGACCTGATCCTGCGGGAGCACGGCTTCACGCTGGACCAGTCCGCCGCCCCGGCCGCCTGCCGCACGATCGCCGAGACATTCATCCAAGATGGCATCCAAGACGGCACCCAGAACGGCGCCCCGAACGCCGGCGTCAGGGTCGTGCACCTGCGTCCCCACATCCCGATCATCCCGACCGAGCGCGCCGAGGTGAACTGGGAGGTCCTGGCCGTCCCCTGCCTGCAGGCGCTCGGGACCGCTGAGGCAGCACACGTCCTGGTTGCAGGCTGGACGGGGCTGCTGGAGCCTCCCACAGGCCTGGAGGCGCCCGGCGTGGTCCCGCTGCTGCTTCCGTCGCTCGACATCGTCGCCCTAGCCCGGTCGCTCGCCGCCCAGCGCTACAGCTACTACGTCGCAGAGGCGCCGCTTGCCGCAATTCCGCTGCTTTTGGAGCCTGCAGTCGATCCCGCCGAGCTGGAAGCCGCCCGGGCGGCGCTTGCCGATGGCCGAATTTGGTCAGGTAGCGGACTCGCTGGGGTCCGTTAACGGGTCGTGCCTACATAGCATTTGTTGCATTGCAGCAATCGTGATCGGTTCATTAATCTATGTTAGGAACCGCTGGATTGGAGTTGGGTTAAGGTCTTACATGACGCCTGGGTGTTTGAAATCGAACCAACCCGCGCGGTGGAGAGCAGTCGATGAAAGTTCTGTCTGGCCCCTTTCGCACGACGAACGCGATCCTTGCGGCGCTGCCGCAGGAGGACATCAGCAAGCTGCGGCCGCACATGACCCGCATGCGCCTGGTGCCGCAGCAGCGGCTGATCGAGAGCGGCCAGGCCACCGAGCACGTGTTCTTCATCGAGGAAGGCATTGCCTCCCTGGTGGCGGAACCGGAGGACGGCGGCCCCGGCGTGCAGGTCGCGATGATCGGGCGGGAGGGCATGGTCGGCGGCCTGGCGTTGCTGGGCGGCTCGGCATCGTATGCCTGCACGGTGATGCAGGTGCCCGGGCCGGCGCTGCGCATCACCGTCGCCAACCTGCTGCAGTGCTTCGACGAGTGCCCGGCGCTGCGCGACGGCTGCCTGCAATATGTCCAGGCGCTGACCCGCCAGGTGATGAGCACCGCCGCTAGCAACGCCCGCAACACCCTGGCCGAGCGCTGCGTGCGCTGGCTGTTGATGGCGCATGACAGGATGGAGGAGGATGACCTGCCGGTGACGCATGAGGCGCTGTCGGCGATGCTGGGCGTGCGGCGGTCCGGCGTGACGGTGGCGACGGCGGCGCTGCAGGAGGCCGGGCTGATCCGGACCCGGCGCGGCCATATCCGCGTGCTGGACCGGCCGGGCCTGGAGGCGGTCGCCGCCGGCCGGGCCATCCGCCGCCGCGCCCCTGGCCGGGCGAGCTTAGATGACGCGGGCCTGGCGATGGGAGCCGGCGCATGAGCGGCCGGCATATGAACAGCCTGCGTCGCCTGTCCCGGGCCGTCCCGGTGGCGGTGTTGCTGCTCGGCGCGTGCTCGCCCGGGCGCGGCCTGGCGCCCATCGCCGACTACCACGCGGCGGGCTATACGCTGGGCAGCGGCGACCAGGTCCGCATCATCACCTTCGGCGAGGACCAGTTGACCGGCGAGTTCCGCGTCGATGACCAGGGCCGCATCTCGCTGCCGCTGCTGGGCAACGTCACCGCCGCCGGGCTGGTACCGCAGGAGCTGGAGAGCAAGATCAGCAGCGGCCTCAAATCCCGCAACCTGCTGCGCAACCCGAGTGTCAGCGTGGAGGTGCTGGCCTACCGCCCGGTGTTCGTGCTCGGCGAGGTCGCCAAGCCCGGCCAGTACCCCTACCAGCCCGGCATGACCATGCTGACCACCGTGGCGGTCGCGGGTGGCTTTACCTATCGCGGCGTGCAGGACTACGCCGACGTGGTGCGGACCGACAAGGGCACCGCACAGGAGGGCCTGATCACGCCCAGCTCGTTCATCGCGCCCGGCGACGTGATCAAGGTGTTCGAGCGGCGGTTCTGATACGGCCAGGGTCCTGCAACGGTACGGCACCTGAGACATTGAGCGTGCCGAGGCGAGTTGGCCCGCTCAGCCGCGCCAGGACTTTTGACCTACATCTGGGCTTGGAGTTGGTTGCCATGCAAACGAGAACCCTAAGCAGCTACCTCCTGGGAACGGCTGGGGTCGGTCGGCATCCAACCTTCTCCGACCGCCTGACTGCCACGAAGAACCGGCCCAGCGGCTTCGACTACTTGCGCATCCTCCTGGCGTCGAGCGTGATCCTTTGGCACAGCCGGCTGATCTCCTATGGGATCGACGCGCCGGGTGGCCTCTGGGAGCATGTGCTGGAACCCCTGGCGCTGCTGATCGTGCCGATGTTCTTCGCCCTCAGCGGCTTCCTGGTCGCGGGCAGCCTAGAGCGGTCCCGGTCGCTATTTAACTTCCTCGGCCTGCGGGTGTTCCGCATCATGCCCGCCCTGTCGGTCGAGGTGCTGATCTCGGCCTTCATCTTCGGCCCGCTGCTCACGACCTACAGCCTGCCCGACTACTTCGGCGACCACGACCTGCATTTGTACCTGCTGAACATCCTGGGCGACATTCACTACAAGCTGCCCGGGGTGTTCCAGGACAATCCCAGCACCCTGGTCAACGGCCAGCTCTGGACGGTGCCCTATGAACTGGTTTGCTACTTGCTACTGTCGGTGCTGGCGGTCTCCGGGATCGTCCGCCGGCGGAACCTCCTGCTGGGCTTCCTGTGCGTTTACTATGCCGCGCAGCTTGCCAGCACCCTGATCCGCCCCAGCACCAACTTCCAGGGAGCGGGCGGCTCCAGCATCGTGATGTCGTTCGTCGCCGGGCTGGTGCTGTTCTGCTACCGCGAGCGGATCACCTGGTCGAAGCTGCTGTTCCTGGTGATGCTGGCCGTGTCAATCGCGCTGCCGATGTTCATCCCCAAGGGCATGCGCTTCGCCGCGGTGCCGATCGCCTACGTGACCGTTTACCTTGGGCTGACAAACCCGCCTCGCAACCGGCTGGTCCTGAGCGGCGACTACTCGTATGGCCTGTTCCTGTATGGGTTCCCCGTCCAGCAGGCGGTCTATGCCTCGGGGCCCTACTTCCGCGATTGGTACACCAACCTCCTGGTTGCCATTCCAGTCACCGCAGCGATTGCTGCGACATCCTGGTGGTTCATCGAAAAGCCGGTCCTCAGCCACCGGGCCAAGCTGATCGCGATCGAGGATTGGTATGTGCGCCGCTTCCGGACCGGGCTGAAATCGCGGCAACTCTAGCCGGCTTCCTCACCCTCCGGCCGCAGCGTCCTGCACAGGCCAGCGCTACTTCAAGCCGTTCTCCGCCGAGGCGCGCAGGCTGTCAGGGTCGGCGATGTTGCCGTACCACCCCGAGACCTCCTGCACCACGATCGTCCAGCCATCGGGCAGGCCGTCATTATCCTTCGCCGACGCCGCCCCACGGGAGAAGCTGGGGATCGCCTGGTTGCCGATCATCAGGTGCAAGGCGACCTGCTTGCGCTGGTGGTCGGCTGGATCGACGTAGGTGTCCGGAGAGTATTCCATGTAGGTGGTCGCGACGAGCCTGCCGTCCACGATCAGGTCGAGCAGATGGCTGCCATCCCCACGCCAATTGCCGACCAGGTCGTGGAAACCGTCGGACCAGTCGAACGGCGTCCTCTCGAACTCAGGGTTGTTGGACCGGTCATAGTAGCGCCAACCGTTCCCGTTGGCCCAGTACACCCCATGCGGCTTGGTGCCCCACTTGTTGCCGTAGATGTCCGGCGTGCCGAATTCAATCTGGAAGCCGGGCGCCACGGGGGTGCCGGTGCGGGGGAAGTTGTCGTTCCAGTCGATCTCGGAGCCTATCCCGCTGGTCCGGTACAGGGCGTCCGGGCCGCCAAAACCCTGGTAGGGGTTGCCGCCCGGCCCTGGCGACGTCTGCTGGCCCGTGAACATCCAGATCGGCGCCCAGGAGTGCTCGCCCTTCGGGCTGCGGTAGCGCACCTTCAGCGTCATGCCCGGCCGCCACTCGAACGGCAGCCGCACCATCGCGGCCCAGACGTGGCCGGGGCTGCAATCGGTGCGCCGATGCGCGCATTCCGCGCGCAGGTGCATGCCGTCCGGCGCCATGACGTGCAGGTCGCCGGGATCGCCGGGCTCGGTGTGGCGGGCGACGGCGGCGAAGGTGCCATTGCCGGGCTGGCCGGTGTCCATCGGGCTGCCCATCGCGTTGTTGATGTCGCCCACCGCGTAGTTGAGGAAGAAGCGGTCGCGGATGGACTGCGCCGTCGTCATGTTCGCGCCGCGCTGCGCGCTGCCCATCACGAGCGAGAACGCATTGCGCGATCCCGGCGCCAAGGTCAGGCCATGGCCCGGCGTGGCGCCAGCGACCACCGGCAGCGGCCCGGTCAGCGGCTGGTTCGGCTTGGTCAGGAAAACCGGGTCGTCGCGCACCGGGGGAGGGTCGGCGAGGCAGGGTCCGGCTGTCAGGAGGGCCGCAACGGACAGGGCGGCAAGGCGTCGAGTCATGGCAACCTCTGTTCGGACCCCGTGACGCACCTGGGTCAGCACCTTGGTTAGGGAACGCGCCAAGCGGCGGCCAGGGTGGCAGGGCTTCGTGGCACGGATCTGCGGCCTAGTCCAACTGCCATGACGGCAAGGCTGACTGTGTCCCCAGCCTGCGATGCGTTCGCCGGAGAGGGTTCAATGAGAACAAGGACGCTGCTGCCGGGACCTTGTTCCGGGCGTGACCGGATTCCGCCCCGATGCGGTTTCCCACCTCCCAGGATCGGCGCCTCAAGCAAGCATCAGCGCAGGCAGTCGATGCAGCGCCTGTCCTATTGCACCTTTGCTGTTCACCTGATCGCAACCTTTATGCAGCAACCTGAGCACAGCAGCAGCAGGTCCGCGCTGCCAAGTTCGTTCCGGCTTGCCAGGGGCGGCAAGTGCTATGGGGGCAAAGGGCGTGGATACACACCAGTATATATTAAGCGCCGAAGCAGGGCACGGCGCTTCTCGGCTGCACGCTGAAGGTGCCCACCTCCGTGCGGCCCTGAACGGCGCACCCCTCGGCCTGCTGACCTTCGACGGCAAGCTTGAGGTCCTGTCCATGAACGCCTGCCTGGCAGCCACCCTCGGGGTCAAGCCGCTCATGCCCGGCAGGATCGGTTCGATGGCCGACGTGCTCACCTTGGGCGGCGTGCTGGACCAGCCTACGATGCTGGACCTGCGTGATGCCTGCCTGGCTATGGTAGCCGCCGGCAACGAACGGCGCACCACCCTGACGCTGCCAGGGGTGGCGTCCCGCCGCTTCGCCGTGCAACTGCTCGGGCTGGAGGACGGCACCTGGATGGCCTCGTTCGAGGAGGTTACAGCTCGGCTGGCCGCCGATGCGACCGCCGCCGAAGAGATGATGAACGACCCGCTGACCGGGCTGCCGAACCGGCAGTTGTTCCAGCATCGCCTGGTGGCCGCGCTGGAGCAGGCAGCAGACGGGCCTGCCGACCCCGGGACCGGGCCGGCCGTCATGCTGGTTGACCTCGACCGGTTCAAGGCCGTGAACGATACCCTGGGCCATCCCGTCGGCGACGGGCTGCTCCGCCTGGTTGCGAAGCGGCTGCGATCGACGCTTCGCCCCGGCGACCTGATCGCGCGGCTGGGTGGTGACGAGTTCATCGTGATGGTGTCACCCCCGCCGGAGCCGGCGAGCCTGGCTGCCCTGGCGCAGCGCGTCGTGGACATAATCGGCCGCCCTTACCTGGTGGAAGGTAACCAGGTGAATATCGGCGCCAGCGTCGGCGTGGCGTACGCCTCCGGGTGCAACGAGGCGCAGTTGATGCGCGCCGCCGACCTTGCGCTGTATCACGCCAAGAACTCGGGCCGCGGCGCCGCCAGCTTCTTCCAGCCGGAGATGGACACCCGCGCGCTGGCCCGGCGGACGCTGGAGATCGACCTGCGCAAGGCGATGGCCTTGCAGCAGTTCGAGCTGTACTACCAGCCGCAGATCGACCTGGAAGCCGACAAGGTGATGGGCTTCGAGGCGCTGCTGCGCTGGCGCCATCCGGAACGCGGCCTGGTTTCCCCCGCAGACTTCATCCCCCTAGCGGAGGAGATCGGCCTGATCGTCCAGCTCGGCGAATGGGTGCTTCAGGAAGCCTGCTGCGAGGCGGCGGGCTGGCCGGGGGAAGTGTCTGTCGCGGTGAACGTGTCCCCGCACCAGTTCGCCGACCCGGCCCGCCTGCTGGACATGGTGAGCAGGTCGTTGGCGCACGCCGGGTTGCCAGGGCGGCGGTTGGAGATCGAGATCACCGAAAGCGTGCTGCTGCGCAACGAGGCCATGGTGCTGCAGGCGCTGCACCGCCTGCGCGCGATGGAGGTGCGGGTGGCGATGGACGACTTTGGCACCGGCTACTCCTCGCTCAGCCAGTTGCACAGCTTCCCGTTCGACAAGATCAAGATCGACCGCTCCTTTGTGACGGACCGCGGCGACACCGCCGGGCAGAACGCGATCATCCGCGCCATCACGGCGCTGGGGGTCAGCCTGGGCATGGCCACCATCGCCGAGGGCGTCGAGACCGCGGACCAGCTCGACCGTATCCGCACTGAGGGCTGCACGTCGGTGCAGGGCTACTTGTACAGCCGGCCGGTGCCCGCCGACCAAGTGGCCGGGCTGATCGAGACGTGCAGCAACCGGATGACGCCCACCTCCACCCTCACCGCATGAGACGGGAACACCAGTGATGACCAAACTCTACCGCGTGCTCTATTGCAGCCGGATCCGCATCCCGGGCGATGCTGCCGCGGTGACTGCTGAAATCACGACCATCCTTGCGGCGTCCCGCGAGAACAATGCTCGGGCAAGCATCACCGGCGGGTTGCTGTTCAGCATGGGCTGCTTCGCCCAGGTGCTTGAGGGGCTGCCCGCGGCGGTCGAGGCGACGTTCGAACGCATCCAGTGCGACGGCCGCCACGATGACGTGATCCTGCTCGAAGCCGGGCCGATCACCGAGCGGGCGTTTCCAGACTGGTCGATGGCCTTCACTGGCGGGGCTGCTGCAGCCAGCCTGCTAGGGGCTGGTACCCTGGCCAGCGCTTTCTCCGGTCAGTCCGGTGCCGGCTCCAAGGTGCTCGATGTGCTCAAGGCGGTGGTGGTGCGGGAAACCCAGTGGCTGGCAGTCAGTCCGGAGCAGATGACGTGCTTTCACTAGCGCTGCAGGCTGCTGTGGTCACTGTGGTCCTTGCTCGACGAGCCAAGCCGGCTGGCCTCGGTCAAAGCCATGGGCAGTGCTATCTTCCTGCCGGTCCTGTGGTGTGACACCGTTCAGCCTGCAGCCGGGGCGGCGCGCATGGACGACCGCAGTGCCCACGCCCCGCGCAGCAGGCGCGCGCCGCCGGGCATGATCATCAGCGCCGCGCCGAAGGCCGTATACGCCGTCGCCGCGCCGAGCAGGAGCTGCGCCCAGGGCGGGATGCCGTGCATCTGCATCTCCCGCTCCGCCAACCGCACCGCCAACGCGGCGATAGCGGCGGCCCCGGCCAGTGGTGCGCAAGCCCCTGCCGCGTCCGCCAGCGCCACCGGCCCGCGCCGCGTCGCCCCCCACAGCGGCACGCCGTGCACCACCAGGCCAAAGGCCGCGTAGGCCTGCGCCACCCCCACCACGCCCCACGGCAGGCCGCACAGCAGGGCCGTGATCGACAGCACGGTCCGGGCAACGGCATAGCCGGTCTGCTCGCCCCCCCGGCCCTGGCTCACGAACAGCCAGGAGGCGGAGATGCTGAGTGGCGCGAACCCGGTCGCGACCGCGAGCCAGGCGACGATGGGCGCGGCCTCTGCCCAGGCTGGGCCGAGCAGGAACGGCACCACCGTCCCGGCCGCCACCGCCGTGAACGCCACCGCCGGCAGCGTCGCCAGCAGCAGCGCCTGCAGCATCTGCAGGTAGGCATGGCGGTAGCGGTCCGGCGCGTTCTGCAGGCGGGACAGCAGCGATACCGCCACCCGGGCGATCGGGATGCTGAGGGTCCAGATCGGCGCGGCCACCAGCTTGAACGCCCGGTCATACAGCCCAAGCGAGACGTTGCCGCGCAGCCGCCCGATCAGGATGCTGTCCATGTTGGTCCCGGCGAAGCTGACCAGGTTGAACGCTGTCATGTGCCCGCCGAACCGCAGCAGCGCCACGACACCAGGGTCCCAGCGCGGGGCGGAGGGCCGCCAGCCGGACAGCGTCCAGGCGAACACCAGGATGGCGACGCCGTTCGCCGCCTGCATCAGCACCAGCGACCAGTAGCCCATGCCGGCCCAGGCCGCGCCGATCCCCACCACGGCCGCCGCCACGCTGCAGCCGATGTCCAGCACCGCCAGCGGCACGAACCGCATGTTGCGGTTCATCACCGCGATGGGCTGCGCCGCCATCCCGGCCAGCACCAGCAGCCCGGCCAGCGACATCGCGACCGGGGTCAGCCGCGGCTCGTGATAGAACGCCGCCGCCAGGGGCGCCATCGCGCACATCGCCCCGGCCAGCACGGCGCCGATGGTGGTGCTGATCCAGAACAGCCCCGACAGCTCCGACTGGGTAATGTGCTCCCGTTGCACCGTCGCCTGGGTCAGCCCCAGCTCGGTGAAGATTGCGACGAAACCGAGCAGCGGGCCGACCAGGGCCACCAGCCCGACCTCGCCGGGCAGCAACAGCCGGGCCAGCGCGATCTGCGAGCCGAACTGCAGCACGATCCGGATGCCCTGCGACACCATCGTCGCCGCGGCGCCGCGGACCGAGCGCTGCTTCAGCGTCGCGGCGTCGGGCGCAGCATCCGTTTCAAGCCGATGGTCGGGCTCGCTTCCCGATGGTACGTGATCAGCCACGTCTGGCTAGTTGCCCCCGGAGCCGAGGCGCGCAAGGCTGGCCAGGCGGATATGGCTGCGCGGAGCGGTGGCGGCGACGTGGCTGACATTGGACGTACCAGCGGGAGACCCACCAGCGACGGACCTGCCAGCGGGGGACCTGCCAGCGGGGGACCTGCCAGCGGGGGACGCCAGGGGGACCAGGCCCATCCGCACCCAGGCCGCGTGGTCCGAGGCGTTCTCCGCCAATTGGGCACGGAACGCCGGGGTGTAGTGGCCCTGCGGATCGATGGCTGGCTTGGCAGTGACCATGGCGAGGACACCGCCGTAGCTGGCGCCGCCGGCCCAGCCCAGCAGCACCCGGCGCTGGTAGTCCTCCCGCAGGCCCGGCGTCGCCGAGTGGTAGGACGCAGCAGCCTCCGGCCACGATCCCGCCTGGTGGAACAGCCGGGTCAGGAAGCCCGCAGCATAGGCTGCGTTGGCCCCCGGGTCGAACGCCTGGTCGAGGGTGGCGAAGGCGTCGGGATGGTGCATCAGGTTGACCTGCATGCACCCGACATCGATGGAGCGGACGCCGGTGGCGCGTGCAGCCTCGACAGCAGCGATGGCCTCCTCCTTCGTTTGAAAGAAGAAGCCGGCCCCGGCGACGTTGATGGTCCACGGCCAAGGCGCCGGACGGCCGGTGCGCGGGTCGATCCGCCCGCTTTCGACCATCGCGATGGAGCCGAGCAGGCCCGGCGGCAGGTGGCTGGCCCCCTCGGCAACCTGGATGGCGGCGGGGCAGCTATTCGGGTCCGCGGGGACGCTTGAAGCCCGGGCCGGGGCGCCCCGGGCCCGGACACCCGAGGCCCAGGCCGGCGTAGCGGACAGCAGCATCGCGGCAGCCAGCAGCAGGCGGGGGGTCATGGCCGAGCCTCCAGCCGTTGCCAGGGCGCCATGGCGTAGTGCGACGTATCGGCCCCGACGGTCAGCACGCGCCACGCATAGCTGGTGTCCCCGGCGGGAAGCCGGACCTGCACGGCGGACTGGTCCACGTATTCGGCCAGCACCTCGTGCGGGCCATCCGGCTGCAGCGTCGTCAGCTCGACGAAGAAGCGGACCCGGCTGGGCTGCGCCGGGGCGGTCCAGACCAGCACGGCCGGGCCGCCTGCAAGGGGGACGGCACCGTCCGCGGCGGCCGGCAGCACCGGAAGAAGGGGCCGGCTAGAGGAGCCCCGCGACCGCGGCGCGTCGCGGCCCGCGGCAGCGGTGATGCCGTTGGCCGCTGCGGCGCGGAACCAGGCTGCAGCGACCTCTGGATTGCGTGGCACGCCGTCTCCCGTACTATAAAGCTGCGCGATGTTGAACTGGGCGCGGGCATGGCCGGCCGCAGCCGCCCTGGCATACCACAGCGCCGCCAGGTCGGCATGCCGCGGGCCGCCGCAACGTCCGCTGTCATGCATGATGGCCGTGTTGAAGGCCGCCAGCACATGGCCGGAACTCCCAGCGCGGCTGTACCAGGCGCAGGCCGCCGCGGAGTTCGCCGGCACGCCCTGACCCAAATCATAGGCGATGCCCAGCCCGAACTGCGCGCTGGCGTCGCCGGCGTCCGCCGCCGGCTGCCACAGCCGTACGGCGTCGGTGAAGCGCTCGCCATCGTAGGCCGCCCAGCCGTCGTCGGCGTTGGCCATGGCTGGGCGTATGCCAACCAGCCCCGCCAGCACCGCACTGCATAGCCAGGCCCGCATCCGCCGCCGCACCTTGGCGCGGACTGCCCCGAGTTTGAACCCCACCCCTACCGCCACCGGATCTCCACCCGGCGGTTCTGCGCTTCCGCGACGCCGGGTGGCGTCGGAACCGCCAGCTCAGACTCGCCCTTGGCCAACAACTGGAATCGCTCGGCCGGGATGCCACGGGACACCAGGCCCCGCAGCACGGTAGCCGTCCGCGCCTGCGAGATACGCAGATTTGCCTCCGGCGAGCCGACCGCGTCGGTGCCGCCGCTTAGCACCATGATGATTGGGTGGCCGTCGCGATAGAGGCGCGCAGCCTGGTCGAGCAGCGCGACGTCGCTGGGCCGGACCGCTGCGCTACCGGGGCCGAAGTACAGCACGAGCAGCTTCGGCGCCTCGGCCTTGGCTTCCTGACCCGGGTTGGTTTGTGCCACCACGGGTGCCGCGCTGGCGAGCAGGGCGAGCAGCCCCGCGGCCGGAGACGAAAGGCGATGGATCATCTTCTGCTTCTCGTTGGTTGGAGGTTGACGAGATCTCGTCCTGCCGCAGCGGGGGTGACCGCCACGCGGATGGCGCCGGGCCGCGTTTCAGCGCCCGGGCGGACCTGGGTGGCCTCGACCCCAAGGGCGTGCGCCAGCGCCGCAGCAGCCGGCGCGTCCTCGGCGAAGACGTAGGATACCGAAGGCTCGCCGCGCACCGCTCCTGGTTCGGGCGGCGCAACCTGGTAACCGCGCCGGCCCAGCTTCTCGGCAAGGCTGGCCGCCTGCGCGCCGGCATCGCCGTTGCCACCATCGTAGTAGAAAATGGCGACGTGGAGCGGCAGCGCCGCGGGAAGCGGCAGCGCCTGGACCGCCGGCCGGACCGGCCTCGCGGACGGCGGCAGGCCCGGCGCCGCCAGCACATCAGGCGGCGCCAGCCCACCAGGCGCTGGCGGCATGACAGGCTCCGACGCAGCCGCTGGTGCAGCGGACTGCGGTTCAGGGAGGGCCGGCGCCGGCGTAGCGAGGGCTTGCTGCGATGAAGCTGCCGGCGGTGCAGCGGCAGGCGGCACGGGTTGCACCGCGACGTCCGCCTGGGGCTGGTTCTGCGTGGCAGGGGTGGGCGCCATGGCTGCGGCTGGCGCGGCTGGCGGCGGAACGGGCTGCCCTGACACCGGTAGCGGCGGGCGCTGCGCCGGCTGAACGTCGGTGTGTGCCCGGGACGCGGACGGTCGTGCCGGCGCAGGGGCCGGCAGGGCGTCCAACGATGCCACGGCTCCCCGTGACGGAGGCGCCACGAGGCCGGAGGGGCCGGGCGGTGGAGCCAGGCGTGGCTCCACCACCGCGAGGGAGACCTGCGGCCGCCCCGCGGCAGGCCCGGCGAGGGCCAGCAGCCACGGCGCTGCATAAGGGATCAGCAGCCAGCCGACCCCTGCCCCAGCGCCCAGCGCCCCCAGCGCGGCTGCTGCCATCGTCCAGCCGCCAAGCCCGCGCCGGGGCGGAGCCGGCGGCATCGTCACGGGCGAGGCAGGGACAGGCTGGACCGGCAAAAGTCGGCCAAATACGGGCAGGGGGGGTGACGGCCGGACGAGCCGGGGGACAGCCGGGCCATCGTCCTCGGCATCCGCGTCATCGTCGCCAGGCTCGGTCCCGGTCTGGATCAGCGCAGCCTGTTCGACATGCGCCGGGGTCACCTGCGGGGCGTCGGCCAGCCGCGCCATGAAGACCGACAGCCCGGCCAGCATCTGCAGGCTGCGCGGCACGCCCTGCGACCGCTGGACGAGCTGCATCAGGGCGGCCGGCTGGATCAGGTCCGCGGGCCGCTCGGCCGCCGCGAGCTGTACCCTGAGGAACGCCGCTGCGTCGTCCGGCGCCAGCAGCCCGAGCGTCACGATGGCCGCGGGAACACCCGCAGCCCGCAGCCGCTTCGCCAGTTCCTCGCCGCCAGCCACCACCATGGGCCGCCCCTGCTGCGCCAGCGCCCGGAGCATCGACGCGGTCAGCCGGCCCGCATCGTCGATCAGCACGACGTCCGGCCCCCGGCTGCCCGGCACCGGCGTCGCTTGGAACAGCGCCGCCACCCCGCCCGTAGCCAGCACCCGTTCCGCCACGGCGTGCAGCAGCAGCGTCTTGCCGCTCCCTGGGGCGCCGATCACCGCAATCAGGCCGGGCTTGCCGAGGCCGCCCTCAATCTCGGCCAACGCAGCCCGCCAAGCCGGGTGCGCCACAGCCTGGTCTGGGCGCGGCGCAGCCGGGAACAGCGGATGACTTGCGCCATCCGGCATCTCGGCGGGATTGGATGCCGGCAGGGGCGGGATGGGGGACAGGGACACTCGCCCAATGTATCTGAACTTTTGACAAAATTGTTCCCAACAAAGTCCATCGGCACGACAATTTCAGTTGAGCTTGTACGGATTGGGACGGTGTTCAGCCTGGAATCTGTTCGCTACCGCATCGGTTGCGTATCTGCGCCCGGTGCCGGCCCGGGTGTGGACGGGGCCGCTGCCGCTGGCCGTCGCTCCAGGCCCCGCCATGAAGCCCGGCCCATGTTGCTTTCCGGCGATCGGGCGACGCCGCACGGCCGGCCGGTGCGCCCCGTTGGACTCCCCGCCCGCTTGCCTCTCGGGTTGCAGCCAATACTAGGAGCTTGGACTGCGCCTGCCCCGTTCCAGCTTTGGAAGCAGCGGCACGCACCGGCCGCGCGCCGCATCCGAAGTCTCGCCCAGAACGAAGCCTCGCCCAGAACGCGGGGCGACCGCACATGGCATGAGGACGCTGCCTGCTCCCTCCTCCGGGCTTGGACCGCAGCGCGGACAAGGCCGGGGTGAGGGAGGCGGCAACGGCCTGTGCCGGTTTGAGGACGGCATCCGCTCCCGAGCATGCCGGTGGGACTTGCGGCCTCCCTGACCCCAACCGCTTTCCAAGGGAGAGGGAGCCTGTGCAGCCCGTGCGCCATGTGCGATTGTCCTGCCCGGAACAGGAGGGCAAGCAGAAGGCGGCCGGAGACGGCGCAGCGGTCGCGCCATTCCATTCCGTTGCGGGTCCGTTTTCGCACCAACCCCAAACTGCCTTGTGATGCGACCCGCACCCGCGTAATCAAGTATTGCATCGTCATGAACCAGCCGCCCTCCACGCCCCTGCGCCTGGCCATCGGCATCGCCACCCGGGGACGCGCCGCCGTCCTGACCGAGATGCTGGCAGAGGTCCGGGCGCAGACGCTGGCCCCCGACCGCATCCTGATCTGCGGCACCGAGCCGGCCGACCTGCAGGGCTTGCCCGAGGGGTCGCCAGACAACCTCGAGATCTTCCTCGCCCCCGCCGGCCTGCCCCGGCAGCGCAACGCAATCCTGGACCGCACCGCCGACTGCGACGTGGTGCTGTTCCTCGACGACGACTTCCTGATGGCCCCAGGCTACGTCGCGGCGACCGCGGCGGCCTTCGCCGGCAATGCCGACCTGGTGGGCACCACCGGCATCTGCATCGTTGACGACGCGCGCGGCCCCGGGCTGTCAGTCGCCGCCGGGCGCGCCCTGATCGCCGGGGACCCGGACGCCGCCGCCACCGGGCTGGAGCGGGCGCCGCATGGCTACGGCTGCAACATGGCGGTGTGCCTCGACACCGTGCGCCAGCACGGGCTGCGCTTCGACGAGCGCCTGCCGCTGTATGCCTGGTCCGAGGACATCGACTTCACCCACCGTCTCGCCCACCACGGCTGGCTGGCGAAGCTGCACGGCGCGCGCGGGGTCCACCTGGGCGTGAAGGCGGGGCGCACGCCGGGGCGCCGGCTGGGCTACTCGCAGGTGGCGAACCCGGTGTACCTGTTCGGCAAGGGCAGCTACTCCTTCGGCCGCGCAGCGCGCAGCGTCGGCCGCAACATGGCGATGAACGCCCTGCGCTCGTTCCAGCCTGAAGGCTACATCGACCGGCGCGGACGCCTGCGCGGCAACGCCCTGGCGCTGCTGGACATGCTGCGCGGCCGCCTGGCGCCGGAACGCATCCTTGACCTGTGAGCCGGAACACCAAGACCAGTCGCCGGTGAGCGCCAGCCTTTGAGCGAGAATCCACCAGCCGAAGCAGGTCCCGCGCCGCGCGTCACCGTGGCGATCCCGGTGTATAACAGCGCGGCGACGCTGGCCCGCTGCATCCGCTCCGCGTCGGCGCAAACCATGCGCGACATCGAGATCCTGGTGGCCGACGACGCCAGCACCGACGGCAGCGCCGCAATTGCCGAAGCGCTGGCGTTGGACGACCGCCGCATCCGGGTCATCCGCCTGCACCCGAACGGCGGCAAGCCGCGGGCAATGAACCGCATGATCGCCGAGGCGCGCGGTGAGTGGGTGGCCGTGCTGGATGCCGACGATACCTATCTGCCGGAGCGGCTGGAGCACCTGGTGCGGGCCGCCGAGCGAAGCGGCGTGGACATGGCGGCGGACAACCTGCTGTACTGGGACGCTGGCGTGGAGCGCGTGCTCCGCACCGGGTTCGACCCGGCGCTCGGCGAGCGGCTGCTCGGTACCGACGACCTGGTGCGCACCGCCAGCACCTACGCCGAGTTCGACCTGGGCATCCTGAAGCCGGTGGTGCGGCGAAGCTTCGTGCTCGATCACGGGCTGCAGTACTACGAGGGCACCCGACTGGCCGAGGACTTCTATTACCTGCTGATGTTCTTCGTCGCCGGCGGCCGGGCCTGCGTGGTGGGGGAGGCGCTGTACCGCTGGACGATGCCGTTCGGCACGGTGTCCCGCCGCTGGACCGGAACGGGCGGCGGGGCCTGGCGCTACGACTACCGCCCGGCGCTGCAGGCCAACCAGCACTTCATCGGCGTGATGCAGCAGCGCGGTGAGGCGGCGGCCGAGGCCATGCTGCGCCGCCGGTCCCGCCAGTACCGCGCGATGATCCCCTACCTCGATGCGCAGAAGCAGGCGTCAGAAGGACATTGGCTGCACTGCGTCGCCACCATCGCCGCCAACCCGCGGACCTTTCCGCTGCTGGCGGGCCGCATCGCCGGCCGGGTGCGCCGCGCGCTGCGCCGGTCCCTCCCTGTCCCGGCGGCGCCTGACGCCGTCCAGAGCGCCCCATGACCCAACCCCCTCGCGCCATCCCAGTTCGTACCATACCCCCTCGTACCATCCCTGGCCGCACCATAATCGTCACCGCCTGCAACAGCCGGTTCTCCGGGCTACTGCGTGGGCTGCTGGCCACCCTGCAGCCGCTGCTGGAGGACCCGTCGGTGCAGCTTGCGTGCTTCGACATCGGGCTGGGCGCGGAGGACCGGGCGTGGCTGCTGCGGCAGGGCGCGCTGGTCCGCACGCCCGAGGCGCATTTCGGCCTGGACGCCGCCGACCACCCGGTGCCGCTGCTGTCGTTTCTCGCCCGGCCGTTCCTGCGCAAGTATTTCCCGGGCTATGACTTCTACGTCTGGATAGACTCCGACATCTGGCTGCAGGACGCCGGCGTGGTCGCCAAGTACATCGACGGCGCCACCCGATGCGGCCTGGCCGTGACGCATGAGGAGGAGCGGGCCTACCGCTTCCAGCCCTGGCTGTTCGGCTGGACCGCCAAGCACTTCCTGCTGGGCTACGGCCCGCTGACCGGCGCCTACTTGCTGGCGCGGCCGCATGTGAACGCCGGGTTCTTCGCCCTCACGGCGGACGCGCCGCAGTGGGCCGCCTGGGCGCGCCGGTACGAGGCGGCGCTGCAGCGCACCGGCAAGCTGGTGCCGCATGACCAGTTCGCCCTCAACCACGCGCTGCATGTGCGCGGGCGGGACCGTGTCCCCGTGGCCATGCTCGACCCCGGCTGCAACTGGATCTGCGAGCGCGGCACGCCGATGTGGAACGACGCTGAGGGGGGGTTTTGCAAGCCCTATCCACCCTATGAGATGATCGGCGCGATCCACCTTGCAGGCCCTGCTAAGGAGAAGCGGTTCCGGGTGCGCCGCACCGGCGGCGGGGTGTTCACCACCTACTTGGTGCATGGCGCCTGCCCGGACCAACCAGCGGATGTGTGGCCGGGCCAGGCCCTGGCTGTGGCCGCCGCCGCCTAGCGTTGCCGGCGAGCGCGTCGCCTCCCCCGGGTTGGACACAACCGGAGGTGGAGTCCCTTGCAAATATGTGACACTGTGTAATGGCGGACGCTGGCGAGGCGTCCCTTTCGCGGTGAGTTCCTATGCGCCGGCGTGCCGAAAAGTTGGCTGACCGCCCCGTGCTGGACCGCCTCGACGCACGTCACAGCCAAGGCGGAACGGCGCCGGATGACGACCTGGACGCCGATTTGGACCAGGGCCAGCTTGGGGATGACCAGCCTGGGGATGACCATTATCGCGATGAACGGGATCGGCCGGCACGCGGCATCATGCTCGGCCTGGCAATTGGCGCCGCCGCATGGGTCTTGATTGGACTGGCGGTCCTGACCTGGAAATCTTGACGCTGCCCACGCTGCTGGCGCCGGCCTGGTGCGGCGGTCACGCAGGCAAACAGCCCGGCGCGCACGCCCGTCCAGAACAAAATATGCCGTAAACTGTCTGCAAGCGAACCGACGCCGACGCTGAACCTGCGCTATCCTTGCTCGGTCCGTGCTTTAGGCAAAGAGAACCCACGACATCGAGACGCATTCACGCCGCCCGCCGCAACTGGCCGTCCCAGGCAGCACGGACCGGACTACGGGCCGGACGCTCCCGGCTGACCAGGCCTCCGGTCCGCCCGTGGCGCGCCCGCTGCTGCGCAAGCTGAACCGCCTCGGCCCGCTATCCGCCGCAGCCACCTCGGCGCTGGAAGCGATGACGGCCACCCCGTGCTGGGCCGCCGCCGACCAGGACCTGTTCCGCCAGGGCGACCGGCCGCCGGACTGCAAGCTGATCCTCCAGGGCCTCGTCTGCCGCTACAAGGTGCTGGACGACGGACGGCGGCAGATCGTGTCGTTCCACGTCCCCGGCGACATCGTGGACCTGAACAGCCTGCTGCTGGGCACGTTGGATCACAGCATCTCCACCCTCACGGCGGTCCGGCTGGCCTCGATCAAGCATGCGACCCTGCTGGACTGGATGCGGCAGCACCCCGATCTCAGCCGCCTGCTGTGGCTGGACACGCTGATCGACGCCTCGATCTTCCGCGAGTGGGTGGTGAACGTCGGCCGACGCACGGCCCGCGAGCGCGTCGCCCACCTGCTGTGCGAGCTGGTCGTGCGGCTGCGTGCGGCCGGGCTGGCGCAGGACCGGGCGTTCGACCTGCGGATCACCCAGGCGGAGCTGGCCGACGCGACCGGCCTGTCCCCCGTGCACGTCAACCGCACCGTGCAGGAGCTGCGGCGCGAGGGCCTGATCGAGATGAACAACAAGACGCTGGTCACGCTGGATTGGGAGGCGCTGAAGCAGGCGGCAGGGTTCGACCCGGCCTACCTGCACCAGCTTGCCGCATCGGCCTGATCCCCAGCCGGGTGGCTGGGCTGGCCCAAACGTCGGGACACGACCCGTTGGCGGCCAGTGCTGCCCGTATCGCATCCGATGCAAGCGCAGCAGGCCCAGCAACATGAGCCTGGGAACATGATGCCAACCGCCAAAAGTTCTGGCCGGTGACGAGGGTGCTGTCATTGCGAGCCGCACTTGCGGCGTGGCAATCCAGAAGCGGCACGCGCCGTCCTTACAGCCCCCTATGCCGCGCCGAAGCCGGCTCGCAATGACCGGTGCTGGCTGACATGACAGGTCAGAACTTTCGGCGGTTGGTATGAGTAGGTAATTTCCGAGCCTCCCCCGCCCATGTCCGTAAGGATATGTTTGGCGCAGCCGTCTTGGAAGGCTGCGGGCGACACCGCTGCCAGATCAGCGGCGGACTTCCTGGATCGGCATACCCGGCCCGTCACCTCAGTAGAGCAAGGAATGTCCATGCCCATGATCGAACGCCAGCCTCAAAGCGTTGCTTCCGGGATCGGGCAGGCGCCGGCCAGCGCAGTCCGGCTGGACGGCTTCAAGCGCGCCGGCAAGGAGGCAGGGCTGGTCCGCGCAGGCAACGACACGCCGCGCCATGTGCGCGATGTCGTGGCCGACTTCCTTCAATACGACGCAAAGGGCTAGGTTGCGCTGCCGGGCGCAGCGCCTGCCGCGCACAGCGAAGCTGGCTTGCGGCTTGGCCGTCCGCCCGCCAGGGCCGGGCGGTCGCCGAAGGCGCGAGGACATCGCCCCGCGGCCCGGACGGCCGTAGATGGTCAACTTCTTCATCACCCGGCCGATCTTTGCGTCGGTCGTCGCCATCATCATGGTGCTGGCCGGCGCAGTCGGCTACGTGCTGCTGCCTGTCGCGCAGTTCCCGGACATTACGCCGCCGCAGGTGGTGGTCAGCTCGGCCTACGGCGGCGCCAGCGCGCAGACCGTCGCCGATACCGTCACCACCGTGCTGGAGCAGCAGATCAACGGCGTCGAGGGCATGTCCTACATGTCCTCGGTCAGCGCCAATGACGGCACCTCGACCATCACCGTCACCTTCAAGGTCGGCTACAACGTCGATATCGCCGCGGTGGACGTGCAGAACCGCGTGTCGCAGGCCACGGGCGACCTGCCGGCCATCGTGAACCTCGGCGGCATCACGATCCAGAAGAAGCAGCCGCAGTTCACCCTAATGGTCAACCTGGTCTCGCCCGACAACTCCGTCGATGCCATCGGCCTCAGCAACTACGCCTACCTGCAGCTCGTAGATCCGCTGAAGCGGCTGCCCGGCACGGGCGACGTGACCATCTTCGGCGAGAAGCGCTACTCCATGCGGGTCTGGCTCAACCCGGACCGCCTCGCCCAGCTCGGCGTCACCGCGTCCGACGTGCAAACGGCGATCCAGGAGCAGAACCTGCAGGTCGCGGCCGGTCAGCTCGGCCAGGCGCCCTCGCCTGCCAACCAGGCGTTCCAGTTGCAAATCAACACCCTCGGCCGGCTGTCGGACGCGAAGGGCTTCGAGGACATCATCGTGCGCTCCGGCAACGCCAGCAGCGCCATGGTGCGGATCAAGGACCTGGGCCGGGTGGAGCTGGGCTCGCAGTCCTACAGCTCGAACGCCTACATGGGCGAGAAGCCCACGGTGCTGATGGCGATCTACCAGGTGCCAGGGGCCAACGCGCTCGCCCTCGACAAGGCCGTGCGGGCGAAGATGGAGGAGCTGCGGCCGCGTTTCCCGCCAGGCATCGCCTACCAGATCAAGTACGACACGACGATGTTCGTCTCCGCCTCGCTCCGGGAGGTCGTCATCACCCTGGTCGAGGCGATGGCGCTGGTGTTCGCCGTAGTGTTCATCTTCCTGCAAAGCTGGCGCACCCTGCTGATCCCCGGCATCTCCATTCCCGTGTCCTTGATCGGCACCCTGGGGGTGATGAAGGTCGCGGGGTTCTCGATCAACACCATCAGCCTGCTCGGCATGGTGCTGGCGGTCGGGCTGGTGGTGGACGACGCCATCGTGGTGGTGGAGAACGTCAAGCGGCAGATCGACGGTGGCAAGACGCCGCTGGAGGGCGCTAAGACGGGGATGCGGGAGGTGACGGGTCCGATCATCGCCACCACGGCGGTGCTGATGGCGGTGTTCGTGCCGGTGTCGTTCCTGCCGGGGATCACCGGGCAGCTCTACCGGCAGTTCGCGCTCACGATCGCCATCTCGGTGGGGCTGTCGGCATTCAACTCCCTCACCCTCAGCCCGGCGCTGTGCGCGATCCTGCTACAGCCGAAGTCCGGCGAGCAGGCCTGGGCGTTCCGCAAGTTCGACCAGGGCTTCGGCTGGCTGGCCGACCGTTGCTCCCAGATCGTCCGCACGACCGCCCGCATGTGGCCGGTGATGTTCCTGCTGCTGGCGGGGTCCGTCGCCGGCACCTATCTGCTGATCCAGCGGGTCCCGACCTCCTTCACCCCGGTGGAGGACCAGGGCTACTTCTTCGTCATCATCCAGCTTCCGAACGGCTCCGCGCTGGCGCGGACGGAACAGGTGGTGAAGCAGGTCCGCGACATCGCCAAGGCCCGGCCGGAGGTGGACGACGTGGTCGCCATCACCGGCCTGGACTTCCTCACCGGCTCGACCCAGCCCAATGCTGCCGCCGAGTTCGTCATCCTGAAGCCGTGGGACCAGCGGCCCGGCGCGCAGCACACCGCGCACAGCATCGTCGCCGACCTGAAGCCGCGGCTGCTCGGCCTGCCCGCCGCGATCGCGCTCAGCTTCGACCCGCCGTCGATCCCCGGCCTGGGCACCACGGGCGGCTTCGAGTTTGAGGTGGAGGACCTGGGCGGCAAAGGGCCAGCGGCGCTGGACGCGGCGACGCAGGGACTGCTGGCCGAGGCGCGCAAGCAGCCGGAGCTGGACGCGCAGCAGGTGTTCACGACCTTCAGCACCTTGACGCCGGAGCTGAACTTCGTGCTCGACCGCCCGAAGGCGAAGCAGTTGGGTCTCAACCTGTCGGACGTGTTCTCGACGATGCAGGTCTTTTTGGGGTCGCTGTACATCAACGACTTCAACCTGTTTGGCCGCACCTTCCGCGTGATCGTGCAGGCGGAGGGCGGGGCGCGGAGCAGCCCCCTCGACTTCGCGCAGATCTTCGTCCGCAACGCCGGCGGCGGGCTGCTGCCGCTGGACACACTCGGCACGCTGCAGCCCATCACCGGGCCGGCGACGGTGCCGCATTACAACCTGTACGGCTCGGCGCAGATCACCGGGCAACCCGCGGTGGGGATCAGCTCCGGCCAGGCCGTTGCGGCCATGCAGCGGGCGGCGTCGGCGCTGCCGGAGGGTTTTGGCTACGAGTGGACGGGGGTGACCTACCAGCAGCAGCAGGCCGGGTCGGCGGCGGTGCTGATCTTCGCGCTGGCGTTCGCCTTCGTGTTCCTGTCGCTGGCGGCGCAGTACGAGAGCTGGTCGATGCCGTTCATGGTGCTGCTGTCGGTGCCGTTCGCGCTGCTCGGCGCCATGCTGGCCCTGCGGCTGAGCGGGCTGGAGCTGGATGTTTACGGGCAGATCGGCCTGGTCATGCTGATCGGGCTGTCCGCCAAGAATGCCATCCTGATCGTGGAGTTCGCCAAGCGGCTGCGCGAGGAAGGCAGCACCGTGCTGGAGGCGGCGATGCAGGCGGTGAAGCTGCGGCTGCGGCCGATCCTGATGACGGCGCTGGCGTTCATCCTGGGCGTGTCGCCGCTGGTGGTCGCAGCCGGGGCGGGGGCGGCGAGCCGGCAGTCGCTGGGGACGACGGTGTTCGGCGGGATGCTGGCCTCGACGGTGCTCGGGCTGGTGTTCACGCCGGTGTTCTACGTGACCATCGAGTGGCTGCGGGAGCGGGGGACGACAGCGTCACGCGCCGCGAAGCCCGGTGCGGCGAAGCCGAGCACGCCGCCAGCAGCACAACCAGCGGAGTAGCGCCATGCCCGATGCGAACATGCCCGACTTCGAGAAGCGCGACTTGGGCAAGCCCAATCTGGACAAGCCCAGCGTGCCCCCGGCCGGCGCCAAGCCGACCGGCCTGCGCCCTGACGGCTCGCCTGACGACAAGCCGGGCGTAACCCTCCCGGAGAAGCCCGATGCCAACCAGGGCGCCCCGCCGGCCGACGTGCCGCCCGCCAAGGGGCACCGCGGCGTGTGGGTCAGCCTGTTCGTCCTGCTGCTCGTCGCAGCCGGGGCCGGTGGCGCCTGGTGGTGGTTCCGGGACCAGCCGCACCCGCAGGCGCAGGCGCAGCCACCGATGCCGGTGCCGGTCATGATCGTGGCGCCGCGCACGGTGCCGGTGTACCGCAGCTTCCCCGCAACGACCGAGGCCATGCGGTCCGTCACCATCCAGGCCCGCGTGACCGGCTACTTGGTGGCGCAGGAGGCAAAGGACGGGGCGGACGTGGCAGACGGGGCGCTGCTGTATCGCATCGACGCCCGGGACTACCAGGCGGCGCTGGCTCAGGCGCTCGGCCAGCGTGACCAGTCGATCGCCAGCCTGAGCTACGCGCGGGTCAGCCAGGGCCGCAACCAGACCCTCGCCCGCGCCGGCTGGACGTCGCAGGACACGTCCGACCAGGCCACCAGCACCTTCCGCCAGGGCCAGGCCAGCGTAGCGACCAGCACGGCGGCGCTGCAGCAGGCGGCGCTGAACCTCAGCCGGACCGAGATCACCGCGCCGTTCGCCGGGCGGATCAGCCGCAGCCAGGTGTTCGAGGGCAGCCTGATCAGCGTGGCCGGGGCGACGCTGAACACCCTCGTGCAGCTCGATCCGATCTATGTCAGCCTGAACCCGGCCGAGGCGGACCTGGTGGCGATCAACCGCACGCAGGCCCGCGGCCCCATCGAGACTGCGGTTTCGGTGGGGGGCGGTGCGCCGGACCATGCGGGTCCGCTGACCTTCATCGACAACCAGGTGGACCGCACGACGGGGACGATCCTGGTGCGGGCCACCATCGCCAACCCGGACCATGCGCTGCTACCGGGGCAGTACGTGACAGCGCGGCTGCACCTGGGTGACCGGGACGGGGCGCTGCTGGTGCCGCAGGACGCGGTCGGCGCCAGCCAGATCGGGCGCACGGTCATGGTGGTGGGCGCGGACAGCAAGGCCGAGCAGCGTGTGGTGAAGCTGGGCGACACCTATGACGACATGATCGTCGTGACGGACGGACTGAAGGTCGGGGACCGGGTCATCACCGGGCAGTTGCAGAAACTCAGGCCCGGCGTGCCGGTGCAGGCGGACAAGCCGGGCTGACGCCGCCTGCCCGCTATGCGACGCCCGCTGGCATGTGACGCCGGACCGGCGATGTGGTGCCGGGTGACGTGATGCCGGGTGACCCGGCGCCTGGCGTCACTCGGCCGGTCCCCACGGCCCCTCCTCCCACCCGCCCTGATCGATCGGCCCGGCGAACGCCCGCTCCTCGGCCCACCGACGCTGCACCACCTCCTGGCGGTAACGCCCGAATGCCGCCACGTCGCCCACATACAGGCAGCCGCAGACCAGCGGGTCGGCATAGACGTAGGCAACGAGCCCGCCACGGCGCCGCTGCACCACCCTGTTGGCCGGCAGGCGGCGCAGCGAGGTCACCCGCTCCGGCGTGTTCGCCGGCAGCGCGGTGAAGCCAGCGGCCAACAGCAGGTTCTCCCGGTCCACCGCCTGCTGCGGCGTGGTGGCGCAGGCGGCGATGACCAGGCAACCGGCAAGAGCGGCAAGCAGGGCTGCAGGACGCAGCGCAGGACGCAGCATGGTGATCTCCTTGAAGTCTCATTCGGGGGAATGTGGGATGGGTCAGGCCAGGTGGACGCTGACGCCCGCGGCCTTGAACACTCTATTGCTGATCCGGTGAGCGCCATCCAAGGCAAGGACCTTGCCGGGACCACCCTGGCGCAGGCCTGGCAAGCATGCCCTGCTTCAAGGGGACGCCGTAATGATCGGCATGGGACATGGCGTCTCCTGGCTCGACGGAGGCGATGGTTCACCCCCGTCCCCGCCAAGGCGAGTGTGGGCGGCTTCACCCGTCGGCGGCAGGCTCGGAAACTACTTACAGCCTGCATCAGGCTGGTGAGGGATCGTCGCGAACGCCTCCTGCCACCGTGCGGAACCGCCCGTCCTGGAACCGCAGCCGGCCCTGGTGCACCAGCCGGTTGACATGGGCGAACGCCTCGCCGAACGCGAAGCCCATCTGGTGCGGATCGTCGATGGCCCGGCCGAACACCACCGGCACCAGTTCCGCCACCGTACGCCCCCCGGACGCACCGGCACAGGCTTCAGCGATGGCGGCGCAGCGCCCGGCATGGTGCGCCTGCAGCTCGGCCACCCGCGCGTGCAGCCCGACGAACGGCAGGTTGTGGCCCGGCAGCACCAGGGTATCCGCCGCCACCGCCGCCCGCAGCTCCTGCAGCGAGCGCAGGAACAGGCCCAGCGGGTCGCCTTCCGGGTCCATCGCCTGCACGCTGACGTTGGGGCTGATGCGCGCCAGCACCTGGTCGGCGCCCAGCAGCAGCTTGTCCGCGGGGCAGTGCAGCACGATCCGAGCGCAATCGACGCGATCGTCTTCACGATGTCGGTCGCGTTCGCCTGGCCCGCCGTCGCCAAGCCGAGGAGGCGGCGTTTGCGGCCCTCGTGACGGCGGCTCGCTCGTTGGACGGGGCACCCAACCGCGAGGTGCCGTCCCATGCCACGCACTCAACGAGCCTCGACACACCCGAACTGGAGCATCAGCTCCGTCTTCGTCCGCACCCGGGACGGCCCGGACCGCCTGGCGGATGCCCACCGCCTCCTCGCCGGCCCCGGCCCCGCCGCGGCCGGCAGCCACGTCGCCGACCTCTCCATCCCCTCTCCCATCAAAGGAGCCACACCGTGCGCGCCGCCATCTATGCCAGGGTCTCCACCGAGCGCCAGGAGCGCCAGCAGACCATCGACAGCCAGCTCTCAGCCCTGCGCGTCTGGGCCGAGGCCGGCGGCCACGAGCTGAACGACCGCCACGTGTTCCGCGACGAGGGCTACAGCGGCGCGCGCCTCGACCGGCCCGGCCTGGACGCGTTGCGCGACGCCGTGCGCGACGGCGAGGTCGAGGTCCTCGGCATCCTCGCGCCCGACCGCCTGGCCCGCAACTACGCCTACCAGGCCTTGCTGCTGGAGGAGTTCCGACGGGCCGGCTGCGCCGTCGCGTTCCTCGGCCGCGCCATCTCGGACGACCCCGGCGACCAGCTCCTGCTGCAGATCCAAGGGGCGGTCGCCGAGTACGAGCGGGCGCTGCTGAGTGAACGGTTCCGCCGCGGCAAGCTGCAGAAGGCCCGCGCCGGCCAGTTCGTCGGCGTGCACGCCCCTTACGGCTACCGCCGCCTGCCGCGCTGCGACGGGGCGGCCAGCCAGCTGGCCGTCGACGAGACTGAGGCCGAGGTCGTGCGCATGCTCTACGGCTGGCTGATCGAGGAGCGGCTGACGCTGCGCCAGATCCTCAAGCGCCTGAACGCCGGCCCCTGGCTCCCGCGCTGCGGCCGCCGGCCCTGGGCGGCCGGGACCGTACACCACATCCTCTCCGACCCGGTCTACGCCGGCACCGCCTACGCGAACCGCTACGAGTGCGTGCCGGCGAGCGAGCCGTGCGGCGGCCGCGAGCCGGGCCGCGGCGGCAAGGGCCGCATCCGGCTGCGGCCGCAGGAGCAGTGGATCCCGATCGCGGTCCCGGCCCTGGTCGACCGGGCGACGGCGGAGCGGGCGGCGGCGCAGCTGGCCCGCAACGCCGGCCTCGCGTTGCGCAACAACAAGAAGCACGACTACTTGCTGCGCTGCCTGCTGACCTGCGGCGGCTGCGGGCTGGCCATGTGCGGCACGACCCGGCCGACGCCGGACGGCGAGCGGCGCTACTACCGGTGCGGCGGCAAGGACTGCGTCAGGACCGGCCGGGCGCACCCTTGCCCGCGGGCCTGCGCGGACGGCGAGGCCCTGGAGCGGGCGGTCTGGGGCCACGTCCGCGACCTGCTCGCCGACCCCGACCGGCTGACCGCCCAGTTCCAGCACTTCGCCGCGGACGCGGACCGGAACGCGTCCCGAGAGCAGGGGCCCGAGCGGCGGCTGGTGGCCCGCCTCGACGGGCTGCGCCGCGCAGATGCGCGGCTGCTCGACGCCTACCAGGCCGAGGTGATCAGCCTGGAGGAGCTGACCGAGCGGCGGCGGCAGCTCGACAGTCAACGCTGCGGGCTGGAGCGCCAGCTCGAGCAGCAGCGCGACTTACGCCGCCAGCGCGCTGAGGCCCAGGAGCTCCTGCTCGACTTGGCCGCGTTCTGCGAACGCGTGCGCGGCCGGCTGGACGAAGCCTCGTTCGCCGAGAAGCAGGCAATCTTGCAGCTCGTCGTCGAGCGCGTCATCGTCCACGAGGACAGCCTGGAGATCCGCCATGTCATCCCACTGCGCAGCCCGCCGCCGGGGCGCGACGACCCTCCGCGGGCGAATGGTCGATTGCGTTCGGATCGTGTGCATGAGCTGCTCGGGCGAGTGGCCGCCGCCGGACAACACCTCGAACCGGCGGCGGCCCAGGTGCAGCGTGTCCCCGGCCACCAGGCGGCGGAACGTGCGTGGCAGGTCGGTCACCATCCGCAGATAGCTGTGCCCGTTGGCCAGCAGTTGCGCCGTGGTGGCGCCGTCCAGGCCATGCCGCCGGTAGAAGCTGCGATAGGGCTCAGCGTCCAGGCCCTGCGGATCAAGGCGGATGGCGAGGCTGGTCAGGTACTCGGTCCCGCTCATCAGCAGCGGCGCATCCAGCCGGCTGCACAGCCAACCCGCCATGCCGACGTGGTCCGGGTGGTAATGGGTGGCGACCACCTGGGTCACCGGGCGCGACTGCAGCGGGCCGGCCAGCAGCTCCTCCCAAACAGCCTGCGTCGCGGCGTCGCCGAGGCCGGTGTCGATGACCGCGACGCCCAGCCCGTCCTCGACCAAGTAAACGTTGACGTGGTCCAGCCGGAACGGCAGCGCGAGGCGGAGCCAGGTGATGCCAGGCGCGACCTCGGCCATCCCGCCCGGGGCCGGCGGTAGGGCAAGCGGGAACCGCAGCGGCGGGGTGGGGAGGGTCTGCGCGGCAGGTGACACGGCTAGGCCTCGGCTGACAGGGGATTGTAGGACACATGGGGCGGGTCGCCAGGCGGGGATGTATCTCAAAAACTACAGTGTCGCGATGATGCACCTCCGGTCTGGCAAGGCTGGTTGCGGCTGAAGGAAGCACACGGCAAAGTTATCCCATCATCGGCCGGCCCCGCGTCCGCTACTGCTTCGTGGCGCGGGGCCGGCTGGATTTTATCTGGCTGCCTCGGGTCCGGTGGTGGTTTGCGTTAGAAGGGTGTTGGTGATGCGTAAGCTGTTTCTCGCCAGTGTTGCAATTCTAGGTGGTTGGGCGTGGGGCGGAGGCGCTGCTGGGGCGCAAACGTTCATGGACACGGCTGGGCAGACGGCGTCACCGGCGCTGGGGACGGTGCGGCTGAACGGTCGGTTCCGCTTCTATGCGGCGGTGATCAGTGACCGCGACGTGGACAACACCGCGTCGGGCACGGCGACGGGCAATGTGAACGCGACGACGGGCCAGGGCACGGCGTCGGGCATCAACAAGCAGGCCAACTACACGTTCGGCGACTTTGCCCGGCTGTATCCTGGGTTTGACGGGGTTGCGGCCAACGGGCTGAAGTATGGCGCGAGCCTGGAGATCCGCCAGGACCAGGTGTCAGGGGCGGGCGGCGGCATTTACGGCTCGATCAGCCAGCAGGACCGGGCGCGCTCTGGCTTGTACTTCCGGCGCGAGTGGGGCTACATCGGCACCGACCAGCTGGGCACCATACGCCTGGGCTCGACCGACTCGCCGGCCAGCTTGTACATGACCGGCAACTTCGAGAACTTCAACGACGGCGGCATCAACGGCGACGTGCCCGGCCTGGTGTCGGGCTCGGCACAGACGGTCTGGCCGTTCGCCGACATCGGCAACGTCTATACCACGATCAGGGCTGTTCAACGCTGCGGGATGGGCTGCACTGAGGCCGCCCTGCTGCATACAAGGGGCGAAGTAGGCGGTTGATCGCAAGGAGGGTTCCCGAGCCGGGCAATGTCTGACTTCTACGGTGGCAA
>JAABUX010000939.1_pt1 | contig 46363 bp, 49 predicted proteins | sample 5561851 | NCBI WGS metagenome assembly JAABUX01 (sample SAMN10711883, study PRJNA513361) | rock metagenome | isolation source: Antarctica rocks | place: Antarctica: Victoria Land, Richard Nunatak red sandstone | collected 2016-01-03 | reverse complement strand
GCCGCGGCGCAGCCGGTGCGGCTGCTGCTGTCCGGCCCGAGCGGCGGGGCGCTGGCCGCCAGCCGCACCGCCGCCGGGTTGGGCCTCGGCAGCGTGGTCGGCATGGACATGGGCGGCACCAGCTTCGACGTGTGCGTGGTGGACGGCGGCCTGGTCACGCAGATGATGCAGGGCGAGGTCGATGGCCTGCCGGTGCGCCTGCCGATGGTGGAGATCCGCACGGTCGGCTCGGGCGGCGGCTCGATTGCTGCCGTCGACGAGGCAGGGCGCTTCGCCGTGGGGCCGCACAGCGCCGGGGCGCGGCCCGGCCCGGCGTGCTACGGGCGTGGGGGCCTGCGTCCCACCGTCACCGACGCCAACCTCCTGCTCGGGCGGCTGGACGCCGGGTTCTTCCTGGGCGGCGCGCTGCCGCTCGACCCGGGCGCGGCGCGGGCGGCGTTGGCGGCGGAGGTGGGCACGCCGCTGCGCCTCGATCCCGAGGCGGCAGCGGCGGGCGTCATCGCGCTGGCCAACACGAGCCTTGCCGCCGCGATCCGGCTGAGCCTGTTCGAGAAGGGGCTGGACCCCCGCGGCTTCAGCCTGCTGTCCTTCGGCGGCGCCGGCGGGCTGCACGCCATCGCGGTCGCGGACGAGCTGGGCATCACGCAGGTCGTGTTCCCGGCCGACGCCAGCACCTTCTCCGCCGGGGGCATCCTGGCGTCCGACATCGTGCACGACCTGGCGAGCAGCCGCCTGCTGCCGGCGCACCCCGCGAGCCTCCCGGCGCTGGCGCAGGCCGCCGCGGCACTGCGGGAAGGGGGCCAGGCGCTGCTGGACGCCGATGGTGTAGGGCGGGACCGGCAGGCGCTCGGCCTCGCGGCTGACATGCGCTACCGCGGCCAGGCGTTCGAGCTGGTGGTGCCGTGGAATGGGGCGGCGGACGAGGCCGGGCTGCAAGCGGCGGTCGCGGCGTTCCACGACATGCACCGGCAGCGGTTTTCCTATGCGAACCCGGGCGATTCCGTCGATATCGTCACTCTTCGCCTTGCGGCGACCGGGCGCCTGGACGCGATGACGCCGGGCGGCCCGGGACCGGAGGCGGCGCACGCCCGGCCGCCGCACCGCCGCCCGGTGTTCCTGGACGGCTGGCAGGAGGTCGCGGTCGTGCATCGGAGCCACGTCGCCGGCCCGATGCCCGGGCCGCTGCTGATCGAGGAGGACTACACCACCGTGCTGCTCACCGAAGGCTGGACCTGCGAACCCGGCCCGCACGGCGCGCTGATCGCCCGGCGGCGCCCCCTTCAGGACATCGCGCCATGACTCCGCTCGGACCCGTCGAACTGGAAATCCTGCGCAACGCGCTGACCGCCACGGCGGCGGAAATGGACGTGACCATCTGGCGCACCAGCCGCTCCACGGTGGTGCGGGAGCTGCTGGACTACTCGACCGCGGTGTTCGACGCGGACGGCCACAACGTCGCGCAGTCGGCGCGCATCCCGCAGCACCTGAACTCGATGGGCGCCGGGCTGCAAACGGTGGTGCGCGACTTCCTGCCCTTGGAGGATTGGGGCGAGGGCGACGTGGTCATCACCAACGACCCGTATTGCGGCGGCCAGCACATCCCGGACATTCTGGCCTTCCGTCCCGTGTTTGCGGACGGAGAGCGCGTCGCCATCGTCGGCACGCTGTGCCACCACCTCGACATGGGCGGCATCGCCGCCGGGAGCTACGGCGCCACCGCGACGGAGGTGTTCCAAGAAGGATTGCGCATCCCGCCGCTCCTCCTGGTGCGAGGCGGCGTGCTGAACGCGGAGGTGCTGGCCGTCATGCGGCAGAACGTGCGCCGCCCGGACATGCTGTGGGGCGACCTGCAGGCGCAGATGGCGTCGCTCGCGGTGGGGGAGGCGAACCTGCGGCGGCTCTGCGCCCGCTACGGCGCGGACCGGATGGTGGCGGCCTGCACGCAGATCCTCGACGGTTCCGAACGGGCGATGCGAGCGATGATCGGGCGCATCCCGGACGGCGCCTACGAGTTCGAGGATGTGATCGACGACGACGGCCTGAGCGACACGCCGATCCGCATCCACGCCGCGATCACCGTGGCGGGGGAGGAAATGGTGGTGGACCTGTCGGGCTGCGGGCCGCAGGCGCTGGGGCCGGTCAACGCCACGCTCGCCTCGTCGGGGTCCGCGGTGATGTACGCGGTGATGGCCTGCGCGGACCAGCCGATCCCGGCCAATGCCGGCTGCGCCCGCCCGGTGCGCGTGGTGGCGCCGGAGGGCCTGATCGTCAACGCCCGGCACCCGGCGCCGGTCGCCAACCGCATCGTCGTGTCGCACCGCCTGGCCACCACGCTGCTGGGCGCGCTGCACAAGGCGGTGCCGGGCCGCATCCCCGCGGCGTACTACGGCGCGAGCTACGTCTGCACGTTCCAGACCATCACGCCCGGCGCGGCCCGGTCCGTGCTGGTGGAGATCGAGGTCGGCGGCGGCGGGGCGCACCCGTTGGGGGACGGGCTGAGCGCCTATTCCCACGGCATGCACAACAACGCGAACATCCCGGTCGAGATGATCGAGAGCGAGGTGCCGCTGACCGTCACCGAGTATGCCCTGCTGCCGGACAGCGGGGGCGCCGGGCGTCGCCGCGGCGGGCTGGGCCTGGTGCGGGAATGGCGGGTGGATTGCGAGGAGGCGGTGTTCACCGCGAACCTCGAACGCTTCAAGTCGCGCCCCTACGGCCTCGATGGTGGCCTGCCAGGGGCGTCGGGCCGGCTGCTGCTGATCCGCGACGGGCAGGAAACGGCGCTGGCGTCCAAGGTCGGCAACCTGCGCCTGCGCCGGGGCGACCGGGTGCGGCTGGAAACGTCGGGCGGCGGCGGCTTCGGCCCGCCCGGGGAGCGTCCGGCGGCGGAGACGGCGGCCGACCGGCGCGGCGGCTTCGCCACGTGACCTCCCCCGTCGCCCGGTTCGAGCTGATCCTGCTGCTGTTGGCCGCCATCGTCGGGCTTGAGCTGCTGGCCCGGCGATTGCGTCTACCCCCAGCAGCCGCGCTGATCCTCGGCGGCATCGTGCTGGCGCTGATCCCGGGCACGCCGGACATCGAGCTTGATCCCGACCTCACGCTGGTGCTGTTCCTGCCGCCGCTGCTGATGGCCAGCGCGTACTTCACCTCCTGGCGGGACTTCCGCGCCAACCTGCGCATCATCATGCAGCTCGCGGTCGGCGCGGTCGCGTTCACCACGGCGGCCGTGGGCGTCGTCGCGCACTGGGCCGTGCCGTCCTTGCCATGGGCGGCCTGCTTCGCGCTGGGCGCCATCGTGTCGCCGCCGGACGCCGTGGCCGCCAAGGCGGTGCTGGCCCAGGTGCCGCTGCCGCGCCGGGTGGTGGTGCTGCTGGAGGGCGAAAGCCTGGTGAACGACGCCACGGGCCTCGTGCTGTTCCGCTTCGCGGTGGCCGCCGCGCTGACCGGCGCGTTCAACGCAGGCGAGGCGGCGCTGTCGTTCGGCGTGCTCGCGGCGGGCGGCGTCGCGGTGGGCGTCGCCTTCGGCTTCGCCACGATGGTCCTGGTGGCGCGGTTGCGGGAGCCGCGGCTTGAGATCATCGGCAGCCTGCTCGCGGCCTGGGCGTCCTACATCGGCGGCGAGGCGGTCCACGTGTCCGGCGTGCTGTCCACCGTCGCCTGCGGCCTGGTGGTCGGCTGGCGGCAGCACGCCACCCTGAGCGCCGCCACCCGTCTGCAGGCGCGGGCCGTGTAGGGCGTCGTCGAGTTCGTGCTGGAATCGCTCGTGTTCATCCTGATCGGCCTGTCGCTCCGCGGCGTGCTGACCCGGCTGGGCGGCGGCTCGGAGCCGATCCTGGCGCTGCTGCCCGCGGCCAGCGCCATCGTCGGGGCGACGGTGCTGAGCCGGTTCGTCTGGATGTTTCCGGCCACCTACCTGCCGCGCCTGCTGCTGCCGTCGCTGCGGCGGCGGGACCCTTATCCGCCGCTTGCGGTGCCGTTCATCATGGGCTGGGCCGGGATGCGGGGCGTGGTGAGCCTGGCGGCGGCGCTGTCGCTGCCCGACGCGTTCCCCGGCCGCGACTTCATCCTGGCGACGACGTTCCTGGTGATCCTGGCGACGGTGCTGGTGCAGGGCGCGACGCTCGCGCCGCTGGTCCGCGCGTTCCGCCTCGACGGGTTCAGGCTGCCGCAAAGCAGCACGTTGCCGGAGGCCGAGGCCCGGGCGCGCGTGGCCCAAGCGGAGCTTGCGGCGGTCGAGCGGCATTCCCTGGGCAGCGACGGCGCCCACCGGCACCCGCGCCTCGTGGAGCAGTACGGCTACCGCGCCCGCGCCGCCGCCCGGTTCAGCGAGGCGGCGGGCGGACTGCTCGGCGAGAAACGGGCGCACTTCGCGGCGGTGCTGACGGCTGTGGCGGCCGGGCGCGAGGAGGCGCTGCGGCTGCATCGGGCGGGCGAGATCCACGACTCCGTGCTGCATACGCTGGAGGGCGAGCTTGACCTGGAGGAGATCGAGGCGCGTCGGCATGGGGACGGGTAGGGGCTTAGGAACGGGGCTAGGAAATGAGCGGTTTCGGTCCGTCGCAAGCTGGTAGAAGCCAGGGAAGCAAGGCAAAGCGTGTCCGTTTTCCGGTCCAGCAATCAGAATGTCCGCCTTGTCGTGGGAGCCTTGGAGGTTGCGGACAGAACGGGCGTGATCTTCAGTTGTTGGTTTGATGGGTAGCAACCTGGATCGCTTCATGCGTGGGTTTAGAGTCACAACATTCCCGAAAAGATGCCCGGGTTGATGTCTGGCCGAATGCACATGATTGCGCAACATCGCTCCGCTCTGCCCGGCGTCGAGGCGATGACGCTGATGACCGACCATGCCTTTCCGCGCCACTCGCATGACGGCTTTGGGATCGGCGTGATGGCTGCCGGAGCGCAGCGGTCATGGAGCGGGACCGGTTGGGTGGAGTCCGAGGCCGGCGACGTGATTACAGTGAATCCAGGCGAGATGCACGACGGTGCCCCAGTTGGCGGGGCGCGTGGCTGGCGGATGCTCTACCTGGACCCTGGCCTTGTCGCCCGCGAGCTGGTGGAAGAGGGCGAGGACCAACCGGAGATCGCGCGCCCCGCCCTGCGCGACCCGGTGCTCGCGGGCCTCTTCGCCCGCCTGTTCGTAGGGGCGACCGGCGCCGTGCCGGAACCGCTCGCTCTAGAGGAGGATTTGCTGCGGATGCTGGCTCATCTTCTGCGGCGGCACGGGACGCGCTTGCGCTCGGTGCCCCGGGCATCGCCTGCCGTGGCGATGGCCCGGCAGCGCCTGGACGAGGTGCCGGAGGTGCCGACCACCCTTGCCGAATTGGCGGCGCTGTCCGGGGTGAGCCGCTTCCAGTTCCTGCGCGGCTTCGCGCGCGAGACGGGCATCACGCCGCACGCCTACCTCCTCCAGCGCCGCGTGCGGCTTGCCCGGCAGCTCCTTATTGCGGGCCGCGCCCTGGCCGAGGCGGCACTTGAAGCGGGCTTCGCGGACCAGAGCCACATGACCCGCGCCTTCCGCCGCCAGTTCGGCGTCACCCCCGCCCGCTACAGGGCCGCCATTGCCTGAGGGCGGGGCTGCAATCCCGTTCAAGACACCCGCGCCCGTCCTTGGAAGGAATGGCCTGAACCGGGAGAGGGCAGGCGCATGGTTGGCTACGTTCACGGCTACGACGGGCGGGAAGCGGCGCGGTTGGAAGACCAGGCGCGTACTCTGGAGGAGTTGCTGCACGCCGACACGGGCTTTCCGGACGGCAGCGCGGTGCTGGAGGCGGGCTGCGGCACAGGCGCCCAGACGGCGGCGCTCGCTCAGCGCAGCACGGGCGCGCGCATTACCGCCGTGGACGTTTCGGCAGCTTCGCTGATGGAGGCGCGGGCACGGGTCTCGGCGGCGGGCTTTGGCAACGTCGAGTTCCGGCAGGCGGACCTTCTTGCCCTCCCGTTCGCGCCAGCCTCCTTCGATCACATCTTCCTTTGCTTCGTGCTGGAACACCTGCCTGATCCCGCCGCAACACTTGCGGGCTTGCGTCCCCTTCTCCGCCCGAGCGGCACGATCACCGTGATCGAGGGCGACCATGGTTCGACCTGCTTCCACCCCGACAGCGAAGCCGCGCGTGCAGCCATTGCGTGCCAAGTGGAGTTGCAGCGCCGGGCAGGCGGCGACGCGATGATCGGGCGCCGGCTCTACCCGCTGCTGGCCGGGGTCGGCTTTAAGGCGGTGCGGGTGTCGCCGCGCATGGTCTATGTGGACGCGAGCAAGCCTGAGCTGGTGGACGGCTTCATCCGGCGCACTTTCACCGCAATGATCGAGGGCGTCCGGGAGAGCGCGCGCGCCGCGGGCCTCGCCACGCCGGACGCCTTCGATGCCGGCACCCGAGCGCTGCATCGGACGGCTGAGCCTGACGGCGTGTTCTGCTATACGTTTTTCAAAGCGGTGGGGCGGTCAATGTAGCCGGTTCCGAACCGGCAGTCTGGCATTTGGCAAAATGGGTCTTGTGCCGCCAAGTGTCCGGCAACCTTGGTTAGGCGGACACTTGCTCTCTTGAAGGCTGACGTCGGAGGTCCGCTCACCACCCACAATAGTCAACGCACACGAGCCAAGCATCAGCTCATCGGCTGTGCGACATGCGCCTGGTAAGCCGCTCGTGTCAGCAACCGCTCATACCACCCCCGCAGATGCGGCTGCGGCGGCCGGGCCAGGTCGAAGGAGAACCAGCGGTGCACGTGCACGCCCAGCGCGATGTCCGCCAGCGTGAGCACCGGGCCGGCGACGTAGGGCACCTTCGACAAGATGCCGTCGAGCAACGTCCAGCACCGCGCGGCCTCGGCCGTGGCGGCGGCGATGGCGGCCTGATCGCGGCGCTCCGGCGGGATGCGGACCAAGCCCTGGAACACCGTCGATTGCGGCCGGTTCAGCGTCGTCTGCTGCCAGTCCATCCAGCGGTCGATGCTGGCGCGTGCCCGCAGGTCGTCCGGCCACATCGGGTTCCCCGGCGCGTTCGCGGCGCATAGGTAGCGGATCACCGCGTTGCTTTCCCACAGCACGAAATCGTCCTCCACCAGCGTGGGCACCACGCCGTTCGGGTTCAGGGCACGGTACTCCGGCGTGCCGGTGCCGCCGAACGGGCCGCCCACGTCCGTGCGCTCATACGGCAGGCCCAGCTCCTCCAGCAGCCAGACGGCCTTCATGACGTTGCTGGAATTGGCCCGGCCCAGAAGCTTGCGCATCGCTGTTCTCTCCTTGCGGAAGACCGCACGGTACGGCGCGGGCGCGATTGCTCCAAGGGGGCATGTGCGCCATATCGCGGCGATGGTCCCATCCCGCACGTCCCTGTTCGATGCCCGCGGCGCCGCCTGGGCCACAATCCTGGCATCGGTCGCGGCGCTCGGCGGCGCGCTGGCGTCCGAACGCTTCCTCGGCCTCGTGCCCTGCGCGCTGTGCCTATGGGAGCGCTGGCCTTACCGTGTGGCCATCGCGCTCGGCCTGTTGGCGCTGGCGGTGCCGCGCCGGGCGGCGCACTGGGTGCTGGCCTTGGCCATGCTCGCGGCGCTGTCCGGGGCGGCGCTCGCCGCGGTGCATGTCGGCGTGGAACAGCACTGGTGGCCCAGCCCGCTGCCGGAGTGCGCAGCACCCTCCTTGGGCGGCGGCGGCATCGCCGAGCGCCTGGCGCGGATGCCGGCGACGGTCAGCAAGCCCTGCGACGAGCCGGCCTTCCTGTTGCCGGGCCTGCCGGTGTCGATGGCGGCGATGAACCTGGTCCTCGCCCTGGCGCTGGCCGGGTTCCTCGCCATCTCCGTGGGAAAGCAGCGAGGCACGGCATGAACGACATGATGGCGGCAAACGAACTTCGGACCCCTTTGCCCGGCGATCCCACCGCCCGCGACACGGTGGAGCGCATCATCCGCGTGGACCACGCCGGCGAGTATGGCGCGGCGCGCATCTACGAGGGCCAGCTCCGGATCATGGGCCGCGGCCCCAAGGGCGACCTGATCCGCCACATGAAGGACCAGGAGCAGCACCACCTCGACACCTTCACCGGCCTGATCCGCACGCGCCGGGTGCGGCCGACGGCGCTGCTGCCGGTATGGCACTTGGCCGGCTACGCGCTGGGCGTCGTGACGGCGGCGCTGGGGGACCGGGCGGCGATGGCCTGCACGGTCGCGGTCGAGGAGGCCATCGACGAGCACTATGCGGCGCAGGCAGCGTCGCTCGGCGAGGAAGAGGCGCCGCTCCGCACCACCATCGAGCGGTTCCGCGCCGAGGAGCAGGAGCACCGCGACATCGGCCTGGAGCACGAGGCCGAGCAGGCGCCGGCCTACCGCCTGATGTCTGCCGTGATCAAGGCGGGCTGCAAGGCGGCGATTGCGGTGAGCGAGCGGGTATAGGCCGCGGAATCCACAGGAAAGTTATCGAAACCCGGGCGTCGCGCCCCCGTTGGGTGGGCGGCACATGCCGCACACTCGACGGAGATACCGACGATGTTCCTACGAATCGATAAGCTGCAGACCGAGCTTCCGGCGCCAAAGAAGCAGGACCCGAACGCAGCCGCCGCGCTCCAGGAACTGCTGGGCGGCAAGTATGGCGAGATGTCCACGCTTGGCAACTACATGTTCCAGAGCTTCAACTTCCGCAGCAAGGAGAAGCTGCGTCCGTTCTACAGCCTGGTGGCCGCCATCACGGCGGAGGAGCTGGGGCACGTCGAGCTGGTCAGCAACGGCGTGGCCATGCTGAACGCCGGGCCGGACGTGCCGGCGAACGAGAAAGGCGGCGGCGACATCTCGGACGCGCCGTTCAAGGGCATGCAGGACATCCGCCTGGCGGCCGGGTTCCTGGCCAACGGCGGCGGCGCCATGCCGATGAACAGCAACGGCGCATCCTGGAACATGGACATGGTGACCACCACGGGAAACGTGGTGATTGACCTGCTGCACAATTTCCACCTGGAATGCGGTGCGCGCATCCACAAGCTCCGGGTGTATGAGACCATGACGGAGGCAACAGGCCGCGAGGTCTGCGGCTACCTGCTGGTCCGCGGGTCCGTGCATGCCCATGCCTACGCGCTGGCGTTGAAGCAGATCACCGGCGTTGAGATCGAGAAGATGCTGCCGACGCCGAACATCAATCTCGACAAGATTCCGGAGTGCCAGAAGTACTTGGCCGAAGGCTCGCATCGCCGGCTGTACCGTTTCAGCCCGGACGACTACAAGGAAGTGGCAAGCATTTGGGGCAACGGCGAGCAGGCATTGCCGGGCGACCCGCCGGGCGAGCTGGAACTGGTCGACGGGCATCCGGAAGGCGGCCGCATCCATAACCTGATGGGCCAGACCACGGCGTTCAGCCCGGACTATGCGCCGGAAGAGATGTTCGAGATCGCGAGCAAGCTTTACAACAAGTCGCGCTGACATCTTGCGCCACGCCCCGAAACCGGGGCGTGGCGTCAGCTTTCGAGTTCGCTGTCCCAATACAGGTAGTCGCGCCAGCTTTCGTGCAGGTAGTTCGGCGGGAAGGCCCGGCCATTCTCCTGCAGTTCCCACGTCGAGGGCTGGGCCGGCTTCAAGCGCAGGTGCATGTGGCACTCGCGCGGCAGCTTGTTGCCCTTGCGCAGGTTGCAGCCGCCGCAGGCGGTGACGACGTTCTCCCAGGTCGTGCGCCCGCCCCGGCTGCGCGGCACCACGTGGTCGAACGTGAGGTCATGCGTGGGGTAGCGGTCGCCGCAATACTGGCAACTGAAGGCGTCGCGCAGGAACACGTTGAACCGGGTGAACGCCGGCTTGCGCGCCGCCGGGATGTAGTCCTTCAGCGCGATGACGCTCGGCAGGCGCATGGACATGCTGGGCGAGTGCACCTCGTCCTCGTACTCGCTGAGCACCGAGACGCGGTCGAGGAACACCGCTTTCACCGCGTCCTGCCAGCTCCACACCGAGAGCGGAAAATAGGAGAGCGGCCGGAAATCGGCGTTGAGGACCAGTGCCGGGTAGTGCAAACCTCCGTCAGGCAATGCGCGCTCCTCGATCACGGACGCAACATCTGGGGCCAGCATCGGAAGACTGGCCGCCAGATCATGTGCGCCGCCAAACCTGGCCCTGTTATCGCACCAGCAACTCACACCGGCAAGCCACGCCGGCGCCTGTCACCGCTTCGTCACGCGAACAACCGTTGCAGGAACAACGCCCCAGCCGACAGCCCGGCCTCGTCGATGCCGTGCCCCAGCGCCGGGCACCACAGCGCCTGCACCGGGATGCCTAGCCGGGTCAGCGCCGCCTCCGACGCTACAGCGCGGGAGAACGGCACGATCTCGTCCTGCTCGCCATGCACCAGCAGCACCGGCGGGTGCCCGGCGCATTCTGCCGCAAGCCCTGGCGCTTCGAGCAGCGCGCCGGAATAGGCGAGGATGCCGCGCGGTGCTGTCGGGCGGCGCAGGCCGGCATGCAGCGCCATCATGGCGCCCTGGCTGAACCCCATCATCGCCACGGCATCGGGCGAAAGGCCGGCCCGCGCCAGTTCGGCGTCGATATAGGCCAGCAGATGCGGCGCCGCCCGGCGGGCGCCCGCGTCCAACACCGCCGGGGAGCGGTCCTGCAAGCTGAACCATTGGCGGCCGGTCGGCGCTCCGTCGTACGGCTCCGGCGCGTCCGGCGCCACGAACAACGCGTCGGGCAGGGCACGGGACCAAGTCGGCGCGAGGTCGATCAGGTCGTGCGAGTCGGCGCCGACGCCGTGGCACAACACGACAAGCTGCCGCGCCGTCCCCTTCGACGCCGGCCCCCAGCGCAGGCCCGTCAGCCCTGCCATCCGACCCTCCATGGTCATTACGGCATCGTGTCCACGGCGACCGGAGTCGCCGCAACCTCCGTATACGCGGGCGCCAGCGGCTCGATCAGTTCCGGCCCGTTGTTGCGCACGCTGTTGACCCGGCTCGACACCGGCCAGACGCGCAGCGGCGCCGCCGAAGGCCGCAGCAGTGCCGCCGGCTCGCCCGGCGCCTCGCCAAGCCAGGCCGGCCAGTCCGCTTCCTCCAGGATCACCGGCATGCGCTCATGCAGGTGGCCGAGCGCGTCGGTTGCGGTGGTCGTCACCACGGCGTAGGTGCGGATGATTTGCCCGTCCGGGCCGCGCCAGCCCTCCCAGATGCCGGCCAACGCCATGACGCGCCCGTCGGCGCGGGCGATGGCATGGGGCTGCTTGCCCTGGGCACCCACCTGCCATTCGTAGAATCCGTCGATCGGCACGATGCAGCGGCGCCGGGCGAAGGCGTCGCGGAAGGTGGGCAGGCTGGCCACCGTCTCGGCGCGGGCGTTGATCGGCTGCCGGATCTTCTTGGGGTCGCCGCGCGCCCAATGCGGCAGCAGGCCCCAGCGCAGCAGGTCCAACTGCCGCGCCCCGGTCTCGGGATGCCGCCGCACCACCGGGCCGTCCTGCGTCGGCGCCATGTTCCAGGTCGGCTGCCAGTTCGGCGTGTCGTTCTGCGTCGCAAAGGTGCGGCGGATGTCGTCCGGCGATGTCGTGGCGAAGTACCTGCCGCACATGGATGATAGCTTGGGCCGTGCGCCCATCTTTCAATCGTGCCGCGCGCTGGCTAGGTTCGCGCGACGTTCAAGGGAGATGCTGCGATGGGTTGGATGCGATGGCTCCCGGTCCTGCTGCTGCTGTCGGGGCAGGCGGCGCTGGCGCAGGACCGCGTGCTGAACGTGTATAACTGGACCGACTACATCGATCCCAAGGTGCTGGAGCGGTTCACGGCCGAGACCGGCATCAAGGTCCGCTACGACGTGTATGACAGCCTGGAAACGCTGGAAGGCAAGCTGCTGGCCGGCAGTTCCGGCTATGACATCGTGGTGCCGACCGCGGAGCCGACCTTCTCCCGCCTGATCGCCGCCAAGGCGCTGCTGCCTCTCGACCGGGCCAAGATCCCGAACTGGTCGAACCTCGACCCCACGCTGATGCAGCGGGTGCAGGTGTCCGATCCCGGCAATGGGCACGGCGCGATCTACCTGTGGGGCACCGTCGGGCTGGGCGTAATCCCCGAGCGCATCCAGGCGCTCGACCCCGGCGCACCGATGGACAGTTGGGACCTGCTACTCAAGCCGGAGCACGCGAAGAAGCTCGCGGGCTGCGGCATCAGCGTGATGGACAGCGCCATCGACACCATCCCGAGCATCCTGAAACACCTCGGCCGCAACCCCGAGAGCACCGACACCAAGGACCTCGCCGACGTGGAGCGCACCCTGATGGCGATCCGCCCGTATATCCGCACCTTCGCGTCCGGCGGCGCTGTGGAGGCATTGGCGGGCGGGCAGACCTGCCTCGCGATGACCTATTCCGGCGACGTGATCCAGGCGTCCGCGCGGGCTAAGGAGGCCGGGCAGCCGGCGGTCCGCTACATCGCGCCCAAGGAGTTCGCCGAGCTGACCTTCGACATGCTGGCCGTCCCCGCCGACGCGCCGCACCCGGCGGAGGCCATGCAGTTCATCAACTTCCTGCTCGCCCCCGACGTGATGGCCGCGATCACCAACCAGGTGCACTACCCGAACGCCGTGCCGGCCAGCCGTGCCCTGATCGCGCCGGAGGTGCGGGACGACCCGGACGTGTATCCCGACACGGCGTCCCCACGCTTCTTCACCGTCCGCGCGACGCCGCAATCGGCGGACCGGCTGCGCACGCGGATGTGGGCGCGGTTCAAGGCCGGGCAGTAACCGATTGGCCGATGTAGAGATCACGGGCCTCACCGTCCGCTACGGCCCGGCAGTCGCGCTGGATCAGTTGGACCTGTCCATCGACAGCGGCGAGATGTTCGTGCTGCTCGGCGGCTCCGGCTCCGGCAAGACGACGCTGCTGCGGGCGCTGGGCGGGTTCATCCAGCCGGCGGCCGGGCGAATCGTGCTGGCGGGCCAGGACATCACCGCCCTGCCGCCGCACCGCCGCCCGGTGAACACCACCTTCCAGTCCTACGCGCTGTTCCCGCACATGGACGTGGCGGACAACATCGGCTTCGGCCTGCGCCGCCAGGGGGTGCCGCGGGCGGAGATCGCGCGCCGGGTGGCAACGCTGCTCGATCTCGTGCGGCTCGGCGAGTTCGCCGGGCGGCGGCCGGACGCGCTGTCGGGCGGGCAGCGGCAGCGGGTGGCGCTGGCCCGCGCGCTGGCGCCGCGCCCGCGTCTGCTGCTGCTGGACGAGCCGATGTCGGCGCTGGACCGCTCGCTCCGCGAGCAGACCCGGCAGGAACTGCTGCGCGTGCAGCGGGAAACCGGGACCACTTTCGTGCTGGTCACGCACGACCAGGACGAGGCGCTGGCGATGGCGAGCCGGATCGGCCTGCTGCATGCGGGGCGCCTGGCCCAGGTCGGCACGCCGGCCGAGATCTACGAGCGCCCGGCCAGTTGCTTCGTGGCAGGCTTCATGGGGGCGGCGAACATCCTGCCCGGCACGGTGCGGACCGCCGGGCCGGCGGCGTTGCTGGACCTTCATGGCATCGGCCCGGCGCAGGCCGCAGGGCCGGCGCCCGCCGCGGCCGGCAGCGCGCTGCACGTGGCGTTGCGGCCGGAGCGGCTGCGGATCGCCCCGGGAACGGCAGACGGTGCGGCCCATGGCGTGAACACGGCCCCGGGCACGGTGACGGACAGCGCCTATCGCGGCGGCACGATGGACCACCATGTGCGGCTGCAAGGCGGCGCGACCCTGCTGGTGTCGCAGCCGCTGGCGGACGGGGTGGGCGCCGGGCTGCTCGCGCCGGGGAGCGCCGTCGCGGTGTCGTGGCCGCCCGAGGCGTGCGTGCTGCTGTCCGAATGAACCGCCCTATATGAACCGCTCTGCCGTGCTGGCGCCGGTCTGGCTTTGGCTGCTGCTGTTCGTGGCGCTGCCGGTGCTGATCGTGGCGGCGCTGTCGTTTTCCACCTCCATTCCCGGCGTGCCGCCATACAGCCCGCTGCTGCGGTCGCCGGACCCGGCCAACTACGCGGCGCTGACCGACGACGCCTTCTATCTGGATGCCGCGCTGAAAAGCCTCGCGGTGGCCGGGGTGTCATCCGTGTTCTGCCTGCTGATCGGCTATCCCATGGCGCTGGCCATCGCACGCGCCCCGGACCGCTGGCGCTCCTTGCTGCTGCTCGGCGTCATGCTGCCGTTTTGGACCGGGTTCCTGCTCCGCATCACCGCCTGGATCGGGCTGCTGCGCGACGAGGGCTGGATCAATGCTGTGCTGCAGGCCGTTGGCCTCCCAGCATTGCGGCTGCTCTACACCGACTTCGCGATGTACGTCGGCGTGACCTATGCCTACCTGCCCTTCATGATCCTGCCGCTCTATGCCCGCCTGTCCCGCCGCGACCCGGCGTTGGAGGAGGCCGCGGCCGACCTCGGCGCCAATCCCTGGACCACCTTCCGCACCGTCACCCTGCCGTTGTCCATCCCCGGCATCGTCGCCGGCCTCGCCCTCGTGTTCATTCCGGCGATGGGCGAGTACGTGATCCCGGAACTGCTGGGCGGCCCCGGCGCGCAGACCATCGGGCGCGCGCTGTGGAACGAGTTCTTTTCCAACCGCGACTGGCCCATGGCGGCGACGGTGGCGAATGCGCTCCTGCTGGCGCTGCTGCTGCCCATGGTGGCGGTGCGGGCGCGGCAATGAGGCCCGGATGACGAAGCGGGGATCATGAGGCGGGGTTGGTTCCTCAACGCTTGCCTGCTGCTCGGCTACGCCTTCCTGTATGTGCCGGTGGTGCTGCTGGTGGCGACCAGCTTCAACCCGAACCGGCTCACCACTGTGCTCTCCGGCTTCTCGCTGCGCTGGTATGCGGCGCTGTGGGCGGACGACAAGCTGATTGAGGCGGCGCTGCTGTCGCTCCGCATCGCGGCGTTGTCGGCGACGGGCGCCACGGTGCTCGGCACGCTGGCCGGGTTCGCGCTGGCGCGGTTCGGGCGGTTCCGCGGGCGTGGCGCGTTCGCTGCCCTGCTGTCCGCGCGGCTGGTGCTGCCGGATGTGCTGGTCGGGCTGTCGCTGCTGCTGCTGTTCGTGCAGATGGAGCAAACGCTTGGCTGGCCCGCCGGGCGCGGCGCGCTGACCATCACGCTGGCGCATGTCTCAGTCAGCCTGTCCTACGTCGCCGTGGTGATCGAGGCGCGGCTCGCCGATGCGGGGTCGGAGCTGGAGGACGCGGCGATGGACCTCGGCGCGTCGCCCTGGGCGGCGTTTGGCCTCGTGACGCTGCCGCTGCTCGGCCCGGCGCTGCTGTCCGGCTGGCTGCTGGCGTTCACGCTGTCGCTGGACGACTTGGTGGTGGCGACCTTCGTGTCCGGGCCGGGCGCCAGCACGCTGCCGATGGTGGTGTTCTCGGCGCTGCGCCTGGGCGTCACGCCGGAGCTGAACGCGCTGGCGACGGTGATCCTCGCCGTGGTGTCGCTGGCGCTGGGCGGCGCTTGGCTTCTGCAACAAAGGGCCGGGCGCGCGGTTGTGCCGGGGCGGGCAGGGGCATAAAGTCCGGCGGTCGCAACACTGGTAGAATGCCATGCAGCTCATCGCCGAACGCCTGGACCGGATCAGCCCGAGCCAGACCATCGCCATCTCCACCAAGGCGCGGGCGTTGAAGGCCGAAGGGCGGGACATCATCAGCCTGTCGGCCGGGGAGCCGGACTTCGACACCCCGCAGAACGTCAAGGACGCGGCGATCCGCGCGATCCAGTCCGGCGACACCAAGTACACCGATGTCTCCGGGACCAAGGCTCTGCGCCAAGCGGTCGCCGACAAGTTCAAGCGCGACAGCGGCCTCGACTACACGGCCGACGAGATCATCATCTCGACTGGCGGCAAGCAGGTGATCTTCAACGCCATGGTCGCGACGATGAACGCGGGCGACGAGGCGGTGATCCCGACGCCGTGCTGGGTCAGCTATCCCGACATCGTCTCGCTCGCGGATGGCACCCCGGTGTTCGTGCCGTGCGGGCAGAACAACGGCTTCAAGCTGCGCGCGGAGGACCTGGAGGCGGCGATCACGCCCCGGACCAAGTGGTTCATGCTGAACAGCCCGTGCAACCCCACGGGCGCCGCCTACTCGGCGGAGGAGCTGCGCCCGATCTGCGACGTGCTGCTGCGCCATCCCGACGTGTGGGTGTTCACCGACGACATCTACGAGAAGCTGGTCTATGACGGCTTCAAGGCGGCGACGGTCGTGCAGGTCGAGCCGCGGCTGCGCGACCGCACGGTGACGATGAACGGGTGCAGCAAGGCCTACGCGATGACCGGCTGGCGCATCGGCTTCGCCGGCGCCCCGGTGCGGCTGACCAAAGCGATGGACAAGCTGCAGTCCCAAAGCACGTCCAACACCAGCAGCGTCAGCCAGGCCGCCGCCGTGGAGGCGCTGACGGGTCCGCAGGAGTTCATCGGCGAGATGGTCGCCACCTACAAGGCCCGGCGTGACCTGGTGGTGTCCATGCTGAACAAGGCGCCGGGCGTGAACTGCCATTCGCCGGAGGGCGCGTTCTACGTGTTCCCCGGCGTGCACGGCTGCATCGGCAAGACCAGCCGCGGCAGTGCCGTCATCAACGACGACGAGAGTTTCGTCACAGCGTTGCTGGAGGAGGAGGGGGTCGCCGCGGTGCACGGGGCGGCGTTCATGTATCCCGGCCATTTCCGCATCAGCTACGCGACCGACACGGACAGCCTGGTGAAGGCCTGCGAGCGCATCCAGCACTTCTGCGAAGGGCTGCGTTAACCCATGCCCGAGTTCGCGCAGCGGCTGGCCCGCGCGCCGGTCGCGGCCACCGTCGCGATGACCGCGAAGGCGCGGGCCATGCGGGCGCAAGGGATCGAGGTCATCGCGCTCACCATCGGCGAGCCTGACTTCGACAGCCCGCCGCACGCCATCGAGGCCGCGCGCCAGGCCGGGCTGCGCGGCGACACCAAGTACCCGCCGCAGGACGGCCAGCCCGCCTTGAAGCAGGCGATCCAGCGCAAGTTCCAACGCGACTCCGGCCTGGAATTCGCGCTGGACGAGATCACCGTCAGCAACGGCGGCAAGCAGGTCATCTTCAACGCCCTGATGGCCACGCTGGACGACGGCGACGAGGTGGTCATCCCCGCGCCGTACTGGGGCGCCTACCCGCTGATGACCCGCGTGGTCGGCGGCGAGCCGGTGGTGGTGAACTGCCCGCAGAACAACGGCTTCAAGCTGCGTCCGGAGGACCTGGACGCGGCGATCACCCCGCGCACCAAGTGGCTGCTGCTGAACTTCCCCAACAACCCGACCGGCGCCGCCGCGACCCGGGCCGAACTCGCGGCGCTGGCCGAGGTCATGCTGCGCCACCCGCATGTCTGGATCCTGTCCGACGACATGTACGAGCACCTGGTCTACGACGGGTTCGAGCACAGCACGATGGCCGCCGTGGCGCCGCGGCTGCGCGACCGGGTGCTGACGGTGAGCGGCGTGTCGAAGACCTACGCGATGACCGGCTGGCGCATCGGCTTCGGCGCCGGGCCGCGCGGCCTGATCCGGGCGATGACGAGCATCCAGGGCCACGTCGCCGCCGGCGTGTCCACGGTCGGCCAGGCCGCCGCCGCCGCCGCGCTGGACGGGCCGCAGGACACGGTGCCACGCATGGTTGCCGCCTACCGCCGCCGCCGCAACCTGGTGCTCGATGCGCTGGCAGAGGCGCCCGGCGTCGCCTGCCACCGGCCGGAGGGGGCGTTCTACGTGTATCCCAACATAGCAGGCTGCCTCGGCAAGACGACGGCGGCGGGCACGCGGATCGGCACGGACCAGGATTTCGCCCTGGCGCTGCTGGAGGAGCAGCGCGTCGCGGTGGTGCACGGCGCGGCCTTCGGCATGTCGCCCTTTCTCCGCATCAGCTACGCCACCGACGATGCCTCGCTCGCCGAGGCCTGCCGGCGCATCGTCGCGTTCTGCGCCGGCCTCCGCTGACCCGGCGCCCATGCTGCTGAGGCCAGGCCAGGACGATGACGCCGACGGGTTCATCGCCCTGATCGGCCGCTGCTGGTCCGACTACCCCGGTTGCGTCCTGGAGATGGAGCACGAGGAGCAGGAGCTTTTCGCGCTTGAGTCGTACTGCGCCGGGCGCGGCGGGGCGCTGTGGACGGCGGAGGACGGGGGCGCCGTCGTCGGCATGGCGGCGATCCTGCCGGCGGAGGACGGCGTTTGGGAGCTGAAGAAGCTCTATGTCCACCCGGACGCCCACGGATCGGGTCTTGGGCAGCGCCTGCTGCGGACCGCCGAGGCGCACGCGGCGTCCGCCGGGGCGTCCCGCTTGGTGCTGTGGTCCGACACGCGGTTCATCCGGGCGCATCGGTTCTACGAAAAGCAAAGCTGGGTGCGGGACGGGCCGATCCGCGCGCTCGACGACATCTCCCGCACGCTTGAGTTCGGCTATGCGAAGCCGCTGGACGGGGTGCTGGCGCTCGGCGCGTCCGCCGCCGCCTCGGCGGAGCGGCGGCTGGCCGAAATCCTGGTGGCCTGTGTCGAGGGCGGCGCGTCGGTGTCGTTCCTGGCGCCGCTGCCGCTCGACGCGGCGCGGGCGTACATGCGCGGCGTGGCGCAGCAGGCCGCGGCCGGGCGATGCATCCTGCTGGCGGGCTGGACCGGCGGCGTGCTGTCCGGCACGGTGCGGGTGCAGCTCGACACGCCGCAGAACCAGCCGCACCGGGCCGAGATCTGCAAGATGCTGGTCCACCCCGACGCGCGCCGCCACGGCCTCGGCCAGGCTTTCATGCTGGCGGCGGAGGCTGCCGCCGCGGGCGCCGGGCGCACGCTGCTGACGCTCGACACGCTCACCGGCGGGGCAGGGGAGCGGCTGTATCGCCGGCTCGGCTGGACGGAGGCCGGGATGATCCCTGGTTACAGCGTCGATGCCGCGGGCCGTCCGGAGGCGACCACGCTGTTCTACAAGCGGCTCGGGGGTTAGCCGCCCCAAACCGGCGCGCGCTTTTCCAGGAATGCGTCGATGCCCTCGTGCGCGTCCTGCTCCTGCATGTTGCGCACCATGACGGCGGCGGCGTACTCGTAGGCGTCGGCCAGCGGCATCTCGGCCTGCGCGTAGAACGCCGGCTTGCCCAAGCCCACCGTCACCGGGCTTTTGGACGCGATCCGCTGTGCCAGCACCCGCACGGCGTCGTCGAGCGCTTCCTCCGGCACCGCATGATTGATCAGGCCGAGCGCCGCCGCCCGGGGCGCGTCCAGCATCTCGCCGGTCAGCAGCATCTCCATGGCGGCCTTGCGGCCCACGGCGCGGGACAGCGCTACCATGGGCGTCGAGCAGAACAGGCCGATGTTGACGCCGGGCGTCGCGAACCGCGCCGTGTCCGCCGCCACCGCCAAGTCGCAGCTTGCCACGAGTTGGCACCCGGCCGCGGTCGCGATGCCGTGCACCCGGGCGATCACCGGCACGCGCAGCCCGACGATCCGCTGCATCAGGCGGGAGCACTGGGCGAACAGCGCCGCCTGCGCTTCCCGCTCCATCCCGCGCAGCTCCCGCAGATCGTGCCCGGCGCAGAACGCAGGCCCGACGCCGGCGACGACCACGGCCCGGATGGCGGGATCGGCCTCGATGTCGGCCAGCGCCGCTTCCAGCGCCGTCATCAAGGGCTTGGACAGCGCGTTGCGGGCGGCCGGGCGGTTCAGCGTCAGCCAGGCGGCGGCACCCTCGTCTTGGCGCAGCACGAGAGCTTCATTGGACATGGCGGCCTCTTGGCGTTCAGGACAGGAAACGTTGCAGGTGCGCCAGAACTTCGTCCGGCGCCTCCTCGGCCAGATAATGCCCGCTGTTCACGGCGGCGCCGGTCACGTCCGCGCTGCAGTAATCCCGCCAGATCGCCAGGGGGTCATACCATGTGCCGATGTATCCCCTGCTGCCCCACAGCGCCAGCATGGGGCACTCGACTCGGCGCCGCTCGGCGCGGCTGGCGCGGTCATGCTCCAGGTCGATGGAGGCGGCGGCGCGGTAGTCCTCGCACATGCCGGTAATCGCCTCCGGATTCCGCGCCGCTGCGAGATAGTCCGCCAACGCCTCTTGGTGAAAGAAGCCCGGCGGCTTCGGCTCCCGCGAGGTGTGCGCGCTGAACCACACATCCGGCGCCGCATTGATCAGGTCCTCGGGAAACGGGTGCGGCTGGGCGAACCAGAACCAGTGGTAATAGCCAAGCGCGAACGCCATGTCGGTGCGCTCGAAGTGCTCCACCGTCGGCACGATGTCCATGACCGCGAGCGATTGCACGCGGCCCGGGTTGTCAAGGGCCACCCGGGCGCCGCGGTCGTGGCTGACCACGCCGAACCGCTCGTGGCCGAGCGCCGTCATCAGCTCCGCCATGTCGCGCGCCATGGCCACCTTGGCATAGGGCGCGTGGTCGGCGGTGGGACCCGGCTTGAAGCTGCCGCCGTAGCCGCGCAGGTCCGGGCATACAAGGGTGAACCGCTCCGCCAAGGCCGGGGCAACGGCGTGCCACATGGCATGCGTCTGCGGGTTGCCGTGCAGCAGCAGCAAGGGCGGGCCGGAGCCGCCGCGGCGCAGCCGAAGCGCGCCGCCGCCCACGCGGACGGTCGTCAACTCGAAATCCCTGAAAAAGTCGGCCATTCAAGCCCCGCGTTCAGCCAGGGCAAGCATAGCATCGGGCAATGCCGACAGGCCAAGCACGGCCTCCGATTGACGCGGCGGCACCGGGATGTGGTATCCCACGCCCGATGCCGAGCACGAGAAAGCGACCCCACCGCAACCGTCCCGCAGTCCGGGCCGTCCGGTGAGCGCGCTTCGGGACGGCGGGGTGGTGGTGATCGGGGCAGGGACGGCCGGGTTGTCCGCGGCGCTGCACCTGCGCCGGCATGGCGTGCCGGTGGTGGTGCTGGAAGCGTCCGGCCGCATCGGCGGACGGGCCTGCACCTCATGCCCGGCGCTGCTCGGCCATGCGGCGTTCGACCACGGCGCGTCCTGGCTGCACGCGGCACAGCGCAACCCGCTGACCGTCTTTGCCCACCCTGGCGAGGACACGCTGACTAATTCCGACGACGCCCGGACCGAGCGGCTGTTTGTCGCCGGCCGCCCCGCCGACGCCGGCGAGCAGGCCGCCTACGACGCCGCCTGGGACCGCCTCGACGAGGCCGTCGCCCCGGCGCTCGCGGCGGGTCAAGAGGACCGCAGCCTCGCCGAGGCGATGGCGCCGATGCAGGACGACCCCTGGGCCGCGACGGTCGCGGGCTGGGAGGGCGCGATCATCGCCGCCGCCGACGCGGACGTGCTGAGCCTGCGGGACTGGTGGCAAAACCGGCTGGACGGCCCCAACCTGACCGTGCGCGGCGGCTTGGGCGCCTTTGTCGCCCGGCGCCTCGCGACCGATGTCGAACTGAACACTCCTGTGACCGCCATCGCCTGGGATGGCGCGGCCGGGGTGCGGGTGGAGACCGCGCGTGGGACAATCCGCGCGGCGGCCTGCATCGTCACCGTGTCGACCGGCGTGCTGGCCTCCGGCGCGATCCGCTTCATGCCGGCCCTGCCGCATCCGGTGCAGGCGGCGATTGCCGGGCTGCCGATGGGGCTGTTGTCCAAGGTGGCGCTGCCTGCCGCCGAGGCGGACCGGCTTGGGCTGCCGCCGGACACCAGCCTTGCCCGGCAAATGGCCGAGGGCCGCGCCAACATGGCGTTCATCGCCTGGCCCGGCGGCGCGGACCACGTCATCGGCTTCGTCGGCGGGCGGGCCGCTTGGGCCTTGGCGGGCGATCCCGCGGCGGCGGAGGCGCTGGCTCGGGACGAACTGCGGGCCATGCTGGGCAGTGCCGCGCGGCTGGGGGACGGCGCCGTGACAACCGGCTGGGCCATGGACCCGTTCGCGCTCGGCGCCTATGCCTACGCGCCGCCGGGCCAGGCCGGGATGCGGGGCGTGCTGGAAGCGGCGTTCCCGGCGGAGCGCCTGCTGTTCGCCGGCGAGGCCTGCCGCACCGACGGGCTGGCCGGCACGGTCGGCGGCGCGTTCGCCAGCGGCAAGGACGCCGCCGCCCGGCTAATGCATCTCTTGCAGCCGGGCCAGCAGGAAGTCGCGGAACACCGCGACGCGCTTTGAGTTGCGCAGTTCCTCGGGGTACACGAAGTATACCTCGACCTTTGGCGCCTTGAGGTCCGGCAACAGCTGGGTCAGCCCGTCGAGGTCGTCGGTCATCCAGTCCGGCAGCACGCCGATGCCCATGCCGGAGCGGATCGCCAGTGCCATCGCGTGCAGGCTGTTGACCTCCAGCAGCGCCCGGCGCGGCTGTCCGGCCCGCCGCCCGGCCTCCGCCAGCCAGTCGATGTCGGGCACCGGCGGGCGGTAGTCGCCGAACAGGATGATCTTGTGGTCGTCCAGCTCCTCCGGCCGGGCCGGCGTGCCGTGCTTCTTGAGATAGTCCGGGTGCGCCACCACCAGCCATTTGATCTGCATCAGGTGCCGCTGCACCAGGTCCGGCTGCTTCGGCGGATGCATGCGGATGGCGACGTCGGCCTCCCGCATCGCGAGGTCGAGGTCGGTGTCGTCGAGCAGCAGGGTCATCGTCACGTCGGGGTACATGTCGAGGAAGCCTTGCAGCCGCGGCGCGAGCCAGGTGGAGCCGAAGCCCACGGTCGTCGTCACCTTGATCCGCCCGGCCGGCTTCTCCTTGCTCTCGGTGAGCAGCGCCTCGGTCATCGCGAGCTTGGCGAACACCTCCCGCACCGTGCGGTTCAGGCTTTCCCCCTGCTCGGTCAGGATCAGGCCGCGGGCGTGGCGGTGGAACAGCGGCACCTGCAACGCTTCTTCCAGCGCCGAGATCTGGCGGGATACCGCGGATTGGCTGAGGTTCAGCGTTTCCCCGGCATGTGTGAAGCTGCCGGCCTCCGCGACGGCATGGAAGACGCGCAGCTTATCCCAATCCATGCCCTTGCCCGTCTCCTATCGACCCGGTGCCGACTCGGCGCGGGACTCTCCGATAGCCTAAACTGGAAGATGGGCAAGTAGCTATTGGTTGTGGGGTGGTTTGAGGCTTGGGTCCGGTAAGGGGTCGGTCCTGGCTATTGGCAACGGCTCGTTACGATGGGACATTTCCGTTCCGTGCAAGGAAACCCTTTCTGTGCCCCGTATCGCCTGTCTCCACACGGCCGAGAGCAACGTTGAGGTGTTCGATGCAGCCTTGAGGCAGCTAGACTTGGCCGGTGTGGAACTGCGCCACTCCGTGCGTGCCGACCTGCTCGCCGCTGCGGAGCGCGCTGGCAGGCTGACGCCGGCCATCGCTGCACAGACGGCTGAGGCGCTGCGCGAGTTGTGCGACGGGGCCGATGCGGTCCTTCTTACCTGCTCGACTTTGGGACCGGCTGCTGAGACTGCCATGGAAACCACGCCCATTCCGGTCATGCGTGTTGATGCTGCCTTGGCCCATGAAGCCGTCAAGGACGGAGGAAAGGTCGCCGTCTTGTGTGCCGTCGCGACGACGGTCGAGCCTACAAGGCTCTTGTTTGAGGAGGCAGCGTTTAGGACGGGGGCGGAAGTTGCCGTGCATCTCGTTCCCCACGCCTGGGAAGCATTCAAGACTGGAGACCGTGACCGCTACTTGGCCATGATTGCACAAGCTGCCGATGAAGCGATGCGGTCCGGGGCCACTCGGGTCGCACTTGCCCAGGCATCCATGGCCGGCGCCGCCACTCTCGTTGCTGCTGATCAATAGCCACTTAACAGCCCCATGGCGGGCCTCGCGGCGGCTGTCGCGGCGGCGTCATAGGACTGCCGAGGTCGCAAACCGACGGCCGAACCGAAATACCCTAGATCACTTTGCCGCTTGCGCCGCCGGCTGTGCTTGCAACGTCAAGCATCTTTGTGCCTCCAACGCCGCGATGTACCTGTCCCAGCGCTGGTAACTACCTGATGCCAGTGCTTGTCCGGCACGTCGCCGGCTGCGAATACGCCGGACACGGAGGCCTGGATTGAGGCCGGGTCAGCGACCAACTGCGGTGGGACGCCGGGACCCGTCTAGTCGTAGAGCACACGACCGAGGGCGTGCTCCTCAAACCGCTCACCACCGCCTTCGCGCGGACCCGGCCGGAAGACGTGTTCGGCAGCCTTTCCACCAAAGGCCGGCCGAAATCAGTCGAAGAGATGGAGACGGGGATCAGGATGGAGGCCAAACGCCGGCATGCACACGGTCGATACTAACGTCATCGTCTGTTACCTGACCGGCGACGACCCGGCCCAAGCGGCCAAGGCCCGCGCCGTGATCGGCCAGATGCCGGTGTTCGTCTCAAGGACCGTTATGCTGGAGGCGGAGTGGGTGCTGCGCGGCGTCTATGATCTGCCGTCGAAGCAGATCATAGAGGCCGCGCTTTTGCCGGACTTCCGGGCATCGCGGTCGAGGATGCCGGGATGGTCGCCCGGGCGATGGACTGGGCCGACGCAGGCATGGACTTTGCCGACGCCCTTCACCTAGCGGCTGCGGCCGAATGCGAAAGCTTTCTGACGTTTGATGGGCGGCTCGCACGGGCCGGAAAGCGCCTCAGCGGCATGTCGATCACAGTCCCCTAACTACTCCGCCGCTTGCGCCGCCGGCTGCGCCTGCAACGTCAGGAACTTCTCCGCTTCCAACGCCGCGATGCACCCGGTCCCGGCCGCGGTGATCGCCTGGCGCCAGTGCTTGTCCTGCACGTCGCCGGCCGCGAACACGCCGGGCACGGAGGTCTGGGTGAGGCCGGGCTTGGTGGCCACGTAGCCTTCCTCGTCCAACTCGACCTGCCCGCGGAAGATCGTCGTGTTGGGCGTGTGGCCGATGGCGATGAACACGCCGTCCACCGGCAGTTGGCTCAGCGCGCCCGTGCGGACGTTCCGCAGCGTGAGTCCGGTCACGACTTCGGGCTGTCCGCCGCCTGTGACTTCCTCTACGGCGCTGTCCCACAAGACGGCAACCTTGGGATGGCTGAACAGGCGCTTCTGCAAAATCTTCTCGGCGCGCAGGCTGTCGCGCCGGTGCACCAGCGTCACCTTGTCGGCGTGGTGGGTCAGATACAGCGCCTCCTCGACCGCGGTGTTGCCGCCGCCGATCACCGCCACCTGCTTGCCGCGGTAGAAGAACCCGTCGCAGGTCGCGCAGGCCGACACGCCCGCGCCCTGCAGCCGCTTCTCCGACGGCAGGCCCAGCCAGCGCGCCTGCGCCCCGGTCGCGATCACGGCGGTCTCGGCGAGGTACACGTCGCCGGAGTCGCCCACGCAGCGGAACGGACGGCGCGAGAAATCGACGCTCATCAGGAGATCGTTAATGATGCGCGTGCCGACGTGCTCGGCCTGCTTGGCCATCTGCTCCATGAGCCAGGGGCCTTGGATGGCGCTCTCGAACCCCGGGTAGTTCTCCACGTCGGTCGTGATCATCAACTGTCCGCCGGGCTGCAGGCCGGAGACCAGAATCGGGTCCAGCCCGCCGCGCGCTGCGTAGATCGCTGCCGTGTAGCCGGCCGGCCCGGCGCCGATAATCAAAACTTGGGTATGGATCGTCTGTGGCATGGCGGCGCGGTTCCTTTGGCTCGGCCGATCATATCGGCAGACACGCCGCGCCGCGCAAGCGAGTCCGTGCGTGCGGGTGTTCAGGCCGGGTCTTCCGTAATATTGTTGCGTGGCACAGAGGACGAGCCGCTTGATGAAGCTAGATGGCGATGACGTGGCGGAGCTGGACGAGGTCGACCGGCGCATCCTGGCCGAGCTTCAGGTGGACGGCCGCATGACCAACGTCGAGCTGGCCCGGCGGGCCGACATCACGGCACCCCCCTGCCTGCGCCGGGTCCGCCGGCTGGAGGAGGCCGGCATCATCCGCGGCTACCACGCCGACACCGACCCGGCCCGCCTGGGATGGGAGATCGTGTTCTTCGCGCTGATCGGCCTCGACAGCCAGAAGGAGACGGTGCTCTCGGCGTTCGAGGCCGAAGTGGCGGAGTGGCCCGAGGTGCGGGAATGCCACATGATCCGCGGCGGCGGCGACTTCCTGCTGCGCCTGGTGGCGCGGGACACGGCGCATGAGAACGCGCTGACCCGACGCCTCACCGGCGCCCCCTCGGTGAGCCGGGTGCAGACCTTGCAGACCATCCGCACCAGCCGCAGCCTGGCCGGCGTGCCCCTGTAGCGGCGGCCCGGTCAGTAGGTCCGTGGGCGCGCGACCGCACGGTACACCAGCAGGATGATGACCGCGCCGACCACCGCCCCGATGAACCCGGCCGACTGGCCCGGCCCATACCAGCCCAACGCCTGGCCCAGGAAGGTCGCGACCATCGCGCCGGCGATCCCGAGCAGGACGGTGATGATGAATCCGCCGGGGTCGCGGCCCGGCGTCAGCATCTTGGCCACCAGCCCGGCAAGCCCGCCGATGATGATGGCGCCGATGAACGAGATCATGGGAACACTCCGGCCGTGTGCAAAAAACGCCTTTCGTCCCGCGGCGCAGCGGTTGTCGCGGACGATGGCACAGCCCCGATTGACGCGCCAGCATGGCCCGCAGATCAGAAACGCATGGTGCTGCTGGCCCTGCTTGTCCTGACCCTGATCCGCCTCCTCGTCGCGGGAACGACGCCGCTGTCGGAGGACGAGGCGTATTACTGGGTATGGTCGCACGCGCTGGCGCCGGGCTACCTCGACCATCCGCCGATGGTGGCGCTGTGGATTCGGGCAGGCACCTGGATAGCGGGCGAGGGCGCGCTGGGCGTGCGGCTGCTGGCGCCGCTGTCGGCCGCGGCCGGCTCGGTGCTGGTGGCGCAAACGGCGGAGCTGCTGTTCCCCGGACGGCGGTTCGGCTTGCCCGCGGCGGCGTTGCTGAACGGCACGCTGCTGGTCGGGGCAGGGGCGGTGACGATGACACCGGACACGCCGCTGCTGCTGTTCTGGGCGACGACGCTATGGGCGCTGGCGCGGCTGCTGCGGTCCGGCGATGGACGGTGGTGGCTGGCGGTGGGCGTGTTCGCCGGGTGCGCGGCCGCGAGCAAGTATACCGGCGGCTTCCTGGGCCTCGGCATCGTGCTGTGGCTTCTGTGGGTGCCCGGGCTGCGCCGCTGGTTTCGCGGCGTTTACCTTTGGCTGGGCGGCGTGCTGGCCGCGGCGGTGTTCACGCCCGTGGTGCTGTGGAACGCGGAGCACGGCTGGGCCAGCTTCGCCAAGCAGGGCGGGCGGACCGGCGACTGGGACCCGGGCGCCGCGCTGCGCCACTTGTCGGAGCTGTTGGGCGGGCAGGCGGGTTTGGCGACGCCCTTGGCGTTCGTCCTGCTCTCGGCTGGGGTGTGGGTCGCCGTCCGGCGCGCGGCTGGGCGGGACCCGGCTTGGTCGCTGCTTGCCGCGCTGACAGTGCCGGGCCTGCTGGTGTTCGTGCAGCACGCGGTGGGAGACCGGGTGCAGGCGAACTGGCCGGCCATCGTGTATCCCGCCGCCGCGGTCTGCGCCGCCGGGCTGGGCTGGCGCTTGTGGCGGCCCGCGGTGGCGCTCGGCTTGGCGGTCACGGCGGTGGCCTATGTGCAAGGCGCCGCGGCGCCGTTCCCGCTGCCGCGGCGGCTGGACCCGATCCTGATCCGGCTCGGCGGCTGGGACGGGGTATCCCGCGATTTGGAGGCGATGCGGCAGCGGCAGGGCGTGGCTTGGGTCGCGTCCGAGGCGTACGGCCTCGCCAGCCTGCTCGCCTGGCGGGCGCCGCCGGGCGTGCACGTGCTGGGGGCGGAGGACCGCTGGACGCTGTTCCGCCTGCCGCAGGTCAGCGACACCGGGCCGGGGCTGCTGCTGGTGAGCCAGCGCCGGTCCGCGCCGCCGGACCCGGCCTATTGGGCGACGGCCCAGCAGGTCGGCCAGGTGGTCCGCACCCGCGGCAGCGCGCCGGACGGGGTGGAGGCGGAGCGGTTCCGCGTTTATCGTGTCACCCAACGGCCAGGCGCATCCTTCGCCAGCCTGCCGCACCCAGGAGGGCACGATGCAGCTTCCGACCCATGACGACGTGGCCGCCGCCGCCCGGCGGATCGCCGGGCGCGTCGTCCGCACCCCCACGCTCCGCAACGCGCGGCTGGACGAACTGACCGGCGGCACCGTGCTGCTCAAGGCCGAGGTCCTGCAGAAGACCGGCAGCTTCAAGCTGCGCGGCGCGACCAATGCCGCCCTGCAGCTCACGGAGGCCGAGCGCCGGGCCGGCCTGGTGACGCACTCCTCCGGCAATCACGGCCAGGCGCTGGCCTGCGCCGCGCAATCCATCGGCGCCGCCGCCACGATTTTCATGCCGGCCGACGCGCCGCAGGTGAAGATCGACAGCACGCGGCGCTGGGGGGCGGAGATCGTGCACTACGACCGCGCGACCGACGACCGGGAGGCGCTGACCCGGCAATACGTCGAGCGCACCGGCGCCTCCTTGATCCCGCCGTTCGACCATCCCCACGTCATCGCCGGGCAGGGCACCGCGGCGCTGGAACTGTTCGAGGACGCGGGCGGGCTGCCAATCGATTCGCTGCTGGTCTGCACGGGCGGCGGCGGCTTGATCGCCGGGTGGGCGCTGGCGGCCGAGGGCGTGCGGCCCGGCGCCGAGATCATCGCGGTGGAGCCGGAGGGGTCCGACGACACCGGGCGCTCGCTCCGCGGCGGCGAGCGGGTCGGCAACGCGCCGGGTGCTTCAGAACTCTGCGACGCTCTGCTGGCCAAGATGCCGGGGGAGCTGACCTTCGCGGTGAACCGTACCCGGCTCGCGGGCGGCATCACGGTGACGGACGCCGAGGTGATGGCGGCCATCGCCTTCGCCTTCACCCACCTGAAACTCGTCGTCGAACCCGGCGGCGCCGTGTGCCTGGCGGCCCTGCTGTCCGGCCGTTTCGATGCGCGCGGGCGCGTGGTGGGCGCCGTGCTGAGCGGCGGCAACGTGGACCCGGCGGTGTTCGCGCGCGCCTTGGCCGCCTGAAATGCTGCATTAGCGAAGCATTAAGCCTTCTGCCGCATCTTGCCGCGACATCAGCGGGGTTGGGGTATGAGCGGCACGAAAAAAGCCAAGCCGACGATCGTCATCCGAAAGGAGGAGGTGGTCGAGGGCGGGCATCACGGCGGCGCGTGGAAGGTGGCCTACGCCGACTTCGTCACGGCGATGATGGCGTTCTTCCTGTTGATGTGGCTGCTGAACGCCACGACGGAGGCGCAGCGGATCGGCCTGGCCGATTACTTCAGCCCCAGCAGCGTGACATCGCACAACAGCTCCGGTTTCGGTGCGCCGTTCGGCGGGCTGACGCCGAACGTCGAGGGATCGCTGGCCTCGGACCGGGGCGCCGTCCAGCTCACGCCCGGCCCGACCCACCCGATCATGAGCCCGGACGACAGCGAGGACGACGATGCAGCCCCGTCCAAGCCGCGGACCAGCGGGCCATCGCTGCTCACCGTGGCGCAGGATGACGGCGCGGCGGCGCAGGCGGCCAATGGCCAAGCAACGGAGCCGCCCGGCGCGGCACGCCCGCCGGCAGCCCGGACGCTGCCGCCCGTCAAGGACCCAGTGGCCGAGGCCGAGCGCGGGCAGCGCGAACGCAACGCCTTCGAGCAGGCGGCGGAGCAAATTCGCGAGGCCGTCCGCGCGGACCCGGCGCTCGCCGGGCTGGCAAAGCAACTCGCCATCGACCTCACGCCCGAGGGGCTGCGTATCCAAATCCTGGACGAGGACAAGCAGCCGATGTTCGGCTTCGGAACCTCCGCGCTGAACGACCGTGCCCGTTCCCTGCTGTCCAAGGTGGCCCCGGTGCTGCTGCGCCTCACCCAGCCTATCGCCATCGACGGCCATACCGACGCGGCGCCTTACCGCGGCGGGGACCGCAGCAACTGGGACCTTTCGGCGGAGCGGGCCAACGCCACGCGCCGCCTGCTGACCGACGCCGGCCTGCCGGAGGGGAGAATCCGCAGCGTGGCGGGCCATGCCGACCGCGACCCGCTGCTGCCGGCCGAGCCGTTGGCCGCTGCGAACCGCCGCATCGCCGTGCTGGTCCTGCGAGACCGGCCCGTGGCCGGGGGGCGCTGAGCCATGCTGACCATCGGCGGACTCGGCTTCCTGCTGGCCTGCGTGTTCGGCAGCTACATCATGTCCGGCGGCAGCCTGGAGCCGCTGATCGAGGCGATGCCGTTCGAGCTGCTGACCATCGGCGGCGCAGCCATCGGCACCTTCGTGATGTCGAACAGCATGCACGACGTGAAGCACACCCTGGGCGGCTTCAAGAAGATCATGGGCGGTGCCAAGTTCACCAAGCCGCACTACGTCGAGCTGCTGAGCCTGCTGTTCCTGTTCTCCCGCCTGGCCAACACCAAAGGCCCCATGGCGCTGGAACCGCACATCGAGAACCCGACGGAAAGCACCGCCTTCCAAAAGTTCCCGCGCATCCTGGCCAACCATCACGCCCGGGACATGATCTGCGACTACCTGCGCATGGTCGGCATGAACGCCGACGACCCGCACCAGATCGAAGACCTCATGGGCCGCGAGCTGAAGAAGACCCTGCACGAGGAGCTGCACGGCGCCCACGCGCTGCAGAACATGGCGGACGCTCTGCCGGCGCTCGGAATCGTCGCGGCGGTGCTGGGCGTGATCAAGACCATGTCGCACATCAACGAGCCGCCGGCGGTGCTGGGCGCCATGATCGGCGGCGCGCTGACCGGCACTTTCCTGGGCGTGCTGCTGGCCTACGGCATGGCGGGACCCTTCGCGGCCCGGCTGAAAGGGGTCATTGAAGAGGAAAGCAAGTACTTCGAGGTGATCCGCGCCGTCTTGGTCGCGCACCTGCACGGCAATGCGCCGCAGATCAGCGTGGAGACCGGGCGCAAGATGGCGCCGAACCAGCACATGCCGAGCTTCGCCGAGCTGGAAACCGCGGTGCAGGCCGTGCAGCTCTGACCACTACCGGCACTCAGGGCACGGCGGCGCGGCCGGCCCTGATCTCCGCCAGGCCCCGCCGCGCCGTGCCGTCCGGGGCGAAGTTCGCCGGGTCCAGCCAGGCCAGCAGCGCGTCGCGGCAGGGCGGCCACTCGTCGCCCACGATGCTGAAGAACGCCGTGTCCCGCAGCCGCCCCTTCGTGACCTGGTGCGCCCGCAGCGCGCCCTCATAGGTGAAGCCCAGCCGCTCCGCCGCCCGGCGGGACGGCGCGTTCAGCGCGTTGCATTTCCAAACCAGTCGGCGATAGCCGAGGTCGTCGGCCGCGAGCCGCAGCAGCAGGAACATCGCCTCCGTCGCCGCCCGGGTGCGCTGCATCCGGGGCGCGAACCAGATGTGGCCCAACTCGATGGCCGCGTGCGCCGGCTGGATGTCCATGAGCGTGAGCCAGCCGGACACGGCGCCGGTGGCCACGGGACGCACCGCCCAGGCCATCGGGTCGTGCGTGCTGGCGAACCCGGCAACGAAGGCGGCCATCGACTCGCCGGAGGGGAATGGGCCGTAGCCCAGGTAGTCCCAGCTCTCATTCGCGGCCGGGTCCTGCTGCGCCGCCTGCCACAGCTCCTCGGCATGGCGCCGGTGCAGCGGTTCGAGCACCACGGACTGCCCGCGCAGGGCTGTGCGCGCCGGCAGGGGGCGGGGCGTGGGATCGACGGACGGTCCGAGCGGGCGAGAGGTCATGGTTGGCATCCTGCCACCGCCGCCGGCACGGCGCGCGGGCAAATTCACCACGGACCGCATCCCGGGCCTGAAAACGCCACATTCCGTCAAGACGCGCGGCCCCGCTTGCGGCATCATCGGCGGCGGGACCAATCCCCCAAACTGGCGACGCCCCGGCGAGGCGCCGCATAAACATCAGCAAAAGGCAGAGGCGCTCATTATGGATGAAGCCGAACCGGCCAGCACCTATCCCACGGCCTACGCAAGCTGGCGGGCCGATCCCGAGGCGTGGTGGGCGGAGGCGGCCGAGGGCATCGCCTGGACCCGGCGCTGGGACCGGGTGTTCGACCCGGGCCTCGGCGCCGCCGGACAGTGGTTCGCGGGCGGCATGCTCAACGTTTCGGAGAACTGCCTGGACCGCCATGTGGAGGCCGGGCGCGGCGGGCAGGCCGCGCTGATCTGGGACAGCCCGATGGCCGGCGAGGTCCGGTCTTACACCTACGCCGAGCTGCACGGCCGGGTCGCCCGCGTGGCCGGGGCGCTCGCGGCGCTGGGCGTCGTGGCTGGCGACCGCGTCGTGGTCTACATGCCCATGGTGCCGGAGGCGGTGATCGCCATGCTGGCCTGCGCCCGGCTTGGCGCCGTGCATTCCGTGGTGTTCGGGGGCTTCGCCGCAGCCGAGCTTGCCAAGCGCATCGAGGACGCCGAGCCGCGGGCGGTCGTCTCCGCCTCTTGCGGGCTGGAGCCGGGGCGCGTCGTCGCCTACAAGCCGCTGCTGGACGCCGCCATCGCGTTCAGCGCGCATAAGCCCGGCGCCTGCCTCATCCTGCAGCGCCCGATGCTGGCCGCCGAAATGGTTCCGGGGCGCGACCATGACTTCGCGGAGGCGGAGGCCGCCGCGGCGCCGCACCCCCCTGTCCCGGTCGCCGCCACCGACCCGCTCTACATCCTTTACACCTCCGGCACGACGGGCAAGCCGAAGGGCGTGGTGCGCGACGCCGGGGGCTACGCCGTGGCGCTGCGGGCGTCCATGCACATGATCTATGGCGCAAAGGCCGGCGACGTGTATTGGTGCGCCAGCGACGTGGGCTGGGTGGTCGGGCACAGCTACATCGTTTACGCGCCGCTGCTGGCCGGCTGCACGACGGTCCTGTACGAGGGCAAGCCGGTCGGCACGCCCGACCCCGGCGCGTTCTGGCGCGTTTGCGCCCAGTACGGGGTCCGGGTGCTGTTCACCGCGCCCACGGCGCTCCGGGCGATCAAGCAGCAGGATCCGGAGGGGCGGCACATGGCGCGGCATGACCTGAGCCGCCTTGATGCCTTGTTCCTGGCCGGGGAGCGGTGCGACCCGCCGACTGCCAACTGGATCGCCGGCAAGCTGCGCCGGCCGGTCGTGGACCATTGGTGGCAGACGGAGACCGGTTGGCCGATCACCGCCGGGTTCCGCGGCTACGGCTTGTTTCCCTTCAAGCCCGGCGCCGGCGGCCGTCCGTGCCCCGGCTACGACGTGCACGCGCTGGACGACGGCGGCGCCCCCCTGCCGCCGGGCGAGGTCGGCAACCTGGCGATCCGCTTGCCGCTGCCGCCGGGCTGCGCGCCGACGCTGTGGCGCAACGCGGAGGGGTTCCGGGCAGCCTACCTGCTGGACTATCCCGGCTGGTACCGCACCGGCGATGCCGGGCAGGTGGACGCGGACGGCGACGTCTGGGTGATGGGGCGCACGGACGACGTGATCAACGTCGCCGGCCACCGCCTGAGCACCGGCGCGATGGAGGAGGTGCTGGCCAGCCACCCGGACGTGGCGGAATGCGCCGTGGTGGGTGCGGCCGACGCGCTGAAAGGCCAGGTGCCGCTCGGCCTCGTGGTGCTGAAAGCCGGCGCAGAGCGGGACCCTGGGGCGGTCGCCCGGGAACTGGTGGCGCTGGTGCGCGAAAGGATCGGGCCGGTCGCCGCGTTCAAGAACGCCCGAGTCGTGCAGCGCCTGCCCAAGACCCGGTCCGGCAAGATCCTGCGCGGCAGCATCCGCAAGCTGGCCGACGGCGACGACGCTCCGGCTCCGCCCACCATCGACGACCCGACGATCCTGGACGAGATCCGCGCCGTGCTGGTCAGACGAACTTGAGCAGCAAAACGCCGCCCACGATGCCCGCCGCGGTCAGGCTCGTCACCAGGGTCAGCCGGCGCTCGATGAACTCGCGCACTGGCTCGCCGAACCGCCGGAGCAGCGCGGCCACCAGGAAGAACCGCGCCCCCCGGGTCAGCGCGCTGGCCGCCATGAACACGCCGAAGTTGAAGTGCGCGAGGCCGGAGGTGATGGTGACGATCTTGTAGGGGATCGGCGTCAGGCCTTTGATCAGGATGACCCAAAGCCCGTACTGGTTGAACTTGTCCACGAACGCCTGGGCCGCGTCCTCATAATGGTAGAAACGGATCAGCGGCCCCGCCACCTGGTCATACAGCGCGTAGCCGATGAAGTAGCCCAATGCGCCGCCGATCACGCTCGCCACGGTGCAGATCAACGCCAGGCGGTATGCCCGCTCCGGCCGGGCCAGCGCCATGGGGACCAGCAGCGCGTCGGGCGGCACCGGGAAGAAGCTGCTTTCGGCGAAGCTGATCAGCGCCAGCCAAACCGGCGCGCGCCGGTCGGCGGACAAGGCGAGCACGCGGTCGTAGAAGCGGCGGAGCATGGCAACTCTCCAGACAATGGCCGTGCCATGCCACGCCGCGCCGCCCTCCGCAAATCCCGTGGCTTCCTAGCCGCCCATCCTGCCGTTAGGATTTGTGGACCTTTCAAGACTGGACCTTTGATGATGTTTCGCTCCGCCCAACTTGCCGCAGCACTTTCGCTTGCCCTGGCGGCATTGCCCGGCGGCGCTTCCGCCGCGACCCAGGACGCCCGCCAGCCGCCGCATGCCTGGCTGTTCGGCACTTGGACCGGCGGCATCTTCCCGGTGCCGAGCGGATTGTCGAGTCAAGCCTGCTTGTCGCAGCCGGTGGTGATCTTCACCCGCGACCTCGTGCTCCGCGCCACCCTGACCGAGCAGGTGCTGACGCAGCGCGAAATCGAGACGGCGCGCAGCTCGCCGCAGGGGACCGAGTTCCGTTTCGCCGCAGCGCCGGGCGGCGGGTCCGGCCTGCTGGACAGCGGCGTCGGGCGCGCGAACGGCTTCGGCTGTACCTCGCCGGATGAGCTGCACGTGCAGCGCCGGGGGGAGAACGAGATCGCCTTCCCCGGCTGCGCCGACTTCCCCAACCCGCTGATCCGTTGCCAGGCCCGGTGATCGCGTCCCGCTGACCGCGTTCCCGCATCCGCCCGCCGCGATGCGCGCCGCGCTGGACGCGCTCGTTGCCGCCGACCCGCGGCTGGCCCGCATCGAAGCGGTGGCGGGTCCGCTGCCCTGGCGGGTCCGCGGCGGCGGGTTCGCCGGGCTGCTGCAGATCGTGGTTGGGCAGCAGATCAGCAACCAGGCGGCGCTTGCGATCTGGCGGCGGCTGGAGTCGCATCCACGCCTGCTGCAGCCAGAGGGGTTATTGACAGCGGAAGAGGCCACCCTGCGCGGCGTCGGGCTGTCCCGACCCAAAGTGGCCCATGCGCGGTCGCTGGCCGAGGCGTTTGTCAGCGGGCAGCTTTCGGCGGAGACGCTGGCGGCGCTTTCGGACTTCGACGCCATCGCTGCGATCACCGCCGTCCGTGGCCTCGGTCCCTGGACGGCGGAGGTTTACCTGATTTTCGCGTTGCAGCGGCAGGATGTGTTCCCGGCCGGGGACATCGCGCTGGCGGGTGCTGCGGCCGACATTCTGGATTTGCCATGCCGGCCGAACCCGAGGACACTCCGCCTGCTGGCCAACGCTTGGCACCCGAGCCGCGCTCTCGCAGCCCGGCTGCTATGGCATCGTTGGCGGTACCTGACAGGCCGTCCCAGCTTCGACGACGCGCCGTCTGCCCCAGCGTTTGCTGATTCGGTGCTTGCTGGTCCGGGCTGAAATCGCGCTTGTTAAAAAGGATGGTGCCCAGGGGCGGAGTCGAACCACCGACACTGCAATTTTCAGTCGCATGCTCTACCAGCTGAGCTACCTGGGCCTCGACCGGACGTACGCAGATCCGGCGAAGCAGCTTGCTACCCCAGCCAATCCCACGGATCAAGCCCGGCTGGCGGTTCAGCCGCGATATAAAGCGCCGGTCTCGACGCTGCTGTCCGGCGGGTCCTCGTCCAGTTCCGGCGGCGGGCCGGAGATCGCGTAGGCGCCGCCGAACCAGCGGCCCAGGTCGACGTCGGCGCAGCGGGCCGAGCAGAACGGGCGTACCCGGGCCGCCGCGGCGCCCCCGGTCGGAACGGGCTTGCCGCAGATCGGGCAGGGCTGTGCTGCGGGCTTCGGCGATGATGCGTCAGGCACGGGCTGTCCTTTCAATCGCGGTGCGGCCCGGCGGCAAAGACGGGTCGGACGCCACAATCAAGGAACGCCCGGTGCGCCGTGCAAGGTCGGGCAGGGCAGCCGGGTCCCCTGCTAAAGCCGCCGCCACATCCGGGGCGGCGCGCAACCGGAACGCCGCCGCAGGCTCCGCGGCGGCGGCCTGCATGATCGCCCGCAGCGCCGACAAGCCCGCGGCGTGCGGGCCGTTCAGCAGTTCATGCAATGGCGGATGGACCCGGCGGCGCATGATCTCCGCAAGACCCAGCGCCGAGAACCCGAGGAAGCGTGGCCGGAGGGGATCGCCGGCCAAAACCTGGGCGAAGTCCGACGCCAGCGCGGTCCGCTGCCGCACGCCCAGCCCGGCCACGTCGACCATAATGGCGCCGGACAGGTTGCGCAGCCGGATCTGCCGGGCCAGGGCGGGCAGCATGGCGCGGTTGGCTGCCATTTGCGCCGCATGCTTCGGCTGCCGGTCGGCGCTGGCGCTGCCGGCGTCCACGTCGATGGCGACCAAAGCGGGCGTGGGATGGATGCTGGCGCGCATGCCGCCGGGCAGATCAAGGCCAGGGTCGGCCAGCGCGTCGATGGAACCGGCCAGCGCATCGTCCAGCACGGCTCCAATCGTGATCCGCTCCCTCAGCATCGGGCGGAGTGCCGCGGCCACGCCGTGGTCGTCGATTTGCACAGGTGCCGTAGGATGCAGGGCGGCCAGACGCTCCACCGCGCCGGGTCCGCGGGCCAACAGCGCCGGCGGCCCGGTGCCGGCCAGAACACGGTCGGCGTCGCTGACGCGGGCGCTGAGGCGCGGCCCCTTGCCGCCCTGGGCCGACCGGGTGATCCGCACGGCCACCGCCATGCCGTCCGACACCGCGTCCGCGCCCTCGCTGTCCGGCAGAAAGCCTTCTGTTTCCGGCAGCGCGACGAAGGCGCCGGCCATGGCAGGCATGCGGGCCGCAACACGGCCGCGATACAGGTCGCCCACCCCGTCCGGGCGGCCCGGCCGCCACAGCGCATAGTCGATCAGCCCGCCATCCCCCACCACCGCCGCCCGCAGCTCGCCGGGGCTGCACGCGACCAGGATGCGCGCGCTCACGGCACGGGGTAGCCGCGCCCGCGCAGCAGTTGCGCCACCTCGAACAGCGGCAGGCCGACCACGCCGCTGTAGCTGCCGGACAGGAAGCGGGCGAACCCGGCCGCGCGGCCCTGGATGGCGTAGCCGCCGGCCTTGCCGACCCCTTCGCCGCACGCCGCATAGGCGTCGAGCTGCTCGGGCGCCAAGCGGGAGAACGCGACGACGCTGTCGCACAGGCGCTGGCCGACCCGCCCGTCCGGCCCGACCAGGACGAGCGCCGTCAGCACATGGTGGCGGCGGCCGGACAACAGGGCCATGCAGGCGCGCACATCTTCCTTGTCCGCTGCCTTGGGCATGATGCGGGTGCCGAGCGCCACGACGGTATCGGCTGCCAACACAAAGGTGCCGGGTTCCGCTATCCGCGCCGCCTTTTCCATGGCCATGCGTTCAGCATAGCGGCGCGGCGCCTCGTCCCTGCGCGGTGTTTCGTCGATGTCGGGAGCCGCAATGCGGTCCGGGGCAATGCCGATCTGTGCCAGCAGCGCGAGCCGGCGCGGGCTGGCAGAGGCTAGGACGAGCGGCGCGGACCCCGGATGGGCCATCGCCGGCCCGGTCAGCGGCGGGCCGCCGGCCGGGGGCGGCCTACTTGAAGCGGTCTTATTCGAAACGGCCCTACTTGAAACGGAATGTGATCCGGCCCTTGGACAGGTCATAGGGCGTCATCTCGACGTTCACCCGATCTCCGGCCAGCACGCGGATGCGATTCTTGCGCATCTTGCCCGACGTGTGCGCCAGGATGCTGTGCTCGTTGTCGAGCTTTACGCGGAACATGGCATTGGGCAGCAGCTCCAATACCGTGCCGCTGAATTCGATCATGTCTTCTTTGGACATCAGTTTCCTTGAACTCACAAAACGAGATTTGAATTGATTTCGAGGCGGAATGTGCTCACGCCCGCTCCGGCAATCAAGGCGTCGGGCTTTGGCCGAGGCGCAACGCAACGCTGCGGGCGTGCGCCTGCAATCCTTCGGCCTCCGCCAACGCCACCGCGGCCGGGCCGACCTCGCCGAGGGCGGCGCGGTCGGCCGAGACCCATGTGGTGCGCTTCAGGAAATCGAACACCGACAGGCCCGAGGCAAAGCGCGAGGTCCGCCCGGTCGGCAATACGTGGTTAGGGCCGGCCACATAGTCGCCGATTGCTTCCGGGCAGTGGCGGCCCAGGAACGCCGCCCCGGCATGGCGGATGCGTTCAAACAATGCCGATGGGTCGGCCACCATGATCTGCAGGTGCTCGGGCGCAAGATCGTTGGTCAGCGCCGCCGCTTCTTCCCAGTCGCGGGCCACGATGACGGCGCCGTGGTCCCGCCAGCTCGCCCCGGCGATGGCATGGCGCGGCAGGGTCGGCAGCTCCGCCTCGACGGCGCAGGCGACGGCGTCGGCGAAACCGGCATCCGTGGTAATGAGGATGCTTTGCGCGGCCTCGTCATGCTCGGCCTGCGCCAGGAGGTCCACGGCGACATGCCGCGGGTCGTTGCCGGCGTCCGCGAGGATGACAACCTCGGACGGCCCGGCGATGCTGTCGATGCCGACGCGGCCGAACACCTGGCGCTTGGCCTCAGCGACGTAAGCGTTGCCGGGGCCGACGATGCGGTCCACCGCGGCGATGCTGGCGGTGCCGTAGGCCAGCGCGGCCACGGCCTGCGCTCCGCCGACGCGGTAAATCTCGGTAACGCCGGCGCGCTTGGCCGCGGCCAGCACCAGGGGGTTCAGCACACCGCCGGGGCAGGGCACGCACATGGCGATGCGGCCCACGCCGGCGACCCGGGCGGGCAGGGCGTTCATCAGCACGGAAGACGGATAGGCCGCCTTGCCGCCCGGCACATACAGCCCCACCGCGTCGAGCGGCGACCACCGCATGCCGAGAACCAGCCCAGCCGCGTCCTGCATTCGCAAGTCGGACGGCATCTGGACACGGTGGAACGCCTCGATCCGCTGCGCCGCCAGGTCGAGGGCTGCGGCGAGGTCCGGGGCGATGCCGGCGGAGGCCTGCGCGATCTCGTCTGTCGTGACACGCAAGGTCTCGGGCATCAGCGTTTGCCGGTCGAAGGCCGCCGTGTACTCGCACAGCGCCGCGTCGCCGCGGGCGCGCACGGCGGCGATGATCTCCGCCACCACGCCGTCGACCGCCACGGCCGTGTCCCGGTCCAGCAGCAGGCTGCGGAACGCCTCGGCGAACCCGGCGTCCGCGGTCGAGAGCCGCCTCATGCCGCGCCGGACCCAAGCTGGGCGGCGCGGAAGCGCGCGACCCAGGCGCCGACGGCCTCTGGCTGCGTCTTGAGCGCGGTGCGATTCACAATAAGCCGGCTGGTCACGTGAGCGATCACCTCCGTCTCTTGCAACCCATTCGCCCGCAAGGTGTTGCCGGTCTGCACGAGGTCCACGATCAAGCGAGACAGCCCGAGGCCCGGCGCCAACTCCATCGCGCCGTTCAGGTGCACGATCTCCGCCTGCACCCCGCGCGCTGCGTAGTGGCCGCGGGCGATGTTCGGGTACTTGGTCGCGACACGGACGCGGGACCAGGTGGCGGGGTCATCAGCCCCGACGCTCACCGCCGGCTCCGCCACGCTGACCCGGCACTGCCCGATGCCGAGGTCGAGCGGAGCATAAATCTCCGGGTAGTCGAACTCCATCAGCACGTCGGCGCCGCAGATGCCGATGTGCGCTGCGCCAAACGCCACAAAGGTCGCGACATCGAACGGGCGGACCCGCACGATGTCGAGCGCCGGGTCGTCGGTCGGGAAGCGCAGCCGCCCGCTGTCCTCATCGGCGTAGTCTGCGGCCGGGCGTATCCCGGCGCGCTTCAGCACGGGCGCGCATTCCCCGAGGATGCGGCCTTTGGGCAGCGCCAGGATGATGGGCATCTGGGCCTCCGGCGCGAGGGACGCGGCCGGGAAGGGGGCGGTCATGCAGGCTCCTGGCCGTGGCGGCGTGGATGCGGACACCCGCCGTCTAGCACCCGGCAGCGGCGGCAGGAACCCTCAGCCGGGGATGCGTTCTATGTCCGCGCCGCACGCCGCCAGCTTCTGCTCCAGCGCCTCGTAGCCGCGGTCGAGATGGTACACCCGGTTCACCACCGTCTCGCCCCGCGCCGCCAGGCCCGCCAGCACCAGCGAGACCGAGGCCCGCAAGTCCGTCGCCATCACCGGCGCCCCCGACAGGCGGCGCACGCCGCGCACGATGGCGCTGGCGCCGTGCACGTTGATGTTGGCGCCCATGCGGTTCAGCTCGGGCACGTGCATGAAGCGGTTCTCGAAGATGGTTTCCGTCACCATGGCGGCGCCCTCCGCGACGGACATCAGCGCCATGAACTGCGCCTGCATGTCGGTGGGGAAGCCCGGGTAAGGCTCCGTCATCGCGTCGGCTCCGCGCAAGCCGTTCTTCCGGCGCACCAGGAGCGCGTCGTCCTGCTCCGTCATCTCGACGCCCGCGCTCCGCATCGCGTCGGCGACCGCGCCCAGGTGGGCCAACTGGCCGCCCAGCAGCCGGACCTCGCCTCCGGTGATGGCGGCGGCGCAGGCGTAGGTGCCGGTCTCGATCCGGTCGGCGACGATGGGGTGCGCCGCGCCATGCAGCCGGGGCACGCCGTCCACCACCAGCGTGCCGGAGCCGACGCCGGTGATCTGCGCGCCCATGGCGACGAGGCAGGCGGCGAGGTCGCCGATCTCCGGTTCGCGCGCCGCGTTGGCGATCTCCGTCCGGCCTTCCGCAAGAGTTGCGGCCATCAAGAGGTTCTCGGTGGCGCCCACGGAGGCGAAGGGCAGCACGATCACCGCCCCGCGCAGCCCGCCCGGCGCCGAAGCATGCACGTAGCCGCCGTCCAGCCGGATGGCCGCGCCCATCTGCTCCAGCCCCTTGAGGTGCAGATCGACCGGGCGCGTGCCGATGGCGCAGCCGCCGGGCAAGGACACCCGCGCTTCCCGCACCCGCGCCAGCAGAGGGCCGAGCACCAGGATGGAGGCGCGCATCTTGCGCACGATCTCGTACGGCGCTTCCGTGTTGGAGATGGGACCGCCGATGGACAGCGTGCGCCCGTCCGGCACGACGGCGACGCCGTGCTGCGCGATCAGCGCCGACATGGTGGCGATGTCCGCGAGCCGCGGCACGTTGCCGAGCAGCAGGCGGTCGTCGGTCAGCATGCCTGCCGCCATCAGCGGCAGGGCCGCGTTCTTGGCGCCGCCGATGGGCAGCGCGCCGTGCAGCGGCCGGCCGCCGCGGATCAGGATACGGTCCATTCGGCTTCCTCCTACAACCGCGGCAGCGAGACGCCGCGCTGGCGCATGTACTTGCCGGCCTTGTCGGCGTAGCTGACCTCGGGCGGGCTGGACCCCTGGAGGAACAGGAACTGACAGATGCCCTCGTGCGCGTGGATGCGGGCAGGAAGCGGCGTGGTGTTGCTGATCTCGATCGTCACCTGGCCCTCCCATTCCGGCTCCAGCGGCGTGACGTTCACGATGATGCCGCAGCGGGCGTAGGTGCTTTTGCCCAGGCAGATCACCAGGACGTCGCGCGGGATGCGGAAGTACTCGACGGTATGGGCCAGCACGAAGGAGTTGGGCGGGATGGTGCAGGTCGGGCCTTGGCGGCTCACGAAGCTGTCGGCGCTGAACGCCTTGGGATCGACCACGGCGCTGTCGACGTTGGTGAACACCTTGAACTCGTCGGACACGCGGGCGTCGTAGCCGTAGCTGGACAGGCCGTAGCTGATCACCCCGTCGCGCCGCTGGGTTTCGACGAACGGCTCGATCATGGCGTGGTCCTGCGCCATGCGGCGGATCCAATGGTCGGGCATCACGGACATGGGCGCACCTAACCCGATGGTTGGGAGTCGCGTCCAGCCTAGTCGGGGCCGGGGGGCATTTTGTCGGGATCGGGCGCGTTCGGCTCGGTCCGGGCGCGCGCCTGCTGCTTGCGGCGGCGCAGGTTTTCCCGCAGCGCGGCGGCCTCACGCTCCAGCCGGGCCTCGCGCGGAGTCTCGGCTCGGAGCGCGGGCGCTGCGGTCGGTTGCGGCTTGATCATGGCGGCAGAAGATGCCGGACCTGCCGCAACGTCAAGCGCCCCTGGGTTCCGAAGGCAAGCGGCCCGGATGCTAAGCGGTCAGGAGGTCGCCCGCGGCAAGCCGGGGCGGCGGACCCGGATGGTGCAGCGGCGGCACCAACTCCGCCAGTTGCGGGAAGTCGTGCAGGGTGACGGTCTTGCCGCTGGTGGAGAGCAGCTTGCGGGCGCGCAGGCGCCCGAGCACGCGGTTCACGTGGATGACGTGCAGGCCAAGCGTGTCCGCCATCTCCTGCTGGGTCAGCTCAAGCACGAAGCTCGACTCGGAGGCGAGGCCGCATTGCTGCAGCCGGCGGTGCAAGGAGGTCAGCAGCGCGGCGGTGCGCTCCTCGGCATCGAACTGGCCGAGCCGGACCAGCCAATCCTCCGTTGCCGCCTTCTCGGCCAGGACGAGTTGGTATAGTTGGCGGCGGAACTCTGGCAAGAGGTCGAACGCGCTCATCAAGTCAGCGGAAGACAGGGCGAAATAGGTCAGCGCCGTCGAGGTCTGGACCGAGGCCTGCGCCGGCTGCTCGAACAGCGTTTCCAACCCGAAGGTGTCGCCGGGCAGCAGGATGTTGAGGATCTGCCGGCGCCCGTCATGCAGCGTGCGATAGCGGTAGGCCCATCCCGAGGCGATAACCCGGACGCGGACGCCGGCATCGCCGGCGCGGCCCATCGAACTGTTGCGCGGGGCAAACCGCTCCTCCACCGCCAATACGTCCGTTGACGGCCAACCCGGCGCACCCATTCCGATACCCAACGCCCAACCTCCATGACCCGTCCGCCCGGACCGACAAGGCGTATCAAAGCGTTCCGGCAAGTCCTGCCAGAGTGCCTGCCCATGTCCCGATCCGATACTGGAACGTTTTAGATAACGCGACTAGTCTCAGTTTTTAGCAACAATTCGTTTGAATATCAAAACTTATTTGTTCACGACAAGGTGTTCTGCATGTGATGCCGAAGTCATTGACGGACCGTCCGGCCACGAACTCGGCAGGGACGATCCGAAATCGTCAGCTTGGCGGTATCGTTTCGGCAGGGCGCCAGGATGTGCGCCCGTTCCGGCCGGCGCCCGTTCTTCAACTCATCGCAGCCGGCGGCCATCGCCCCGGTATCGCCCCCGGTGCAAAGCCAGCATCGCTTTTCCTGCCGACCGCAGCGCGGAATATTGACCTTGCCCCACAACCGGGCTACGTCGATCCAAGGCGCAACCTGCTGTCTGTCTAAGAGTTAAGACAGGTTATGAAGGCTGTCATAGCTCAGCGGTAGAGCACCTCATTGGTAATGAGGAGGCCCAGGGTTCGATTCCCTGTGACAGCACCATCCCCCTCAGCTCGTCTTCGCCCGATCCCCCAGCATCGCCGCCAAGGTCGGCTCAATCGCCTCGGCCATGTGCGCCTGGGCCTGCGCCGTGGGATGCAGCGGCGGGTCCGGCGGGTCGAGCTGGTCGTCATAGAATTGCGTGCGGTCCACCTGGCCGTCGCGCAGGAACAAGGCGGCCAGGTCCATGAAGACGACCCTGCCGGCCCCAGCCTCGCCCACCGCCGCCTCGTTGCCGGGCGCGAAGTGCTGCGCGAGTTCGCGGTTCACCGTCTGGCTGGTCTTCGTCACGTACTTGGACCGCACGCTCGGCAGGATGCCTAGCAGCAGAACATGCGTGCCCGGCGTGCGCCGGTGCAGCATATCGACCACCGCCACGATGCCGGCCACCGTCTGCGGCGCGTTCCAATGGACGCGGCCCAGGTTGTTGGCGCCGATCAGCACCACCGCCGCCTTGGGACGGATGCCGTCAAGCTCGCCGTTCTGCATGCGCCATAGCAGGTGCCCGGTGTTGTCGCCGCGGAAGCCCAGGTTAACCGCGTGGCGGTCCCCATAGAAACGCTGCCAAACCGGGTCGAAATCCTGCCAATCCGGCGGCCCGCGTTTTTCCCAGTCCTGGGTGATGCTGTCCCCCAGCCAAAGGAGGTCCACCTGGCCGCTCCGCAGCTCCGCCAACTTGTCCTGATGCCGGTTGCGCCACCACGCCGTGTCCAGGCGGGACAGCGGCACTGCCGCGACCGGGACGCGGTCGGCGGCGCCCAGCAGCGCCGCCGCGCCGCCGAGCGCCAACCGCCGGGTCAGCACTGCGGGAGGCTCCCGGCGGGGGCGGGGCGGTGGGATGGGTTGGAATCGGCGGACTGCGCCATGGCATGCTCCAGCTTGGCTGCGGCACTCGGCGCCGCCCGCGGCATTATGCGGTTTCTATCGGAAATGATCGACCTCGGCCTTGGCAGCGTCCGATGCTGCCATCCGCGCGCAGGAAGCGGCTTGCCGCGGCGCGGCCGGGACGGCAGGCTAGAGGTTTGAGGGAGGCGCAAATGGCAAGCTTGTTCGACCTGTCCGGCCAGGTCGCGATCATCACCGGGTCCAGCAGGGGCATCGGCCGCGCCATCGCCGAGCGCATGGCCGAGCACGGCGCCCGGGTGGTCGTCAGCAGCCGCAAGGCGGATGCGTGCGAGGCGGTGGCGGAGGCCATACGCGGGCGCGGCGGCGAGGCGCTCGTCGTGCCCTGCAACATCGGCCGCAAGGAAGAGCTGCAGGCGCTGGTAGACCGCACGACCGCCGAATGGGGCCGGGTCGATGCGCTGGTCTGCAACGCGGCGGTCAACCCGTATTTCGGGCCGTCGGCGGGCATCCCCGACGACGCCTGGGACCGCATCATGGGCAGCAACATCCGCAGCAACCATTGGCTGGCCAACATGGTGCTGCCAGGCATGGCGGAGCGCGGGGACGGGTCGGTCACGATCGTGTCGTCCATCGCCGGGCTGCGGGGATCGACGACGCTCGGCGCCTATGGCGTGAGCAAGGCGGCGGACATGCAGCTTGTACGCAACCTTGCCTGCGAATGGGGCGGGCGCGGCATCCGCGCCAACTGCATCGCGCCCGGCCTGGTCCGTACCGACTTCGCCCGGGCGCTGTGGGAAGACCCGGCCAACCTCAAGAAGCGCACGCGCGACACGCCGCTGGGCCGGATCGGCGAGCCAGACGAGATTGCCGGCGCCGCGGTGTTCCTGGCCGCACCCTCGGGACGCTTCATGACCGGGCAGACCATCGTGATCGACGGCGGCGTGCTGGCCGGCGCCCCGGCGCTGGAAGAGGATTAGCCGTAAAACGGGTGGCGGCCCTGCTGTTCCCAGGGGCCGCCCAGGTAGCGCCAAAGGTCCAGCCCCTCCGCCCGCACGGCGAACGGCGCGAAGGCGGCCTGCAGGTCGGCATGCAGCGCCCGGGCCGCCTCGGGCGAGGCCTTGTTCTGGATCGTGACGTGCGGCCTGTAGCCTTGGCGGTCCTGCGGGGTCAGCCACCCGTCCCATTCCCGCGCGAGGCCGGCCCGCAAGGCGGTCAGCTCGGGCGACTCCAGGGCAAAGGCGACGCCGCGGCCGAGGAAGCGCAGGCCCGACACGGCCGCGGTGAATGCCGGTATCGTGCAGTGCGTCGCGACGGCATCGCCGATGGCCGCAATCTCCGGGCCGGGAAGGTGATGGAACAAGGTGACATGCGCCGGGATCAGGTTACGGTCGGGCGGGAAATGCAGTCGGCGCAGCCGCTCGAACCGAGCCTGGTCGTCCGGATGCAGCGCCAGCGTCAGGATGAGCGGCGCGTCGGTCACGCACGCCACCGATGACGCGGGAACAGTTGGCGGCACGCTGGCTCGACCTGACGCGCCGCGTGCTGCCGGGCATGGCGGGGGCGGAGGGCTGGCCGATCCGCCTCGACCACTGCTTCATGCGGGTCTGCCTGGACCATGCGCTCGGCCAGCCGTGGCATCAGCGGGTGCGCCGCCCGGCGATCCGCCATCTCAGCGACGACGAGATGCGGCGGGCCGTCGCCATTGCCGAGCGCGTCACGGTCGACCCGGCCGTGCTGCCGGGCCTCAACGCGCAAAGCCTCGCGTGGCGGCGGGCGAGCCGGCACCGTTAGCGCTTGGCCCTGGCCCGGGCCGGCCCACGGGGCGGCACGGTTGGGGGCGCTTTGGCGCTGGCCAGCAGCCCCGCGCAGGCGTTGTCTTCCCCGATGCCAAGCTGGATTGTCGGCAACAAGGCGCCGAGCGGCGTGAGCAGGACGCCAAGGGCCACCGCGGCGCCTGCACGTGCACCGACGACGGCCACATTCGGCATCACGCTGGGTTTCGCAAAGGTGCCGGTGATATCGACCGGCGCGGGGAGGGAACCGATGCTGAAATGCTTGCTGTCGGTTTCCAGCACGAGCTTAGATCGGA
>JAABUX010000937.1_pt1 | contig 46412 bp, 41 predicted proteins | sample 5561851 | NCBI WGS metagenome assembly JAABUX01 (sample SAMN10711883, study PRJNA513361) | rock metagenome | isolation source: Antarctica rocks | place: Antarctica: Victoria Land, Richard Nunatak red sandstone | collected 2016-01-03 | reverse complement strand
AGCGCCGGGCACGCGCTGTTCGTCGACGAGGCGGCGCGGTTCGATGCGCTGCTGGCCGACTTCATCGCCCGCCGGGTCTGGCCGCGATGAGCCGCGCGTTTTGGCCGCTGTTCCTGGTCTCGGGCGCTGCGGTCGGGTTCGAGATCGCGCTGACGCGTTACTTCGCGGTCGCGAAATGGTCGGAATACGGCTACTGGGTCATTTCGATCGTGATGGCCGGATTCGCGCTCTCGGGCGTCGCGGTGGCGCTCGCGCGGGACGCGATGGTCCGGCGCGGGCCGGCGCTGCTGGTCTGTCTGCCCGGTCCGCTGATCCTCTCGGCGGCACTCGGCTTCTGGGCTACGACTTTCAATCCGTTCAACCCGCTGCAGTTGCAGAACCTGGCCACCTACGCGCCGCAACTGGTCAATATCGGCCTGTATTACGCGGCGCTGCTGCCGTTCTTCTTCCTCACCGGCCTCTATATCAGCCTCAGTTTCGTGACCAACGGCGACCGCATCGCCACCGTCTACGGTTACGACCTGACCGGCGCCGGGGCGGGGGCGGCCTTGGTGCTGCTGCTGATGTTCGTGCTGCACCCGTTCCAGCTCGTGCCCGCCCTGCTCGTCCCGCTGGCGGCCAGCGCGCTGTTCTCGCGGCGCGGTAAGGTGATGCTCGCGACCGGGCTGTGCCTCATTGCCGGCGAGGCGCTGCTGCTGCTCGACGCGCGGGCGGACTATAACGACTTCAAGGCGATCTACGCGCCGATGCACACGCCCGATGCGCGTCAGGTGGCCGAAATCCGGTCGCCCCGCGGCCTCTACGTGCTGCTCGACGATTTCACCGAGCGGGTCGATACCGACGTTTCCAACAATGCCGGGATGATGGGAATACCCGGGCCGCCGCAATCGTTCGGGCTGTATCGCGACGGCGGCCGGGTCGCGGCGCTGCCCAAGCCCGGCGTGGCAGGGGCCGATTACGCGCCGGCCGAGCTCGACGCGCTGGCCTACACGCTGCTGCCGCACGCCGACACGCTGCTGGCCGGCGTCTCCGGCGGCTTCGCGATCCAGCACGCGCTGGCCCTGGGTGCTGCCGAGATCACCGCGCTCGAGCCCGATGCGGCCCTGCTCGGCGCGGTCGGCCACGGGCTCGGCCCGGCACTGGCCGCGGCCGCCAATCCGCACGTGCGGCTCTCGTCGTCGAGCCCGCTGGCGCTCGCCGGCAGCTACGACCTGATCGACGTCGCCGGCGACTTCCTCGATGCGGCCGAGGCCAACGCCACCGCGTTCAGCCGCGAAGCGATCGAGCGCGATCTCGCAGCGTTGCGGCCGGGCGGGCTGATCTCGCTGCCAGTCTCGATCCGCGAGTTCCCGGTCTATGCAGTTCGGGTCCTCGCGACCGTGCGCGACGCCCTGCTCGCCGCCGGCAGCGCCGACCCGACGGCCCACGTCGTCGTCTATCGCTCGGCCTGGAACGTCCGCATCCTTGTGGCGCGCGATCCATGGACCGCGGCCCGGATCGAAGCGGCGCGGCGGTTCTGCGACGACCGCTCGTTCGACGTGTCGTACTACCCCGGCATCGACGTCGCGGCGGCGCGGGCCAACCTCTACAACGACCTGCCGCCAGTCGATTTCGAGCGCGGCGAGGTGGAGGGCGCATCCGGCGCGCAGGACGCGGTGGCCGACGAGGCCGGGCCCGTGTTGCGTGGCGAGACCAGCCCGTCGCAGGAGGCGTTCGACCTGCGCCCGATCACGCTCGACCGGCCGTTCTACTACGCCATCCTGCGCCTCGAGCACCTGCCGCAGATCCTGCGCCGGCTCGAGATCCTGCCGCAGGCCGAGGTCGGCCAGCTCGTGAACCTGGCCGTCCTCGCACAAGCGGCGGTGCTGGCGCTCATCGTGCTGGCCGTGCCGCTCGTCGTGCCGCGCGTGGCAGGTGCTGCGGGCGGCAAGCTGCCGGTGCTGCGGGCGCTGGTCTACTTTGCCAGCCTCGGCCTCGGCTTCCTGTTCATCGAGATTTTCCTGATCGAGAAGGCGAGCCTCTATCTGGCCGACCGCACGAGCGCGTTCGCCCTGGTGCTGACCGGCATGCTGGTGTTCTCCGGCCTGGGCAGCCTCGTCGCGCACCGGATCCCGGGCGGGATCACGACGGCCTCGGTGGTGATCCTGCTGTGGTGCGGGGTGGCGCTGGCCGGGCTCGAACCGTTCCTGCTGTCGACGATCGGGCTGCCCTGGGTGGCGCGCGCGCTGATCCTGCTGGCGATCACCGCGCCGGTCTCGGTCGCACTCGGGCTGCCGTTCCCGCTCGGGCTCGACCGCGCGGGGGCGGGCGGCGGCGCGTTGCTGCCGTGGGCATGGGCGCTGAACGGCGCGTTCTCTGTGGTTTCCACGCCACTCGCCAATCTGCTCGCGGTCCATTCCGGGTTCGACGATGTCTTGATCGGCGCGATCGTGCTCTATGTTATCGTTCTGTTGACCTTCCCTTCATTCAGGAAAGCGCTCCAGTGGCAGCCCTCACCCACTCTTTGACCAGGCGTATGGCGCTGGCCGCCGCTTTGACGTCGCCGTTCATCGGCTCGGCCCGTGCGGCCGAATCGTCAGGTTGGACGCGGGACGCTTACGAGGCCGCGATGCGCAAGTCGGGCCGCGCAATCGACATTTCGCAGGAGCAGTTCGCCGCCATCCAGGTGCGCAAGCCCGGGGCGCTGAAGCGGATCGAGACCTACCTGGCGCAGCGTCTCGGCAGCGCCGACCCGGCGGTCATGAAGGCGTTCGGCGAGGTCCCGCGCGAGTACTACCACTACTCCTACCCCGACCATCACTCGCAGGGCGGTGTCGCCTACGAGGACGATCCGAAGCCGTGGGCGCTCGGCTACGGCTCGGCGCTGTCGGACTATCTCGGCCAAGCCTACATGACCCAGGTCTGCAAGCCGCAGCCCGGCGACGTCACGCTCGAGGTCGGCACCGGCAGCGGCTTCCAGAGCAGCCTGCTGAGCCGCATCGTGCAGAAATCCTACTCGATCGAGATCATCGAGCCGCTCGGCCACGCGGTCGCCAAGATCTTCGCCCCGCTCGGCTACACCAATGTCGAAACCCGCGTCGGCGACGGGTATTTCGGCTGGCCCGAGGTCAAGGACGGGTTCGACATCATCATCGTGACCTGCGCCGCGCAGTATGCGCCGCCGGACCTGTTCAAGCAGCTCAAGCCCGGCGGCCGCATGCTGATTCCGATCGGCCAGCCGTTCAAGCGCGGCCAGATCCTCTACGTCTACAACAAGGACGCGGACGGGAAGGTGCATTCGCGCAAGGACGTCGGCGTGTTCTTCATCCCGATGACCGGCGCGATGATGAACCGGCCGCATCCCGCTGCGGCCCCCGCTGCAATCTCTGCTGCCACTCCTGCGACGCCCGCTGCGCCGGCCGCTGGGCCGGCCGTGGAGTCGCCTGCCAAGACCGAGTAGAGCGAGCATGGCCCGCCTGATCGACATCTCCGCGCCGCTCCAGGCCGGCATCGCGAGCGATCCGCCGGATATGTTGCCGGCGATCGAATCCATGGACCATCACGCCACCGCGCCGCGGATCGCCGAGTATTTCGGCGTCTCCGTCGACGATCTGCCGGAGGGCCAATACGCCGCCGTCGAGCGCTGCACGATCAGCACGCATAACGGCACCCATGTCGACTCGCCCTACCACTATTTCAGCCGCATGAACGAGGCGATCGTGCCGGGCGGCGAGCCCTCGATGCGGATCGACGAAGTGCCGCTCGAATGGCTGTATCAGCCCGGCGTGAAACTCGATTTCCGCCATCTGCCGGACGGGCATCTCGTCACTCCGGCCGAGATTCGGGCCGAGCTACTGCGCATCGGGCACGGGCTCAGCCCGCAGGAGATCGTGCTGGCCAACACGCGCGCCGGGTCGCGCTACGGCGAGGCGGACTACATCGATAGCGGCTGCGGCTTCGGGCGCGAGGTGACGCTGTGGCTGGTCGAGCGCGGCATCCGCGTGGTCGGCACCGATGCCTGGAGCTGGGACGCGCCGTTCAGCCACACCAAGCGCCGCGTGGCCGAAACGGGCGACGCCGGGCTGATCTGGGAGGGGCACCGGGTCGGCCGCGACCGGGCCTATTGCCAGATCGAGAAGCTGCACAACCTCGAGGCGCTGCCGCCTTCGGGTTTCATCGTCGCCGCGTTCCCGGTGAAGGTGCACCGCGCGTCGGCGGGCTGGACGCGGGCGGTGGCGATCCTGCCGGAGTAACTGGCATGGAACTCTGGCACCCGCTATCAGCACGAGGGTGAACGCCGCCCCGATGCTGTCGGTCGAGAGCCTGTCCGTTGCCTTTGGCGACCGCCAAGTGGTCCGCGACGTCTCGTTCTCACTCGCGGCGGGCGAGACGCTGGCGCTCGTCGGCGAGAGCGGGTCGGGCAAGTCTCTGGCGGCGCTCTCGATTCTGCAGCTTCTACCGGTGGGTGCGGCATGTAGCGGCCGGGTCGTGCTGGACGGGCAGGAGATGCTGGGCGCGGGCGAAGGCGCGCTGAAGCGGGCGCGCGGCGGCCTGGCGGGGATGATCTTCCAGGAGCCGATGACCAGCCTCAATCCGCTGCACCGGATCGGCCGACAGGTCGCCGAGGCGATCCGGCTGCACGGGCGGCGGCCGACCCGGCCGGACGTGGCCGCCCTGCTCGCGCTCGTAGGCTTCGCCAACGCCGAGATGCGGCTCGACGCGTTCCCGCATCAGCTGAGCGGCGGGCAGCGGCAGCGGGTGATGATCGCGATGGCGCTGGCCAACGACCCCAAGTTGCTGATCGCCGACGAGCCGACGACGGCGCTCGACGTCACTATCCAGGCCGGCATCCTCGACCTGCTGGCAGCCGAGAAGCGGCGGCGGGGGCTGGCGCTGCTGCTGATCAGCCATGATCTTAACGTGGTGCGCCGGGTCGCCGACCGGGTCGCCGTGATGAAGGACGGCGCGGTGGTCGAGATCGGGCCGGTCGCAGAGCTGTTCCGCGCGCCGAAACACCCCTACACGCGGGCGCTGATCGAGGCCGAGCCGTCGGGCAGCCCGGCGCCGGTCGCCGACGCCGCCCCGGTCGTGGCCCAGGCGCGCGATCTGCGGGTGGTGTTCCCGGTCCGCCGAGGCCTGCTGCGCCGGGTCGTGGGCGAGGTGCGCGCGGTCGACGGGGTAAGCCTCGAGGTGCGCGAGGGGGAGACGCTTGGGCTGGTCGGCGAGAGCGGCTCGGGCAAGAGCACGATCGGGCTGGCGCTGCTGCGGCTGCAGGCGGCGACCGGGACGGTGGTGTTCATGGGGCACGAGCTGAGCGCGATGCGTTCGTCGCAGATCCGGCCGTTGCGGCGACGCATGCAGATCGTGTTCCAGGACCCGTTCGGCAGCCTGTCGCCGCGGATGAGCGTGGCCGAGATCATCGCGGAGGGGTTGCGGGTGCACGAGCCCGGGCTCGACCGGCGCGAGCGGGCCGGCCGCGTGATCGCGGTGTTGGGCGAGGTCGGCCTGCCGCCGGATGTCGCGAGCCGCTATCCGCACGAGTTCAGCGGCGGGCAGCGGCAACGCGTGGCGGTGGCGCGCGCGATGGTGCTCAAGCCGAGCCTGGTCGTGTTGGACGAGCCGACCAGCGCGCTCGACCGGTCGATCCAGTCGCAACTGGTGGACCTTTTGCGCGGCTTGCAGCAGGCGCGTGGGCTCGCTTACCTCTTCATCAGCCACGATCTGTCGGTGGTGCGGGCATTGGCGCACCGGGTTGCGGTATTGCAGGACGGCCGGATCGTGGAGGAAGGGCCGGCGGAGGCGTTGTTCGCGCGTCCGCGGATGCCGTACACGGCCGCGCTGATGGCCGCCGCGTTCCCGCAGCCGCCCACGGCCGCAGCCGCGGACTGACGCTGCGGGGCGCTTCTCAGACGACCGAGAGGCGGACCGGGATGTTGTTGCGGGTGGCGTTGCTGTACGGACACACCTGGTGCGCCTTGTCGACCAGCGCCTCGGCCTGCTCGTGCGGGAGGCCGGGGAGGTGGATCTTCAGCTCGATGTCGAGCCCGAAGCCGCCCTCGGAACGTGGGCCGATGCCGACCATGCTCTGCACGGTGGTGTCGTTCGGGACCTGGGCGCCGTCCTTGTTCTGGCTGGCGACGAACTTCATCGCGCCGAGGAAGCAGGCGGCGTATCCGGCCGCGAAGAGCTGCTCGGGATTGTTGCCACCGCCCGGCCCCCCCATCTCCTTCGGGACGGCCAGTTTGACGGCCAACGCGCCGTCGTCCGTGCGGCTCTCGCCGTCGCGTCCACCATGGGCCGTCGCACTCGTGCGGTATCTGACGTCGACTGACATGCCATTCCTCGTTCTATGGGCCACCCGAAGATCGGTTCGTGACCAGGCCGGCGCAACCCCATGCTGATCTCTGGCCGCACTCCCGGCCGCACTCCTGGGCTGACCCCGGGCACGCCATTGCAGCGGTTGCTCGACGGCACGATGCGGCCGGGCGCGGTGGGCTGGATCGGCATGCGGCCGTCGCGGCACGCGCCGATGCAGTCCGCGTTCGAGGCCGTGCTGCGCGAGGCGGACGGAGTCGGCAGCGATCATTACCGCGGCCGCAGCGGGACGCGGCAGGTGAGCCTGATCGGGCGCGAGAACCTCGCCGCGATCGGCGCTTTCCTCGGCCGCGACCCGGCACCGCCCGAGCTGCTCCGCCGCAATGTCGTGGTCCAGGGCATCAACCTGCTCGCGCTAAAGGGACGGCGCTTCCGGCTCGGCAGCGCGGTGCTGGAATACACCGGCGACTGCCATCCGTGCTCGCGGATGGAAACTCTGCTCGGCCCCGGCGGCTACAATGCGGTGCGCGGCCATGGCGGCATCTTGGCCCGGGTCCTGAAAACGGGCACGGTCCGCATCGGCGACGCGATCGTGCGCGTCGAACCGGAGGAGGCCGAGCTTGCTTGACCGCGTCATGCGATGGCTACCGGCGTTGGTCGTGACGCTCGCCGTCGCGGCCTGCTTCCCCGTCGACGGTGCGGCGCCCGCGATCCCGGCAATCCCGGCCGAGCGCCTCCCGCCCCCGCCCGCCTCCACCGTTACCCTGATCTGGCAGCCCGGCCACTACGATTGGGACGGGACCAATTACGTCTATATCAAGGGTCGATGGGTCTCCCGCGGCGGCCACGGCCCGCTCTGGCAAGACGGCATGTGGCACCGGGCCGGCAGTCGCTGGGAATGGGTCCCCGCGCACTGGCTCTAATCCCCTCTTTGCAGTCCGCCCTCCCCCTGCTATAGCCGCGCCCTCGCCATGGCGCGGGTGCTTAGCTCAGGTGGTAGAGCAGCTGACTCTTAATCAGCGGGTCGTTGGTTCGAACCCAACAGCACCCACCACTGCCGCAAGAGGTTTCGCCCCGTCATTGGCTCACGTCTTTTGCGCTGAAACTCTCGGCGCGCAAAAGGGACTGCTCCTCGGCCAAGACGCAAAAGGGACTGCTCCTCGGCCAAGACATCATCTCGAAGTGCGATTGTGTCATGACGTGCATCGTGTGGCACTTCGCTCAACATCACCGGGTCGAACAACGGAAGCTCGAGACGGCCCCCACACTGAGCGTGAACAGCACGCCGTGGATCGGCAGCACGGCCGCAGAATAGATCAGGACACCGTCACCTTCTGTGAAGCAAATAACGTCGCCACGGCGTCTTGTGCTTGTTGTTGGATCTGATCGAGATGCTTCTCGCTCTGAAAACTTTCGGCGTAGATCTTGTAGACGTCTTCCGTGCCGGACGGCCGGGCCGCGAACCAGCCATTATCGGCAATCACCTTGAACCCGCCGAGAGCGGCGCCGTTGCCCGGTGCGGTCGTCAGCGTCTGTCGAACCGGCTCGCCGGCGAGTTCATCCATCGCCACGCTTGCCGGCGAGGATGTCTTCAGCACAGCGCGTTGCGCCGCGGTGGCAGGCGCATCGATCCGTGCATAGTAGGGCGTCCCAAGTTCACGCTGCAGGCCGTCAAAGGAAGCGGCTGGGTCCTTGCCGGTGCGCGCGGTGATCTCGGCCGCAAGCAGGCCGAGGATCAAGCCGTCCTTGTCCGTCGTCCAGACCGCGCCGTCGCGCCGCAGGAACGACGCCCCGGCGCTCTCCTCGCCGACGAAGCCGAACGACCCATCGAGCAGGCCGTCGACGAACCATTTGAAGCCCACCGGCACCTCGAACAGCCGGCGGCCGAGCTTGGCCACGACGCGGTCGATGATGCCGCTGCTGACGGCGGTTTTGCCGACCGCGACGGCGCCGCCCCACCCCGGGCGGTTCGCGAACAGGTAGGCGATCGCGGCCGCGAGATAGTGGTTCGGGTTCATCAGGCCGACCGGCCCGGCCACGATGCCGTGCCGGTCGGCATCAGTGTCGTTCGCGAACGCCACGTCGAACGAGCCACGAAGGCCGATGAGCCGTTCCATGGCATACGGGGAGGAGCAATCCATCCGGATGCGCCCATCCCAGTCCGATGTCATGAAGCGGAACGTCGGGTCGACGGTGTCGCTGATCACGGTGGCGTCGATCCGGTAGCGCTCGATGATCGGGTGCCAGAACGGCACCGCGGCGCCGCCCAGCGGGTCGATGCCGATCTTCACGCCCGATGCGCGGATCGCCTCCATGTCCACGACATCGGCGAGGTCCGCGACATAGGGTCCGATGTAGTCGTGCAGGTGGCAGTGGGCGGACGCGCGCGCCTGGCCGTAGGGGATGCGCCGCACGCCAGCGAGCGATCCGGCGAGCAGGGCGTCGGCGGCTTTCTCGATGGCGCCTGTCACATCGGTCTCGGCCGGGCCGCCATGCGGCGGATTGTATTTATAGCCGCCATCCTCGGGCGGATTGTGCGACGGGGAGAGGACGATGCCATCCGCCAGGCCGCTCGTCCGGCCCCGGTTGTAGGTGAGGATCGCGTGCGAGATGACCGGGGTCGGCGTGGTGCCGTCGTTCGCGTCGACGAAGATGTCGACGCCGTTGGCGGTGAACACCTCCAGCGCGGTCGCGAGTGCGGGGCGCGAAAGGGCGTGGGTGTCGATGCCGGCGAACAGCGGCCCATCGATGCCGTTCTCGAGGCGGTGTTGGCAGATCGACTGACTGATCGCCAGCACGTGTGCCTCGTTAAAGCTGTCGTCGAACGCGGAGCCGCGGTGGCCCGACGTGCCGAAGGCGACGCGCTGCGCCGGGTTCGCGGGGTCGGGCCGGCCGGTGAAGTAGGCCGTGACCAGGCGCGGCACGTCCACCAGGAGCGACGGATCGAGCGTCTTGCCGGCGAGTGGGCTGATCGAAGCCGTCATGCGGCTTGCTGGGTTGAGGCTCTGCCAAGCGTCACGCCAACACTGTGCCGACCGTCATCGTCGGCCAACTTCACGGTCGCGCCGTTTGGAAGCATGGTGCCGTCGAGCGTGATCGACTGGACCCCCTGTCCGACGCAGGCCGGGTTCTCGACCGTGATCGTATAACGGGCGGACCGCCAGGTGATCGTCGCCGTGAAGCCCGGCCAGTGATGCGGAATGCAGGGATCGATGTGCAGCGACGTGCCTTGGATGCGGATGCCGAGGATGCCCTCGACCCCGACCCGCTGCATCCAGCCTGCGGAACCCGTGTACCACGACCAGCCGCCGCGGCCGACATGCGGCGGCATGGAGTAGATGTCGGCGACCACCGCGTACGGCTCCACTTTATAGCGCTCGGCCTCCTCGCGCGTGCGCGCGTGATTGATCGGGTTCAGCATGGCGAACAGCGCGCCCGCTTTGTCGCCGTCTCGCAAGGCGGTGAACGCCAGCACCGCCCACATGGCCGCATGGGAATACTGGCCGCCATTCTCGCGTATCCCCGGCGGATAGCCGGCAATGTAGCCGGGACTCACCGCCGGCCGGTCGAAGGGCGGCGTCAGCACGAGCAGCAGCTTGTCCTCGGTGCGGATGAGGTGCCGCTCCAGCGACGCCATGGCGCGCTTGGCATGGGCGGCCGGCCCCACGCCGGAGATCACGCTCCAGGATTGCGCGATCGAATCGATCATGCATTGCGCGTCCGTGTGCGAGCCGAGCGGCGAACCGTCGTCATGGTAGGCGCGCAGATACCATTCGCCGTCCCAGCTCCGCTCCAGCGCCTCCGGCAGCGCGGCCGCGTGAGCGCGCCAGGAAGCCGCCCGCGCCGTGTCCTCGCGCGCCTCCGCCAGCGGAATGAAGGCGGTCAACGCCGCATGCAGGAACCAGCCGAGCCACACGCTCTCGCCGCGTCCGGCCTCGCCGATCCGGTTCATGCCGTCGTTCCAGTCCCCCGTCCCCATCAACGGGAGGGCGTGGCTTCCAACCGGCAAACTGTGGTCGAGCGCCCGCGCGCAATGTTCGTAGAGCGCGGCACTCTCGGGGGATGATGCGGGCAGGAAGAACCGGTCGTGCTCGTCGGGGGCGAGCGGGTCGCCGGTCAGGAAGCCAACCGGCTCGTCCAGCGCGGCGGCGTCGCCTGTCGCCGCGACATAATGCGCCACCGTGTAGGCGAGCCAGGCGCAGTCGTCGGAGATCCGGGTCCGCACGCCGCGGCCGGATTGCGGCAGCCACCAATGCTGCACGTCGCCCTCGACGAATTGCCGCCCCGCCGCGCGCAGCAGGTGCTCGCGCACCAGGTCCGGTCGGGCCGCGCAGAGCGCCAAGCCGTCCTGGAGCTGGTCGCGGAAGCCATAGGCGCCACTCGCCTGGTAGAACCCGGCGCGGCCCCAGATCCGGCTCGCAAGCGTCTGATACAGCAGCCAGCCGTTCAGCATGATGTCCATGCTGCGGTCGGGCGTCTTGACCTCGATCGCGCCGAGCACCCCGCGCCACTGGTCGCGGACCGCACCCAGCACGGCGTCGAGGTCGGCGGAGCGGTAGTGCGTCACCAGCGCTCGCGCGGTGGCGGCATTGGCGGCGGCGCCGAGAACCAGGACCAGTTCCGTCTCGCCGCCCGGCGGCAGCTCGACCGTGGTCCGCAGCGCGCCGCACGGGTCCAGGCCGGCCCCGACGCGGCCCGATAGCGTTCCGCCCCTGGCACGCGTCGTCGCCAGCGAGCCATTGCGGCCAAGGAATTCGCGCCGGTCGCCGGTCCAGCTCGTCTGCCGGCCGCCGAAATCCATGAAGGCGATCTGGCCGCCCAATTCCAAACTCCACGGATTGCGGGCGAACAGTGCGCCCGTCTGCGCGTCCATCTCGGTTTGCACGAACTCCGCCGTCGCCGGTCGCGAGGGACCGAGCACCCATTCGACGTAGGCGCATACCGAGATCGACCGCGCGGCGCCGGAGGTATTGCGCAGATGCAGCCGCGACAGCTTCACCGGGTCGCCGGGTGCGACGAATTGCAGCAGTTTGCTGGCAATGCCATGATTCGTGTGTTCGAACTGGCTGTAGCCGTGGCCATGGCGGGCGACATAGGTGGCGGCGGGATCGCGGATCGGTGCCACGGTCGGGCACCAGAGCGCGCCGGTCGCTTCGTCGTGGATGTAGAAGGCCTCTCCGGTGCGGTTGCTGACCGGGTCGTTCGACCAGGGGGTGAGCTGGTTTTCGCGGCTGTTCCCCGCCCAGGTGAAGCCGCTCCCCTCCGCCGCAACCTGGAAGCCGAAGCTGGGATTGGCGACGATGTTGACCCAGGGTGCCGGCGTCGTCTGGCCGGGCCCGAGCACGACCACATACTCCCGGCCATCCTCGGCAAACCCGCCCAACCCATTGAACATTTCGAGCGCTGGGCTCGGCGCCGGGGCGGCGAGCCCCGGCCGGCCCGGCCGCGGCGACGCAGGCGCCTTGGCCTGCGGCTCGACCCGCTCGGCGCGATCGAGTTGCTCGGAGAGGCGGCCGCGATCGCCCGCGAGCACGACCCGCGCCACCGCCGCTAGCAGGGCACAGGTCTCCTTCGGGATCAGATCCGCACGGAGCAGGTGGATCGATGGCCGGCCGCTCCCGGCCGGTTCGTTTCCCGGAACCTGCTGCGCGCGCAGCAAAGCTTCCAGCGCACCCTGAAGCTCCTGCGCGTATGAGGCAGGGTGCTCGTTGATGATGACGAGGTCGACTGCGAACCGCTTCAACCGGAAATACTCGTGGGCCAACAGGAGCTGCTTGGCGACGCCTAGGTCCGACACATCGTCGATCCGCAGCAGCAAGATGGGCAGGTCGCCGGAGATGCTCTGGCCCCATAGGCCCGATTGCGCCCCGCTGCCGCGGCTGATCCGCTCGGAGTCGGGTCGCAGCGCGGGGCCGGCGAACAGGAGGTGCCCGGCGAGGCGCTGGAACAGATCGGCCTCGGCCGGGGTGATGCCGAGATGGTGCAGATGCACCTGCGCCTGGGTCCAGGCCATCATGGCCGCGCGGTCGAACGCACTGACACCCCGGTGCCGGTCGACGCAGGCGACGATCGCCTCCCGGGTCGGCGCCACCATCGTCCAGAACGCCACGTGCGCCATCGCCCCCGGCGCCACGGTGATGCGGCGGCGGATGGAGAAAACCGCGTCCAGCACGGTGCCGACCGTGCCGGACAGCGCGTGATCCTCGTCCATGGCGGCCGGGTCGCGGAGGTCACGGCCGCGCCCGATGAAGCGGGCGCGGTCGGTCTCGACCTGGGGGATGCCGTCGGCCACGGCCAGATGCGCGGCCCAGATCTCCGGCTCCGATGGCGTCCGCCGCCGTCGCGTCGCCAGCAGCGCGCCGATATCGGCCAGGTATTCGGTCTCGACGAACAGCTTGGCGAAGGCAGGATGAGCAATGTCGGCCGCCTGCGGCGACAGCGCCAGCTCGGCATAGCTAGTGATGTCGATCGTCCGCGCCACGAGCCCAGCATTGCTCACGGTAATGCGGCGCACCTCGGCGGTCTCTTCGGCCGAGAGCAGCACTTCCATGCTCGTCGTCAACGTGCCGTCGCGGCGGGAGAACTCGGCACGATCCTCGTTGAACACGACGTCGTATTCATCAGGGCTTCCGCCAAAGGGCTGCGCGCCGGCCGACCAGACGCGACCGCTGTCCACGTCACGCAAGTAGATGTAGGACCCCCAGTCATCGAGCGTCGGGTCCTCGCGCCAACGCGTCACCGCGATGTCCAGCCAGCGGCTGTAGCCGGACCCGGACGCGGTCAGCATCACCGCGTAGGGCCCGTTGCAGAGCAGATGGGTAGTCGGCGAGGCGGCCTGCGCATTGCCGAACCGCCGGCCCGCCGGCGCCGTAACATCACGGGTCGGGACGACCTTCTTGTGCGCGGCCGGCAGTTCACGGACGCTCGTCACTCTGCGGGGGGCGGGCTCCTGCAACAGAAGCTCGGTCGCCTGGATCAAGAGGTCCGCGTGGAAGCGGGTGCGCATGATCCCGTTCAGCGCGGCATCGGCGATGGCGACGATGGACATTCCCTGGTGGTGCGCCATGAAGGCCCGCACCACGGCCACCGCCTTTCCCTCCGGCACGCGCCCCGGCGTGTAGTCCAGCGCCTCGTAGAACCCGTGCCGTCCCTCGGCGCCTTCGGCGGCCATCCGGGCGAGGTTCGCGGCCGCCGCCTTCGGATCGACCATGGCAGCGAGCGCGGTCGCATAGGGCGCAACAACGAATCCATCCTCCAGGCCGCGCTTGAGACCGAGGTCCGGCACGCCGAAATTGGAATATTGGTAGGTGTATTCGAGGTCGCGGACGTTGTAGGCGGATTCCGATGCCCCCCACGGGATGCCACGCGTGCGGCCGAACTCGATCTGGCGGCGCACAGCGAGGCGGTTGGTCTGATAAAGCAGGCTCCCCGTGGGCGCGCGCATGACCAGCGAGGGCATGAGGTATTCGAACATCGAGCCCGACCAGGACACCAGCGCGGCGCTGTGGTCGACGGCCGTCATGGTGCGGCCGAGCCGGAACCACTCGCGCGCTGGCACGTCGCCCTTGGCGATCGCGACGAAGCACGCCAGCCGCGCCTCCGAGGCGAGCAGGTCGTAGCAATTGGCGTCGATCGTGCCCTCGGCCACCAGGTAGCCGATCGAGAGCAGCTTGCGCTCTTTGTTGCGCAGGAAGCCGAACTCCATGGCCAGCGCCATGTCGCGGCAGGCCTGCTCGAGCGCCGCAAGCCGCTGTTCGAGCGGGCCGTCAGCCCGGTCGAGATCGCGGCGGTGGCTCTCGACCGCACGGCCGATCGCTTCCGTCCAGAACATCAGGTCGGCTGCCGCCGCGCGTCCTTGGACGGCCTCAAATTCGCGGGCGAGCGCGGTCGCGGCGCGCAGGGCCGGGTCGAGTTCGGACAGCCGCTCGGCGCGGGTGCCGGGCCTGGTCTGATGCGGGCTGATGCGGGCAAGCAAATCTTGCAGGGCGGCCTGCAGTGCCTGCCCGGAAGCCAGCAGCCCCGCAGGCTGGGCTACTGCCGTGGCCTGCAGACGCGCCAACTCCTCGAGAGCGAGGTTCACCGTGTCGGCCAACCCGGCGAGATCGTTCGCGCCGTTTTCCGGGGGCTGCGGATCTTGTGCTTGGTGGCGCCAGCTTCGGCAGGCGCTGGCGAGCGTGATCAGGTGGCCGGCCAGGTTGCCGCTGTCGACGGTGGAGACGTATCTCGGCTCGAGCGGTCGGAGGTCGTCGGTGCCATACCAGTTGAAGAAATGGCCGCCGAATTGCTGCAGGCGGGACAGCGTCGCGAGCGTCGCCTCGAGACGGTCGACGGCATCGGCCAAGCCGGTCCAGCCGAAGTCATGGGCATTGGCGGTGCACAGCAGGTAAAGCCCGATATTCGTGGGCGAGGTGCGCCGGGCGAGCACCGGCGCCGGGTCCTCCTGGAAGTTGTCGGGCGGCAACATATGGTCGGCCGGCGTTACGAACGTCTCGAAGAAGCGCCATGTGCGGCGGGCCGTTTGGCGGAGCGCCCGCAGGTCCGCTTCGGCGGGTGCGGGATACGTGCCCGAACAGCGGCTCGACCACCAGGCGATGGCGGGCGAGACGACCCAGAGCGCGGCGAACGGCGCCACCAGCAGCCAAACGAAAGGCTGCGCCCAGACCGCGAGGCAGCCAGCCAGCAGCCCGATCACCGGCGCCCCGGCCATCCTGCGGAAGTGACCGGCCACGGAAAGGCTCGGCGCAGCTCCCGCCTGCGCCGCCGTCACCCACTGCAGCAGCTGGCGGCGCGAGACGAGGCGCACCAGCGTGCGCAGGACGGCGTCGCCCATCAGCACCGCCTGGTCGGCGACGAACGTGACGACGAGCGCCGTCAGGACCACCGCATGGCGCGACCCGAGGCCCAGCCAGCGGAGATGGCTTTGAAGCGTCACCCGTCCGCGGCGCGAGGTCGCGTCACCCATCAAGGGGATCAACGGCGGCAACGCGATCGTTGCGAGTACGAACCCGGTCCAGCCCAGCGCCGAGCCGAGCGGCAGCAGCCAGCCAGCCAGCAGCGCCAAGACGGTTGCGGGCGCGGAGAGCGTGCGCCGCAAGTTGTCGAGCATCTTCCAGCGTCCGACCGCCGGCAGCGTTGCGCTCTTGGCACGCGACGGGATGAGCCACGGCAATAATTGCCAGTCGCCGCGCGCCCAGCGATGCTGCCGTAGCGCCGCGACGGCATAGGAGGCGGGAAATTCCTCGACGACCTCAATGTCCGACGCCAGCCCGGCGCGCGCGAACACGCCTTCGAACAAATCGTGGCTCAGCAGTGCGGATTCCGGAACCCGGCCCGCCAGCGCCGCCTCGAACGCATCGACGTCGTAGATGCCCTTGCCCGCGAACGATCCTTCACCGAACAGGTCCTGGTACACATCCGAAACCGCTCCCGCGTAGGCGTCGATGCCGTCCGTGCTCGAGAACACGCGTTGGAACAGCGAACTGGTCTGGCCCGTGGGCAGCGACGGCGTCACCCGCGGCTGCAGAACGGCGTAGCCCTCCACGACGCGGCGCAATACGGGGTCGATGCGGGGCATGTTCAATGGGTGCGCCATTTTGCCGACCAGGCGGCGCACCGTGTCGCGCGGCAGGCGCGTGTCGGAGTCCAGGGTGATGACGTAGCGCACATCCTCCGGCAGGGGAGGATGGGGCAGGAAATTGGTGTCCGTCGCACCCCGGAGCAGGCGGTTCAACTCATGCAATTTGCCCCGCTTGCGCTCCCACCCCATCCAACACGCCTCACCCGCGTTCCAGACTCGGCGCCGGTGCAGCAGGACGAACCGATCGCCCGCGGGCGCCGGACCATAGCGGCGATTAAGTTGCTCGATGCCGCTTGTCGCCGCTTGCAGCAGCGCGTCGTCACCCGCTTCCCGTTCGGCCGGGCTGTCGGTCCAGTCCGAGAGCAGCGCGAAGTGCACCTCGCCGTCCGGGCTGGCGAGGTGGTGGATTTCGAGCCGCGCGACCAGCTCGTGCACCGCGCGAAGCGACGTGAGCAGGGCCGGCACGGCGACCACCGTGCGCAGCTTCCCAGGGATGCCGTCGCGTAGGTCGAGCGCTGGCAGGGGCGTGGCGCCGAAGGCCCACGTGGAGATCCGGTTGACGCAGGCGACCGCGGCGTCGGACGCCGGCACGATGCCGAGCAATCCGAGCAGGAGGAGCCACCACAAGTCGATGCCCGCCGCCCCGAGCGCCCAGAGCGGCAAAGCGAGAAGCAGCGCCGCCACGGTCACGACGCCAGTGCCGTACCCAAGCAGGCCGAGCGCCCGGAGACCGCGAACTGCCCGAGCGCGCGGGGAGGGTCGAAAGCCGATTGCCGTCTCGAATTGCCGACGGCCGCCCGCGAGCAGGTAGTAGCCCGGGTCGCGCCGGCGATCGCCCGGCTGGCACATCGCTGCCGCATCGGCCGCCCATTTGGCGGCACAGTGGGCGATCTCGATCTCGCCCAGGCGCGACCGCCGCGCCAATCGCTCGATCGCGGTGCGGTACAAATTCCGGGTCGCGAAATCCATGGCGCCGAACTGATCCGATGGGTCCAGCGCGGCGTGAACGTGGCAGACGGTCTCGAACGCCTCGCTCCAGTCGAGCGCCGCGGCCATGCGCAAGCTTGTGATGATGTTGCGGATGGTGGCGTTGAACGTGCCCTGCTGGTGCAGCTCGTCGTGCACAGCGTCTTCGATCCGCACGCCCCGGTCCGCCAGGTGCTTGTCGAGCCAGGCGAGCGCCGGTTCGCCGCTGGGGTCGCGCCCACGCAGGCGATGCGCGAGCTGCGCCGCGAAGGCGTCCGGCGAGGGCGTGTGCCGGAACGACTCACTCACCGTGGACCATGGCTCCGCGGCGCGGCCGTGGTTTCCCAGCAATCGGTCGACCAACCCGTCCGCCATCTCTCGGGCCGCGCTGTTGGCGACGATGACGGCGGCGACGCGTCGCAGGTTCTCGATCAACACGATCCGGAGCGTGATCGGCACCGCCCACAGCTCGCCGATCGTGAACGGCTGGACGTCCTGGTAGGCAACTAGGTAGCGATGCAGCGTTCCGGGTTCGACATGGCTATCGGTGTGGGCCACCAGCGACCACATGGCGCCGAATACGCGGGGGAGCCCGGTGAACGGGCCTTCCGCGAGCTTCGGCAGCTCCGCGTAGTAGCCAGGCGGAAGGTCGATGCCGATCTCACGTATCTGCGTCTCGACCAGGTGATAGTTGTCGACCAGCCACTCGGCGGCCGGCGTGAGCTCCTGACGGCCTCCGTCCTCAGGGGACAGGGTGCGGCTGGCGTTCAGCAGGAACCCGGCGTTTTCGGCCAGCCGGCCGGATAGTCCGGGTCTCCTGGCGCCCTTGGCCGCGACCGGCTGGGCGGCAGCGAGGCTCCTTGCGTGTTCTTCGAGCCGGTCGATGCCAAACAGCTCGCTGCGGATCGGCAGAGGATCCTGCCACGGGGACGGAGTACGGGCGGTCCGAAACAGGCGGCGCAGGATCATCAATGCCTGAACGGTCAGCGACGGAACAAACTGCGCCGATAGGTGCGCGCTGTGGAGGCAGGCTGCGCGAAGGTCGGCACGACGCCGTCGCCCATATCGGCGTCCCGGCCACCGCCCTGGCCGGAGCGGCGAAGGTCGTCCGAAGCGGGACTGGGCGGTTGTTCGCCCGCGCCGCGCATGTCGCGCATGTACTGGGTTGCAACGTCGTCGGGACCGGGCGCCGGATTCCTGGAAACATCAAAACCATCGCTCATAAGGCATTTCCTCGTGGGTCGCGAACACGAGCAGATAAGCTGGACCCGCCATGCGATGGCCGGGAGCCTCGGATTCTACGCAGCCGCGCCAGGGGCGGCCGGGCGGGCCTGCGTAGTTTCCGGCGCTTCCGGAACAGCCGTTCAGACCGATAGCATGTCACCACGCCGCATTGGTTCCGCGCCGCACCCCCAACTGCCTGGCGAAACGTGCAGTGATCAGCGACCCGCTCCGGCCAACGACCCGCTCGGCCAATGAAAGGACCACCCCATGCTGCAAGTGTCATCGGCGATCAAGGGCTACGCCATCGCGGCCAAGGACGCGACAATCGGGACCGTAGCGACTTCCTATTCGACCAGACCACCTGGAGCGTGCGCTGGCTAGTCGTCGATACCGGCAAATGGCTGACCGGGCGCAAGGTCCTGGTCCATCCCTCAGCAATCGATCATGTCGACCACGAACGGCGCCAGATCGACGTCGCACTGACTGGCAAGCAGGTCGAGGACAGCCCGGATATCGGCCAGGACCGGCCGGTGTCACAGCAGACGCAGAACGACCTCTATAGCTACTATGGTTGGGACCCGCTTTGGAACCGCGGCATGTATGGTGCCGGACTGTATGGGGGCGGGCTTTATTCCGGATGGGCGGGATCGACCAGGATCGGCACCTGGTGCGCCCGGAACGTGCCCTCGATCTTGAGCCCGTCGATGACCTTCGGCCCGGTCCAGCCCTTCGGCGAGCGCAGCACGATCATGGGCCAGCGCGGACGGGTGGTCGTGCCCGAGGTTCGCGCTGTCCGCTGGAAGAGCTGAATGTCGTCGATCACCTGGTCCAGCGTCTCGGCCATCAGCCTGTGCATCGTGGCCGGGTCGTCGCCTTCCACGAAGTAGGGCGTCCAGCCGCAGCCGCGCAGGAAATGCTCGAGCTCGTCCGGCTCGATCCGCGCCAGGATGGTGGGGTTGCTGATCTTGAACCCGTTGAGGTGCAGGATCGGCAGCACGGCGCCATCGGTGATCGGGTCGAGCAGCTTGTTGGACTGCCATGCCGTGGCCAGCGGGCCGGTCTCGGCCTCGCCGTCGCCGATGATGCAGGCCACGATCAGGCCTGGGTTGTCGAACGCGGCGCCGAACGCGTGGCTGAGGGAGTAGCCGAGTTCGCCGCCCTCGTGGATGGAGCCCGGCGTCGTCGGTGCGACGTGGCTGGAAATACCGCCCGGGAACGAGAACTGGGTGAAGAGCTTCTTCATGCCCTCCTCGTCCTGGCTGATGTTCGGATAGATTTCGGTGTAGCTGCCCTCGAGATAGGTGTTCGCGACGAGCGCCGGGCCGCCATGGCCGGGGCCGGCGACGTAGAACATGTCGAGGTCGTTCTTCTTGATGATCCGGTTCAGGTGGACGTAGATGAAATTCTGGCCCGATGTCGTGCCCCAGTGCCCCACGACCAACGGCTTGACATCCTTGAGCGTCAGCTTCTCGCGCAGCATGGGATTGTCGTACAGGTAGATCTGGCCGACCGAGAGATAGTTGGCCGCGCGCCAGTAACGGTCCATCTGCTGCAGCTCTTCGGAAAGCGGCATCTCGGCTGCGTTCGATGCGGGCCTGTCGTGTTGCAGGTGCCCCAGAATTGGTGCGACTGTGTCCAATGCGGTTTCCCCGATCAGTGCCGTTTTCAGACATTGCCAATGTCGCCGAACTTGCGTCGCGTGCAGCGGTCTGTGACTGCGGCGCGGCAGAGCCGGTTGCCGCGACCAGCAGTGGAAGGTTACGGCGATGCAGCGGGGCGCGGCAGGGTCGGAAACTACTCAGTCGCAGGCAGGCGACGGGCGCGGCAGCGACTCAACGGGCGGCGGCGGCCTCGTTCTTGGGCGTCCGTGGCCTGCGCCATTGCAGCGAGATCACCGTGGCCAGCCGGTCGGCTTGCGGCGCCACCCGCCGGCCCTGGAGGGTGACGATGCATCCGTCGGCAGCGTGCAAGCACCATCTGCGGAACTGCTCCCGTTGGCCGGGCGGCAGAGCGGTGAGGCTGAACGACGCCTCGTTCCGGTTGCCGGGTGTCATTCGGGACGCGGAGAGCAGGCAGTCCGCCTGACCGCCGGCGAGGGCTTGGCAACTGACCTCCCCAGGGCCGAACGTTTCCGCAGCCGGCGTTGCGACAGCAGGGGCTGCGACAGCAGGGGCTGCGACAGCAGGGGCTGTGACAGCAGGGGCTGCGACAGCAGGGGCGGCGCAGATGAGGCAGGCGAGAAGGGCCGGCAGCACGGGCATCTTCTCGCCACGGCGCACATGCCGCACGCAAGCGGCGCCGGCGACGATCACGTCTTGGGCGAGCCCGAGGAACAGGCCGTGCGCGATGATGCCCGCTCGGGCCTCGAGTTTGGCGGCGAGGGACGGCGCATCCGCGATGGCGCCGAACCGGCTGTCGAGGATCATGTTGCCGCCGTCGGTACGGTAGGGTCCGTCCCCCTGCGTGCGCCGCGTGACGACCCCGCCGAGGCTTTCCAGAAAGCGCGCCTGCGAGCGCCAGCCGAACGCCAGCACTTCGACGGGCAGCGCCCGGTGGGTGCCGAGCCTGGGCGACAGCTTGCTCTCGTCCACAACGATCACCTCGCGCCGGCTGGCCTGTGCGACGATCTTCTCGCGCAGCAGCGCGCCGCCGCCGCCCTTGATGAGGCCCATGGCCGGGTCGACCTCGTCGGCGCCGTCAATGGTCAGGTCGATATCGCGTGGAATGTCGTCGGCCAGCATCGGGATGCCGAGCGCGCGTGCCGCTTCGTCGGTCGCCGACGATGTGGCGACGGCGACGATACTGCCGAGTTCGCCGGCGCGCAGCCGTTCCGCGATGCGGCGCGTGGCGAAGATCGCGGTCGATCCGGTTCCCAGCCCGATGACCATGCCGGATTCCACCAATCCGGCTGCCAGCTCGCCGGCCTGCTGCTTCAGCCGTGCCGCCGGGTCGGTCATGCGCGGCGTGCCCGATAACGTGTGATCAAGGCGTTGGGGCAGGAGTCATGGCTCAGCTTGGGCTCGGCCCGGCCGGGGTCTTCGGCGAACAGTTGGCGCAGATGCACGTCGTTGATCCGCTCGTGATGCGCCGCCAGCGCCGTCCAGGCTGGGGTCGTCGTGAGTGCCGTCATTCCGATATCCATGATGTTAGGCCACCACCTTGCTTTTGGCGTCGATCGCGGCGAGCAGGTCGCGCCAGGCTTGGGAGGTCGCCTGCCCGACGGCGATGCCGAGCGTGTTGCGCCGCGGTTCCGGCACCTTGTCGGCGACGGCGCGGCCCCAACGGCTGACGAACAGGGACGCGACCGGCCGAGCATCCCGCGCCAGGCATCGTTCTTCGACAGCCAGCCATGGCGTGACCGTCTGCCTCGCGGTGGTCTCAGCCGGGGCCTTGCCGATGGCGCTCACCCGACGAGTTCCGCCCGGATCGCCTGTAATTGCTCTGCCCGCTCGGCCGTCACCGTGGGATAGCTCATGCCGAGGGCCTCGAGGGTCTCGACCACGATTTGCGACACGATCAGCCGGGCGTTGTCCTTGTCGTCGGCGGGCACGACGAACCAGGGACTGTCGTCCGTGCTGGTGGCGCTCAGGCATTCCTCGTACGCGTGGCGGTACTGCTTCCAGAACTTCCGCTCTTTGATGTCGGCCGTGCGGCGGGTCCGCAATGTCCTCGCTCTGCAGGATGTCGCGAGTTGCGGTGCGGGATCGGACCCAGCCGACGGCTTCTGCGAGATCGCAGGAACTGCCTCGGCCTTGTCGCCCTTGAGCTCCGCCGCCGGTACCGGCTTGGGCTGCGTGTCCGCCTGGGCAGACCCGACGGGGAAAGCGCCCTTGTAGACGGCGGCAGGGGAGACGGAGGCAGGGGAGACGGCGGCAGGATCGACCCGTGGCTTGCTTCCCACGGCAGGCTCGTCGCGGTCGCCGAAATGGTCCAGCACACGATACGTCAGCAGCTTGATCGGATCGGTGAGCAGGAACGAGGCAAGCGCCCAGCCCCACACCATCAGCGCCCAAGACCATGCCAGCGGTGTCACGAGGCCAAACCCGAACAGCGCGATGCAGGTTGCCAAGGCTTGCGTCCCCAGCACCGCCCCCCAGAGGATCCGAGCCGGACGGATGGACCAGAACGGGCCTCTCGTGCGCGTCAGGAAGATCGTCAAGTGCCCGGCTACCGACAGCTTCAAATACATCATGGTCTGGATGTGCTGACGGTCGATGTGGAACACGCGCTCGGCGACGTAGAACAACCCAAACGCCGAGACCACGCCCACGACGCCGAGCACGGTGGACACGCCGAGAACGACGCGCATGTTCCAGGCTTCCGGCTGGTTGCGGTATTTGACGTTGTCATAGGCGATCGACCACGGCGGAGAGCGCGGCAGCGGCCAGGTAGCCGAGCACGACCACGTGTCCGACGACAGGGATCGTCAGGAACAGCCCGCCGAAGAACAAACCCCACATGCCGCCCCAGAACGCGCCTCGCGAGCCCCAGAATTTCATCCGATCGCCCAAATTGTAGAAGCCGGTGACCTGTTCCTCGCTGTGGTAGCCCTTGCCGATCAGGCTCAGGTGCTTCATCTCAAAGCCCTGGCCGGCCAATTTCTTGATCGCGGCGTCGGCTTCTGCGTGCGTCGCGAACACGGCGGCCACGGCGTCATCTGGTTGCATGAGCAAGTTCCTTGTTGGCGATGTCTCGTAGCCGCTACCCGGCCCGGAGTGGGGGCAAGCCGGCCGCCACCGAGCCCGGGGCCACCAAGCCCGGGGCGGGGATGATCAACAACTGGGGTGTGAGCCTGCGCGACAAGGGGTCCGGAATCTACGCAGCCACGCCCTCGCCCTGGGGAATGCGGGCGTCGCCATTGGCGCTACGCGGCTTGCCCGGTTTCTCGATCAGTTCCAGGAACGGCTTGATCAGATCGATCGGCATCGGGAACACGACGGTCGAATTCTGCTCTGCGCCGATCTCCGTCAGCGTCTGTAGGTAGCGCAACTGCATGGCGGCCGGAATGCTCGACAGGATCCGTGCGGCATTGACGAGCGTCTGCGAGGCCTGGAACTCGGCTTCCGCGTGGATGATCTTCGCGCGCCGGTCCCGTTCCGCTTCGGCCTGCTTGGCGATCGCGCGGACCATGTTCTCAGTCAGCTCGACGGTGCGGATCTCGACGTTGCTCACCTTGATCCCCCAGGTTTCGGTCTGGGAATCCAGGATACTCTGGACGTCGGCGCTGAGCTTCTTCCGCTCGGACAGCATCTCGTCCAGATCGTGCTGGCCGAGCACGGCGCGTAGCGTCGTCTGCGCGAGCATGTTCGTGGCGGGCAGATACGACTGGACCTGGATGATTGCCCGCTCCGGATTGACGACATTGAAGTACAGCACCGCGTCGACTTTCATCGAAACGTTGTCGCGGCTGATCACGTCCTGGGTCGGGATTTCGATGACCTGGATGCGCAAGTCGACCCTGACCATCTCCTGGAAGAAGGGTATCATCAGCACGAGGCCGGGGCCTTTGACCTTCTGAAAACGGCCCAGCGTGAAGACCACGGCGCGTTCATACTCGCGCAGGATCTTTACGGTCGCTTTCGCGAACGTGAGGACCACCAGGAAGGCGACGACCAAGGCAACCGGGAACAGATACACGGAGAGCACGGCGTTGCCCCTTTTAAAATAGAGTTGGCCGACTTGCATCGAGCCAAGCGCTGCCGCGCGAGTGCCGCGAGCTGACCTTCCGCTGCCGCGCGAGCGCAGCGAGCTTGCCTTCGAAGTACGCCTTACCCCCGCGTCACGATAGGCTCGGAAACTACTCACCACAGCGGGTCGGGCGACGCGCTTTAGACCGCCACGGGCGCGATGCGGCTTGACGCCTCGGGTCGTCGCATTGCTGTCACTCCGCTATGCCGCCTGCCTGAGCGGACGGACAGGATACGAGCAGGCTCGGAATCTACTCAGGCTCGTCGCGTCACGGCGGCAGCTGCGCGCCCTCGGGCCCCTGCCTTGCCATCTGTCCCGCCACGTGGTCGAGCGCCCGTTTCAGGCCGGCCATATCGAACGGCTTTTGCAGCACGGTCGCGTTTGCCGGCACCGCCAGCCTGCTGCGGCCGGTCATGTAGATGTGCGGAATGACGGTCTGCCGGAGGATCGCGCTCATGGCCGACATTCCGCTGCCCGCCTGTAGGTTGGCATCGACGAGCATCACGTCGGGGATGGTGCGCAAGGCAGCAGCGATGGCCTCCACCTCCGTCGTCGCGATGCCGCAAACGTCGTGCCCGAGCGCGGCCAGGAGTTCAGCCAGCACCGTACTGAGCACGGCATCATCCTCGACGAGCAGAATGCGCAGCCGTCTCGTCGCGGTGTCCATCCAGGGGGCCGTGGCAGGGCGAGGCAATACCATTGCCAAATCCTACGAAAGCGGGAGCAATTTCGGCAGGATCGGAAACTACTTACCCCAGCACTCCCTCGAACCACGTTTAATCTTGACTGAGGTATGCTAACCTACGGCCAACAAGGTTCGAAACCCCTGAATGGCTGCCCTCCCCGACCACGTTCAACCGCAGCACTCCACCGACGATGCCGCCCCGCCGCGGCTTCTCGCTGTCGTAGGTATCGGCGCGTCGGCCGGTGGGTTGGAGGCCGCCACGCAACTGATCGAGGCATGGAAGCCCGAGCCCTATCTGGCCTTCATCCTTGTTCAGCATTCCGATCCGAGCGGCGGGAGCATGATGGCGGCCCTGCTCGGACCACACACCGAACTCACCGTCCAAGAAGCCGAAGACGGCATGCCGATCGAGTCTCGGCATCTCTATGTCATTCCGCCTGGAAAATATCTATCGGTCGGCCCGGGCGTGCTGAAGCTCTCGACGCCGCCGGCGCGCCCCGGCGCCCGCATGCCGTTCGACTTCCTGCTGCGGTCGCTGGCGGACCAATATCGCGAACGCGCAGCTTGCATCGTGCTGTCGGGCACCGGAACGGATGGCACCGAAGGCCTCGCGTCGATCAAGGGTCGAGGCGGCGTGGTGGCGGTGCAGAACCCGGCAGAGGCGGGCTATGACGGCATGCCCCGCAGCGCGATCGAGACCGGGATGGCGGATTTCGTGCTGCCCATCGCCGAGATCCCGGCCGCATTGCGCGCACGCTGGGCGTTTATGCGTTCGCCCGCAGCCACCAAGGTGACAAACGCCGCCAGTTCGGCCGGCATCGGGCTGGCGGACATCATCGCCCTGCTGCACAAGGAAACCGCCAACGATTTCACCTCCTACAAACCCGGAACGATTCAGCGGCGGATCGACCGGCGGATGGCGTTGCACGGATTCAGATCCGACGATGGGGCGGGCTACCTCGCCATGCTGCGCGACGACCCGCCCGAACTGCACGAGTTGGCGGGCGACCTGCTCATCCACGTCACCAGCTTCTTCCGCGATGACACCGTGTTCGACACCCTGGCGCGAGCGACCATCCCGGAGCTCGTCGCATCCCATCCCGCCGGCCAGAAGCTGCGCGTGTGGGTGCCCGGCTGCAGCACGGGCGAGGAGGCCTACTCGCTCGCGATCTTGTTCCTGGAACAAATCGAAGCCGCCGGCCGCCCGATCAAGCTGCAAGTCTTCGCGTCGGACGTCGATGCCGATGCGATCGCGAGCGCACGCGACGGGTTTTATGCCGCATCGATCAAGGACAGCATGACGCCGGCGCGCCTGGCGCGGTTTTTCGTCCGCGAAGAGCCCGGTTGGCGCGCGGCGCCGGACCTGCGCGGCGCGATCGTCTTCACGGTGCGGGACCTGCTGATCGATCCGCCGTTCTCCCGCCTGGACATGGTCTCCTGCCGCAATCTCCTGATCTACTTACGTCCGGACGCACAGGCGCGGGTGCTCGAGGCGTTCCATTTCGCGCTGCGCCCCGGCGGCGTCCTGCTGCTCGGGAGCGCCGAAAACGTCGTTGCCCTCGAAGGCCGGTTCGAGCACATCGCGAAAGCCGAGCGTATCTATCGCAGCATCGGACAAGGCCCGCCGGACAAACCGAGGCCGGCGCCGCGTCTGGCCCTGGTGCGGCCCGACGAAGAGCGGCGGACGCGGACCGTGGCGCTCACTTCGCTCCTGCGCCCGGCCGCACTGGCCGAACTCGGCCGGCGCCTGGTGATGGAGGCCTACGCCCCGGCTTCCGTGCTGGTCGATCCAGCCAACGCCGTGCTGTTCGCCCTCGGACCGACCGACCGCTACCTGCGTCTACCCCCCGGACACGCCACTCAAGACCTACTCGCAATGGCGCGCTCGGGGTTGCGCGCCAAGCTCCGCGCCGCCCTTGCCGCGGCCCGCGAGAGCAAGACGAAGGTGTTCGCGTCAGGCTGGATCGCCGGTGAGGGTGCCAGCCGGCGCTTCAGCCTCGCCGTGCATCCGGTGCTTGAGGCCGGCCAGGAGCTCTTGCTGGTGTGCTTCCTTGAGGCGGCCGCGCAGGGAATTGTCGGCTTGTCGCCGTCCCCGGAGACGGGCCCGCACTTGGCCGAGTTGCAGCGCGAACTCGACGCCACGAGGACAGAACTGCAGGGCACGGTGCGCGACCTCGAACTCTCCGGCGAGGACCAGCGCGCAATCAACGAGGAGGCGCTCTCGATCAATGAGGAATACCAATCCACCAATGAAGAGCTCGTTGCTTCCAAAGAAGAGCTTCAATCGCTCAACGAGGAGCTGACCGCCGTCAACAGCCAGCTGCAGGAGACCTTGCAGCGCCAGCGCACGACCGCGGACGACCTGCAGAACGTGCTGTTCAGCACCAATGTCGCGACCTTGTTCCTCGACCTGGACGGCCGCATCCGGTTCTTCACCCCCGCCATCACGGCGCTGTTCGCCATCATCCCGGCCGACGTCGGCCGCAAGCTCGCGGACTTTGCAGCGCTCGCGCCGGACGCCACGCTGAGGGGCGACGTCGAAGCCGTTCAGCGTGGGCTGGAACCGCCGGACCGCGAGATCGAGGCCGCGGATGGCACATGGTTTCGCCGCCGAATCCTGCCCTACCGCGCGGGCGGCGGCCGGGTCGGAGGGGTGGTGATCACTTTCTCCGACATTACCTCGCGCAAGGCGACGGGCCGGGCGCTGGAGGCCGCCAAGCTCGAGGCGGAGACGGCCAACGCCGCCAAATCGCGCTTCCTCGCCGCAGCCAGCCATGACCTGCGCCAGCCGCTGCAGACGCTCGCTTTGCTCCAGGCCTTGCTGGCCGATACCGTCGCCGGGGACAAGGCGCAGCACCTGGTCGCGCGCCAGACCGTCACCTTGAACACCGTCACCGGCATGCTGGACAGCCTGCTCGACATCAACGAGATCGAGGCGGGCGCGGTGCAGCCCGATCTCGCCGCCTTCGCCATCGGCGACCTGATGGAGCAACTGCGCGGCGAGTTCGTCTACCATGCGCAGGCGAAAGGGATTGAGCTCCGTGTGTTACCTTGCTCGCAGCACGCACGCAGCGACAAGCGCCTGCTGGAGCAGATCGTCCGCAACCTGCTCTCCAACGCCATCAAGTACACCGTCCACGGCCGCATCCTGCTGGGCTGTCGTCGTCATGGCGCCAGGCTCCGCCTAGAGGTCTGGGATACCGGGATCGGAATGGAAGAGACCGATCTGGCGGCGATCTTCGAGGAGTATTACCAGGTCGGCAATGCCGCACGGCAGCGCAGCCGTGGGCTCGGTCTCGGCCTGTCCATCGTCAAGCGGCTGAGCGACCTGCTGGGCCACCAAATCCGGGTCCGCTCCCGGCCGGGGAGCGGTTCCGTGTTCGCCATCGACCTCCCGTGGCTGCCGGAGATCGAGATCGGGCGGACCGTCCCTCTGTCGCCGGGCAGGGCGGCCAAACGCGACGCCGCGCGAAGGGTCGTCGTCGTGGAAGACGACCCGGACGTGGCAGAGATGCTAGAGCAGCTGTTGCGCGGCGAGGGCCATCAGGTCACCACCGCCCATGATGGCCCGAGCGCGCTGGAACAGATCGCGCACCGGACCCCCGACCTGGTGCTGGCCGACTACAACCTCCCCAACGGTCCGAACGGACTGGAACTGTCCAAGCTGATCCGAGCCGCCGTCGGCAGCAAGGTGCCGATCCTGATCCTGACCGGCGATATCTCAAACGCAACGATGCGCGCGGTCGCGGAAGCGGGATGCGCGATGCTGAGTAAGCCGGCCGGGCTGCCGGCGCTGCGCGACGCCATCGCCCGACTGCTGTACCCGCGCCAGGCCGCCGCGCAATCGGTCGTGTTCGTGGTGGACGACGACGATGACCTGCGCGGCGCGCTCATGGCCGTGCTGGAGTCCGACGGCCGGACCGCGGTCGGGTATCCGAATGGCGAGGCGCTGCTGCAGGACTTCCAGCCCGGCGCGGGCGACTGTCTGTTGATCGACGCCGCACTCCCCGGCATCGGCGGCATCGACGTACTCGACCACTTGCGGTCGACCGGACATGCGCTGCCGGTGATCGTGGTGACCGGACAAAGCGACGTGCCGATGGCCATCCGCGCCATGAAAGCGGGCGCATCGGACTTCATCGAGAAGCCGGTGAGCCGAAGCGACCTCCTTGCCAGCATCGTTCACGCCTTGGATGGTTCGCAGGACGCTGCCAAGCTCACTGCGCGACACGAGGCGGCAGCGGCGCGGGTCGCCGGCCTCACGCAGCGCCAGCGTGAGATTATGGCCCTCGTGCTGGCCGGCCATCCGAGCAAGAACATCGCGGCCGATCTCGGCATCAGCCAGCGCACGGTGGAGAACCACCGCGCCTCCATCATGCACCGAACCGGCGCGGCGTCCCTACCCGCCTTGGCACGCCTCGCCCTTGCGGCCAGCTCGGAAACGGGGAGCGCCTGACCGCAGGGTCGGAAACTACTCAGCCCACCGTGCCGCCGCGCGAATGCTGGATCGATGCTCATGCGTGTTTCCCGATCCTGTCCGCGCCTGCACGCAATGAACTAGCGTCCCGCCAGGCCAACCGCCGCCGCATCGCTAGCCTCGACTGGTAACCGGCCGGATGTTGAGACGGTCAAGGCACCGGAATTTGGCAACAGGGAGTGGATTGCTATGCGGAACGGCAAGTTGGTGATCGCCCAAGGAGGCGGCCCGACGGTGGTGATCAACGAGTCTCTAGAGCATTTTCCGATCAGGTGGAATCACCTGATCGGAACTAATGCTCCCTTTATCAATGAGCTAGAGCACTACTCCCGAGCCAATCAGCTCGGGAAGTGCTCTAGTCGGGGCCATGCTTGAAGCGAGGCTCTTTCCCCAGATCGAGCGGGTGTATGGGGCGCGATATGGTGTGCGTGGGATTTTGGACGAAGACTTCGTTGACATTTCGGCCGAAAGCCGGGCCAATCTTGAAGCGGTCGCAGCCACGCCGTCCTCGGCCCTGGGCTCGACCCGCGACAAGCCCGATCGGGTCTACTGCCAGCAGATCTTGGCATCTTTGAAGGCCCATGATGCGTCCTGGTTCCTCTATATCGGCGGCAACGATACGGCCGAGACTGTCCGCATCGTCAGCGAGGAGGCGGCTGCAGAGGGCTACGCTCTGCGCTGCGTCCACGTTCCGAAGACCATCGACAACGATCTGACGGAAAGCGATCATACGCCGGGCTTTCCGTCGGCGGCACGATTCGTGGTCCAGGCGTTCATGGGCGCCGATCTCGACAATCGCTCGCTGCCGGGCGTCTACATCGGGTGGTGATGGGCCGCCACGCCGGATTCCTGACCGCCGCATCGGCCGCTGCCCGCACGATCGCGGACGATGGTCCGCATCTGATCTACCTGCCCGAATGCGTCTTTGACGAAACGAAGTTCCTGTCCGAGGTGAAGTCGGTTTATGACAGACTCGGACGCTGCGTCGTCGCGCTATCAGAAGGAGTTCACGACGCCGACGGAACGCCACTTTCGGTCAAGCTCACCGAAAAGGTCGAGAGCGACGCTCACGACAACATCCAGCTTTCCGGCACCGGAGCGCTCGCGGATCATCTCTGTGGCCAGATCAAGTCCAATCTCGGCATCAAGCGCGTGCGCGGCGATACGCTCGGGTATCTGCAGCGCTCCTTTGCTGGCTGCGTGTCGGACGTGGATCGAAAGGAGGCCCGCGACGTCGGCAAGTTCGCGGTCAAGCAGGCGATCGAAGGATCGTGCGACGGTTCGGTGGCGATCCGGCGAACCGGCGATTACGCGGTCGAGTACGCGCTCGTAGAACTGGCCAAGGTTGCCGGCAAGACCAAGGTCATGGCGAACACGTTCATCGCATCCTCTGGAAACGACGTCACTCCCGCCTTCCGGGCGTATCTACAACCGTTGCTGGGGGGCGATCTGCCGCAACCCGCCCGCCTGCGCGGCGGCGCCGCCGCCAAGGTGCTGAAGCGGCAGCACACGACATCATCGCCGACTTATCCCAAGGCTTGCTGACCGCGACTCTTGCGGTTGGCAAGCCTTGGTATGCGCGCCGGGTTGGCGGGCGGCGGCGCGCGAAACAAAGATGCTGATACCAGGGGTCGCGATCAGCGAGCCTTGGTATGAGAGCGGGATGACTTTAGCTCCGATCGTATCCTGAGTTTCTGAGGTAGTTTGCGCATTCGTTGGCGGTGTAGGCGCCGAGCAGGACGCCGATGATGTTGCAGACTTCGTCACGCGTGCGAGCGTTGGACAGTCAGACCGCGCGTTCCCGGCTTGCCGCCTCGCCTGCTGCGAGTTCAATGATCTCGGCCGTGATCTCTTCTTGCCTGACGCGGCGCTGTGTCGCCTGGAGGGAGGCGAGTTGGCGTTCTGTCTGGTTGTGTGCCGCCGCCATGGCCTCCATGCGTGCCTCATTCTCAGCCGCGAAACTGTGAAGCGCCGCCCGGCAAAGCTGCGCGTGCAGGTAATCCGGGGTCAGCGCATCCAGCAGGGCCATCGCTGTCAAATAGAGCAAGGGGGTTGTTGCGTTGGCCGGCGCTGGAAAGGCTGCTCGGTCGAGCGGGAGCAGGGATTGTCGGATGACGCGAATAGCCCGGGGCGGCTGCCATTGGCAGAAAATAGCCTCCAACCGATCGATTTCGCCTTTGGCAAAGCTGGCATACACGGCATTCGTAATATCGCTGGCGAACTTGGGAATGCCCGGGGAGTGGGACGGAATGGCCCCTTGCCAGGCACCGTAACCTGCCGCTCGGCGAGAGCCGCAGCGCCTCTCGTGCCCGCCACGAACAGCTTGCAATCCGAGAGGCCAGGGGCGGCCGCATCGAGCACACGCTGACTGAACGCACCGGCGAAGCCCTGCTCGGCACAGAACAGCACCAGGCCGGACCGTGCTGCGCGAACTGCTAGAGCGGAACGGGCCGGCGCCGGCAGCGCGAGCGCCTGTGCGACGGCGATGCCTCGCATGGCATTCACCACCGCTCCCAATTGGCGGATGCCGCCGATCCGTGCGCTGACGTCCGCGAGGCGTTCCGTCACGTGGGCTTGGCCGGTGCCGCTGCGGCTGCAACGGCTGCTGCGTAGGTCTTCAATACCTTGGACAACGCCGCGCTGCCTTCGGCGTCCAGCGTGCCGGCAGCTTGCATTTGGTGGACGCTTGCCGCCGCACCCGTGTCGATCGCCTGCCGCCGGCCGAGCCGGAACGCAGCGATCGCGGGTAGCGGCAGCGCGTCCAGCAGGCCCGCCTGCACGGCCATCACCAGGGCCACCTCGTCGGCTAGGCGCAGTGGCGCGTGCTGCGGCTGGTCCAGGATGGCTCGAATGCGTGCTCCGCGGGTAAGCTGCTGCTGCACTCGCTGGTCTGGCATGCCGCCGAAGCGGGTGAACGATTCCAGTTCGAGGAACTGTGCGTACTCGAGCCGCACGGTCTTTGCCGCGTCCCGCAGCGCCACGGCCTGCGTCTTGCCGCCGACCCGGCTGACGCTTGTGCCCACGTCAACGGCAGGCTTCTGTCCCTGGTAGAACAGCTTGGCATCCAGCACGATCTGCCCGTCGGTGATGGAGATCAGGTTGGTGGGAATGTAGGCGCTGAGATTGCCGGCATCCGTCTCGGCGATCGGCAGCGCCGTCAGGGAGCCGCCGCCCTTTTCCTTGGACAGCTTGGCGGCACGTTCCAGCAGCCGCGCATGCACGTAGAACACGTCCCCGGGATAAGCCTCCCGCCCTGGCGACTGCCGGGTCAGCAGCGCGATCTCCCGATGCGTGGCGGCGTGCTTGGTCAGGTCGTCGATCACGATCAGCGCGTGCTGGCCGCGGTCGCGGAAATACTCCGCCATCGTCATCGCCGCGAAAGGTGCGCTCCATTGTAGCCCCGGCGAGCCTGCCGCCTCCGCCGCGACTACGATGCACCGCTCCGGGTTGCCATACTGCTCGATCGCGTCGATGACGCGCCCAAGCAAGCCGGGCCCGACTGGCACGCGCACCACGTCGCCCGTGCCGCGCACGGCGGCCCCGGCGCTGACGCCGTCTACGTCGTCCAGCAGCACGCAGCCGATGCGGTCGCGTTCCAGCACCTGCGCGAAACCGAACTGGCCGCCGGCAAAGCGCAACAGCTCGTCCAGGCGAACGCCGGGCAGGCCCGAAACCAGAGCCACCCCGTCGCCCACCTCCTCCACCCGGCCGATCTGTTCGGCGCGGGACCCGAGGGTGGCGGCAGCAACGGTCCGGGTCGCGGCCGCAAGCCAGATATCCGCCGCCTTACTGTCGGGGGCACGTTTGATGTCTTTCAGTATTTTGCCGAGATCTGCCCGCCAGCTATTGCTCAGGGCGAAATGCGGGCCGTGCAGCTCGATGCCGGCGATGAGCGCCGGGTCAGTTTTGAAGGTCAGGTGCGGCTTGGCCCCGAACGCCTCGGCGATCAGGCTCCGGTAACGGTCTTGCTCAGCCGGTTCGAGCTGCCCGGCGCTGACCGCCTCGATCCCGCCCGGCTCGATGGACGCGGCTTGCCGGGCCGGTGCTGGCAGTGCGCGGATGCTGGACAGCAGCCAGTCGAGGAAGGCCGTGTCAACGGCAGCACCTTGTAACCGGCCGGCCAAGCGCCCGGCGATCTGCAGAGCAAGCTGGCTCGCGCGTTCGGACCAGGCGGCTTCTGCGGCGTCGTGCTCGGTCGCCATGGCGGCCTTGGTGGCGGCGGTATGTGCCGCAGCCTCCTTGGCAGCAGTGTCCAGTGTCGCCTTGCGTGCCGTCTCGGCCTCGGCGTGGGCATCGGCCAGGATGCCGTCATGCTCTTTGGCGAAACCCGCTCGGGTCGCCGCGACGTCGGCCAGGGCGGCGGTGGCCTTGTCGCCCGCTTCCTTCGCGTCCGCCAGGGCCTTCTCGGTCGTGCTGCGGCGCTGCTCGATCATGGCCGCGACCGGGCGCCAAAAGAAGCGCTGCAACAGCCAGACCAGGATGACGACGTTCGCGGTCTGAAAGCCAAGCGTCCACCAATCGATCGTCATGGCGTCACTTCAGCAGCGGATTGGCGAACAGCAGCAGCAGCGCGATCACCAGGCAGTAGATCGCCATCGTCTCGATCATGGCCAGGCCGACGAACAGCGTGCGCGAGATGGTGCTGGCGGATTCCGGCTGCCGGGCGATGGCGTCCATCGCCCGGCCACGGCTCGCCCCTCCGCCAGGGCCGGGCCGATCGCGCCGAAGGAGACGGCGAGGGCTGCCGAGATGATGCTGATGACGAACACGCCGCTCATGCGGTTGCCGAACAGGCGGACGAACAGCGAAGGTGCGCGTGATGCTCTCGATGAGGTTGAGCGGGACCATCACGATGCTCGGCGTGGCAAAGGTCCCGAGATAGCCGCGCACGCCGCCCGCGCGGATGCCGAACCAGATGATAGCGCCGAACACGAGCACGGCCAGCGCCGCATCCGTCTCCAGGTGCGCGGTTGGCGGCTGCACGCCGGGTACCAGCGAGGACCAGTTGGCGACGAAGATGAAGGCGAACAGCGTGCCGACGAACGCCGGTAGGGTCCGGGCTCGAGCTGCATGGTGTCGCGGATCTGGCCGTCGACCGTGTCGACGATCAGCTCGCACACGGCTTGGGTCTTGGACGGGTCCAGCGACAGGCGGCGGGTAAGCAGAGCGCTGCCGACGGCCAGGACCGCCATGAGTGCCCACGTCACCACGACGGCCGCGGCGATGGGCGCCGGGCCGATATGGAACAGCGGCGTGCTGTTGAGCGGCGAGATCATGGCGCCGCCACCCGCTTCCGGCCCAGCACGGCGGCCCTGGCGACCAGGACGCCCGCCGCCGTGGCGAGCAATGGCATGGCGCCCTCGAAACTCGCGGCGGTCAGGACAGCGCCAAGGAGAACGAACCGGGCGGCCATGGAGGCAATCAGGGTCCGGACGCTGCCGGCCCGCCCGAACCGCCCGGCATTCCACCGCAGGCTCGTGAAATACAGCGTGCCCACGGCGATGCCGCCTACGAGAAGCAGTGCTAGCATGGGAAGGTTCATGCGCTGCCCATCCACTTCCAGGCCGACCAGCATCCCAGGGCGGCGCCGAGCATCAGCAGCGGCGCGGTCCAGAACAGGCCGGAATGGAACCGTCCGTCCAGCCATCGCCCGGCAAAGATGCCGACCAGCATGGGCGTCACCACGATCCAGCCCAGCACGCCGATCTGCCCAAGCCGCCTGACGGGGGACGGATCGCTGTCGCTCAGCCAGCGGCGGCGGCGCGCTGCACGCAACCTCGCATCCGTCACGAGCGGGTCTTCGTCCGGCGCGCTCATCCGGACGCTCCGGCGCCGGGCCGAAGATGGCGCACCATCTCGCGAATGGCGCGCAGCCGCAGCTTGGTGCTGTCCACCCGGTGGGACCGCTCCGCTTCGTCATCGGCGCCGAAACGCGCGAGGATCGTCTGGTCGAGAGTCGTAAGGTCATCGCCCGGGATGGCGTCGCGGGTCGTAACGGCCACGTCCTCGCCGCCGGTGACGGTCAGCACGACGCCGTGGACGGCGCAGTAGTGCCGTGCCCCGCCGCTGCTCTTCCAACTTACCACGCCCACGGACAGCGTCGTCAGGAAATCGGCATGATGCGGCTGGATGCCGAAGCACCCGCTGGCGTCCTCGGCCGACACGATCTACACCGCGTCCTCGTCGATGACGATGCTGAGCGGCGTGGTGATGCGCAGCCTCATGCCGCGGCACCTTGATTGGCTGCGGCCTCTTTCCGGCGCGCCTCCTCCAGAGTGCCGACCATGTAGAGCGAGCTTTCCGCCCAGTCGTCGGCCTCGCCGTCCAGGATGGCCCGGCAGCCCGCCAGCGTATCGGCGCGGCTGAAGCTGCGGCCGGGGATGCCGGTGAACGCCTCTGTCACCGCGAACGGTTGACTGAGGAAACGCTGAAGTCGGCGCGCGCGCTTGACCGCGGCGCGGTCGGCGGCGCCCAGCTCCTCCACGCCGAGGAGCGCGATGATGTCCTCCAGGTCCTTGAAGTGGGCCAGCGCCTCGCGGGCGCGCTCGGCCAGGCGGTAGTGCTCCTCGCCCACCACCAGCGGGTCCAGCAGGGACGACGACGAGGCGAGCGGATCGATCGCCGGGTAGAAGCCGTCGGCGGCCAGCTTGCGCGACAGCATGATGATGCCGTCCATGTGGGCCGAGATGGCGGTGACCGCCGGATCGGTGAAGTCGTCGGCGGGGACGTAGACGGCCTGCACGGCGGTCACGGAGGACCCGGCGACGGAGGCGATCCGCTCCTCCAGCGCCGCCACCTCGGTGGCCAGCGTCGGCTGGTACCCGACCCGCGACGGCAGGCGGCCCAACAGGCTGGACAACTCGGCGCCGGCCTGGACGAAGCGGAACACGTTGTCCATCAACAGCAACACGTTCTGGTGCTTCTGGTCGCGGAAATACTCGTCAATGGTCAGCGCCGTCAGCGGCACCCGCCAGCGCGCGCCGGGCGGCTCGTTCATTTGGCCATAAACCAGCACGGTGCGCTTCAGCACGCCCGAATCCTGCATGTCCGTGAGCAGCTCGTGCCCCTCGCGGGAGCGTTCGCCGACCCCGGCGAACACCGCGATGCCGGTATATTTCTCGACCGTGGCGTGGATCAACTCCATGACCAGCACGGTCTTACCCACGCCCGCGCCGCCGAACATCGCCGCCTTGCCGCCCTGGGCCAACGGCGCCAGCAGATCGATCACTTTGATCCCTGTCTCGAACACGGCCGTGGCGGACGTCTCGTCGGTGAGCGCAGGCGGGTTGCCGTGGATGCTACGCGTGGGATTGCCCGACGGCAGGGGCGGCCCGCGGTCCCCCAAATTGCCCATCACGTCGAGCAAGCGGCCTAGCACGGCCTCGCCGACGGGAACGGTGATCGGCTGCCCCGTGGCGCGTACGCCGGTGCCGCGGGCCAGGCCAGCGGTCGCCTGCATCGCAATGCCCCGCACCGTGTGGGTGTCGACGTGGCTATGAACCTCGAGCACAAGCGGCGCGGGCCGGCCCCAGTCCACTACCAGGGCCGTGTCGATCGGCGGCAGCGCGCCGTGGGCGAACGCCACGTCCACCACGGCGCCGCGGACGGACATGACGGTTCCGGCGGCAAGGACGGCGCCGGAGGTCAAATCGGAGCCGACTGGCGCGCCATGGAACCGGTCGGCGCCATCAGGTGCATCTCGATGCAAAGCCATCACCCGCCAACTTCTTGATCGCTGCATCGGCCGCTGCGTGGTCGGCGAACACGGCGACGACGACATCATCTTTTCCCACGGACTCGCTCCCTGCTCGCAATCGCGCAGACTGATAGATGGATCGAGCATCGTTCCATTGGGCGCCCCGAATTGGTGTTGCCACTATGCAGATTTGCTGCCGACGGGCCGGATTATGCAAAGCGTTGTAAAAGGCCCCAGCGATGACGACCGGTGCGCGCCACGGGCAGTTTCGAGGCCGGCCGCAAATCCGCATAGTCGGTCACCGAAAGTCCTTCGAAAATAAGATGAGATGACCTCCCAAGTCTATGCTTGGTGGCGATGCGCGCTGGCCCAAGAAGGGAATACTTCCATGCTTCTACATTCGCTAGCGGTCGCCTCGTACTTCGGTTGCTTGCTCGTGGCGTCCAGCTCGCATGCTCAGTCCGCTACGCCGCAACTCGTTTTCTTCGACGAGTGGTCGGCGGCGCTCGACGCTCCGGCGCGGGGAATCATTGCCGGAGCAGCGGAGTTGGCGAGCCAAAATCCCCGCAGCGTGACGGCGGTCGAGAACGAACTCGCCATTCTCTAAACCGGATCGGCGGCGTCTAGGCAAGGCACCGCCGACTCCTCGCAGAACTGAAATCGCAGGAGGCGCCCGATGGCCAAAGAACAGAAGAGAAGCGATTGCATCGATCACAGAGTTGAGGGCGCAGCTTCAACGTTGCTGATCCAGGCTTTGCCGCAGCCCGCCAGCGGACGCGGCGCGTGAGCGGCTTCGCAGGGGCTCTTGGTCAGTTGGCACAGATGCTGGGCATGACCGAGGGCGCGACGGGCGGTGCGCTGGCACCGGTGCTGGCGCAGTTGGAAAACGCCGGCCTCGGCGACCGAGTGCGGTCGTGGACCGGCGGTGCAACGCCGCTGCCGGTCCACCCGCACGAACTCGCCCAGGCGTTCACGCCGCAGCAGGTGAGTGTCTGGGCGGCACAGTCCGGGACGACGCCGCATCACGTGCTGGCGACGTTGTCCGACCACCTTCCGACGGCCGTTGTCCACGCCAGCGCCGCCGACCGGCTCGCCGCGCTCCGCCCAGATACGTCGTCGGCGAACGCCATCGAGGCGATGGGGGCCCGCATCTCGCGAGAGGTGATGGAAGCGGCGATCCGACGCCGCCGGTCGGGGACGCAAGCGACATGACCCTCGACCCGGTCATCCTATCGCGGATGCAGTTCGTATGGGTCGTGGCCTGGCACATTTTGCTGCCCGCCTTCACGGTCGGGTTGGCCAGCTACATCGCCTTCGCCGAGGGTCTGCACTTCGCGACCGGGCGCGAGATCTGGGCCCGCATCTCGGCCTTCTGGATCCGCATCTTCTCCGTTGCTTTCGGTATGGGCGTGGTCTCCGGCATCGTCATGCCGTTCCAGTTCGGCACCAATTGGAGCCGCTTCTCCGATGCCACGGCGAACGTGATCGCGCCGCTGCTCGGCTACGAGGGGCTGACGGCGTTCTTTCTCGAGGCGACGTTCCTGGGCGTGCTGCTGTTCGGACGGAGCCTCGTGCCGCGCTGGGTACATTTCTTCTCCGCCATCATGGTCGCACTCGGCACGCTCTCGTCCTCGTTCTGGATCCTGGCCGCCAATAGCTGGATGCAGACGCCGGCCGGCTACGAAATCGTGGACGGCCGCTTTTTCCCGACCGATTGGTGGCAGGTGATCTTCAATCCATCGTTCGCCTACCGCCTCGCCCACACCGTGACCGCGTTCTACATCACGACCGGCTTCCTCGTGCTCGGCATCGCCGCCTGGCTGGTGCGCAGCGGACGCTTCGTCGCCGAGGGGCGACTGATCATGTCCACCACGCTGTGGATGCTGCTCGCCCTCGTGCCCTTGCAGATCGGGCTCGGCGACCTGCACGGGCTGAACACTCTGCAATACCAGCCGACCAAGCTCGCAGCTCTCGAAGGCCGTTACAACACCGCCTCGCCCGCGCCGTTGACCCTGTTCGGCATCCCGGATGACGCAGCGGGCGTCATGCGCGACGAGGTCGCCGTGCCTTACCTTGGCAGCCTGCTGCTGACGCACTCCTTGCGGGGCGAGATCAAGGGCCTGAACGACTGGCCGTCCGACCAGCGTCCACCGCTGGGACCGCCGTTCTTCGCCTTTCGGATCATGGTGGGGATCGGGATGCTGATGCTGGCGCTGGTCGTCGCCGGCAACCTGATGCGCCGCGGGGACCGGTTCGCGACCCGCGCCTGGTTCCTGCGCGCCTGCCAATGGGCGCCGCCGCTGGGCTTCATAGCCGTGCTGGCGGGCTGGACGACGACCGAGGTCGGGCGCCAGCCCTGGACCGTCTTCGGCCTGCTGCGCACCGCCGACAGTGTCAGCCCGTCGTTGACCGGCAGCGACGTGCTGATCAGCTTCATCGGCTACATCGTCGTCTACGCCATCATCTTCCCGGGCGGCTTCGTCGTCATGCGACGCATCATCCGCCGGGGGCCGGTTGCCGCCGCCGCGTCGGACGGCCCGGTGCAGAGTGGGCGGCCGACATCTCCCGTCACGTCGCTCCCCCTCCTCTCGCAACCCGGGGTCGACGCATGACCGACTCGCTCGTCGACGAGTTCGTGCCGATCTGGACCGTCATCCTGGCCGTCGGCGTGTTCCTTTATGTGCTGCTCGACGGTTTCGACCTTGGAGTCGGCATCCTCTATCGCTTCGCGCCGGACACTGCATCGCGCAACCAGATGATGAACAGCATCGCGCCGATCTGGGACGGCAACGAGACCTGGCTCATCCTGGGCGGCGTCGGCCTGCTCGTCGCCTTCCCGCTGGCGTTCGCCATCATCATCCCGGCCGTCTACTTTCCGATTTCGGTTATGCTCTTGGCGCTGATTTTCCGCGGCGTCGCGTTCGAATTCCGGTTCCGCGACGCGCCCCACCGCACCTTCTGGGACCATGGCTTCAACGCTGGCTCGACGTTGGCCACGTTTGCGCAGGGTGTTTGCTGGGGGCGTTCATCCAAGGCTTCGCAGTCCAGGGCCGGGCCTTTACTGGCGGCAGCTTCGACTGCTTCACCCCGTTTTCGGTCCTGACCGGAGTGGCGCTGGTGTTTGGCTACGGCCTGCTCGGCGCCGGCTGGCTCATCATCAAGACCTCGGGCGACCTCCAGGCTCGGGCGCGGCGGCAAGGGCGCGTGTGCCTGCTGGGCGTGGGCGCTTGTATGCTCGCGGTGAGTGTCTGGACGCCGATCGCCGACGCCGACATCGCCCGGCGCTGGCTCGCCTGGCCCAACGTCGGCTTTCTCGCGCCCATCCCGGTGCTGACGGCGCTGGCCGGCTGGGCGACTTGGCGCGCCTTGGCCGGACGGTCGGAGCTGGGCCCGTTCGCGGGCGCAGCCGGGCTGTTCCTGATGTCGTATCTCGGCATCGCCATCAGCTTGTGGCCCATGATCGTCCCGCACCACTACACGATCTGGGAGGCGGCCTCATCGCCCAAGGCGCAGGCATTCCTGCTGGTCGGCACGCTGTTCTTGTTGCCGACCGTGCTCCTCTACACGGCATGGTCGTACTGGGTGTTCCGAGGCAAGGTGCGTGCCGAGGCGGGCTACCACTGATCGACGGTTCAAGCAGCTCGACGCCGCGGCCGAATGCTGCGGACCGCAAGGCGATTTCAATCGGTCGGCTGTGGCGCTAATCGCAAACGACCAATACGCGTGATTGTCGACGCGCACCTTGGAAGGGTCCGGCTCTGCATAGCCGGTCACCACAGTTGCCAAGAGGGAGGGCCGGAGAACGGTGCTAAAGCATTTTCCGATCGGGTGGAATCACCCGATCGGAAGTAATCCTCGCTAAAACAGTGAAATAGAGCGCTACTTCCGAGCCAAGTGGCTCGGAAAGTGCTCTAGATGGCTTGATGGGCGTCATCGAGGGCGCTGCTCCCGTCGCCAAAGCCGCCTAAACAGACCGACATAGACGAAGGGATCAAGAAATGGCAGCCAAAGACGTTCGCTTCGGCGAAGACGCACGGAGCCGCATGTTGCGCGGTGTGGACATCCTCGCCGACGCCGTGAAGGTGACGCTCGGCCCCAAGGGCCGCAACGTGGTGATCGACAAGAGTTACGGTGCGCCGCGCATCACCAAGGACGGCGTGACGGTGGCCAAAGAGATCGAGCTGGCGGAGAAGTTCGAGAATATGGGCGCGCAGATGGTGCGCGAAGTCGCCTCCAAGACCAACGACGTCGCCGGCGACGGCACCACGTCGGCCATCGTGCTGGCTCGGGCCATCGTGCGCGAGGGCGGCAAGGCGGTCGCGGCCGGCATGGCGCCGATGGACCTCAAGCGTGGTGTCGACAAGGCCGTGGCAGCACTCGTCGCCGAGCTGGCGGCGCGCAGCAAGAAGGTCACCACCCAGGCCGAGACGGCCCAAGTTGGCACCATCTCGGCCAATGGCGAGGCCGAGATCGGCCGCATGATCGCCGAAGCCATGCAGAAAGTGGGCAACGAGGGTGTCATCACCGTCGAGGAAGCCAAGGGCGTGGACACCGAGCTCGAAGTCGTCGAGGGGATGCAGTTCGACCGCGGCTATCTCAGCCCGTACTTCATCACCAACGCCGAGAAGATGACGGTTGATCTGGATAACCCCTACGTCCTGATCCACGAGAAGAAGCTATCGGGCCTGCAGGTGCTGCTGCCGTTGCTCGAGGCCGTGGTGCAGTCGGCGCGTCCGTTGCTGATCATCGCCGAGGATATCGAGGGCGAGGCGCTGGCCACGCTCGTGGTCAACAAGCTCCGCGGCGGGCTGAAGGTCGCGGCCGTGAAGGCGCCGGGCTTCGGCGATCGGCGCAAGGCGATGCTGGAAGACATCGCGGTGCTGACGGGCGGGCAGGTCATCTCCGAGGACCTCGGCATCAAGCTCGAGACGGTGACGCTGGCAATGCTGGGCCAGGCCAAGCGCGTGCTGATCGAGAAGGAGAACACGACCGTCATCGAGGGCGCCGGGTCGCATGACACCATCAAAGCGCGCGTCGAGCAGATCCGGGCGCAGGTCGAAGAGACGACCAGCGACTATGACAAGGAGAAGCTGCAAGAGCGCCTGGCCAAGCTGTCGGGCGGCGTTGCGGTCATCCGCGTCGGCGGCAGCACCGAGGTGGAAGTCAAGGAGCGCAAGGACCGCGTCGACGACGCGCTGCATGCGACCCGGGCGGCCGTCGAAGAAGGTATCGTTCCGGGCGGCGGTGTCGCTTTGGCGCGCGCGTCCCTCATCTTGGCGCAGCTCAACCCCGACAACCACGACCAGAAGTTCGGCATCGAGATCGTGCGCAAGGCGGTTCAGGCTCCGCTCCGGCAGATCGCCGAGAACGCGGGCGAAGATGGCGCGGTGATCGGCGGCAAGGTGCTGGAGAACAGCGACTACGGCTTCGGCTTCGACGCGCAGACGGGCGACTACAAGGACCTGATCGCGGCTGGAATTATCGACCCGACCAAGGTGGTCCGCGTGGCATTGCAGAACGCCGCCTCCGTGGCCGGGCTGCTGATCACGACCGAGGCGATGGTGGCCGAACGTCCGGAAAAGCGCACCGCTTCGATGCCACAGGGCGGCATGGGCGGCAGAATGGGCGGCGGAATGGGCGGAATGGGCGGCGGCATGGGCGACATGGACTTCTGATCCCAGCCTACAAAACTGCCGTCCGAATCCCCCGGACGGCAGCGTTGCCGACTGCCCTTAGCCCACGACCATGCGGGCCCTTGTCGGGCCGGACCCGCGCCCCCTTCCGGAGAAGTGCCAAATGCACGCGATGGTGCTCAGGGCGCTGCAAACGCCGCTCGAGTGGTCCGAGCTGCCTGATCGCTCACCAGGAGCCGGACAGATCCGCGTGCGCGTGGCAGCCTGCGGCGTGTGCCGGACGGATTTGCATGTGGTGGATGGCGATCTGCCGAACCCCATCCTGCCGATGGTGCCGGGCCACGAGATCGTCGGCCGGATCGACGCGCTCGGCGCGGGTGTCGACGGCCTGATCATCGGGCAGCGCGTCGGCATTCCGTGGCTCGGCCACACGTGTGGCACCTGCCCTTACTGCCGCAGCCACCACGAAAACCTGTGCGACCACCCGGTCTTCACCGGCTACACGCGCGATGGCGGCTTCGCCACCACGGCGATCGCGGACGCCCAATTCGCGTTCCCGCTCGGCGAGCCGACAGGCGAGAACAGCAGCGATGTCGCCATGGCCACGCTGCTGTGCGCCGGGTTGATCGGCTGGCGGTCGCTGGGCATGGCGGGCGATGGCAAGAGACACGTCATGATGCTGATTGCTGGCTAAGCGGTGCTGACGCACCTAGAGCATTTTCCGATCGGGTGGAATCACCCGAGCGGAAGTAATGTTCGCTAAAACAATGTGGTAGAGCACTTTCCGAGCCAAGCGGCTCGGAAAGTGCTCTAGTGAAGAACTGGTTCGTGCGGCGCTGGGGGATGTAGCCGCCCATGCCCGGACGATGGCCAGCGCGCGGTCCGGGCGCTCGCTGACTGTGTCGAGGTGGTCGGCATAGACGAGGCCGTCGTTGCCATCCAGGGTCAGCCAGTCGCCTTCGTCGAAGAAGCGCGACCCGATGCGGCAGGTGCGGGCGGCCGTATCGATCGAGAGGGACGTGCATCCGACCAGGCAGACGCGCCCGAGTTGCCGGGCCGCGACGGCGGCGTGGGAGGTGCGGCCGCCCCGCGCTGTCAGGATCCCGGCGGCATCGGCCATGCCGAGGATATCGGCGGTCGTGGTCTCGCGGCGCACGAGGAGGGCCGGATCGCCGCTCTCGGCCGTGCGCTTGGCTGCGGCCGGGTCGAGGGCGATGCGCCCGGCGGCCACGCCGATGCCCGCCACGGTCGCGTGCGCCAGCGGGGCATCCTGCGCGCCGGTCAGGTGGTGGCGGCTCACGGTATCGAGGTTGATGTCCTCGAGCCGACGGAGCGCCTCCGCCGGCTGGACCAGTCCTTGTTCGACGAGGTCGACGGCAATCCGCAGCGCCGCCCAAGGCGTCCGCTTGGCGTTGCGGGTCTGCAGCAGGAATAGACGGCCGTCCTGCACAGTGAATTCGAAGTCCTGAACGTCGCCGAACATCGCCTCCAGCGTTCCCCGCATCGCCTCCAACTGGGCCCAGATCGCGGGGCACGTCAGGCGCAGCCGGTCGGAGTCGCAGATGGCCAGGCGGCCGGCGACGACGTCCTCGCCCTGGCCGTTGAACTGGAAATCCAGGTAGAGCGCGTTCTCGCCCGTGGCCGGGTCGCGGGTGAAGCCGACGCCGGCACCCGACGTGCCGCCGGCATTGCCGAATACCATGGCCTGTATGGTGACGGCGGTGCCGATCGCGCCATCGATATGGTTGAGGCGGCGGTATTCGGTGGCTTTCGGCGCGTCCCAGGACTGGAACACCGCCTCGGTCGCGCGCGCAAGCTGCCCGGTGGGCGATTGCGGGAAGGGTGCGCCGGCCAGCTCATGAAACCGGGCCAGCATGGCCCGTACGAGTTGGCGCAGCGCCGCGTGGTCCAGCTTGCGTTCGCTGTCTAACCCCGGCCGTAGCGAGCGCGGTGCGGACCAGCACGTCGAATGGCTCGGTCGGTAGCGCCTGCACGACCTCAGCGAAGGCCTGGATCAGGCGCCGGTAGCTATCCCAAGCTAGCCGCGGATTGCCGGTCAAGCGGACCAGACCCTCGACCGTCTCATCGTTCACGCCAACGTCCAGCACGGTTTCCATCATGCCGGGCATCGAGATGGCGGCGCCCGAACGCACCGACACCAGCAGCGGATTGCGGCCCGAGCCGAACAGCAGCCCGGTTGTGCGTTGCAGGCGCACGATCCCGCCCGCCAAAGCCGCGTCCAGCACGTCGCGTGCCGGCCGGTCGGCGCACCAGGAGGTCGGCAGCACGAAGGCCCCCGGCACCGGCAGCCCGGCGGACGCCATCCGCATCAGGTTCCAGGCTTTGTTGCCGACCTCGTCCGCCTTTCCGGCGGCGAGCTTCTCGCCGGCCAGGATGACCAGGAATGTCGGCACCCGAGCTGCGTCAGGCGGTGAGGACATGGGCGACCACATGGCTGCGCAGCAGCATGCTGGCCCGCTTCAATGAGAAGGACGCCTCGCCCAAGCCGTGCCAAACCTCCGACAGCACGTGCAGGTCTCGGAAGCCGGCGGTTTTCAGGACCGTGGCCGTGACGACCCGCTCCGCTTCGTCCGCGTCGTGTTCGAGGATGGCAAGGCGGTCGACCGCCTTTAGGAAGTCATCGGCATCGTCGCGCAGACCGTGCCGTTTGACGTGCTGGGCGTGGCCCACCGCCTTGACCCATTCCTGGGCGCATTCGGCGAGGATAGCGGCCAGCGGCTGCAAGACGGTGTGATCGATTTCGCCATCGAGCAGGCCGAGCAGGAACGTGGCCTCTTCCAGGCTGTCGACGGCGGCGTCGGCGAGGTCGATCAATTGCAGCAGCAGACCCAGCTCGGGCCGGCGCTCGACGGCCTCCGTCATCTTGACGACAAGTTCGCCTGCCGCGTGCTCCCAGCGCTTGCCTTGCTGGGCCAGGTCACGCAAGCCGGCCGCATCCGTGTCCGGTCCGAACACATGGTCCCGGATGGCTGTGGCGAGCTCGAAGACGTAGGAGGCGTGGTCGGCCGCAATCGCAAGCAGCCGGGCCTCGGCGGAGTGGAGATGGTCGAGCAGCTCGGTCCGTACGCGGTCCTGGATGAGGCTGGTGGACTGGCGGGCCAGCAGGCCTTCGGTTGCGGTGGTGAAGACGAACTGGACGAAGGCGAAGGCGCTTTCCGCCCCCAACACGTCGGAGAGGCGGTCACCCAGACGGATCGCCCCAGACGCCGCGGCGCCGACCGCGCCCCAGATGAGCTGCTTGCCGCCGAGTTGCAGGAAGGCGCGGTAGCCGATGTCGTGATCGGCGGCCCAGCGCAGCAGCACCGGCCGCTGGTCACGTTCCAGGAAGCCACGGAGCTGCTTACGGGCATGGTTCCAGTCGATCAGGAACACCAGACGCGACCCGAGGTGGTCGAGATAGGCGAGAAGGTCCGCGCCATCCTTGGCAGAGAACGTGCCGGTCGAGAGAAAGAACGTCTCGCCGCCTGCAAGGCTCGGGACCTGGTTGGCGCCCGGCGTGGTCCAGACAACGGCGAACGACTCGAGCAGCCCGCAGAAAAAGCGCAGCCGCTCGAGATGCACGTCGCTGTAGGTCAGGGTGACGAGCAGGCCCTCGACGTGGATGACGATCACGTGGGCGTCGGCCGCGAGACCGGCCTCGATTTGCGCCGGCAGGGCCAGCCCGACCTCGCCGATCATGTCGAGCACGGCTGTTTCATGGTCGTTCCCGCTATCCTGGCTTCGCTCGCTAGCCAGCATCTACAGCAAGCGGGCGCTCAGGGGGGCGGCGCTTTGGGATGAGGTGAAGGATGGCCTGAACAGGTCGGCCGTCTCCCTCTCCGGTGGTCAGCAGCAGCGGCTTTGCATCGCGAGGGCGATCGCGCTTGCGCCGGAAATCCTCCTATTCGACGAACCATGCTCCGCGCTGGATCCGATCTCGACGGCGCGGATCGAGGACCTGATCGTTGACCTGGCGAAGCGCTACTGCGTGGTTATCGTGACGCACAACATGGAGCAGGCGGCCCGCATGGCCGACGTCACGGCATTCATGTATCTGGGGGAAATGGTCGAGGTCGGCGCAACCGATCAGATCTTCATCAAGCCGCGAGACCCGCGGACCCAGGACTATATCACCGGGCGGTTCGGCTGACCCCTTGGACCTGAGGCCCGGA